>Ga0209544_1002764_pt1 | contig 14878 bp, 10 predicted proteins | sample MesohylPK_FD_187297 | JGI IMG/M metagenome (GOLD analysis project Ga0209544, IMG submission 187297) | Host-associated microbial community of the marine sponge Aplysina aerophoba from Gulf of Piran - sponge mesohyl, lysed by proteinase K... | ecosystem: Host-associated > Porifera > Sponge >...
GTTGGGCGGGTGAGGCGGGGCGTGTTGAGGAGGCTATTGCTGGGTTCGAGTCGGTGTTGGCGGATCGGTTGCGGGTGTTGGGCGAAGATCACCCCCACACGCTCGTAACCCGCCACAACCTGGCTCACTGGCTGGGCAGGGCGGGACGCGTCGAAGAAGCCATCATTGCGCTTGAAGGTGTCCTGGCTGACCGGAATCGGGTACTGGGACCCGAGAACCCAGACACGCTGTCCTCTGGCCATGTCCTGGGAGGCTGGCTGGGTGAGGCGGGGCGTCTCGGAGAGGCCATCGCTGTGTTCGAGTCGGTGGCGACGGATAGGTTGCAGGTGTTGGGCGCCGATGACCCCGACGGGTTGGACACCCGCCACAACTTGGCTCAGTGTCTTGGTGAGGCGGGGCGGGTTGAGGAGGCTATTGCTGGGTTCGAGTCGGTGTTGGCGGATCGGTTGCGGGTGTTGGGTGCCGACGACTCCCACACTGTCGTGACCCGCCACGCCTTGGCGCGCTGGCTGGGTGAGGCAGGGCGTGGCGACGAACCGGTCTCGGCAAACGAAGAGGTCACAGAAGATCAATCGAGCGTGCCCGCTACCCGCCATGGTTTGACGGGCTGGCTTGGTCGGCCGAGCCGCGTGGATTAGATGGATTGCGGCGGAAGAGTCAACCGATTAGGCGTCAGCGGCCATGGGGAGCCCTGGTCAAGGAGCAGCGACTGTTGAGCGGCCACCGCGAAGGAAATGGCACGAGCATTGCGGCGGAATGTCTCCTGATGACAAGTCAGGCGGTCGGTCACTTCCGGTTCCGTCATCTGCAGAATCGGACAATGCGGCCGTGAAGCTCACAGCTTGTCCCGGCTCGGTAGCCGCTCTCCTCAGCGCTGCACGGTGTATCGATGGAGGGCATACGGTCGGGAGGCTGGAGAAGGCCATACACTCGGTGACGGCGGCTACCGCCGGCGGCGGGTGCGCATCGTGGCCCGGGCCGACAACGCGAATGGGGCCCGGGCCAAATGCTCGTCGCCGGCGACGGTGCCGGTGTCGGCGCCGCTGGTGCGGCTCTACAGCGACTGCATGTCTCCCACATGAAACTCAAGCTCCGAACCACCACAGCGTCCAGCCCTCCAGATAACCAGCAACAACCTGCTGCAAGTCCTGCGCAGAACAGCCCACGGCTTCACCAACACAGCCAACTTGGAAGCCCGCGGCCTCCTCGTGACACAATGGCCCCAGCCGACACCAGCAGCCCTCATCCCACGAAATCGCGGAGAGCCCCCTATTGTTGATGCCCTCGCGCTGCGAAGGCGGCGCGCGTCAGGAGTGAATGCAGATGACCCCGCGGCACGGAAGTCTCTGGCGTATGCTGAGCGCAACAGCACGGCGGGCCCTGGCCGCGGCATGTGTGGCCGCGGCGGGACTCGCCGTCGCCGCGGCGGGCTCCGCCGCGGCCGCCCAAGCCCAGCGGTTCCCCGACGTGCCCGCTGACCACTACGCCCACGAAGCCATCGAGTGGGCCGCCGAGGCCGGCGTGACCACCGGCTATGACGACGGCACCTTCAAACCCCAGCGGCCCCTCAACAGACGCCACGCAATCGTGTTCATGGGACGCTACTACGACGAGATCCTCGGCGCCGACCAGTCAGAGGACTTCACCCGCGGCGACATGATGGTCCTGCTCAAGGCCATCAACGACGGCGCCCTGCGCGGCGACACGCCCCAGCGCACCGCCCCGGGCGCAGTCGGGGCCGCGCAGAGCCAGCGGTTCCCCGACGTGCCCGCCGGCCACTACGCCTTCGAGGCGGTCGAGTGGGCCGCCGACGCCGGGGTGACCACCGGCTATGACGACGGCACCTTCAAACCGCAGCGGCCCCTCAACAGACGCCACGCAATCGTGTTCATGGGACGCTACTACGACGAGATCCTCGGCGCCGACCAGTCAGAGGACTTCACCCGCGGCGACATGATGGTCCTGCTCAAAGCCATCAACGACGGCGCCCTGCGCAACCTCTCGGGTTTCCGAGATGCCATGAAACCGATCCCTGCCGATCTGGCCGCCCAAGCGAATGTGGTGACAACCGGACCGATGGAGATGCCGGTGTACATCTGTGCTCCGGCGAACACGTACCGGGTCGCTCATCTGCGTACCGCGGTGGCTGAACTCAACAGGGAGGTCGGTCCGTTCTTCGCGGAGCAGTCGTCGGGAGAAGTGGACCTTAGGTTCACGGTGGGCGGGATCGTGTCTCCACCGAACATCGACTGGGCAACGTTCATCTTCCAGACCAAGGGTGACGTCGATCTGTGTGAAGCAGCGGCAATAGAACAAGAGGGGCATTGGCAGTTGTATGTTCTGGTTGATGTCGTCAGGATGAATAGCGGCGGCCTATTGGGTTACGCTTATACAGGTTTGGGTCCTGCTGTGCAGCCGATGAAGGATGACTTCGAGAATACTTACGGGAGTGCTCGCGGGAGTGCTCGGTACTTCGATACGTTTGCGCACGAGGTGGGTCATTCCCGGTTCGGGTTCTGCCATAACCACGAAACATATCAGGACTCACGTTGCCCTTTGTCCGCTTATCACAATGCGAACGTCTATGACCCGCATGACGATTCGTTGATGTCCTACAGTGGTACCGACAATCTGGACACCACCCATATTGCATGCGCGCATCGTGCACAGGCAGGATGGCCTCCGGGACCTCCACTGCCGAACGGGCAGGCATGCACAGGCGGCGGGCCCGGACCCCAGCCCACGTCGGTACCCGACCGGCCCAGTAGCCTGTCGGTAACCCCGGGCGACGGGCAACTCGTCGTCCGGTGGGAACCACCCGCACCACCCGCCGGGCAGAGTTGGCAGTGGCTCACCGGCTACACCGTGTCCTTCGACAACGGCCAGGGCGACTCGGGCCGCAGAAACGTCTCCGACACACGGGTGATAATCGCGAGCCTCACCAACGGCGTCGAGTACACGATCGAAGTGACGGCCACCAACGAGGTCGGCGCCGGCCCGGCTGCGGTGGCAACGGCCACGCCTGGAGGCGACACCACCGGTGTGCCCGGACCGCCCACCGGCGTGGCGGCCGTTGAGGGCGACCGCGAACTGACCGTCAGCTGGTCGGCGCCGTCCGACGACGGGGGCGCTCCGGTAACGGGATACACCATCAGGTCCGGTGACGGATCGATCAATGCCGCCGTCGGAGCAAGCACCCGCACATACCGGCTCGGCGGGCTCGTCAACGGCCGGAGCTACACGATTTCGGTCTACGCCCAGAACCGCAACGGTATGAGCCGGTCCCCCGCCACCGTCACCGCCACCCCGACGGCTACCCGCCAGGTTCCGGATGCTCCGGTCGTTACCGTTGAAGGACCTGTGGAGGGCAACGCCATCGATGTGTTCTGGAAGGCGAACGACAACGGATCACCGATCGATCTGTGGGAGGTGAGCGTCCCCGCAATAGGGTTCTTCGATACTCTCAGCCCCGACGACCGTTGGCCCTATTGGCACAGTTGGGACCCGGGAGACTATACGGTGTATGTAAGGGCACACAACGCGGCAGGTTGGAGCGAGTGGGGAAGCGGTACGCTAACAATCTGGCCGGCCCCCGATACCCCGGTGGTTACTGCTTGGTCTGTGGATGGCACACTTGAAGCGTCGTGGTACGCGAACGACAACGGATCACGGATAAGCGAGTGGTGGGTATATGCGTTGGATCAGGATGGAACAGAGTGGAGTCCATCTACAGTCACCGCAGCCAGCGCCACTTGGACTAATCTGCCACCGGGTGATTATACGGTGTATGCTTCTGCCAGCAACGAGGCAAATTGGAGCGAGTGGGGTAATAGTAACTCGGTCACTATCGAAAGCTTTATTGCGGTCACCGCCGGCGACGCCCATTCGTGCGGGCTGCGCACCGACGCCACCATCACATGCTGGGGCAACAACTACTACGGGCAGGCCGACGCGCCCTCAGGCACCTACAGCGCGGTCACCGCCGGCAAGGACTATTCGTGCGGGCTGCGCACCGACGCCACCATCACATGCTGGGGCGACAACTTCTCCGGGCGGGCCGACGCGCCCTCAGGCACCTACAGCGCGGTCACCGCCGGCAAGGACTATTCGTGCGGGCTGCGCACCGACGCCACCATCACATGCTGGGGCGACAACGACTTCGGGCAGGCCGACGCGCCCTCAGGCACCTACAGCGCGGTCACCGCCCGCGCGTGGCATTCGTGCGGGCTGCGCACCGACGCCACCATCACATGCTGGGGCAACAACTACTACGGGCAGGCCGACGCGCCCTCGGGCGCCTACAGCGCGGTCACCGCCGGCTGGGCGCATTCGTGCGGGCTGCGCACCGACGCCACCATCACATGCTGGGGCACCAACGACTTCGGGCAGGCCGACGCGCCCTCGGGCGCCTACAGCGCGGTCACCGCCGGCTGGGCGCATTCGTGCGGGCTGCGCACCGACGCCACCATCACATGCTGGGGCTGGAACGAATACGGGCAGGCCGACGCGCCCTCAGGCGCCTACAGCGCGGTCACCGCCGGCGGGGACCATTCGTGCGGGCTGCGCACCGACGGTGTGGTTGTCTGTTGGGGTGATCTCACCATCCCGTAATGCCGTCGCCGATGCGTGCCCTGCCTCCGCGCATCCGTCCGCTCGGACGTGCTAGCTCAAGCTGGCGTGCACGACTCGGGCCAGAGCGGCGATGCCCTCGGCGATGGCGTCGGGTCCGAGGTGGCCGAAGCACAGCCGCATCCGGCGGGCGCCGTAGGCCGGATCCACGCACCACCCGGCTCCGGGGTTGAACTCCACACCCACCGCAGCCGCGGGCGCGACCAGCTCGGCGGTGTCGATTGCCTCCGGAAGGGCCAACCACAGGTAGATCCCGCCTCGGGGCGGGGCGAATTCCGCCACGCCGGCCAGGTGCTCGCGCAGCGCCGCGGCCAGGGCCTGGCACTTCGCGTCGAGCACCCCGGTCAGCTGGGCCACGTGCGCGTCGAAGTGGGCGTTGGCGTACTCCGCAATGACGATCTGCTCCAGCGCTCCCGAGCCGGCGTCGGTCTTGAGGGCCAGGAGCCTGCCCATCAAGGGCCAGCCGGCCACGATGTAGCCCACCCGCAGCGCCGGGGCCAGCGTCTTTGAGAACGACCCGCAGTAGACGACCTGCCCTCCTCCTGCGTCGAGGGAGCGGATGGTGGGAGGGCGGCTCCCGTCGAAGACCAGGTCGGCGTAGCAGTCGTCCTCGAAGATGGCCACGCCGTGGCGGCGGGTCACCTCCAGAAGTTGGTGGCGCCGCTCGAGGGGCATGACCGTGCCGGTCGGGTTCTGGACGGTGGGGATGGTGTAGACGAACTTCGGCCGGCGCCCCCGCGCCGCGAGGTTCCCGAGGATCTCATCGAGGTGGTCGATGCGGATGCCGTCGCGGTCCAGGCCCACCCCGTGCACCTCTGCGCCCCGCTCGGCCAGCCGGCTCAACGTCCCGGCATAGGTGGCCTCCTCCACCACCACCGCGTCGCCGGGGGCCAGCAGCGCGGCGTTGACGAGGTCGAGCGCCTGCAGCGAACCGGAGGTGACCAGGACCTCCGACGGGTCCGTCGGCATCCGTGCCCGACGGTCGAGGGCGGCCGCGATGAACTCCCGCAGGGGCAGATGACCCTGGGGGCTGCCCCCGAGGTTGTAGCGGGCCAGAGCCGGCCCGTGGCGGGCCAGCGCGACGGCGGCCGCCTCAGCGAACCCGCCGAAGGGAACGCTGGCGGGATCGTTGTGCCCGCCCACGAAATTGAACGGCGGATCGCCGCTCCACCGGGCCTCGCCGCCGGGGAGATCCGGCCGCAGCAGAGCCGTCATGTCGAAGCTCACGGCCGCGAACCTAAGCGCGACCAGGCCACGGCCAGCAAGCGCGGGCCAGGATCCGGCCGCGGGGTCTAGATCGCGGCCAGGCCGAGACCGGCTGCCGCGCCGGGGGTGACCACGCCGCTGCCATTCGAACCGGGGCCGTCTACAACGCGGCCAGGCCGAGACCGGCTACTGCGCCGGTCGGGCGGATGGCCAGCACCACGCCCTCGACGACGTCCACCGTCGGCGGCGTCGCCACGATCACGTTGGATGTGCCGCGTCCGGAGGTCGGGCTCAGCGCCTCCTCGGCCAGCGGGAAGAGCAGACCGGAGGTGGACGCCACCAGCGCCGGACCGCCCACGGCCAGCAGCGACAGGAGCTCGCCCACTTCGCCGCGCAGGCGGCGCCGGCCGCGCACCACCGTCACATGGGCCTCACCCACCGTGGCCGACACCTCCAGGGCCGCCCATCGCGGCGAGGCCAGCACGGCCAGGTTGGTCACCGCATGGTCGAGTCGCCCTCCGGGGGGCAGCACGACGTGCACGGCGTCGACTTGCTCCAGCACCCGGGCCATGGCCAGTTCCAGATCGGTCATGTCCTTGTCGGCCGGATGGGCGTCGACAGTTGCGCCGCAGCGCTTGGCCCAGTCCATTGCGGCCTCGCTGGCGGAGTCCAGATCGCCCACCACGGCATCGACGCGCAGTCGCCACCGGCGGGCCGCGTCCAGCCCGCCGTCGGCCGCGATCACGAGGTCGGGGGATCCCGTGGCAGGCGCCTCGCCGTGCTGGTCGCCCGCCACCAGCAGTGCCCATGATCGACGCTTCACGAAGCCGCTTGCGCTGAGAGCGAGCGCGAGCAAGTACAGGACTGTCGCCTTGCGGCGGGGCGTTCCCCGCTCCCGTCCGGTGCGCTCACGGGCCGCCCGAACCACAGCCACGCTGCCCGCCGCCTCGCCGGCATGGCGCGCATTTGCGTGCCTGCTCGCTCGGCCTTCAGGCCCGACCCGCTCACGGGAGATACGGGGTGGGGTCCACCGCCCGGCCGTCGATGCGCAGCTCGAAGTGCAGGTGGGGGCCGGTGGACCAGCCGGTGGAGCCGACGGCCCCGATGCGGTCGCCGCTGGCGACATTCTGGCCCACCGACACCTCGATCCTGGAGAGGTGGGCGTACAGGGTGCTGTAGCCGAGGCCGTGGTAGAGGACGATGGTGTTGCCGAAGCCGGCGCGGTCCCCGGCCAGGATCACCTCGCCGGAGCGGGCCGCCCGGACCCGGTCGCCGGTGTCCCCGCCGAGGTCGATTCCGTTGTGCTGGCGCACCGTCCCGAAGATCGGGTGGACCCGCGGCCCGAAGCCGGAGGTCTTGTCCCCGTCGGCCGGCCATGCGACCAGCTGGAACGGGCCGTTCTCAGCCTCGTGGCGGCGGCGCTCCTCCTCGATGGCTCTGCGGCGCTCCTCCTCCTCCTGGCGGCGGCGCTCCTCCTCGGCCCGGCGGATCTCCTCCTCGATCCGGAAGATCTCCTGCTCCATCTCCTCGTCGGCCTGCTCGATCTCCGCCGAGACGACCTCCCACTCCTCGATGCGGGTCTGGATCTCGGCCCGCAGCTCGACCGCCGCCAGTCGAGCCTCCTCGTAGTCGGCCAGCCGCTGCTGCTGGGCCTGCCGCTCCCGGTCGGCCTCCTCGGCCCGGGCCACAGCCTGCCTGCGCACCACCTCGAGCTGGGCCTCGGCGGTCCGCAGCTCGTCCGCGATCTCCAGTTCGTTGCCGATGGCCAGATCGAGCAGGAACATGCGCACCGCGCCGTCGTTGAGCGTGTTGCTGGCCAGCTGATCGAAGCTGTCGGCCGACGGCTGCACGTAGGCGGAGATGGCTCGCTGGCGCAGCCGATCGCGTATGGAGTCGATCTCGTCCACGAGCCATTCAGCCTCGGCGCGGGCCGCCGCGGCCTCGGCCTCGGAGGCCTCTATTGCCGCTTCGGCGGCCCCGATGCGGGTCTGCTGCAGTCCGATGTAGCCGTCCAGGTCCTCGAGGGCGGCGATGAGGGCCTGGTCGTCGGCTATCAGCGCGTCCACCTGCGTCGCGACCTCCGCGGCCTCGCGGGCGAGCTGCTCTCTCTGGCTGCGAATGTCAGCGATCCGATCATCGCCCTGGGCCAGTGCAGCCGTGGCCATCATGGCCACCGCCGACCCGATGAGCAGCAGCGCGCCACCGAAATGCCGCAGCCTAGACATAGCGCAGCACTGTAACGTGATAGAAATATTTTCGCAATATGTTCGCAATAACTCCGGAAGACCGGCGTCCCCGCCGGAGGACCGCGGCGCCGGGTCCCGCCGGTTCCAAGGGATCACGAGGAGCCCGCGGACGGGTCTCGGTGTCACGCGGTGCGGTGCTGTGTTTCCCGCTCTTGTTCGCTGCGCTCACGGGCCGCTCCGGCCACGGCCTCGCTTGGCGATTCGCGAGGTTCGCCATATGCCGCCGCCTGTCCGCTCGGCCTCTAGGGCTTGCCCGAGCCGACGATCCACATGGCGTAGTACTGGGCCCCGCCGCCATAGGCGTGACCCAGCGCCCTTCGGGCGCCGTCCACCTGCCGGTCGCCGGCAGCCCCCATGACCTGCAGGGCCGCCTCCGCGAACCGGATCATCCCCGACGCGCCGATCGGGTTGCTGGACAGCACCCCGCCGGAGCAGTTGACGGGCAGGTCGCCGCCCTCGAGCGCGGTGGCGCCGGACTCCACCATGCGCCAGCCCTCGCCCGCCGCCGCGAAGCCGAGGCTCTCAAGCCACATCGGCTCGTACCACGAGAACGGCACGTACATCTCGACCGCGTCTATCTCGGCTCGCCGGTCGACGATGCCGGCCTGCGCGAACACGTCGTCGGCGCACTGCTCCGACGCGGCCGGCGACACCATGTTGCGGCCCCCGTAGCTGTTGCTCTCGCTGCGCATGGCGGTGCCGTGGACCCAGGCCACCGGTCCGTCGTGGGCGTCGCCGGAGGCCTCGTCGACGAGGACCATGGCGCAGGCGCCGTCCGATGACGGGCACGTCTCGGAGTAGCGGATCGGGTCCCACAGCATGGGCGAGTCCACCACCTGCTCGAAGGTGAGGTCGTGCTGGTGGAGGTGGGCGTAGGGGTTGAGCAGGGCCTGGCGGCGGTCCTTGTGGGCCACCATGCAGCCGATCAGCTCCGGCGCGCCGGTCATCATCATGTAGCGGCGGATGATCGGTGAGAAGTAGCCGCCCGCCCCGGCGTTCACCGACGTGGCGAAGGGCTGGGGCAGCGACAGGGCCCACATGGCGTTGGACTCGGACTGCTTCTCCCAGCCGATGGTCAGCACGCAGCGATGGACCCTGCTCTGCACCATCGACGCGGCCACGCACGCGGTCGAGCCGCCGACGGAGCCCGCGGTGTGGACCCGCATGATCGGCTTGCCGACCGCTCCGAGCGCCTCCGCCAGGTACACCTCGGGCATCATCACGCCCTCGAAGAAGTCGGGCGCCTTGCCGATGATGACCGCGTCGACGTCGCTCCAGGTCCGCCCGGCCATCTCCAGGGCCCGGTAGGCGGCCTCCCGCAGCAGTCCTGCTATCGACACGTCCCGGCGGGCAGCGGCGTACTTGGTCTGGCCCACCCCGATCACGGCGGTCCGCTCCGCGCCCACGGCTAGTCGCCCTCCAGCACGCACACCAGGTTCTGCTGCAGGCACGGACCGGAGGTGGCGTGGGCCACCGCCCGGTCGCCGTCGCCCCGCCATAGGCGCGACGCGGCCTCGCCGATGCGGATGAGGCCCGACCCCATCATCGTGTGCGCGGCCAGCGCGCCCCCGGACGGGTTGATGGCGGTGGCATCCTCGTCCAGGCCCAAGGCGTCGATCAGCAGATGCTCCGATGTGGTGAAGGGTCCGTGGAGTTCGGCCAGGTCGACCTTGTCGTCGGCGACGCCGGCCCGTTGTGCGGCCAGCCGGGCCGACATCGACGACGTCAGGTCGCGCACGCCGAGCGTGTGGGCGTCGCTGCGGTGGTCGATGCCCCGGATCCACGCCGGCCGCTCGCACAGCTCGCGGGCCCGGTCCCCGGCGGCCAGCACGACCGCGCAGCCGCCGTCGGCCTCCGCGGGCAGGTCCGAGGGCCGCAACGGGTCCACCACACGCTCCTCGGCCAGGATCTCGTCCACGGACTTGGGCTCGGCCCGCACCGCGTGCGGGTTGGAAGCGGCGCTGGACCGGCTCCGGGCCGCGATCTCGGCCAGGCGACGCTCGCTGACGTGCCCTCCCTCCAGCATCAGACGGGCGGCCAGGGCCTCCACCGCGTAGGAGTCGGGCCACAGCGGGCACACGTAGTAGGGGTCCATCTGGGTGGCCAGCACGTCGCGCAGCGAGCCCGGCGAGGACTTGCCGTAGCCGTACACGAAGGCGGTGTCAATGCCGCCGCACTGGATCTTGACCCAAGCCTCATAGAGCGCCCATGCGCCGTCCTGCTCGACGTGGCTCTCGCTGATGGGAGGGACCGGACCGGTTCCGTCGATGGTCATCACGAACGAGAACGCCTGCCCGGCCAGGAAGTCCGAGGAGCCCGAGCAGGTGAAGCCCACCTCCGCCTGGGTCAGGCCCACTGCGGCCTTGGCCTGCTCCATGAGGGGGACCATGAACTCCACCTCGGACTCGCCGGAGATGGAGGCCTCCTGGCGCTGGGCGAACGACACCACCGCGACGTCGATCACGGTGCTCCCTCCGCTGCCGGCGCAATGCCCGCCCCCGCTGCGCCCCCAGCCGCTGCCGACCATGCCGGGCCGCACCATGGTCCCTCCACAGCCGGCGCGATGCCCGCCTCGGATGCGCCCCCAGCCGCTGCCGACCATGCCGGGCTGCACGGCCATTCCGGGCTGCACGGCACCTCTTCCGCAGCCGGCGCGAAGCCCGTGTCGCTGTTCATCACGACGGCGGTGGATCGGCGCGGCCGATGCGCTCGTAGTCGGTGATGACCTCGTCGGACTCTCCGGTGGGCTCCCAGCCCAGGATGTTGGCGGCCGAGGTCTCCAGCTCGTCGTCGGGCTTCCACACCGCTCGCACCCGCATGCCGATGCGGACCTCTTCGGGCGCGATGTTGATGACGAGGCCCAGGAAGCCCACGGACGCGCCGTCGAGCACGATCCATGCGCTGCAGTAGGGCGGTTTGAGGTCGGGTCGGCGCTCGATGGGCACCCTGGTGATGTTGAAGGACTCGACGTAGCCGGTGTCGGGCAGCTCCACGGATTCCGAGGTGGCCGTGCCGCCCAGGGGGCTGACCCCTCTGGGTGGCACGAAGACCTGTCCGGTGACCGGGCAGCGTTCCCCCAGGATCCGCTTGCCGGCCATGGCCCGGAGATAGCGCGACAGGGCCCGGCCCGGGGTGTAGGTGTAGCTCAGCCGTATCGGTGTGCACACGCTCTGCACCGGCTCCGCATCGGCCAGCGCCGGCGGCAGGGTCACCTCGCCGGACAGCGCGGCGGGCGGTACGAGGGGGTCTGTTTCCATCAGCTCCCGCCCTTGGCGCCAGCATGGCCGGGTTGTGGGCGGGTCGCGATGCGAGACTCGGTCTCCCGCTCGCCCTTCCAGTCGCCGGACTCCCGTGCGCTGCGCTCACGGGCCGCTCGGTCCACGGCGACACTGCAAGCGGCCTCGCCCAACGCCTCACACGAGTACATGGTGGCCCGCATCTATTCGCTCGGCCTCTGGGTCTCGGGCTCGAAGCCGGCGATGTCGGCTATGTGGCCCTCGCGCTCGTCTCGCCACACCGCTCGGACCCTCATCCCGGTGGACATGCCGGACGGGCTGTCCGCGAACACGGCGTGCAGCATCGACGTGTCGGCGCCGTCGAGGCGGATCAACGCCCAGGCGAAGGCGCGGTCGAAGGGTTGCATGGGACGGGGCTCGCCGTTCCAGGCCCAGGTGAGAACCTCTCCGCTCTGCTGGACCTCCACCAGCTCGGTCAGCGGGTCCGCGGTGAGCGGGTCGTACTCCAGCGGCGGGCAGAGAACTGTCCCGTCGGCCCGGCGGACCCCACAGATCACGCCCTCGCGCAGGCCGGTGAGGAACGCTCCGATCACCGGCCCGGTAGAGCGGGTGAAGGGGTACTCGAGCACGAGCGGGGCCTGCAGGACCTCCGTGACCATCGCCCTCGATGCTAGGGCCGCGCCGCGGCTTCCCCGTGCATGGTCGCGGCAGGATGTGTGTCCCGCTTGTGCTCGCTCCGCTCGCGGGCCGCTCAGGCCCCGTAGGCCTCGGTCGGGGCCGCGCTCAGGGCCTCGCAGAAACATCGTGGCACACGCCCCCGTGCGCTGGGCCTCTACGCGCCGAGCAGCAGCAGCAGGCCGATGACGGTGTAGCAGACCATCACGGCCAGCATCGGGTACTGGGAGCGCACCGCCAGCCGGCGCGGCCAGCGCTCCACCGCCCGGTCGTGGGCCACCGCCACGGCCAGGACATGGCCGACCGCGATCGCCGCGGTCTGTGTCCATGCGATGGCGTCGGTGGAGATCAGCGTGTAGTCGACCAGGTAGGTGGCCGTGCCGAAGAAGTCCCGTCCCCGCCCGAAGGGATCCGAGACGAGGGCGATGATCTGCTGGCCCTCCAGCAGCAGGTAGCTGAAGTAGTGGGCCACGGTGTAGGCCGCCGCGATGGGCAGCAGGGCCGGGGCGAACACCTCGGCCAGCTCCCGCTCGGTGTCGCCGGTGACCGCGGCCATGGCCGCGATCGCGGCCCGGTACAGCACTGCCACCACGAGGATGATGAACACCATCCCGACGGTGTTCACCGCGGTCAGCCCCCAGCCGGTGCGCTCGGCGGCGATGTCGAGCCAGATCGAGCTGCGGGTGAAGCCGTCGAAGGTGGTGGAGCCGAGCACGACCAGGATGAACGCCACCGAGCCCCGCCTCATGGGCAGCACGGCCAGCCCGGCCAGCGGCGCCCGCAGTCTCAGGGCGCCGCCGTCGCGGTGCAGCGGCGCCATGGCCGACAGCTTCGTGAACAGCACGCCGAACCCCTCGGCGTCACGGAGCCATCCCCTGCCGAAGACGGCCGCCCCCACCAGCAGAGCAGCCGTGTAGGCGGCCAGGTACACGCCCAGCACCCGGGGCTCGGAGTTGTCGTGCAAGGCGAGCTCGAGCCACACGAAGCCGAAGATCGCGGCCACCGCCCACCACTCGTTGCCCGCGCCCCGGTCCGTGTCGGCTGGGAGCGAGCCCGGATCGGCATCGGGCGCCCCCGGTGATGAGTTGTGATCCCCGCTCCTGTCCGCTGCGCTCACGGGCCGCTCGGGCCACGGCCTCGCTGAGTTCCCGCTGATCTCGCATCCGGTGCTGCCGGCTTCCCGCTCGGCCTCTGGGGGCCGGCTCTGAAGGCGGGCCCACAGCCGGGCCGAGGCGTCGGCGATGGACCGGAACGGGTTCATGTGGGACCACACGTCGCCGACCAGCACCGACACCACCTGGAGCCCGACCCAGAAGACGATGTAGACCGCCACCGGCGCGATGTTCACCGAGGGGTTGGTGTTGCCGGCCAGCCCGGCGTAGAGCAGCACGGCCAGAGCCAGCAGCCCGACGGCTGCGACCAGGCGCGACTGCACCCGGCAGGCGACCTGGAACGGTCGGGGGAGGATCCGCCCGGCTGCGACGGCCCGGAACTTCGGCGTGTCCCAGAACATGCCGAGCGCAACGAACGAGGCGGCCACTGCGAACGCCGCGGCCCAGGCGAGCTGCCAGGCCGGCACGGGGAGGTCGGTCCGTCCGCCCACGCCGTGAGCGGCGGCCGGGCCGGCCCATGCCCACAGCGCGGCCGCGGCCAGCGCGGCCGCGGCCGGCGCCCGGCTCCGGAGTCTGCGCCCCGGGTGGTCGAATCGCTTGGGACTCATGGATCGGCTCATGGCGTGCGACTCATGGATTGCGAATCATGGCATACGGCTCATGGATTGCGAATCATGGCATACGGCTCATGGATCGGCTCATGGCGTGCGACTCATGACTTGCGGCTCATGGAGTACCTCATGGATCGGCTCATGGATCGGCTCATGGCGTGCGACTCATGACTTGCGGCTCATGGAGTACCTCATGGCATCGGCTCATGGATCGGCTCATGGATCGGCTCATGGCGTGCGACTCATGACTTGCGGCTCATGGAGTACCTCTCATGGCGTGCGGCTCATGGATCGGCTCATGGAGTACCTCTCATGGCATGTACGGCTCCGGGTTCACGGCTTCGCCGTCCACCCGGGCCTCGAAGTGCAAGTGCGGGCCGGTGGACCGGCCGGTCGTGCCCATGGCTCCCAGAAGCATGCCGGACTCCACCTCGTCAGCGACCGCCACCGAGAACGAGTCGAGATGGGCATAGACGGTCGACAGGCCGGCTCCGTGGTACATCACCACAGTGTTGCCGTAGAACGGGCAGAACTGGGCGGATACGACCTCGCCGTCGAGCACGGCCAGCACCGGGTCGCCGGTATCGCCCTTGATGTCGACGCCGTTGTGCTGGGACCACGAACCGGTGACCGGATGTATCCGCGGCCCGAAGCCCGACCCGACCTCGCCGGGAACGGGACGCTGCTGCATGGGCAGGAACCCGTCGACGGCGAGCGAGGCCCGCTGCTGGGCCGCACGGCCGCGCATGTCGGCCTCGACCAGGCGAAGTCCGTCGGCGATGAGCTGCAGGTCCACGCCGGTCTCCTCGCTGACCTCGATCTCCTCGAGATCGTCGTCCACGCTGCGATACAGGAGGTAGATGCGCATCTCGTCGCCGCCGACGGTGTCGGCGACGACCTGCTCCAGGATCTTCTCCAGCGGCTGCGGGCAGGGCACCCGCATGTCGGGATGCAGCACCGCGGTGTCCGACACCGGCGCCGCCGAAGGCAACGGCATCTCGCACCAGCCTCGGGAGTCGTCCCGCCACACGCCTCCGAGCCCCTCGCAGGCCTCCGGCAGCGAGATCGGCTCTGAGGGCTCCGGCTGGGCGGCCAGCTCGATGGCGACCTCGATGGCGGCCGCGTCCACGGCCTCCTGCGGGAGCGGGACGGCCGGATCGACC
>Ga0209544_1002770_pt1 | contig 14856 bp, 15 predicted proteins | sample MesohylPK_FD_187297 | JGI IMG/M metagenome (GOLD analysis project Ga0209544, IMG submission 187297) | Host-associated microbial community of the marine sponge Aplysina aerophoba from Gulf of Piran - sponge mesohyl, lysed by proteinase K... | ecosystem: Host-associated > Porifera > Sponge >...
CCCGCCACGCGAGGTGCTTGCAATGCAGGTGACGCAGACAGACAGGGCCGTGCTCGCGTTCAGCGTCCTGGCCTCGGCGTACGTCGCCTTCCTGGTGCTCGACTCCTACGTCTTCAAGCTCGACTGGATCCTCCTGGGCGTGGTGCGGGAGTTGGTGACGATTCCCCTGTTTCTTGCCGTGGCGGCGGCGTTCGTCTTCGCCGTTGTCCGCCTCCTGGCGAACAGGAAGTCCCTGAACGTCTGCAACGCAGGTTCCGCGCTGATCCTGTTCGTCCTCAACTGCTTCATCTGGGGCAGCTTCGTGTTCTGACGGGCCGGGACGGCGGCGCACGGTACGAGCGCCAGCAACGGACGTGTCCGCGGACATTGGAGGCCGAGCGTCGGCTGTTCTACGTGACCTTCACCCGCGCGCGCCGGAAGGTCATCATGCTGACCACCGAGGACGCTCCTATCAGCCGGTTCGTAATGGAGATGGGGATCGAGTTGTGAGATGGGGACCATCCCGGACGACGGAAAACGGGGCCGGCTTGTCTCGACACGTTTTCTCCGGTCCAACGGATTCCGTTTCAGAAAGAGGGAGCGAACGAGGGAATCAGGATTAGTGAATGCAACATAAATTCCTTCTTGTGAGTAACTTACATGGATCAGGCGACCGTCGGCACCCTCACGGCCTCAGAATCAGGGCTGAGTCCTCTCAAGGGTAATCGGAGGAGCCGGTGGTCGGTGCGCTTGGATCGGACTTGGCGGACCTCACACCCCGAGGATGGCGCATGACCGTCCGGAGCCGCTTGACGAGCAAGTCGATGGCCCGCTGGGGCCGCCCCGCCTGGACGGAAGAATCCTAGCCCGGATATCTCACCAGAGGCGGGTATAGGGCCGTGTTTCGTGGTATAATCGGTTTGTTATGAACAACTTACCGCGAAATGGAGCCACGACCCTATGACTACAAAGTGTAGCACGGAACGACTGGAAACGACTGTGTCGCACTCGCGGGAGCCGACCGCTCCCTACTCGCCATTTCAGATATGCGGCGCGAATGCCGCCGGAGGGTCATTACACTGCAGCCAAGGTGAAGAATGCGCCATCGACAATCCCTACGCATGTGGGCTGCTATTGCTGTCGCCACCGCCCTCTGCCCGGCGCTGACTGGCGAGACGACATTTCGGACCCAGCCCACAATCCAGCCGAATCCGAATCCGGCGGTTCCACTCGCAGCGATCGTCTCGTTCGAAACGACGGAACCCGTGCATACAACTCTCACCGTTTCTGACGGCGAGCGGGAGTGGACCCTTCAGTATCCGGCAGATCGGAATCCCGCCGATGGCCTGCCCGTGGTGGGCATGAAGTACGGCAAGTCACACCGGATCGGCGTCAGAATCGCCAGCGCTTCGGGCGAAACGGCGGCAGCGCCCGCGCAGTTGGAGTTCGCTACGCCAGAAATGCCGGATGACCGAACACGGATCCCGCCGGTGCGGGTCATGGTCAGCAAGCCGGACAAGATGGAACCGGGCTATACGTTGCTGAGTCTGCGGCGCGTGCTACCGCGCCTGGAGGGCGAGCGACGGCGGCGCATGGGAGCGACTTTCGGGCTGCTGGCGGCGATCGACCACAACGGCGAGATCGTCTGGAGCTACCAGTCAGACGCAAGGATCAGCGATGTCGAGCCCCTCCGAAACGGCAATTTCGTATTCGTGACGACAGACAACCGGGCAACAGAAATCGACGTGCTTGGCAATCGGGTCGGACACTGGTACGCCGCCGATCGCCCCCAGGGAGAAGCGGACGGAATTCCAATTCCGACGCTGACGATGCATCACGAGATCGACGAACTCTCGAATGGGAACCTCATCGTGATGGGCACTGAGATCCGTGAATATGACGACTGGTACAGCAGCGAGACTGATCACGAGGCCCCCCGGGAGCGCCAACGCGTCATGGGCGACGTGATCGTCGAGTTCACGCGGGACGGCAACGTCGTGTGGGTCTGGAAGGCACTCGATCATCTCGACCCCTATCGGATCGGGTACGAAACCTTTACCAACTATTGGATTAACAGGGGCTTTCCGGGCGCTTGGGACTGGTCCCACGGCAATGGATTCTTTCACGACGAGAGGGACGACTCGCTTCTGATCTCTTTCCGAATGCAGGATGCGGTCGTCAAGGTGGACCGCAAGACCGGCGAGATCGTCTGGATCCTAGGCGACCACAGTGGCTGGCCGCTTCACTTGCAGCCGAAGCTGCTGACACCCGAAGGCGCGATGTCCTGGTTCTATCACCAGCACATGCCCCAGATCACCTCGAGCGGAACATTGCTGCTCTTCGACAACCGCACGTTCTCTGCCCGGCCGTTCGCGCCTCCCCTGCGTCCCGCCCAAACGTGGACGCGGGCGGTCGAGTACGCGATCAACGAGGAGACCCGCTCAGTGAAGCAGCTCTGGACTTCCGAAGGACCGGCGATGGACCGTCTTATGACATTCGCCATGGGAGAGGCCGACTCGATGCCGACAACCGGAAACATCTTGCTCTTCTACGGCAGCGCTGCGGTTGTAACGGACATGGCCTTGGACTGGGAGGACGTGCTCGCACCGGGCGGTGGCACGGACCGAGGCACTCGCATCCGCGAGTTTACGGAGACGGACCCATCCGAGGTCGTTTGGGAAATTGATATCTACGATTCCAGCGAGAACCAGGTCCGCTGGGGGATCTACGGCGGGGCACGGATCGCGCAGTTCGGAGCTCATCCCGAGAACTGAGGATTCCGCTTTGCGACGGCCTAGAAAAACCACGAGATCTGCGCCTCTCGCGATTGAGTGAGGTTGCGAAGCTCCAGGGAAACGCGAAACGGAAAATGCAGACAGATCTGCGAACCTGAATCTGTGGAGCACCGGTGGTCGCCTCCGTCGGACCCTCTACGCTTACTCGATGAACAACCAAGACCTGCACTGGATCGCCGGGTATATATGGGGAATCGCCGACGACGTGCTGCGAGACCTGTATGTGCGTGGCAAGTACCGCGATGTGATCCTACCGATGACCGTGCTGCGCCGTCTGGATGCTGTGCTAGAGGACAGGAAACAGGCGGTACTCGAAATGAAGGCCCGCCTGGATCAGTTTGGCATCATCGAGCAGGATGCCGCGCTCCGCGAGGCGGCTGGACAGGCCTTCTACAACGCCTCTCAGTTCACGCTGCGCGACCTGCGAGCACGCGCCAGCCGCCAGCAACTGGAGGCCGACTTCCGAGCCTACCTAGACGGCTATTCGCCCAATGTACAGGAAATCCTCGACAACTTCGAGTTCCGCAATCAGATCCCGCGCCTATCAAAGTCCGACTCGCTGGGCACACTGATAGAAAGGCTCACGTCATCGGAGATCAACTTGGGTCCAAGCCCAGTCAAGAATAGCGATGGCACCATCCGGCACCCCGGCCTTGATAACCACGGCATGGGCACGATCTTTGAGGAACTGGTCCGGCGATTCAACGAAGAGAACAACGAGGAAGCGGGCGAGCACTGGACACCGCGCGATGCTGTGCGACTGATGGCCAGGCTGGTCTTTCTCCCGGTTGCGAACGAGATCCAGTCCGGCACCTACCTGCTTTACGACGGCGCCTGCGGCACTGGAGGAATGCTGACCGTAGCCGAGGACACCTTGCGGCAAATCGCGGCCAAGCACGGCAAGAAGGTCTCCACGCACCTGTACGGGCAGGAGATCAACGCCGAAACGTACGCCATCTGCAAGGCGGACCTGCTGCTGAAAGGAGAAGGCGAGGCTGCCGACAATATCGCGGGCGGGCCGGAGCGGTCCACACTGGCCAACGATGCGTTCCCTTCCCGAGAGTTTGACTTCATGGTCTCCAACCCGCCCTACGGGAAGAGTTGGAAGACCGACTTGGAGCGCATGGGCGGCAAGGAGGGGATGCGCGACCCGCGCTTCGTGGTCGAGCACGGGGGCGACCCCGAATACTCGCTGGTGACGCGCTCGAGCGACGGCCAGTTGCTGTTCTTGGCGAGCATGCTGTCGAAGATGAAACAGGGAACCGCGCTGGGCAGCCGCGTAGCGGAGGTGCATAACGGCTCGTCGCTGTTCACCGGCGACGCCGGCCAAGGCGAGAGCAATATCCGCCGCTGGATCATCGAGAACGACTGGCTGGAGGCGATCGTGGCCCTGCCGCTCAACCTCTTTTACAACACGGGCATCGCCACTTACGTTTGGGTGATGAGCAACCGCAAGGCGGCGCAGCGCCGAGGCAAGGTGCAGTTGATCGATGCCACACAGTGGTTCGAGCCGCTCCGGAAGAACCTCGGCAAGAAGAACTGCGAGTTGTCCGAGGAAGACATCGCACACATCTGCGGCACATTCCTTGCGTTCGAGGAGAGCGAGCAGTCGAAGATCTTCCCCAATGAAGCCTTCGGCTACTGGAAAGTGACAGTCGAGCGGCCTCTACGCTTGGCAGTTGACTTGTGCAAGGAGCGCTTGGCCCTTTCCCGCACAATCTGCGAGGAGGCCAAAGAGCTTCCGGTGGCGGAGCTCGCCGACCGGCTGGCCGATAAGCTCGGTCCGGGGCCACATCGCGACTTCAACGCGCTCATGGATACGCTGGCCAAAGAAGCAAGAGAGCACGGTGTCAAGTTGACGGCCAAGCGGAAGAAACTGCTACAGGACTCACTGGCAGAGCGCAGCGAGGAGGCCGAGCCGGTGGTCAGGAAGAGGCACAAGCTAGCAAAGGAAGAGCCGAATCCGCTGTGCGGCCTCTACGAGGCCACGGTGGCGGGCAAGCGCTGCCTTGTCGAGTACGAGCCGGACCCGAAACTGCGCGACACAGAGCAGGTTCCACTGCTGGAGGAAGGCGGGATCGGGGGATTTCTGCGGCGGGAGGTGGTGCCGTACGCTCCCGACGCATGGTACGTCCCGGGCAGCGTGAAGGTAGGTTACGAGATCAGCTTCACGCGCTGCTTCTATAAGCCGAAGCCACTGAGGGCGCTGGCGGACATCCGTTCGGAGATCGTGGCCCTCGAGCGAGAGGCGGAGGGATTGCTGGGCGGATTGATGGGAGGCGAACCACTCGCCGGGGAGACGAAGCTGCGAGTCTACGCCGACACGTCGGTGATTGGTGGCTGCGAGGACGAGGAGTTCCGAGAGCCCTCTCGACGGTTGATCGGGAGGTGCGCGCGAGGTGAGGTCACGCTGGTCGTGTCGGCAATTACACTACAGGAACTGGAAGATGCCCCCCGAGCCGTGCGTGAAGTGCTGCGAGGGATCAGCACCGAAGATCTGGAGGTGGTCGCCATTACGGAAGAGGTGCGAAAACTTGCGGATCGCTACATCGAGAGCGGGGCGCTCAGCGCGGCAATGCGCGCCGACGCCCAGCACATCGCCGCCGCGACGTTGGCAGACGTGGACGTGCTGGCAAGTTGGAACTTCAGACATATGGTGAATCTGACGCGAATCCGAAAGTACAGCGAGGTGAACCGGCGAATGGGGTATCCCGGGTTGGACATCCGCAGCCCGACGGAGATTGGGAATGAAGAGTGAAATCAGCGTCAAGTCTTTTGACTGCGTGAAGTGGACGCGCCTAGCGCGGGACCGAATCAGCGCGGATATCAGGGACATGTCCCACGAGGAGCTTGGTCGCTGGCTGGATGAGCGGCGGCCAAAGGATCCGTTTCTAGCAGAGCTATTCGACCGGAAAGCGCCGCCGACGGGCAGCAGGGCACCGGCCCGGACGCCTGCGGGGGATTAGAGCATGTTGGTGGGATTCCGACGGCGAACCCAGAAGGCACCATAGAATGACCAGCGAGCAGCCTCGAACATTGTGCAATCTAGGGGATTCCGCGAGAAGTGCGTGAGACAGTGGAATGTGACGAAGCCGAGGAGTGGCCGAGTGCTTTCTGTTTCCGTTGGAATCGTTGGGAATTGACGATGGCCACACCAGCCGAGGCTGTGAGCGACCTTCAGCCGTACCCGGCGTACAAGCCGTCCGGGGTGGAGTGGCTGGGAGGGGTGCCGCCGCATTGGGAGGTGCAGCGGCTGAAGACTCTGTGCAACATGCGCGTGAGCAATGTCGACAAACATGTACGAAAAGGAGAAACTCCAGTCCGTCTTTGCAACTACGTCGATGTCTACAAACACGATTCCATCAGCCAACGGATCGACTTCATGCGAGCGACTGCAACTCCCGAAGAGATCGAACAGTTCCGATTGGAAGAAGGAGATGTGCTAATCACGAAAGATTCGGAGGCATGGGATGACATCGGCGTTCCGGCAGTTGTGACGGAACCCGCCGAAGACTTGATCTCGGGATACCACCTCGCCTTGCTTCGACCATTCACCGACGTCTTGATCGGAGGCTACTTGCTGCGTGCTCTCCAGAGCAAGGGGCTCGCCCACCAGTTTCACGTTGAAGCGAAAGGGGTTACAAGATACGGGCTCTCACATGCAAGTGTCAGGTCGGTTTGGCTTGCAGTACCCCCCCTCCCTGAGCAAGCCGCTATCGCCCGCTACCTCGACCACGCCGACGAGCGCATCCGGCGCTGCATCCAAGCCAAGGAGAAGCTGGTCGAGTTGCTGGAGGAGCAGCGGCAAGCCCTTATCAACGAGGCCGTCACGGGCCGTGTCGATGTCCGCACCGGCCAGCCGTACCCGGAGTACAAGCCTTCCGGTGTGGAGTGGCTGGGCGAGGTGCCGGCGCATTGGAGGATTGCCCGTAATGGCCAGATCTTTGTTCAACGAAATGAGACAGGCTTTCCAGAACTGCCGATCCTCGAAGTGTCGTTGAATACCGGAGTTTCCGTACGGAACCTCGACAACCTCGACCGTAAACAGATGATGACGCTCCGTAGTGGGTACAAACGAGCGATCGCGGGGGATATCGCGTACAACATGATGAGAATGTGGCAAGGAGCAGTCGGTGTAACACCTGTGGACGGACTCGTTAGTACAGCGTATGTTGTTGCCAGACCGTTGGATGGAACCAATCCACGCTATTTCAGTGCCCTCTTCCGCACCAGTGCTTACAAGACTGCAGTAGACAGGTCATCACGCGGCATAGTTAAGGACCGCAATCGGCTGTACTGGAGCGACTTCAAACAATTGGCCTCCCCATATCCGCCGGTTGAAGAGCAAGCCACCATCGCACGCTATCTCGACGATTCCGACAGGCGCATCCAGCGCGGCATCCAAGCTGCGCAGCGGCAAATCGACCTGCTGAAGGAGTACCGCACCCGCCTGATCGCAGACGTGGTGACTGGGAAACTTGATGTACGAGAGGCACCGGAGGCCTTGGCGGGAGATCTTGAGGAACCAGAGTCAATCACCGGACCAGGCGCTTCTGCCGTTATGAGCGGCGAGAGTGCCCGCAGCCCTAATGTAGCCCCACAGGGAAGTGACGCATGACACTGGAGCGGCCGGCCGAATACTTGGTCAGCCTAGTGCGCGAACTCTGCGGACTTACAGGGGAAACGGAGTGGGTCGAGTTCAAGGTCAACGTCGGCAAGCCGGAGGAAGTTGGCGAGTACATTTCAGCCCTAGCGAACTCCGCGGCCCTAGTTGGCAAGGCATTCGCCTATGTGGTGTGGGGGATTTCTGATCGAGATCATTCGGTCGTCGGCACCACCTTCGCCCCGAGCGTTGCCAGAGTCGGCAACGAAGCACTTGAGAATTGGCTTCTGCGGCTGCTTGAACCGCGACTCAACTTTCGTTTCCTCCAAGTTTCCGTGGAAGGGCACTCGGTGATCGTGCTCGAAATCGAGCGAGCATTTCTCCAGCCCGTGCGATTCCATGGACAGGAGTACATCCGAGTGGGCTCCTACAAGAAGAAGCTCAAGGACTTCCCTGAGAGAGAGCGGACATTGTGGCGCATTTTCGATCAAGCTCCCTTCGATGGTCAAATTGCAGCCGAGCGAGTGACTGATGACGAAGTGCTCCGGCTGCTCGACTATCCGGGATACTTTGATTTGCTCAAGCGGCCGCTTCCAGAGAATCGCTACGGCATCTTGAACGCACTCTCTGACGACGCCCTAGTCCAGCGGAGCGATGCTAGCGGCTGGAATGTGACGAACCTCGGAGCGGTGCTCTTCGCCAAGCGGCTAGGAGACTTTCGGAGCCTTGGACGGAAGGCGATGCGAGTTGTTCAATATCGAGGAAACAGTCGGATTGAGACAGTTAGGGAACGCGTCTTCGAAGAGGGCTACGCTTCCGGCTTTGAGTCTCTGATTGACTTCATCGATGGGTTGCTGCCGTCCAAGGAATCGATCGAGCACGGTATCAGGACAACAGTAACTGGCTTCCCCAAGCCCGCGGTGCGGGAACTCGTGGCGAACGCCTTGATGCACCAAGATTTCTTCATCACGGGCTCTGGCCCGATGGTGGAGATCTTCGAGGGCCGCCTCGAAATCACGAATCCCGGCCCGCCACTTGTGGACGCCCGCCGATTCGTCGACTCACCGCCGAATTCACGGAACGAGTCTCTTGCTTCGCTGATGCGTCGCATCGGCATATGCGAGGAGCGCGGAAGCGGTTGGGACAAAGTGGTGTCGCAGACCGAACGCTTCCAGCTTCCGGCTCCAATCGTGGAGGAGGGGAGCCACTACACGCGTGTTGTGCTGTTTGGGCATCGCCCTCTATCTGGCATGGTTAGGTCGGAACGGGTGCAGGCGACCTACCTGCATGCTTGCCTCAAGTACGTCAACCGAGAGTACGTCACTAACTCATCACTGCGCGAGCGGTTCGGAATTGAGGCTCGCAACAGTGCCCGGGTGTCGCGACTCCTTGCAGAAGCTGTCAGAGAGGGGGTGATTGTGCCGCACGATCCGACAGCGGCCCGTAAGCAGATGCGGTACGTGCCGTGGTGGACGAAGCAAGGAGATTGAGCACTCTTATTTGATCAGTAACTGCAGTTTCGGCGGTTCAACGGTCCACTCTGGAGCCAAGTCACTCATTTTCAACGATTTGCAATGATTCGGTTTATTTGACGGTCATTTGACGATTTTGAAGCAGAGATCCCATCCTTGCCGAAAAACCATACGCTGTGGAGTGCGAGCCACACTCGCAGTAGCGTGACGTGGGGCAGGTCCTCGCCTAGTAGGGCCAGACCGAGGCGTATCTAGGGCGCAACATGCTGCCTCAGATCCCGACGCGTGGTAGAACCTTGCCGCAAGTACGTCAACCGGGAGCGTGACAAACTCATCACTGCGCGAGCGGTTCGGACTTGAGGCTCGCAACAGTGCCCGGGTATCGCGACTCCTTGCAGAAGCCGTCAGCGAGGGGGTGATCGTACCGGATAACCCGACAGCGGCCCGCAAGCAGATGCGTTACGTGCCGTGGTGGACGAACCAAGGAGATTGAGCACTTTTATTTGATCAGTAACTGCAGTTTCGGCGGTCAAGCGGTCAACTTCGGATACAAGTCACGCATTTTCAACGATTTGCAAGGATTCAGCTTATTTGACGGTCATTTGACGATTTTGAAGTGGAGATCCCACCCTTGCCGACAAGTGATACGTTCTTGAGCACGCGCCTGCCTCGCAGCTGCGTCATGTCGGGCAGTTTCTCCTCCAAGAGGACCGGATCGAGGCGTTCCCGAGGGTGAGGTGCTGCTGGATGCTTCCACCAGATCCGCTTCGCGGTCTAGCCCTGCAAGTCCACGCCTCTACGGTCGCTGGGCAGATCGGCGCTGAAATCTTGGAGTCGCAATTCAAGATAGACGGCCTGCTGGCGGAGCTACTGCACCAGTGAGCGAGATTGACAATAATGCGTAAATGACACGACACTATGGAGCGGGCGGACCCTTCGGTCTCCGGAGGAATGCGGATCACGCTGGGAGCGAGGCCCTCTAATGCCAAGTTGGAACACGTGCCCGGCCATTGAGCGAGACCCAGAAAAGGTCAGCGGAGCGTGGGTGTTTTGCGGCACGCGTGTACCTGTGGCCGCGCTATTCGAAAACCTCAAGGACGGCGCGACCGTGGAGCAGTTCCTAGATTGGTTTCCAGGCGTTGAACGCTGGCAGGCAGAGAGTGTTCTTGACCACGAGCGCCGAGACTTGCAGGTGTCAGCAGCTTGAGGATCCTGCTCGACCAAGGTACACCGGCACCCCTCCGCAGGCACTTGGGGCAGCACGACGTCGACACGGCTTTCGAACGAGGCTGGTCTCGTCTGCGGAACGGGGAACTGCTTGACCGCGCCGAGGCAGACGGCTACCAGCTCCTAGTCACGACGGATCAGAATCTCCGCCATCAACAGAACCTCGCCGGCAGGCAGTTGGCGATCATGGTCCTGCTGGCCGCGTCGTGGCCTCGCATTCAGTTTCATGTCGACGACGTCCGGGCCGCAGTCGAGCGAGTAGGGCCCGGTACCTAGGTTGAAATCCCGATTTGACGACAGACAAATGTCAACCACAGATACCACCGAACGAGGATTGGAGCGCCTAATCTGCACGGCGCTAGCCGGCCATCCCTGCGAGCCAGCAAGCGACTCCAGCGCTCCCGAGCCGCCAACTGGCGGCGTGGGTTGGGTCGGGGGGTATCCCGCTGGCTATGACCGCGAGTTCTGCGTGGACCGGGTGCAGCTGGCCGCCTTCCTGAGCGCGACGCAACCGGAGGTCGCGGAGGCGCTGGATCTGAACGAGGATGGTCCGGTGCAGCGCAAGTTCCTCGCGCGGTAGCAGGGCCAGATTTCGAAACGTGGGACGATCGACGTGCTGCGCAACGGCGTCCAGCACGGGCCGCACCGGCTAGCTCTCTTCTACGAAACCCCTTCGGCCGGGAATCCGCAGGCGCGCGAGCGCTTCGAGCTCAACCGCCTCACGGTCACGCGCCAGCTGCGCTACAGCCTCGCGGAGACGCAGAGAGCACTTGACATTGCGCTATTCATTAACGGCTTGCCGGTCTTCACCTTCGAGCTAAAGAACAGCCTCACCAAGCAGACAGTTGCAGACGCCGTTGAGCAATACAAACGCGACCGTGACCCTCGCGAGAAACTGTTCGAGTTGGGTCGCTGCGCTGCTCACTTCGCAGTGGATGAGCACGAGGTCCGCTTCTGCACGCATCTAAAGGGCAAAGCGTCATGGTTCCTGCCGTTCAACCGCGGCTGGAACGATGGCGCGGGAAACCCGCCCAACCCCGACGGTCTCAAGACCGACTACCTATGGCGGGAGGTGCTGGGTCGGGAAAGCTTCGCCAACATCTTGGAGAACTACGCCCAACTGGTTGAGACGAAGGACGAGAAGACTGGCCAGCGACGGCGAGTCCAGATCTGGCCGCGCTACCACCAGCTCGACGCTGTTCGCCGGCTCCTGGCCGACGCTGGTCAACGCGGGGTTGGGCAGCGCTACTTGATCCAGCATTCGGCGGGTAGCGGCAAGAGCAACTCCATCGCTTGGTTGGCGCACCAGTTGATCGGCCTCGCAAAGGACGGCACCTCGGTGTTCGACTCCGTCATCGTGGTCACGGACCGGGTACTCCTCGACCGACAGCTCCGGGACACGATCCGGCAGTACGAGCAAGTCAAGGCTACCGTAGGGCACGCACGGCAATCGGGCGATTTGCGCAAGTTCCTTGAATCCGGCAAGAAGCTCATCATCTCGACGGTTCAGAAGTTTCCGTTCATCCTCGATGAGATCGGCGGCGAGGCACGAGCGATGGTGGTTACTAACGTTATGTAGCCAAGCCAGTTATGTAGCCAAGTGCCCGTAACCTATGCGTATGCAAGAAGACACCGTTCAACTTGGCTACATAAATCGGACCGCGCCATGCCCCTAGAAGCTCACCAAATCCACGATCCAGTGCCAATTCCGCGCAATTTCGCCAATATTGCGGCCGCCTAGTATCAGAATCTTGTACCTTAGCGCATCGGGTTATGTTGCCACGACGAAGCTGGAATCACTGTGTTTTCAACTACTTGGACCAACTTGGTTACATAACTGGCTTGGCTACATAACGGTGGCTCCAAGGTGACCGAGGCGTCGTTGAACGGTTTCCCCTCCAATCAAATCGCCGAAAAGCTGCGGCAGGCCCCCTACCGCCTCCTTATCTGCGCGGACAAGTTCCAGGCCGGTTACGACGAGCCCTTGCTGCACACCATGTACGTAGATAGTGCCCGTGTCAAAACCGTCAGGATCCGAGCACTACCATATCCTGTACTTGATTAAGGATAAAGATACTTCATATGGACATATAGCGTGATAGTTTCGATTTATTTTTCACCTCATCTAGTAATTGCGTTCCGAATGTTTGGGTATTCCGAGCGTTCTCGCCCGAATCCGGAAAATCTTCGCTGCTAGAAATCTCCCGTAGAGCATTGAAATATCTGGAGATAACCCCTTTTGGCACGGGCACTAGATAAGACCCTGTCAGGGATCAAAGCGGTACAGACGCTGTCGCGCCTCAACCGGGCACACCCGAAGAAGCACGACGGCTTCGTACTGGACTTCCTGAACGACACCGATACCATCGCTGCCGCCTTCGCCGACTTCTACAGGACGACGATTCTAGCCGACGAGACCGACGCCAATAAGCTGCACGACCTACAGGCGGACCTGGATGATGCCCAGGTTTACTCGCCCGAGGAGGTCGACGATTTCGTCGAGCGATATCTGGGCGGGGCCGACCGTGACCAGCTTGATCCGATCCTCGATGTCTGCGTGGAAATCTATTTGCGTGGCTTGGACGAGGATGGCCAAGTGGACTTCAAGGGCAAGGCCAAAGCATTCCTGCGGACGTACGGTTTCCTTTCGTGCATTCTGACGTACAAGAACCTTGGCTGGGAGAAACGCTCAATCTTTCTCCACTTCCTGATCCCCAAGCTCCCGTCACCCAAGGAGCCAGATCTCTCCAAGGGTGTCTTAGAGGCCATCGACATGGACAGCTACCGAGTGGAAAAACGCGCCGTACAAGAGATCGTGCTGGCCGACGAGGAAGCCGAGATCGAGCCGGTTCCGGCCTCTGGCAGTGGTCACCAGCCTGAGCCTGAAATGGACTGCCTGTCGAACATCATCAAGACGTTCAACGACCTCTTCGGCAACATATCTTGGCAAGATGCGGATCGAGTACAGGAACTCATTACCGAGACGATCCCCGCACGAGTGGCCGATGACGCCGCCTTCCAGAATGCCCTTTCGAAATCGGGCGAGGAGAACGCCAGAATCGAACACGCCAAAGTGCTTAAGCGGGTGATGACATCTGTGATGAAAGACGACATGAAGCTCTTCAAGGAGTTCACGGACAACAAGAGCTTCAAGCACTGGATGGAGAATGCGGTATACGATCTCGCTAGCGGCCGGGCGGAAGCGCGGTGAGTCCCCGCCGTCCGACCGGCATAGTGCGAGACTGGTCGCCTTCGCGTCGTGCGGATTGCTGGGCAACCACTGTATTCATCACTCGGCCAGGTGACACAACTGATGCAGCGGTCTGGAGAAACCCTGGATTGTGATCCGAAACCACCCGCTCAGAGGACGTGTATCTTGGCACTGATCCCGCTCTCACCCGGGGGACCGCTGGCAGGAGCCGCAGACACCTGTCACGGCAAGACTGAGCGCCTAACCACTGAGTCGGTGACACAGCGACTCACCGAATCCACAGACTTCTAGTCGGCTACGACTTGATATGGGAGCCTTCGCCCACGCGTGCGACAGCGATCTTGCCATAGGCCAAACTCGTGGGAAGGCGCGAATCTGAGCGAAAGACGTCGGCCTGCCACGCAAGCCTGTTTCGGAACGGGTGGAACAAAACTGAGCGGATCCTACGCGGATTCGAACTGGCCGGCGAGAAGGTTATCAGATCCAACGTCAATGGTGACCTCCTCGTCAAACTGATCAGGCGCGCTCCTTCTCTAGCAGCGGTGCTATCGACGTTGATCCCGCTCGACGAGGATTTGCCAAGGATTCCCGATCCTCCTACCACACCCGAAGACCTTCTCTGAGGTGCTTAAGCACTCCGACATGCTGTAAACGGACTTGTCGCTTGAAGCGGTTCGCTGGCCCACAAAGACATCGCGCAATCAGCTGAAGTGCCAGAACCCAGCTTCGTAGCGAGCAGCACGGTCGTCGCGGCCGGGCGCGGGACGGTGTAGGTCGCCCCAACGTACCAGCAAACTCAAAGCCGTCTCTAGCTGGCCTCCTGCGAACACGAGGCAGGTGGGCGGAACGGGACATGTGCCCCGGCATGGTTGCTGGCGATCTGGAGCCCGAATCCGGCGACCAGCACCAGCCCGAGACGCGAAAGGGCACGGGCCCGCCTGTAGCGCTTAGCGTTACTCGCCTGATTCTCACCGGCTGGCCACGAAATCACCCTGCCTCCGCCCCCATGGATGTCTGGAGGCAACCCGAAGAAGAACAGCAAGACGACGCCGGCGATGTCGAGCGACAAGCCGAGGGAATTGATGGCGTCCGGAGAAAGGAGCTGTCCCAAAAATGCAGCTAGAAGCGGTAGCCGATGCTCGCCTCGATCGCGCCCGACAGCGGTTCATCGATGTAGCTCAGCAGGCAGGAGTATCCCCCTCGCGCAACGATCCGGGGTGCCAGATTCACCAGCACGCCGAAGCGCCCGATCCAGGATTTCTGATGGACCCAGCCGTCCCCGGTCGTGAAACTCTCGTCGCGGACAAGGGTTCCGAAGTGGTCATCTTCGCTCTTTCGCCCGACGATGTTGCCTTCCTCGTCATACACTTGGTTGATGCGTTGAAATCGCCACCGGTTGTGTTCCGACTCGAGCCCGAACCCAGCCCCAACATAGATCGAGAACCGATCTCTTCTCCACATCCTCACGATCGAGGGCCGGATCGTGGTGACTCTACGCCAATGCTCGTCCTCATTGCTCAAATGCGGATTCCGCATGTAGAACACCGCTCCCAAGTGGGCTGGATCTCC
>Ga0209544_1002772_pt1 | contig 14839 bp, 10 predicted proteins | sample MesohylPK_FD_187297 | JGI IMG/M metagenome (GOLD analysis project Ga0209544, IMG submission 187297) | Host-associated microbial community of the marine sponge Aplysina aerophoba from Gulf of Piran - sponge mesohyl, lysed by proteinase K... | ecosystem: Host-associated > Porifera > Sponge >...
CGGCGCCTGAGGCCCTCTTGCCTGCCGACCCTGTCCCCTTGCTTGAAGGACTAACATAACAAGTGGTACAAACGTCGGGGGCAGGTCAGAGGACGCAAAGCAGCGGGCATTGGACGACGAGATTCAGGTTCTGTCTAAGCCGACGACTGAAGCTGGACTGGCTGCCCGTTACGAAGATCTATATGATGCAGTATGCAGTATGCCCTCGAAAACAGACGTTGATGTTGAGCCCGTCCTTCGAAACTATCTGAGTAATTACATACACGCACTGCAACAGATAGTGATAAACAATCCAGAGTGGCAACTGAGTCAGGTACAGACACGGTTGAATACGAGTCAACCGGAGGCGACTACTGTTTTCAGCGTTCAGACATTTGAACGTTACGACAGTGACCGATTCGAAGCTCTCATTGAAATCACAGAAATGCTAGGCCAGCATAGGAGAGCGGTAAGAGTGAGTGAACGTACCAACGCGGGAATGGGGTACTTTCAGATCGAGCCATGCGCAGTTACTAACTCGAGGGCACTATGACCATCAACGACAAACGCCTCATCGAAGTCGCCTTCCCCCTCAAGCAGACCTCGCTCGACTCCGTGCATGAGAAGAACGTGCGGCATGGGCACATTTCTACGCTGCACATCTGGCCGGCGCGTAGGCCGCTGGCCGCTTCGCGCGCGGCGTTGATCGCGACGCTGCTGCCGGACCCGGGCGATGCGGAGAGGCGCAAGGAGATTCTGGAGCGGATGGCGGGACGCGTGAGGGAGAAGACCGAGCGGCGGCGGGTCAACGGGCGCCAAGTTGAGAAGGTGAAGGAGGAGACGGTCGGAGGCATACTTCACTGGGGGCGGGAGAACGGTCCGGACCTGCAGTGGTTCCGGGACGAGATCCGCAGGTCCTACGGGGGGCGTGCGCCCAAGGTGCTGGACCCGTTTGCGGGTGGTGGCGCGATCCCACTCGAGGCCATGCGTTTGGGTTGTGAGGTTACGGCCATGGACATCAACCCGGTCGCCTGGTTCATCCTCAAATGCACGCTTGAATATCCGCAGAAGCTGGCCGGTCAGACGCGGCCGCTGCCGGAGTTTGCGCTGCGCGACGGCGAGTTCATGGAGAGCTTCTTCAAAGCCAGGGGCTTCAAGGGCGCGTCACTGCGAACCATGCTGGAGCGGCTCGGACATGGGGAGGGTGAGACGCAGCTGAACTACCTGAGCCAGGAGGATCCGATCTTCGAGGCCGATCTTGCGTGGCAGGTGCGGGCCTGGGGATGCTGGGTGCTGGCCAGGGCGCGCAAGCAGCTGGCATCCTACTACCCGACTTACGCCGAATACGTGCCGCTGGCGTCCGACAGCGAAGACAGTAGCCCGCCTCCCATGCAATTGCTGGAGGTCGACGCAGAGGGTGTAGCGCAAATCGATCCGCTCAACGCTGCTTTCGACGCAGACTATCTCAAGGACCCACGCAACCGGCGCTGGATCGCCAAGCCGACGGTTGCTTACCTGTGGGCGCGCACGGTGAAATGCAAGCAGTGCCGCGCTACGTTGCCCCTGCTCAAAACACGCTGGCTGTGCAAGAAGGAGCGCAAGCGTGTGTTGCTGACGATGGAGCCGAAGGCCGGCGGAACCGGTGTCGTCTTTGGGGTGGAGGCGGACGTGCCGCGCGTTGGCGGCAACGCGGCGCAGCGCCGCGAACACGACAGGCGCGCCGGCGGGGGCACAATGTCGCGGGCCGGCGCAACCTGCCCCTGTTGCGGCGTGATCATGACGATGGAGGATATCCGTTTGGAGGGACAGGCGGGGCGGCTGGGCGCGGTGATGACCGCGGTTGTGGTGGATGGCCGGGAGGGAAAGGAGTACCGGCTACCCACAGAACATGAACGGTCGGTGGCGGAAGTGCCGGAGGAGGAGCTGGAGGCGTTGTATGATGAGATTCCATTTGGTCTGCCGAAAGAATCGCTTCCGAGCAAAGAAGCCCCTGGAATACGTGTCCCACTCTACGGACTCGACACGTGGCGCAAGTTGTTTACAAATCGGCAACTCCTGGCACTAGGAGAGTTCGTTAGTGCCTTGCGTGCCATGCCGAGGGAACTCGACAGCTATCCCGCCGATTGGGCAGAGTCCATTGTTGCCATGTGCGCCCCCATAATCAGCCGTATGGCAGATCGAGGAAGTGCACTGGCGACATGGACCAATGATCGCGAGACAATCAGAAGTACTTTCGCCCGATTTGCATTGCCGATTGTATGGGATTTCGCCGAGTACGCGCCTTTGTCCGACACTACGGGAGGCTTTATCCAATCGATAGACTGGGTTTATAAGGTTTGTGAACACCTGCAACAGAGCGTCGAAACGGCTAGCGTCGGGAGAAGCATCTGCGAGTCAGCAGTTTCCTGCTCAGTCAACACCGCTGACCTGATCCTGACCGACCCTCCATACTACGATGCGATTCCATATTCCGACTTGATGGATTTTTTCTATGTCTGGCTGAAGCGTTCGCTTCAGGGGCTGTCTCCCGAAATTGAGCATACCTTTTCCAGAAGTCTCGGACCAAAGTGGGATCACAACTCTGATGATGGCGAGCTGATAGACGACGCTAGCCGGTTTGGTGGTGACAGGGAACGATCGAAGCAAAATTACGAAGATGGCATGGCCCGCACGTTCCGTTCTTGTCATTCTGTGTTGAAGAGCGATGGTCTGCTTGTAATCGTTTTCGCAAACAAGCAGCCGGATGCCTGGGAAACACTGGTTGCTGCCCTGATTCGAGCAGGTTTTGTCGTTGACGGGTCGTGGCCAATACAAACAGAGATGGGGAACCGGAATCGAGCCATTGCTTCCGCCGCTCTGTCATCTTCAGTATGGATAGTCTGCAGGAAGCGTCTTCCAGGCCGTCCCGGGTGGGACAGCAGCGTGTTGCAGGAGATGCGGGAAAACATAACGCTGCAGCTGCACGACTTCTGGGACGCCGGCATTCGCGGGCCGGACTTCGTGTGGGCGGCGACGGGGCCGGCGCTGGAGGCGTTCAGCAAGTACCCGGTGGTCAAGAAGGCCAATAATCCTAACCAGCTGATGAGCGTCTCTGAATTCCTGCGCGAGGTGCGGCGCATGGTTGTTGATTTCGTGGTCGGTCGCGTGCTGTCTCGGGACGGTGAGGAGGCGGTGACGGGGCTGGACGACGTCACCACCTACTACCTGCTGCACCGCAATGACTTCGGCATAGGCGAGGCGCCGGTCGGCGGCTGTATCCTTTACGCGCTTTCCTGCAACCTTTCCGACGCGGCGCTGGTGAACCAGCATGACCTGCTGGCGAGGGGCAGAAAGCGCGGCGCCGGCGAAGAGGTTGAGCAGGACGGCAGCGGCGAGGGGGAAGGAGAAGAGAGTGGCGGCGGCGCCAAGGTCAAGCTGAAGCCCTGGAACCGGCGGACGGGACGCAATCTAGGAGTTGAAGGCCCGGGCGGGCGTCCTGTCCCGCTGATTGACCAGGTGCACAAGCTGATGCAGCTCTGGCGCGGCGGCGATCAGAGCAAGGTGAACAGTTACATTGACGAACGCGGGCTGCAGCGCAATGCGCTGTTTGCGCAGATCCTGCAGGCTTTAATTGAGCTGGCCGAGGCCGGGTCGGAAGAGCGCTCGATCCTGGAGGCGATCAGTAACCATGTTAAGGCCCGAGATCATGTGGCCCCGACGCGTCAGGGCCGGTTTGTTTTGGATTGACCTGGCATTACGACTGGGCGTTCACAGCAGACGGGATGTGGGCCTTGTCCTACCGTGTAGCAAATGGGGATTGCAAGATGGCCAAGATTCAGGGGTTCAGAGTAAGGAATTTCAAGGTGCTCAGGGATGTGCCCCTGGGCCGCCTGTGGAACCAACCCGAAGGCCAGCCGCTCACCGACATGACGGCGATTATCGGGAAAAACGGCGTTGGCAAGAGCGCCCTGTTCGATGCGTTCGGCTTTTTGTTCGATGCGCTGAACTCCGGCGTGGAGGTGGCCTGTGGTGCACGCGGGCGCGGCGGCTTCGAGAGGATACGGTCGCAAGGTGAAACCGGCCCTATCGAATTTGAAGTGTATTACAAAGAAGATGGCGAAGCCCAGCCGATCACTTACGAGGTCGCCATTGATGTGGACGAGTTCGGACAGCCTTATGTATTGCGAGAAGGGCTCTGGCAGAGGCCGATAGGCGTGTTCTACGAGCGCCCAGCTGTATATCTAATTTTCAGTGACGGCAAAGGTTTTGTATTCACCGGAGAAGAGGAAGGGATTGTAATCGACCCAAGCAAGGAGAAGATCGACTTTGAGAAACTGGTCGAGTTGAACATAGCGGAGGATTCGAGCGAGTCCGAAATCATCGAATTGGAGGACAGACGCAGACTGGGCATAGCCACGCTGGGCGCCTTGAAACAGCACCCGCGCATTGCCGCTTTCCGCCGCTTCATCGAGGGATGGTATCTCAGCTATTTCGCGCCGGACGCGGCGCGCGGCCTGCCGCTGGCCGGTCCCCAGCCGCATCTCAACATCCACGGCGATAACCTCGGCAATGTCGTCCAGTTCATGCAGCGCGAGCATGCCAAGCGCTTTGAGACGATTCTCCAAGGCATTGCCGAGAAGATACCCGGTATTGACCGGATCGATACGGAAAAGACAAGCGACGGGCGCCTGCTGCTCCGTTTCAACGACAGAGGCTTTGTAGATCCTTTCTATGCCCAGCAGATGTCGGACGGGACGCTGAAGGTCTTCGCCTATCTGTTGCTGCTTGAAGATCCGAAGCCGCCGCCGTTCCTGTGCATTGAAGAGCCTGAGAACGGTTTGTATCACAAGTTGCTGGAGACGCTGGTCGACGAGTTTCGGCAACATGCCAGCGGGCCCGGAGGCGGTTCGCAGGTCTTCGTCACGACGCATCAGCCCTATCTTGTGGACGCGCTCAACCCGGAGGAGGTCTGGATCCTGGAGAAGGGGGCGGACGGTTTTTCGACCATCCGCCGGGCCAGCGACGATCCTCTCGTCAAGAATCTGGTCGAGGAGGGGTTGCCGCTGGGCGGCCTCTGGTACAGCGACTATCTTGACGCGAGGTGAGCTGATGCACTTTGAAATCCTCGTTGAAGACCGATCCGGAAAGAGGGCGCTCGACGTTCTGATCCCGAAGATTATCGGCGCGCAAGATACATTCAGAGTGATCGGTTACAGAGGAATCGGTCGCATTCCCCCAAAGCTCATGCCCAAGACAAATGCCGAGCAACGCATTTTTCTCGACCAGCTTCCCAAGTTGCTCAGGGGGTACGGGCAGACATTCGCCAATTATCCCGCCAACTACCCGGCAGTGTTATTCGTGGTCTGCGATCTGGACGACAACTGTCTGAAGACATTTCGCCAGGAACTCCTCGCAGTCCTCCATGCGTGCAACCCAAGACCGGACACACGCTTCTGTATTGCTATCGAAGAAGGCGAGGCCTGGTTGCTCGGCGACATACACGCGATCAAAGCGGCGTATCCGCAGGCCAGGGACGCTGTCTTGAACGGTTACGCCAATGATTCGATATGCGGGACATGGGAGCTTCTGGCGGACGCTGTGTTCCCGGGCGGCTCAAGAGCGCTGAAGAGAAAGAAAGGGAAAGCGGTGGGCAGGGAAAAGTCGGTATGGGCGACGAAAATCTCCCCGCTGATGGATGTGGAGAACAACGCATCCCCCAGTTTCCAGTACTTTCGGGGGAAGCTGCGGGCGTTGATTTGAGAGTCGATGCTGAAACCATATTCGGGAGATCGACTGGCGAGACAACTATTCAATTGAATGTCTGATCATGCTTGACGACGATGGGCTCTGTTCTGTGTGTGCTGAAAGGCAGGTATTAAAATGTCGCTAAACAAGCAAGACATATGGGCGGATCTACGGTATGCCCTCGATGAACTGGAAAGACCGTCATTCGACGACACAAATGACCTTTTGGGTTATGTGGGAAACCTAGATGAACAACCTAAGAATGAATTCTTAGACAGACTTTTCTTGACTAGCGCTCCTTCCATAGCATACTCAAATGCTAAGGCACGGGCGAATACAAGAAACGCTCACGAAGCAATCGAGAAGGGCCTAAAGGCGATTCTGCTAGACGGCGGCCTGTCAGAGAAGCAGGTTCGTTCTCGCGGGCATGAACTACATCGACTATTGGCGGATGTTCAACAACACAACCCAACGGCATTCAATGAACTAGAGCGATGTTTCGACAGCGCCATACAATACCTAGGAGTCGTCACAAACATCCAGCGCAACACAAACATTGTTGATTATTTTCGGAAACATGGCAAAGCTGAAATCTTTGTAGCAAACAGGTACGCGAGTATCGAGGGTGGAAACAACACATACGGAGGAATGATTGGCCGTGTCTATCGTGAGATTCTACGTGCGCTATTGTCGCTCATATTCGGTTGGACTCCCAAAGACATAGGCTCTCGCATCGAAGAAGAAGCAAGAAAAGCGATATTGGCAGAGAGCAAACTTGATCCGGCATGGGACGCAGCGGAGTGGTTAATTCGGGGCCCCGTTCGCCCGCGACTAGAGGTCGTCGAAAACCTAAAGAACAATAAAGTACTTCATGCTGCGGTGCGGAGGTGTGCAAGGGAAACTAAGGATAGCGGTATTCAGCATTGGGCTGAGAGGCTCAGGCGCAATCTCATCGCTGCGAGAAGAAAGGCGCGAGCTGATCACCGGGTTGGGTAGAATTCGACATAATCGCCTATTGGAAAGGGACCGGCAAAGAGAAGTGGAGACAGATATCGAAAGACGAGCGAACAACGTACCGTTTCGGCAGCTATGCCCGTTTTGTCGAGCTGGCCGGGGAGATACGGCGGCGGCAGGACAATGATGATGCGTCGCTGTTGCCGCCTGTCGTCCCCCAAAGCAGTCCGATGAGAACAATGCAGTAGGGCCACTAAGAACATCATTTTGTCCGCGGAGGGACGCGGAGAGGCGCGGAGAACACCAAGGGCGTATCGAATTTTTTGTGCGTAGCCGCTCGCGAATCAGTCGCACTCTGCCCCCGGAAATCGCTGTTCAGACAAAGGTCGACGGGCCCTAATTCAGTCTGCATACAGAAGCAGAGGTTACCGCCATATCAACTCGCTCCGTATTCCTACCTAATGCTCCCAGGAAGGTAAGCGGAGATACCCCCCTTTCTATTCAACGTTATTGGACAAATTCCAGATACCAATGGGCCTGCGCACCCAGGCAGCTGCAGAAGATTCAGTTGTGTGCAAAGAGGACAAGATGAGCAAGAAACGCAGTTTGACACCCTGGCACGAGGTCGTAAGCCTGCGCGACGATCTGAAGAGCGGCGAGCTGTCGCTGGCCGTCTTTGCCGCCGATCTGTATGACGTGTTGCTGCAGAAGGGACAGCGCAAGGTCTACGAAGATCCGGCCGAGTTCTTCGCCCTGACCTACCCGACGTTGAACCTGCGCGAGCTGGTGCGGGACGTGGCGATGCGCCTGGCGGGCCGCAGCGACAAGGCCTATCGCAAGCTGTCGGTCACCTATGGCGGCGGCAAGACGCACACATTGATCACCTTGCGCCATCTTGTCCATGACCCTTCCACGCTGCCGGACCTGCCGGCCGTGCATGACTTCAAAGCGCATATCGACTTTCGGTTGCCGCACGCGCGGGTCGCCGCGCTCTGTTTCGACAAGATCGACTTTGAGCTGGGCGTAGAGACACCCGCGCCCGACGGGTCCACCAGGATGCTCAGGCATCCCTGGAGCGTTCTTGCCTATCAACTGGCTGGAGCCAACGGGTTGCGCATGATCAGTGCCAGTGGAAAAGATGAGGAGCGAGACACGCCGCCGGCGGAACCCCTGATCGTTGGTCTGTTATCGAAGCCGCAGGAGGAAGGGCTCTCCACGCTCGTACTCCTGGACGAAGCGTTGATGTATCTGCGGGCGCAGGTCGAGACCGAGCAATCGGCGCGCGGGCGCATGGTCGCCTTTTTTCAATATCTGACGCAGGCGGTCGTCAAGGTGGACCGCTGCGCGATGGTTGCCTCGTTGCTCGCCTCCGATCCCGGCAAGCACGACCGGTTGGGCAATGAGATCCTGCGCGAGGTGTCTGAAGTCTTCGGGCGCCAGACGGAGGAGGACGCCAGCCCGGTGAGCCGGGAGGATGTGTCCGAGGTCCTGCGGCGGCGCTTCTTCAAACCGGAGTCGATAAGTGACCCGGGTCGCTTCAGTTCGCACGTTACAGCGGTCGTAAGCAGCCTGGCTGCGCTCGATGCACAGACTAAGAAGGGGCGCAAGGCAACCGAGGATAGATATCTCAGAAGCTATCCCTTTCACCCTGATCTTACCGAAATCTTCTACAGCCGCTGGACCCAGATGGATGGATTCCAGCGTACGCGCGGGATCCTGCGCACCTTTGCGATCGCGTTGCGGGACGCGGAGAAGTGGGATACCAACCCCCTAGTAGGGCCGAACGTCTTTCTGAACAGGCCGGGGGAGGGGGAACTGGCCGAAGCGACCAGCGACCTGGCCGCCATCGCCACTGCCGAAGCAAGCGCCGGCGGCCACCAGGCGTGGCGGCCGATCCTCGAAGGCGAACTGGACAAAGCGCGGGCGATTCAATCGGACACGAGCGGCCTGAACGGTCGAGAGTTAGAACAGGCAGTCATTTCGGTCTTTCTCAGCTCTCAACCGGTCGGGCAGAAGGCGCAGACGCGGGCGTTGCTGCTGCTGCTGGGCACGATGAGGCCTGACAAGATCGAGTTGGAGAAGGCGCTGGTGCGCTGGACTTATCTGTCCTGGTTTCTGGATGAGGTGGAGATGGGCGCAGACAGAGGGGGCGGCGACGGCGCGGAGGATTTGCCCAAGGCCTGGCGGCTGGGGAACCGTCCCAATTTGCGGCAGATGCACGACGACGCGTGCCGGAACCGGGTCCCGCCCCAGCTGATCGAATCCCAGCTCATCGAGGCGATACGCAAAGAGAAATCTTTGACGGGCGGCGCGGCTGCGGCGGGCGCCCGGGTGCATACACTGCCACAGGCGCCCAGGGACGTGCAGGACGACGGCGAGTTTCATTTTGCCGTCCTCGGCCCCGGGGCCGCTTCGGAGTCCGGCAAGCCGAGCGCGGAGGCGATACGCTTCATCAAAGAGACGACGGCGGCGGACCGCCCGCGCGTCTATCGCAACGCTGTCGTTCTGGCTGTTCCCTCCAAGGATGGACTTGAGAGCGCCCGAGATCGCATTCGGCACCATCTTGGCTGGCAGGAGGTCGGTACGCAGCTCAAGGATCAGCCGATTGATCAGATCCGTGCGCAGATGCTTGTCGCGGAGACGCGGGCGGCCGGCGAGCGCATTTCAGACGGCATCAGGCAGGCCTATTCGATCGTTGTCACCGTCAACGAGGCCAATGATGTCCACGCTTTCCGGATCGCGGCGACCGGCGACCCGCTCTTCACGACCATCAAAGCCGACCGGCGCGCCCGCATCCAGGAGACGGCGATCAGCGCGGAGGCGATGATGCCGAACGGCCCCTATGACCTGTGGCGCGAGGGCGAGCCGGCGCGGCGCGTGAAAAACTTGGTGGGCGCCTTCGCTGAGAACGCCAGACTGCCTAAAATGCTACGCCATAAGGAGATTCTGGACACAGTTGTCCAAGGAATCGAGAGCGGAATCTGGGTGGGGCGCACAATGCGGCCCGACCGGACGTACAAGAGCTACTGGCGCACACGGATCGATGATAGCGTGATGCGTGAACCGAGCCTGGAGGTCTGTCTGCCGGTGTCGGCTACGCTTAGCGACCTCAAACCGGCGCTGCTTGCGTACGGTGTGCTCCCGGAGCTCTGGCAGGGGGATGAGATCAGCGTTCAGTCCGTGCACAGTTATTTCGCGGGCGAACGTGCCGTGCAGGTACCGATGGAGGGGTACGAGGATACGTTTTTCATTCCGGCGTGTGAGCCGGACCAGGTCAGTGAGGCTATTTCGCAGGCGGTCGCCCAGGGGTCAGTATGGATGACCAACGGTCCCGCTTCGATCCTGGGCGAACCGATCCCCGCCGGGGTACTTGCTCCGTCAGCCGTACTGAGACCGCCGTTGGAACCGATTGCGGTGGGCGAGTTGATGGCGGAGGAGATTGCGGATGCGTGGAAGGACGGCAAGAGCAGTGCGCTGGCCATCATGACCGCCATCTCAGCCAAGCGGGGGGTGAATCTGCCGTGGAGCGCGGTTCGATCCGCGATTGGCGAAGGGATTCGCGCGCAGTGGCTGGAGCTGGCTGAAGGGAGCGCTCCCCTGGATACGGATCTGTCGGGGGCTCAAGGTGTTCTGCTGCAGACGCCGACGGCCAAGCCTGGCGTGATCCGGGACTTCAAGGATGACTACCAGGAGGGGGTGCTAACGGCCGAGGCGACGTTGGAGGGGCACGGGATACAGGACCTTGCAGAGCTGATGCCGGAGATTCTGGAAGCCGCGGCTGGGGATCGGATCGTGTTCAAGGTTCGGATTGAGTTTGGGGGTGAAAAGGAGCCTGACGGGGAGAAGGTGGAGAGGATAAATGCGTTGCTTTCGGAGGCGTTGGAGGCGTTGAGGTTGGGAAGGGGTGGGTTGCGGTGAGGGGTGCGTGGAGGGTTGGTTATGCCGATGACAGACAAAACCGATTGATCCGCGAAGTGAAGTGGAGAACTGCTTTTATGTCCGCGGAGGGACGCAGAGGGGCGCGGAGAACACCAAGGGCGGGATCGGATTTTCTGTGCGCAGCCGTTCGCGATCAGCTGTACTTTGCCTTCGCCGATCGCCTTTCAGACAAACGTCAACGAACTCTAGCAGGTCGGACGTAGAGAACAATCGATGAATCGTGTAGATAGGGAAATCTGAGTTATGCCTGCACACAAGTGGCAGCCTTTAGAGGGCCTTAACACCCATACTTCCAATATGGATTTCCAAGAGATTGACTCGCTTCACCAGCAGTGGCTGCGCTTTCGTAGACAACGCGAGCAATCAAATCCTGACGCTTACAGGGCTTTTCTGGAGCGCCTGGACCGCCGCTGGGCGATTGAAACAGGAATCATAGAAGGGCTTTACACTATTGACCGCGGCACAACCCAAACCCTCGTAGAACACGGCCTCATCGCAGACCTGATTGATCGCACTGCCACGGACCGTGATCCCCAGGATCTCGTCAAAGTCTTGAAAGATCATCAGGATTCGGCAGAATTTGTGACTGAATCCATCAGACACGAGAGACCGCTTTCCGGGCATTACATCAGAGAACTCCATCAATTATTGACTCGAAACCAAGCCACCTACAGTGCTGTTAATCAGTTCGGTCATGTTTTCGAAACCGAACTGGATAAGGGTGGTTTCAAGACGCAACCCAACAATCCAACCCGGCCTGACGGCCAGATTCATGAGTACTGTCCTCCTGACCAAGTAGATAGCGAAATCGATAATCTAGTCAAGTTATATCACGAATTCGAGACGGCAAACGACAGCTATCACAAGCTCCTGATTGCAGCCTGGTTGCATCACCGATTCACACAAGTTCACCCGTTTCAAGATGGAAACGGAAGAGTTGCACGAGCGTTGCTAACCTGGCATTTGGTAAAGGAAGAGTACTTGCCCATTGTTGTAACACGGGACGATCGAAAACAGTATATCGATTGTCTAGAGTCTGCTGACGCCGGCGATCTCAATCCGTTCGTTCAGTTCATTGTTCGATTGGAAAGACAGATGATCTTTGAGGCATTGGGTGAGCCGGAGCCTGTCACAGACTCCGGCATGGTCAGTCAGGTTCTGGATCATATAGCCGGGCAGATCAGGCGGCGGCAACGAGATAGACTAGCTCAGTTGCGCTCGGTCAATCGTGTCGCTTCTTCCCTGCGGGAGACGGCCAAAACATATCTGGAATCTCAAGACGCTCCGATTCGTCAGCAGCTTCGTGAAGCTGGCCTTACTGTAGATTGCGTCATCGATGTGGGCGGGCCAGACAACAACAAAGAACACCGGTACCGGGCACAGGTGGTTCAAACTGCGAGGGATGCCAGTCATTGGGCTAACTTGAATGAAGACAGGTTCTTTACCAAATTATCCATCAATCCAGAGAACCAGTCTGGAATACCGCGCCTTATATTTGTTATCTCCCTTCATCATGTAGGCCGACAGCTAACCGGGATTATGGCCGCGACTGCTTTTGCGCAAATCGTCAAAGACAGAATGGAAGATTCTGAAGAACCGTCCGATCCCGATTTCTATAATTGCACCGTCGATTCGTTTACCTTCACGTGGGATGGGGATGTCGAAACTGTTGCACCGCGATTCACTACTTGGATCGAGACGCCGTTAAGTATTGCACTGCGTCATTGGAGTGGGTTCATATCGTGATTATTCCGGCATGCGATAATCGCGCCGTGCTCAAGGTGGCATGCATGCAGGGGGATAGCTTCTCTTGGTCGCAGCGGGAAACAGAGTCTATGAGGGCCCATTATGAATATTACGACGTTTCGTGTTGAGAAGGAATCACTCGACGGGATGCTCGGAGAGGCTGCGGACGGGAGTACGCAACTGCCTAATTTCCAGCGGGGGTGGGTTTGGGACGACGATCACGTTCGAAGCTTGCTTGCAAGTATCTCCTTGGGCTATCCGATTGGCACAGTGATGATGCTCAGGGCGGGAGGTGAGACCGTCCGATTTAAGCAGCGCCCCCTGGAAGGCGCACCAACACCGAAGAATCGGGAAGCCGATCGGCTCATCCTGGACGGACAGCAGAGACTCACGTCTCTCTTCCAGTCCTTGCGTCTCGACCGTCCTGTTCTCACCCGTGACCAACGCGGGCGAACCATGGATTTCCCTATCATTAGGGAAGGCGTTCACACGCGAGGCCGTTTCTATCTCCGTCCAGCCGGTGTGGGTCGCTGTCCGGTCCGCCAGCGGCAATGAAAAACGCCTGCGCTTGTCGGTGGGTGCTGAAATCCCCACAATCGCAATCCTCTCCGAGTGGATTGTGTGGGTCACACCCGGGGGATGGTACGAGGGGTGGTGTGGGGGGTGGTGTCGGCGTGTTGGTGGGTGTAGGTGTGGGCGACGGCGGGACGGTTGGGGTGGCACTCACTGTCGGAATTACAGTCACTTCGACGTTTACGTCCACGAGAGGCGCATAGATCCAGCCGCGTTGCCCTTTCACGCAGCAGAACTCCAGCCAGGCGCCGGAGGGGTTGCGGGCGTCGATGTCGTGCTGCTCGCCCCTGGGGATGGCATCGATGATCGGGTATTCGGGGTCGGGTCCCTTTCTGACATTGGCCCAGTCGCTGTTGACGATGAAATAGGGGGTAGGCACCGGCGTGAAGGTCGCTGTGCGCGTGGGCGTCGGCGTCCGGGTCGGGCCGGGCGTGTGCGTGGGCCCGGTCGGCGTGGGCGTGCGCGTGGGTGTTTTGCTCGGCGCGCCCCCCTGCGAACCGCTCCCGGGCTGGGCCGCGCCCCCCTGCTCGAGCCCGTGCATGCGTGTTGACAGCGCGGCGACCTGCTTTGCCAGGTCATCCACCCGCACCACGAGAATACCGAGCAGGATGAAGGCGACAGCGACCGCGATGATGAAGAGAAGGCGTGAGACGAAATTGAGAAATCGTTTCATGGGGGATGTGGTGAATGGTGTCCTTGGGCGCGATTAGCCAAAATGATGTGCCAGCGCCTCTTCCACCCAGGCGCGGCAGAGGTCGGACATGGTTGTCTCCTGCGCCGCGGCCAGCTGCTTGAACCTGCGGTGGGCGCCGGTCGGAGGCCCAGGCCGACAGCGCCGACGGTTCAATCGGGATGACGACCAGGTCGGCGGCGATCAGGCAGGAGCGGGTGACGGCGTTGTCGCGCGGCGTTCCGTCGATGACTATCCAGTCCTAGAACGCCTTCTGACGGGCGATTTCATTGTGCACGTTTTTGCGGGGCACAGCGACAACCGAAAAGGGTTGGTCCTCGCTCAGGCCCGCGGATTGCCGACGCCGGCACGCTCCAAATCCTTCCCCGATGTAAATAATGCAACTCAACATATATTGATACATGTATCAATATATGCGCAAAAGGGTGTATTCGGTGGGTCCGGTCCAAAAGAAGGGTGGCCAATTTGCGCGATAGGACGACGAATCGGCGACGAGTCGGCGACTATGGGGCGCCTTCGGCGCTGAACAGACTTGACACCCCAATTGGCGTCGAGTAGAATTGGGGCACTGACGAACGATTGTCGACCCAGCCGCTGGGGAGCCAATGAGCGGCGAAATCCAGAGAGCTACCGTCTCTATGCTCGATGGTATGTTTGATACCCGACGGCCCGCCAACCGTCCGCAAGGCCCGCCAAACGGCGGGTTTTGTCGTTCCCGGGCCCTGTGATAGGATCGATCCATCAAACATTGCCGCTTGGCAGGCGGCATACCCGGCAAAGAGACGTGCCACATGTTTACCCACAACCCACAAGTCCACAATCGAATACTGTGCGTTGTCTGCCTGCCTGCCCTGCGGCCTATTCTCTTCATGGGAAAGGGAGGCGACAATGAGTTATCAGGATTGTCAGAGGATCGAGAAGAACGGCGGGCTGACGCATCTGCGTGAACGGCACAAGCTGACCCCCGCGCAGCTGACGGTTATCCGCGCTCTGATTCAAGCCGACCGCGAAGGCTACTGCTTTCCGACCCAGGAGACGATCGCGTTCGAATCGGGGCTGCCGGTCGAAACCGTGCGGCGTGCGGCCCGCGCCCTGACCGACAAGGGCCTAATCACGCGCGAAAAACAGCCCTACATCGACAAGCGGGGCAGGCTGCGGCCCGGCAAGATCTACCATTACCTCTTCCGAGAAGAGGTGATCGAAGCCATCGTCAACGGCCGCACGCTGCCCGAT
>Ga0209544_1002783_pt1 | contig 14766 bp, 10 predicted proteins | sample MesohylPK_FD_187297 | JGI IMG/M metagenome (GOLD analysis project Ga0209544, IMG submission 187297) | Host-associated microbial community of the marine sponge Aplysina aerophoba from Gulf of Piran - sponge mesohyl, lysed by proteinase K... | ecosystem: Host-associated > Porifera > Sponge >...
CCGCCGGATTCCGGATGGCGCGCCGGACGGGAACCGGTCGGAGTCGGCGTCAACGGCGGCGACACGCCGGTGGGTTGGCTCCGCGTCGAGCGCATGGTGTCGCGTGCGCGAGGACTTCGAGAAGGCGATGGCGGCCCACCAGGGGCGGGGGGCGGCCGTGCTGCTCGCCCCAGACCCACACCAACGCCGACCCTCGGGCCCGGAGCACGCCGCGTGCCGCGGCGTGCTCCCCTCCAGAGTGAACCGCCGGGCGGACTCGTCCGACCACTGAGCGCGTGGCCGCATCACCGACACGACTCTCGGCGGAAGGTCGTCCCTCCGTTCCGCCGTGGTCACTCGCGATTCTCCGGTCCGCTGGCCGGCGGTACCGGGGCTCGCCAGCCTTCCGCCGCTCCCGGTAACGCGCCTGCCGCTCCGTGTTCGTCAACACCACAAGACAATTGCTACACCGTTACGTAACGGACCGGAGAACACCGCGAACACCGGTCCGCCCGCGCGACGGACCCGGCAGGTTGCGGGCGGGTGAACGGGTGCAGTTGGTGGCGCATCGTGAGGTGACCGACCGGCGGGAGTGCCGCATCCACGGGTGACACACCGCCCGCCCCGCGGCTCCGATAGCAGTTATGGCCTTGAGGCCCGCCTTGAACGGCGGCACCGTGGCCGTCGACGACGATTCACGAGACGCGGCGGACTTCCGAACTCGGGACCGGAGCACGCCACGCGCCGCGGCGTGCTTCCGGTCCAGGGTGAACCTCCGGGCCGGATCTCCGCCCGTCGGTACCGCCTGCTCGAGATTCGTCCGAGACAGCGGGTACGATCATTCTGAGGATGGCGGGTAACATCCTCAAATGAGGCAACACGACCGGCGAAAGTAGTTGACGCCGAACACTCGGCTGACTGCCGCGCCGGGTGAAGTGTCGAAACGCTGCGCCCGAGGCTCGGCGGCCCGGATATCCGGGAGGATGCTTCCAACGGTAGCTGCGCTCGGCGGATTGCAAAGCCGCAGGGTCGCAGTGCAGCAGTGCAGTCACGGCGGCATCCCGCGTACGACGCACCGTCACCAAGGGAACCTCATCGGCACTCGGCTTCGACGCTCCCGGCCCATTCCATGCCCGTGTTTGTTGACGAATCACCCGTTAAACAAAGACGTACTGTCTTCCGCCCGTCGTCACCGCGATCCTGGAGTCGATCCGAACCGGTCAGGGGTAACCGCGGTTGCGCAATGCCCCCCTGGGTTCAGCGAAACCAGCTCTTCCCTTTGGGATCATCCACGTATTCCTTGGCCTTCGGCAAATACGAGTCCACCGACCTTGACATTTCCAGTAACGCGTTGCATGCCTCCGACACGTCGAGATCTTCGAACGGGCGAGCATAACCCAGAAACAGGTTGTCCTCCCCGTCTATCCGGAACCTGCAGAGCACCATCTCGTTCTGCCATCGGAGCAGTTGCAGGAGCAGCTTCTCGTCGCTCCGGTTGGCTGGAGCGAGGTTGGCGACGTGTCGAGTGATGAGGAAGTGCTCGCCGATACTGGCGAGGAACCCGTCTCCGGAACGGGTCCATACATCCCACCGCCAGTCGTGGCCTGCCGCATCTTCGTGGCGTCGAATCTTTAGCTCGGCCAGCTCTGCTGCGGCTTCGAATAGTTCCGGTGGACTGAGCGACTGCTCGCCCGATTCGGCCAATTGTTCGTCGGACGGAATTGCAACGCGGCCGGCACGATGCAATCTGGCGAATTCGAGGAAGTACTCGAGGACCTGCACGCCAGGAATGGCGAAATTCAACCCTTGCGAATTGTTTCCAATCTGCCAGGTGTTGATGCCAACGAGGTTTCCCTGGGTATCGAGCAGTGGTCCGCCGCTGTTTCCCGGGTTGATGGGAACGCTGTGCTGGACGAAAGGACCATCGGCCGTGCCGCGACTGGGCTCACTCACGATACCTGTCGTGGGCGTAAAATGAAGCCCGTGAGGATGTCCGATGGCCAGGATGTCGTCGCCGGCGTCGTACCCTTGGGCCAAACGATCCTGCAGCGAAAAGTATTGCGTTGTGTGTATGGCAGCTCTTACGACCGCCAAATCGGCTCCCTCATGACGATGAATCATCACAGCCTTGGCGCGGGTACCGTCATGAAGCGAAACCAGGAGCATTCCATTGTCGTCGACTACGTGTGCATTTGTTACTATCAAACCGTCGGAAGAAACGAGCAGACCGGCTCCCAGATGATGCACTCCCTCGATGACGGGCACGTGGTTGCGGCATTCGTGGATGATCGGCTTCCACTGGGCAGGCATCACTTGCCTCCTGCGCGTTGCCGCTACACGACCCCGTATGCCAGCAGCGCGTCCGCGACCTTGCGGAAGCCGGCGATGTTGGCGCCGCGCACGTAGTTCACGAAGCCGTCCGGGTCCGTTCCTTCCGCACGGCACTTCTCGTGGATGTCGTGCATGATGGTCTGGAGCTGGCGGTCGACCTCCTCTCTCGACCAGGAAATCCGCAGGGCGTTCTGGCTCTGCTCGAGGCCCGAGACCGCGACGCCGCCGGCGTTGGCGGCCTTCGCGGGGCCGAACAGGATCTTCCGGCCGAGGAAAGCGCGGGCGGCGCCGAGCGTCGAGGGCATGTTGGCGCCCTCCGACACGGCCACGAGCCCGTTGCCCAGCAGCGCTTCCGCGTCGTCGGCGTCCAGCTCGTTCTGCGTGGCGCAGGGGACGGCGAGCTGGCAGGGGACGCGCCAGGGCCGTGCCTTCTCGTGGTAGTCGCAGCCGAAGTGCTCGGCGTACTCGCGGACGCGTCCCCGGCGCACTTCCTTTAGCTCCTTCAGCCAGGCCAGCCGCTCCGCGTCGATGCCGTGCGGGTCGTGGATGAAGCCGTTCGAATCGGAGGCGGTGACGACGGTGGCGCCCAGCTCGGTCAACTTCTCGATGGCGTAGAGCGCGACGTTGCCCGAGCCCGATACGACCGCCGTCTTGCCGGCGATCCCGTCGTCGCGGGTCGCCAGCATGTTCTGCAGGAAATAGACCGCGCCGTAGCCGGTCGCCTCGGTCCGCACCAGGCTGCCGCCGAAAGCCAGGCCCTTCCCGGTCAGCACCCCGGTGAAACGGTTGGCGAGGCGCATGTACTGGCCGAACAGAAAGCCGATCTCGCGGGTGCCGACGCCGATGTCGCCCGCGGGCACGTCGGTGTCCTCGCCGATATGGCGATGCAGCTCCCGCATCATGGCGTGACAGAAGCGCATCACCTCGTTGGTGCTGCGCCCGCGCGGGCTGAAGTTGGAGCCACCCTTGGCGCCGCCCATCGGCAGGCCGGTCAGGCTGTTCTTGAGGATCTGCTCGAAGCCGAGGAACTTCAGCACGCTCTGCGTCACCGTCGGGTGGAAGCGGAGGCCGCCCTTGTAGGGGCCGATGGCGTTGCTGAACTGCACGCGCCAGGCCCGCGCCGCGCGGATGCCGCCGTCGTCGTCCTGCCACGTCACGCGGAAGGTGATGATCCGGTCGGGCTCGGTGAGCCGTTCCAGGATGCGGGCCTCCTCGTATTCGGGGTGCGCCGCCACGAACGGCATGACGCACTCGGCGACCTCACGAACCGCCTGGTGGAACTCCGGCTCGCCCGGATTGCGCCGGATGAGGCCGGTCATGAATTTTTCCAGCCGCTCGTGGACGCCCGGCATCCGGGACATTTCTCGCCTCCTCCGCTCTCGGCTCCCGTCTACTTCTTCTTCAAGAGGGCCGCCAGGTCGCGTGACGTGCCCGGCAGGCGGTCGTCGCCCAGCGACAGCATCCAGGCCGGGTACGGCGCCGGCGTCACGCTCACCTCGTCGAGGCGTTGCAGCTCGTCGCCGGTCAGGGAGAGCTCGACCGCGCCCAGGTTGTCCACGAGCTGGTCCATCCGCTTGGCGCCGATGATGACGCTGGTGACCGCGTCCTGCGCCAGCAGCCAGGCCAGAGCCACCTGCGCTACCGACGCGCCGTGCGCGTCCGCGATCGGCCGCATGACGTCAAGGATGTCGAACGCCCGCTCCTTGTCGAGCGGCGGAAAGTCGAACGCGACGCGGCGGGCGTCGGCGTCGTGAACGCCTTCGCGGGTGAACTTGCCGGAAAGGAACCCGCCGGCCAGCGGGCTCCAGACGAGCAGCCCGAGACCCTGGTCGCGGATCAGGGGGATCGTGTCGCGCTCAATGTCGCGCCCCGCCAGCGCGTAGTAGGACTGCGTGCACTGGAAGCGCTCGAAGCCCCGCCGCTCCGACACGCCGAGCGCCTTCATCAGCTCCCATGCCTCGAGGTTCGAGCAGCCGATGTACCGCACCTTGCCGGCGCGGACCAGGTCGGTGAGTGCGCTCAGCGTCTCGTCGATGGCGGTCTCGGGGTCGGCGCGGTGGATCTGGTAGAGGTCGATGTAGTCGGTGTCGAGCCGCTTCAGGCTGGCCTCGCAGGCCTTGATGATGTGCAGCCGCGACAGCCCGACCTGGTTGGGACCGGGTCCCATGCGGCCGCGCACCTTGGTCGCGATCACGACGTCGCGGCGGCGGGCGGCGAGCGCGCGGCCGAGGATCTCTTCCGAATCGCCGGTGGAGTAGACGTCCGCCGTGTCGAAGAAGTTGATGCCGGCGTCGATCGAGCGGCCGACGAGCGCGTCCGCCTCCTGCTGGCCGAGCGCGCCGATCATCTCCCACTGCGTGCCGAAGGTCATCGCTCCCAGGCAGAGTTCGGAGACGTACACCCCAGTCGTGCCCAACCGTCGGTACTTCATCCAACCATTCTACCGGGGCGCGGTGCCTTGCCGCCGGCGTTCTAGCGGCTCTCCCATCGCGCCATCATCCAGTCGCCGGCGTCGCGCAGCGAGCGGACGTAGCCGCCCATCGCGTAGTGGCCCACGCGGTCCAGCGCGGTGAACGCCACCGTGCCGCCCGCTTCCTCGAGCTGCCGGGCCGCTTCCTCGGCGGGACCGAACGGAACGACGTCGTCCGCGCGGCTGTGGATGATGTGCACCGGCATGCCGCCGAGCGCGTCGAGCGGGTCGTCGCCGGGGCGGCCGGCGATGGGAATGGCGCCGGTGAAGAAGTCCGGGTGCCGGGTCGCGAAGAACCACGTGCCGCGTCCGCCCAGGCTGAAGCCGGTCACGAGGATGCGCGCGCGGTCGATGGTGTAGGTCTCGAGGATCTGCTCGAGCAGCGCCATGACCCCGCGGTCGGAGACGTCGCTCGTCCAGCGCCGCGTCGGCACGTCCGGGGCGACGACCACCGCGTTCAGGTCGCGCAGCGCCGGCTCGAACATCTGCCGCATGTGGAGGCTGCCGTAGTACGACCCCTGCTTGCCGCCCGGGTGCAGGGCCAGGATCAGGGGATGCGGCGTGGCTGGGTCGTAGCCGGCCGGCACCGACACCGCGTACGGCATCTCGCCGTGTCCTTCGATGGCGAACGTCAGGTGCTCCACCACCGGCCGTCCTCCCGCCTGCGCCAGCAACTCGCCTCCGGAGCCCGGCATGGTTCCGAGCCCGGCCAACACCGCCGCCGCGACCGCCGCCGTCACCAGAGTGCGCATGTCTGATCCTCTCTGCCGTGCAGCGGCCGCAGCCTCCCGTGCACCGGTCCCTGCATAATATCCGAGCGCCACGGCGCGCGCGGCGCGGCGTGGCGCGGTCGGGCGGTTTTCCGCGGGTCGCCCGCGAGAGTCCAGTCACCCTTCAGGTATAAAGCATGTCTGTCCGCACCCGCTTCGCACCGAGTCCGACCGGCTACCTCCACATCGGCGGGGTGCGCACGGCGCTGTTCAACTGGCTGTTCGCCCGCCGGCACGGCGGGCGGTTCATCCTGCGCATCGACGACACCGACCGGGAGCGCAACGTCGAGGCGGCGCTGCGGCCGATTCTCGACGGGTTCCGCTGGTTGGGCATCGACTGGGACGAGGGGCCCGAGGTGGGCGGCCCGTACGCGCCGTACTACCAGTCGCAACGGACCGAACGCTACCGGGCGGCGGTAAGGGAACTGCTCGACCGGGGATTGGCGTACCGCGACTACGCGACGGCCGACGAGACGACGGCCGAGCGCGAGGCGGCGCAGCGCGAGAAGCGGCGGTTCATCTACAGCCGGCGCTGGATGGCGGAGACCGACGCCGACGCGGCGCGGTTCGAGGGCGAGGGGCGAACCGCGGTCGTCCGGTTGAAGATGCCGCGCGAGAGCGCGTGCCGCTTCGAAGACCCCGTGCGCGGGCCGGTCGCCTTCGACTGGGCGCTCGAGCAGGACCACGTCATCCAGCGGGCGGACGGCAGCCATCTGTACCACCTGGCCAGCGCCGTCGACGATCACGACTTTGCGATCTCGCACGTGATTCGGGCGGAGGAGCACCTGTCGAACACGCCGCGGCAGATCTTCATCGCCGACGGGCTCGGCTACGAGCTTCCCCGCTACGCGCACCTGCCCTACGTGGCGGCGCCGGGCGGGAGCGAGAAGCTGAGCAAGCGGAAGCTGGGGAAGTACCTGACGCAGGTGGACTTCAAGAAGGTATTCGACCACGGCGCCGAGATCATGGCCTCGCTCGGGAGGGAGGTCGTGCCGGAGACCTTCAATCCCGTGCTGGTGGAGTTCTACCGGGAGGTCGGTTACCGGCCGGACGCGCTGGTCAACTACCTCCTGCTGCTCGGCTGGTCGCTCGACGACCGGACGGAGGACTTCACGCGCGACGAGATGATCGAGCACTTCTCGCTGGAGCGGGTGAACCGGTCCGCCGCGAGCTTCGATCCGCAGAAGATGATGGCGTTCGAGGAGCGGCGGATGAACGCGCTGCCGGTGGACCGGAAGGTGGAGGTCGTCACGCCGTACCTCGGGAGGTTGGGCCTGCTGGGCGCGGAGCCGACCGCGTCGGAGCGGGACCGCGTCGCGGCAGTGGTCGCCGCCGCCGGCGACCGGATCAAGGTGGCCGGCGACATCGTGCGCTACGCTGAGTTCTTCCAGGACGATACGGTATTCCCCTACGACGCGAAGGCGTTTCGCAAGCGCGTCGGCGCTCCGGGGGCCGCGGACCGTCTGCGGCGGTTCCGCCCGGTGCTGGAGGTCGTCGAGCCGTTCGACGCCCCGACGCTGGACGCAGCCCTCCACCGCTTCGTGGAGGCGGAGGAGATCAAGATCGGCCAGATCATCCACGCCCTCCGGGTGGCGGTGACCGGCAAGGGCGTCGGGTTCGGACTGTTCGAGGCGTTGGAGATTCTCGGTCGCGCGGCGTGTCTCGCTAGAATTGACCGGGCGCTCGCCGCAGTGGATGCGGGGCCGGGCGCCGACTGATGAGCGAGGACACAGGCGTGAGCATGCCCGAGACCGAAACCACGGGACTCGACTTCATCCGGGAGATCGTCACCGCCGACAAGGCCGCCGGCCGTCGCGGCGGGCGGGTCCACACCCGGTTTCCGCCCGAGCCGAACGGCTACCTGCACATCGGCCACGCGAAGTCGATCTGCCTGAACTTCGGCATCGCGCAGGAGTTCGGCGGCCTCTGCAACCTGCGCATGGACGACACGAACCCGGAGACGGAGGACGTGGAGTTCGTGCGCGCGATCGAGCAGGACGTCCGCTGGCTCGGCTTCGACTGGGAGGACCGCTCCTGCTACGCGTCCGACTACTTCGAGCGGCTCTACGAGTGCGCGGTGACGCTGATCCGCAAGGGGCTCGCCTATGTCGATGATCTGCAGGGCGAGGAAGTCAGCCGCTACCGCGGCCGCTGGGACGAGCCGGGGCGCGACAGCCCCTACCGCGACCGGTCGGTGGAGGAGAACCTGGACCTGTTCGCCCGGATGCGGGCGGGGGAGTTCGAGGACGGCGCGCGGACGCTGCGGGCGAAGATCGACATGGCGGCGCCCAACATGAACATGCGCGATCCGACGATCTACCGGATCCGCCGCAGCCCCCATTACCGGCAAGGCGACGACTGGATCATCTACCCGACCTACGACTTCACGCACCCGCTGTCGGACGCGTTCGAGCGCATCACGCACTCGCTGTGCACGCTGGAGTTCGAGGACCACCGGCCGCTCTACGACTGGTACCTGCGGGCGCTCGACTTCGAGGATCCGCCGCGGCAGATCGAGTTCGCGCGGCTCAACCTGACGCACACCGTGCTCAGCAAGCGCAAGCTGCTAGAGCTGGTGGAGGGAAAGCACGTCGACGGCTGGGACGATCCGCGGATGCCGACCCTGGCCGGCATGCGGCGGCGCGGCTATCCGCCTGCCGCCATCCGTGACTTCTGCGGACGAATCGGGATTGCCAAGGCCAACAGCGTCGTGCAGATGGCGCAGCTCGAGGACGCGGTCAGGCAGGAGTTGAACCGGACCGCCCCTCGCGTGATGGCGGTCAACCTACCGCTGAAGGTGGTCATCGAGAACTATCCGGAAAACCGCGTCGAAGAACTCGAAGCGATAAACAACCCGGAGGACCCGAGCGCCGGCACGCGCAGGGTTCCGTTCTCGCGAGAGCTGTACATCGAGGAGGCGGACTTTCAGGAGAACCCGCCGAAGAAGTTCTTTCGTCTCGCGCCGGGGAGGGAGGTTCGTCTCCGCTACGCCTACTTCCTGACCTGCCGCGACGTGGTGAAGGACGCACGGGGGAACATCGTCGAGCTGCGCTGCACCTACGACCCACAGACGCGCGGCGGCTATGCGCCCGACGGCCGGAAAGTGCGAGGGACCATCCACTGGGTGTCGGCCCGGCACGCGCTACCGGCCAGGATCCGGTTCTACGATCATCTGTTCAAGACGGAGCATCCGGAGATTGTCCCCCAAGGCACGGACTACAAGACTGGTCTCAACCCCGACTCACTCATACCGCGTGACGATTGCTGGGTTGAGCCGAGTCTGGCCGGCGCCCCGGTGGGTGCCGTGTACCAATTCGAGCGCCGGGGTTACTTCTGTGTCGATCCTGATTCGACATCCGCGTTGCCGGTGTTCAATCGGACGGTCAGTTTGCGGGACACGTGGCTGAAGATCGCAAAGAAGCAGGGCCGGGGATAGAGGTGCTTCGACGAGCCGATCGCCGCCCGCATCGGCGGTGAGGAGGACTCGGCTCGATCAGAGAGGGCAGGTGTATCGATGACGGAACGCAGGGTGCAGACCATCGAGAAGGACGGTCAGCCCGAATACGCCGTCGTCCCGATCGAGGAGTACCGCAGAATGGTCGCGGCACTGGAAGATGCGGCGGATGTCGCAGCCATCGGACGGGCGTGGGACGAGGACGCCGCGGGCGAGTCGGTGCCGGGGGAGGTAGTGAACGCCATTCTGGACGGCGCGTCCCCTCTGCGGGCGTGGCGGCTGTATCGCGGGCTCACGCTCGAAGTGCTGGCCGATCGAGTCGGCGTGTCGAAGGGGTACCTGTCGCAGATGGAGCAGGGACGCAAGGCCGGTACGCTCCGTGTGTTTCGCCGCCTCGCCGACGCGTTGGGCGCATTCATCGACGACTTGGCGGGATGGGAGAACGAGCGGGACGGTAGCCCTGCCCGGCAACGAGGAGGCGCTTGACCATCCGGCCGTTCCGTCCCTACTCGCTGGCGCCTTCGGCCATCATGACCAGTGTCGGCAGGATGAAGAGAATGAAGGCGGCCGACAGCACCAGGCCGCCCAACATGCTGACGATGAACGGCACGAGGAACATCAGGTCGTCGCTTCGTTCGTAGAGCATGGGAGACAGCCCGAGGATGGTCGTCGCCGTCGTCAGGAAAACCGCCCGGAAACGATGGCGGGCCGCCGCGGAGGCCGCGGCGATGGCCGGCAGCATCTCGTTCTCCCGGCGAATCGCGTTGTAGCGATCCAGCAGCACCAGCGCGTCGTTGACGACGACTCCGAAGACCGCGATCAGGCCGAGCATGGACATGGCCCCCAGGTCCCATCCGAGCACCCAGTGGGCCAGGACGGCGCCGGCGAACGCAATCGGGAACCCGGCCACCGCCACCAGCGGCTTCCAGTAGCTGCGCAGAAAGGCCGCCATGAGCGCGTAGATGGCAATGAGCACGACCGGCACCAGCAGGCCCAGCGTCTCCAGCATGGCCCGCTCGTCGCGCACCCCGCCTTCGGGCTCCACGGTCAGCCCGGGATATTTCGCGAGCAGCTCCGGGACGAACTCCCGGTCCACTCTGCGCCGCGCCTGGATGGGAGTGATCTGCGCGGCGTCGGCTCGCGCCTCCACCGTCGCGGCCTGCCTGCCGTCGATGCGCATCAACGTCGCCGGCGCGCGGCTCTCGCTCAGGCTTGCGACCACGGACAACGGCACCTCGCCGCCGCCGGCGCGGCGCACACGCTCGCTGGCCAGCTCCCGCAGGTTGCTCCGCCGCTCGCGCGGGTAGCGCACCATGACCTTCAGCTCTTCATGGCCGCGCTGGATGCGCTGCACCTCCACGCCATGAAAGTTGGCGCGCAACTGCGCCCCGATCGCGGCCGGCGTCAGTCCCGCTGCCTCCCCGGCCGGGGTCAGCGCGATGTCCAGGTGCCGCTTGCCGAGCGACAGGCTGTCGGTGATCTCGTAGACGCCCGGGATCGCCGCCAGAAAGGACCGCAACTCGCCGGCCGCCTTCGCCAGCGTTTCCGCGTCGTCGTGCTTCAGCGCGTAGGCGACCGTCGGCCGGGGGCGAATGTTCGTGGTCTGAACCTCCATCCGTTCCAGGTACGGGAGCTCGCCGATGTTCTGCCGCCACGTCCTCTCGATTTCCGCCGGCGATGCCTGCCGGACGGGCCGTCCGTTCAGATGGACCCGCACGCCCGCGAGGTGGCTGCCGTTGGACTCCTCCGCTACCGGTCGCGGCGACAGGACGTCGCCGGCGACGATGCTCACCGCGTTGATGGACTCACCCGGGAGCTGCTCGTTCATCGCGTGCGCGGCGTCGACGACCTGCCGGGCGGCGGCCAGCGTCGTCCCGAACGGCGTGCCGGCCGGCAGGCGCAGGTCCACCTGGACGTTCTCGGGCGGGTTCATCTCCGCATCGAAGACGATCACCCGCACCGCCTCTGAGCCGACCAGCAGCAGGGAGAACAACACCAGCGCGCCCCCGCCGGCCAGCGTCGACGAGCCGTGGCGCACGGACCAGGACACGGCCGGCACCACCGTGCGATCGCGGATGTCGTCTATCCGGACGCACACACGATCCTGCAGCGTACGCAGTGGCTCGAGGCTCCAGCGCCCCTCGTGCGACAGGTGGGCCGGCAGGATGAAGAACGCCTCGACCAACGACACCGAAAGCACGAAGAGCGCGACATACGGAAACACGTTCACCAGTTGCGTGACGGTGGCCGTGACGAAGAGGAACGGCACGAACGCGAGCAGCGTCGTGCAGGCGCCGATGGTTATCGGACCCACCACCGCCCGGGCCCCCGCCGCGGCCGCCTCGACCCCGCGCTTGCCCCTGTCGCGTTCGGCGGCGATGCTCTCGCCCACCACCAGGGCGTCGTCCACGACGAGGCCGACCATCAGGAAGAAGCCGATCAGCGTCGCCAGGTTCAGGGTCAGGTCCGCGGAACCGAAGAACAGCAGGGAGCCGATGAAGGAGAACGGAATGCCGACCGTAATCCACGTCGCGGCCCGCAGGTCGAACACCAGCAGCAGCAGCACGAAGACGAGGATCGTTCCGGCCAACCCGTTTCTGGCGATCGCCGACATGCGGTCGACGGCCGGCCGGGCCCGGTCGTTCCAGACGCTCACCTCGACACCCTGCGGAGCGTCGTAGCCAGCGAGCCAGCTCCTGATGTCGCCGGCCATGTCGGTTATCGACTGCTGCTCGGTGGCGTCGACGCGCACGAATACCGCGGGCGTGCCGTTGACCTCGGAAACGATGTCGTCGTCGACGAACCCGTCGCGGACCTCCGCCACCTCGCCCAGCGTCAGGATGGTCCCGTCGAGCCGCGTGATGAGCGGAATGCTCTCGAACTCCTCGCCGATGCTGCGCTTGGCGACCGTGTGCAGCACCACCCCGCCGGAATCGGTGCGCAACTCCCCGAACGTGAGATTGAGCGAAGCCCGCTGCACCGCGTTCGATACCTCGATGATCGACAGGTCGTTGCGGCGCAGCTCCTCCTCGCTCAGCTCGATTGCGATCTCCCGGTCGCGCGTTCCCCGCAGGGTCACTTGCGAGACGGACGGCAGCTCGAGAAGCGCGCTGCGTACGTCCTCGGCCGCGAGCCGCAACTCGTCCTCGCCCACCGCCGCCGACGAGACGGCCAGCGTCATCGCCTCGATGCTCAGGCGCGCAAGCTCGATCTCCGGCTCTTCCGCGTTGGGAGGCGGGAATCTCTCGATGGCGTCCACCGCGTTCCGCACGTCGTTCAGGACGGTGTTCGCATCGGCGAAGGTCGCCAGCTCGATGTTAATCCTGCTCCATCCTTCCGCGGCGGTGGCCATCACCCGCTCGACGCCGGCAAGTCCGATGACGCTCTCCTCGACACGGCGGTTGACGTCCTGTTCGATCTCCTGCGACGACGCGCCCGGCAGGCGTACGGTCACGGAGACCACGCGCAGATCGATTTCCGGGAAGTTCTGCACGGCGAGGCCGAAACCGGACGCAATCCCGCCCACGACGAAGACCACCATGAGCAGATTCGCGGCGACCCGATTCCCCGCGAAGTAGCCGATCAGCCCTTTCCGCGCGGCGGCCGCGGGCTGTGTGGTCCCCTGGCTGTCGGTAGGACTCATGTTTCGATCCTCAGTTCGACGGCGACACTTCGGTCACCGCGACCGCCAGTCCCTCGCGGGCGATGGGCAGGGAGCCGACGAGCACGCCCTCGCCCGCGTCGAACGCCTGCACGACCCAGCCGGCGTCCGTCCGGCCGACGGTCTCCGGCGAAAACGCGCTCAGCAGGCCGTCGCGGACCACCCAGACGCTGTCTCGCTCCTGCAGGACGGATTCCGGCAGCACGTACACGTCCTCGTAGACGGGCCCCGTGATGTCGACCTCCACGAACGTGCCCGGCGCCGGCAGCGAGTCCGGGTGTGCGTCCTCCGCGAACTTCAGGGAATACCGACGCCAGACGGGTTCTGGGAGCGAGCACCGAGGAAACGCGCGCCACGCGGGCCTCCCAGCTCGCCATCTCTCCGAGGACACGAGCCGAGCGGCCGATCACCGGATCCAGATACTCCAGGTCTCGCAACTCGATCGGCACCGCTACCTGCAGCGCCTCGGGCCGGTACACGATGCCCAGGCGCGACGACGGCCCGTCGACCTGGTCCGCCGGCCCCACCAACTCGCCCACCTCGACGTCCGAGGCCGTCACCCGGCCGTCGTACGGCAGGGAGATATTCGTGCGCTCCAGGCGCAGCTCGGCCAGCTTCAGGTCGGTTTGCGCCCGCATGAGCCGCGCTTCGGCCTCCGCAATCGAGGGCAGGCGGCGGATCGCTTCGGACGGCTCGACGCCCGGGTTGTCGCGCTCGAATGCCCGGATGCCCTCTTCCGCCCCGGCCCTCTCGACCCACACCTGGGCGTCTGCCTCCCGTACGGCCATTTCCGCCGCTTCCACTTGTAGCTCGAACTCGGCCGCGTCTATCCGGATGAACGGCTCGTTGGCCCTGATCGACCCGCCGTTGCTGAAGTCGGGCGAGACCCAGGCGATGCGGCCCACGACCTCGGACGCCACTCTCACGCGCTCCTCCAGATTCACCGTGCCGGTCAGCTCGCGAATCCACGGATAATGCGCGCGCGGCTGCTCGGGATGCGGCTCGCGATCAGGCTGCCGACGAGCGTTCACGATGACCGAAATCGGTGTTCAACTTCCTCCGAAAAACCCACCGGTCATGAAGCCGGCCGGCAGACCAGCGCCCGCGGCGTCGAGGCGTGCGGATCCCGTGATTGGCCCAATAATACTGGTATTGCGCGGCGTTCTACGGAGTGGCTCGGAGTTCTATGGGCACTAGTCGCGTTCCGGCAGCGTCAGCATGATTGCCGCTGTAAGTGACTGAATTGTCACGGGCTTATACAGATGCCAGGATAGACCATACCACGATGTACCCCACAACGTCGGGAAGGCTCTGGACGGCGTTCTGCCGAGTCGCTGCCTCGCTGCCCATGCGGCTCATGATACGCCGAGGTCCCACGGTCGCGATGCCTCGGGTTTGAACCTGAGCGGGTCAGCGATCTGCCATGACACGTCTTCCGTCCGCCGGTACCCGGCAAGCGCGGGCCGTCCGCTCGCCAGCGAAAGCGGGCTGCCCGGCCATCTTCGCACGGAAGCACGCCGCAGCGACCGCTATCGACGCGCTCGACGAGGCGTGCCCGGCGTCGTGCACCTCAGCGAGGCAGGCGGCCACGGCGGCGTCGTGGAGCTGCGCCGCCTTCGAGCTACGCGTCGAGCGCCGGAGCGCCCGGGCGTAGGCTCGCCGCGTGTTCGGGCTGACGGAGGCCTCCACCAAGCGCCGCGCGGTCTGTGTCGGCCGTACCGGTCGCGGCCTCTTCGGGGCCATCCCTGCTGCTGCGGGAACGCGACTGCCTTCTGGCCTTCATCCGTTGTACCCGTGATCGACCCCCGGCCCGGGGGAAGTCTTTCTCATCTCCCGTGCCGTGTCGCACTTCGTTGGCGCAGTTGCGGGCGTTGCGCCTCAGTGACGGGCCCCATCCACCGCGCGCTCTGCTCGTTGGGCAGCCCCATCGCGCCGTTGCCGCCGTTGCCTGCCGCCGCCTGTCAACGAGCACTGGGAAATGATCGGTATGACCAGCTGGTCATACGACGCGGATTCTCGAGCTCGCCAACACGTGGCGATGGACGATCTCGTCGATTTTACGCCCGAGATACGGCAGATGGCGATCGAGGCGGTCGCGCCA
>Ga0209544_1002798_pt1 | contig 14650 bp, 14 predicted proteins | sample MesohylPK_FD_187297 | JGI IMG/M metagenome (GOLD analysis project Ga0209544, IMG submission 187297) | Host-associated microbial community of the marine sponge Aplysina aerophoba from Gulf of Piran - sponge mesohyl, lysed by proteinase K... | ecosystem: Host-associated > Porifera > Sponge >...
CGGGCGAGCCACGAACTCCATGTGGCGGCGGTCCGTGCTATGCGGTGCATACGGCTCTATCTGTAGTTCGGGCTGAACGTGCAACGCCGCCCCGGCCTATTCGACCCGGGTCCAGATCTGGGTTTCGCAAAAAATGAACACGCAGCCGCTCACCCGCATCGCGTCGGCGTCCTGCATCCGGAGGTTCGAGCGGTAGGTCTTGCCGTTTTCGGGATTGTAAATCCGCCCGCCTTTCCACGGCCCTTCGCCGCCTGCCGCGAAGCCGGAAAGGAGATCGATCCCCAGGATGGTCCTGGAGCGCAGCGTCTCGTTCTTGTTGTTCTTGTCGAGCTTGACCGAGCCGTCCTCGTTACGGGGCTCCCGCAGCCACACGATCCTGCCGCAGAACTCCTCGCCGCACAGCCGGATTTCGACATGCGACTTGCCGCCTTCGGTGAGCCATGTCCCCTCAGGCCCGGCAAGCGCGGCGCCGGCGACACCGACCAGCGCCAGCGCCAGGATGAGCGAGCGCAACATGAATCCCTCCTGTTGCCCGGATCCCGCCGCCTGCTGCCGGAGGATAATGGCACGGTCCCGTTTTCATGCTAACAGGCAGGCCGGTATCGTCCAAATCAGGCTGGAAGGCATTTCCCCATGCTTGTCGATCTACCCACCGCTGCCCGCTACAACGCCTGGGCCAACGAGCGGCTTTACGCGGCCTGCGCGGAGCTTTCGCATGAGGAGCGCGTTCTCGATCGGCGGGGCTTCTTCCGCTCGATCCACGCGACCCTGAACCACATCCTGCTGTCCGACCTCATCTACCGCGAGCGGCTGGAGAAGAAGCCGACGACCTTCACCCGCCTCGACGAGATCCTCCATGAGGAGTTCGAGCCGCTCCGCAAGGCGCATACAGCCCAGGACCGCTGGTATGTCGGCTACTCCGACGGGCTGGACCCGGCCGAGCTCGAAGGCACGCTCTCCTTCGACACGGTGGAGACCGGGGAGTATTTCAGCCTGCCGCTCCGGCGCTGCCTCACCAATCTCTTCCAGCACCAGATCCACCATCGCGGGCAGACCCACCACATGCTCTCGCATGCGGGCAAGGACCCGCCGCCGCTCGATTTCGTGAAGTTCAGCGCGGGCGAGTAGCCCGGCGGTGGCGGCGGACGGGCCGCGCTACGAGGCTGTCATCGTCGGGGCCGGGCAGGGCGGCCTCGCAGTCAGTTGGCTCCTGAGCCGGCTCGGTGTCGGGCATGTCGTGCTGGAGCGCTCAAGAGTTGCGTCAAGCTGGCGTGACCGCCGGTGGGACTCGTTCTGCACCGTCACGCCCAACTGGTCGATCGCGCTGCCCGGCGCGGAATATGCAGGCGACGATCCGGACGGGTTTCTTTCGCGCGACGACCTCGTGCGCCATTTCGAGCGCTGGGCGGAGTCCTTCGATGCGCCGGTGCGCTGCGGGGTCGAGGTGCGGGCCGTGCGGCGCTCGGACGACGGATTCGAGGTGGAGACAAGCGAGGGCGTTTACAGCGCGCACAATGCCGTCGTGGCGACGGGCACTTACCAGGTGCCGCATGTCCCGCCCGTTGCCGAACGCCTGCCGCGCCGCCTGAAGCAGCTTGCCGCCGACGGTTACAAGCGCCCGGACATGCTGGCGCCGGGCGGCGTCCTGGTCGTCGGCGCCGGGCAGACCGGCTGCCAGATCGCCGAGGAGCTGCACGCAGCGGGCCGCGATGTCTGGCTTTGCGTCGGACGCGCCGGCCGGCTGCCGCGGCGCTGGCGGGGGCGTGACTGCATCGCCTGGCAGCGCGACATGGGCTATCTCGACCGGACCCCGGCCATGCTGGAAAGCCCCGAACTGCGCTTCCGGGCGGACCCGCACCTGACCGGCCGGAACGGCGGCTACACGCTCAGCCTGCACGACCTCCACCGGCGCGGCATCCGCCTGCTCGGCCGGTTGACCAGTTGCGAAGGCGAGCGGGCGCATTTCGATGGCGAACTGCACGCTGAAATGCGCTTCGCGGACGAGTTCTGCGAGAGGATCGCCGCCGACTTCGACCGGCACATCGCGGAGCGCGGCATCGACGCGCCGCCGCCGACGCCGGAGGAGCTTGCCGGCGGCCCGCCCGGGGACGGCGCCATGCCGGAAGTGCTGCGGGAGCTCGACCTTGCCGGGGCCGGCATCGCCAGCGTGGTCTGGGCCGCCGGCTACCGCCACGACTTCTCCTGGATCGAGGTCCCGGTGCTCGACGAGGCCGGATATCCCGTGGCGCCGGGCGGGGTGAGCGCGTGCGCCGGCCTCTATTTCGCCGGGCTCAACTGGATGACCCGGCGCAAGTCCGGCATCCTCTGGGGCGTCGGCGAGGACGCCCGAAGCGTCGCCCGCCACCTCGCGGGGCGGCGTTTATAGACGAACCCGCTACGCTGCGCCTATTTGCTTTCCTCAAGCGTCGCCGTCAGCTTCTCGATTTTGCCGTTCCGCTGCTTCTTCGACCATTCGAACGACACGTCGCCATTTTGCTCGAATGTGTAAGTTGCTGTGGTGCTACGGCTAAGTTTTACAACGAGAGTATCTCCGTCAATCTTGCCGAACCTGGGAATGCACCCTTGGCCGCCGGATTTGTCCCGCTTTGGACCCTAGGCGTAGAGTGCGAGCACACGTCCCGAATCGGAGCGCGCATCGAATAAAACAAGACCGTTCGGGCGCCCGTTCGACAGCCTGCCTACGTACTCCGTGGCACTGCCAAGGAAAGAAGTATCCCCGCAGAGCCAGTCCAGTTCGGAGGCTTTCGCCCCGTCGGCAAGGGGCAGCGGGGACAGCAGAAGGCCCAGGAGCGCGGTCACCGCGAATTTCGACTTCACCAGACTTCCTCCGCCGATCTATCAGCCTCAATGAAGCAAATATGTTAATCGCTACGGCGTTCCCGCACAAGCGGTGCGCGCCTATTCGGGCTCCGGATTAATGCGCGGATAGGCGACCTTTCCCCAGAGTTCCGAATCCGGGTTCTGCCCGATGTCGGCCTGCATGATGTCGAGGATCGCGGGCACGAGGGAGGCCATGATGCGGCTGCCGTCCCGGATCTGGTCGCGTCCGAAGCCCGCCGGCCAGGTCGCGCCGCCGTGGAAGATCTGGTTGCGGAGCGTGTAAAGACGGTCGAAGACGACGGAGAGGACAGTGAAGATGTCCCGTCTGGTCAACGCCGCACCGGCGACTTTCTTGCTGCCTGCAAGACTCAGCCGCCAGTCCCTGTCCTGCTCCGAACTCCAGACCGACCGCCAGAAGGGACGGAATACATAAGGGTTCGCCAGCAGCACGCGGATCGGCCCGGAGAACTCGTCCCAGACGATCCTTTCCAGAATCCGGTTCGCGTCCTTCTCGACGATGTTCCGGAGGAATGTCCGGAAACGGTAGGACTCGCCGCCTCTCTCGTCCTCCCGCTCAACGAAATCGCGAAGCGCGGCCTCGTTCCCGTAAGCCGCGTTGAACGCGATCCAGAGGAACATGAACCGCTCGACCTCCTCTGCCCCCGCCTGCCGGCTCCGTGCGAGCCAGGAACGGGCGCGGCGCATCCGGTCTTCATTGTGCTGGCGCTGCGGAGCGGGTCCGCCGGGGGTATCGCGCTCCGGCACAGGCTGTCTCCAAGCCCGTCCTACCCCGCAGCCTTCAGCCTTGCGAAGCCGGCGTCGAGGTCGGCGATCAGGTCGTCCGTGTCCTCCAGACCGATATGGAGGCGGAGCAGCGGGCCGGCGGGGTTCCAGACCGTGGCTGTGCGCCAGGCGGTCGGGTCGCTCGGCACGATCAGGCTCTCGAAGCCGCCCCAGCTGGAGCCCATGCCGAACAGCTCCAGCCCGTCCAGCATCGCCGCCACGGCGTCGGCGCCCGCCGGTTGCAGCACGACGCCGAACAGGCCGGACGCGCCGGTGAAGTCCCGCTTCCAGATGGCGTGGCCGGGATCGTCAGGGAGCGCGGGGTAGAGCACCCGCTCGACCTCCGGGCGCTCCTGGAGCCAGGTCGCGACCCGCATCGCGTTCTCCTGGTGGCGGGCGAGGCGGACGCTCATCGTGCGGATGCCGCGCGTGCCGAGATAGATGTCGTCCGGGCCGGCGCAGAGCCCGGTCATGTTCCACCAGGCGCGCACCATGTCCAGCGTCTCGGTGTCGCCGCAGGTGACGACGCCCAGCATCGCGTCTGAGTGGCCGACGATATATTTGGTAGCTGCGTGGATGGAGATGTCCGCGCCATGCTCGAAGGGCTTGAAGAAGAGCGGCGTCGCCCAGGTATTGTCTATGGCCACACGCGCGCCGCCGGCATGGGCGGCCGCCGCGATCGCCGGCACGTCCTGCATCTCGAAGGTCTGCGAGCCGGGCGCCTCCAGATAGACCAGCTTCGTTTCCGGGCGCATCAGCTCCGCGATGCCGGTGCCGATGCCGGGGTCGAAGAAGGTCGCCTCGATGCCGTGGCGCGGCAGCGCCTCGGTGGCGTAGCGCCGCGCCGGGGCATAGACGCAGTCCGCCACCAGCACATGGTCGCCGGCCGACAGCATGGAGGAATAGCCGAGCGCGACCGCCGCCATGCCGGACGGGCATATGACCGCGCCCTCCGCGCCCTCGATCTCCGCCACCGTGTCCTCCAGCGTGAACATGGTGGGTGTGCCGCGCCGTCCGTAGGCCGGGTCGCGCGGGCCCTTCGGTGCAAGCCGCTCGGCGACCGTGCGGGAGAGGATCGTCGAGGCGTGGAAGACGGGCGTGTTGACCACGCCGAAATAGTCATGCGGGTGGCGCCCCGCATGCGTCAGGACCGTGTCCGGCCGTTTTCCGTTTTTCATGTCTCTACCGGCGTGTCCTCTCGCGATCCCCATTCGCTCCACGAGCCGTCATAGACGGCCGCATCGGTTCGTCCCAATTCGTAAAGCCCGAGCGCCAGCACGGCGGCCGAAACGCCGGACCCGCAGGTCGTCGCGACGGGCTTGGCGAGGTCGAGCCCCGCCGCCTCGAACGCGGCCTTGAGCGCAGCCTTGTCTCGAAAAGTCCGGCTTGCCGGGTCGAGAAGCTCCGTGTAGGGCAGGTTGAGGCTGCCGGGGATATGCCCGCCGCGCATACCGGCCCTCGGCTCCGGCTCGGTTGCGGCGAAGCGCCCGGCGCTGCGTGCGTCCAGCACCTGCTCGGCGCGGCTCCCGATATTGGCGAGCATGTCGTCACGCGCGCGCACCAGTTCCGGCCGCACCTCGGCTGCATAGCCCGCCTCGACGGGCCGGCCCTCGGAAAGCCATTTAGGCAGGCCGCCGTCCAGCACGCTTACCCGTTCGTGGCCGAAGGCGCGGAAGGTCCACCAGACCCGAGCCGCGCCGGTCGTGCCGACCGTGTCATAGACCACGACCTCGTCATCGCGGGTAATCCCCATCGCTCCCATGGAGATCGCGAAGCCCTTTGCGTCGGGCAGCATGTGCGGCAGGTCAGAGGCATGATCGGACACGCCGTCTATATCGAAGAAGCGCGCGCCCGGAATATGCGCCTCCAGGAACTCCGACCCGGCGTCGCGGCCGGCGGTCGGCAGGTGGTGGCTGCCGTCCAGCAGGACGACCTGGCCCAGCCGCGTCGCCAGTTCGTCGGTGGAAATCAGCGCGCTCATGCGCCCTCCTCCTCCAGATGGACATTGATGCGCCGGTTGCGCCGGCCCTTGTTCTCGATCTTGCCGATGCGCACGCGCCCGATCTCGCCGGTGCGCGCGACATGGGTGCCGCCGCAGGGCTGCAGGTCCACAGCAGACCCGATCTCCAGCACCCGCACCCGCCCGGCTCCCCGTGGCGGCTGCACCGACATGGTGCGCACCAGCTCGGGATTGGCGTCGAGGTCCGCCTCGTCGATCCAGCGCGCGGCGACGGGGTGGTCGGCTTCGATGAGCGCGTTCAGCGCCGCGTCCAGCGCCTCCTTGTCGAGGGCTGTGTCCGGCAGGTCGAAATCGAGCCGGCTCTTCGACTCGCCGACCGCGCCGCCGGTGACGCCGCCCGTCACGATGGCGGAGAGCAGGTGCAGGCAGGTGTGCATGCGCATGTGCCGGTAACGCCGCTCCCAGTCGATCTCGGCCCGCACGCTCGCCCCGACGGGCGGAGGCGCAACGCCCTCCGGGAGGGGGTGCAGAACCGTGTCCCCGTCGCCCTTCGTTGCCGGCAGCACGGCGACGACCGCGCCGCTTTCGTTCACCAGGCGGCCCGTGTCGCCGGGCTGGCCGCCGCCGGTCGGGTAGAACACCGTGCGGTCGAGCGCGACGCCGGCCGGGGTCGCGGCCGTCACCACGGCGTCGCAGGCCCTCGCATAGGCGTCGTCGCGGAAGACGAGTTCCATAAATTCTCGCTCCAGTCGGGAAAATCGCCGCCGGACTATAGGACGCCCGTCCCCGCGGCACTATCCCGCGCTATCCCCGGCTTACCGTCACATGCGCGTCCTTGCGCCGTTCCAGGCCGGGCAGCAGATCGGTGCCCAGCCCCGGCCCTTCGGGGGGCAGGATCCAGCCGTTCTCGACGGTCGGGATCGTCGTCACGAGTTCCCGGTACCAGCCGTCATAGAAGGCGCGCACGGATTCCTGCACCAGCGCGTTCGGCACGCTGAGCGACAGGTGCACGCAGGCCATGAACGCGATCGGCCCCGAGCAATCGTGCGGGGCCACCGGCCGGTGGTAGGTGTCCGCCAGCGCGGCGATCTTGCGGGCCTCGGTCAGGCCGCCGCACCAGGAAATGTCGGGCATGGCGATGCCGCAGGCCCCGGTCTCCAGCAGGTCGCGGAACTCCCACTTGCCGCCGAGGGTCTCGCTGACGCAGATCGGCACGCGGGTCTTGGCCGCGTAGTCGGTCAGCGCTGCGAGGCTGTCCATGCGGATCGGGTCCTCGTACCAGAAGGGGTCGAAGGGCTCGATGGCGGCGGCGACCCTGACCGCGGCCGGATGGCGCCAGAGCGAGTGCAGCTCCACCATGATGTCCATGCGGTCGCCCACCGCGCCCCGAATCTTGCGGAACGGCTCCAGCGCCTTGTCGATATCGCGGGCGGAGATGTAGTAGCCGTCGGAGGCCACCGCCGCGTGGTCGAACGGCCAGATCTTCATGCCCGTGATGCCCTGCTCCAGAAGGCTTAGCGCCAGCTCGTCGGCACGGTGGAGGAAGGCGTCGAGGTCTTCGTACGGGCCTTCGTCCGCGCCCTCCAGCCCCCAGTCGTCCGTGCCCCAGTCCGGGCGGCTGCGCACATAGCGGTAGCCCGCGCAGGTGTTGTAGGTGCGGATGCGGTCCCGGCTGAGGCCGCCCAGCAGCTGGTAAACCGGCTGTCCCGTCGCCTTGCCGAACAGGTCCCAGAGCGCGATGTCGACCGCGGACCGGCCGCGGGCCTCGGCCCCGGTGCCTGCGAACCCGATATAGGGCGTGAGGTCGCGGCCGATGCGCTCGATGGCGAGCGGGTCGCGCCCGAGCACCACCGTCGCCGCCGACTCGTGCAGATAAGCCTCGACCGCCCGGGCGCCGAAGAATGTCTCGCCCAGGCCCACCAGCCCCTCGTCCGTGTGCACCCGCACCCACAGCACGTTGGGAAACTCGTCGAGCCTGACGGTTTCGAGCGCGGTAATCTTCATGTGCCGGTTCCTTCCGGGGAGTGCGGGCCTGCAAGGGCCTCAGAGGCCGCGCGCGACCCTGTGTCCATCCACGATTGCGACTTCGATATCCCGCGGCTGGAAGCAGTCGCCGATCGGGTGAAGCGATCCATGATGCGCCGAAAGCTCTTCGTAAAGCCTCGTATCGGCCTTGCCGCCGGACCCGAACACGACGCTGTCGAAGCCGGCGATCGTCCGGGGCTCCCAGGTGACGGTATTATACGCCTCGGCGCCGGTCTCCCCGATTTCCCAGAGCGCGGTGTGGGTCGTCAGCGCGACGCCGGCCTTCATCAGTTTCTCCAGCAGGTGATGGCGTGTTGGCGACGGCATGAAGGGCGCAATCGTTTCCAGCCCGGTCAGGAGCTCGACCTTGTGCCCGCGCATCGACAGATAGTCGGCGGTCGTAGCGGCCTCGGCCCGCCCGAGCGTATCGACCACGAGCACGCTTTCGCCGGGTAGGGCACAGCCGGCCAGGACGTCACGGGCGGAGAAGACATGGGCCCGCTCAACCCCCTCGATTTCCGGGAAATATGCGGTGGAGCCGGTGGCGAGAACGATCTCGTCGGGATCGGCGGCCAGGACGGTTTTCAAAGTGGCCTCGGTCCCCAGCCGGAATTCGACGCCGTGTTTCGGCAGCTGGCGTTCGAACCAGAGGGTAATCTCCTCGAAGCTGCCCCGGTCCGGCGCTTTCATGATCTGGCCGATCTGGCCGCCCATCCTCCTGTTTCTGTCGATGAGCAGGACATCGTGGCCCCTGAGGGCGGCAATGCGGGCGGCCTCCATGCCGGCGGGTCCCGCCCCGACGATGACGACCTTCTTCTTCCTTTCTGCCGGGCGCAGTTCGGCCCAGTCCTGCTCCCGCCCCGTGACCGGGTTGTAGATGCACCCCACGCCGAGCCCGATATCCACATGCCCGACGCAGGCCTGGGTGCAGGCGATGCAGGGGCGGATATCGTCCACCCGTCCTGCCCGCGCCTTGTTCGGGAAGTGGGGGTCGGCGATCAGCGTCTTCGCCATGCCGACGATATCGGCCTTGCCGTCCGCAAGGACGCGCTCGGCAACTGCCGGGGAATCCATCCGCCCCGTCCCGACAACCGGCCGCGCGACCACCGCCTTCACGGCCTCCGGCAGATAGGTGAAGGCGCCCGGCTCGTAATAGTAGCTCGGCCAGTGCATGCGGCCCTGCTTGGGGCTCGGCACGATGCCGTGCCAGACGTTGAAATAATCGACGAGGTTTTCCCGGTCCAGAAGCCGCGCAAGCTCGACCAGGTCCGACAGCTTGAGGCTGTAGTCCATCACGTCGTCGTAAAGGCGGATGCCGAGGATCCGCTCCGCGCCCAGTTCGGACCGGATCGCCGCCAGGGTCTCGCGCAGGAAGGTCATGCGCTCGGCCGTCGTGCCGCCCCCGTATTTGTCGGTCCGGCGGTTGCCGTGCGGATGGAGGAAGTTGGCGAACAGATAGTCCATGCCCACTGCCAGCTCGATGCCGTCGAAATCGCTCCGGCGCATGCGGCGCGCGGCTCCGGCGAAACTCTCGACCAAAGCCTCCGCTTCGGCGGTGGTGAGCTCGTGCGGCATGTAAACCGGCACGGAGAAGTCGGGCGGCGGCACGGCCGAGGGGGCCACAACCGGCCGGCCGATAAAGGCGGAATCGTCGGCGACGCGCCGCCCGCGATGTCCCAGTTGCGCCAGGACCGGCACGTCGAATTCGTGCACGGCCTCGGCGATGCGTTGGTAAATCGGGACAATTCCGTCGTGGAAATTCGTCAGCGACAGGGATGTCTCGCCGTCATACACCGGCACGGTGTGCGCGGTGACGATGAGGCCGGCGCCGCCTTTCGCCCGCTCGCGCAGATAGTGGACATAGGCTTCCGTAGGCGTGCCGTCCCCCGACTGGTGGTGCGCCGCGTGACCGGTGTTCATGATCCGGTTCTTGAGGGTGTAGGACCCGACGGCGACCGGGCTGAACAGGTTGGGGAAGTTGTCGGTCATGGCGCCGCCCGCGGCAGCTACGAGCGCGGCCGGCCCGGGATGTGGTTGTACATGGACTCCGAGAGGCCGCCGTCGGTGAGGATGACCTGCCCGGTGACATAGCGGGAGTCGGGGCCGAGCAGGAAGGCGATGATGTCGGCGATATCGTCCGGGCCGGCGACCCGGCCCATCGGCACCAGCGCCTCGCGTCCCGCCTTGATCTCCGGGTCCTCGTACATCGCCTCGGTCATCATGGTGCGCACGAGCCCGGGCGAGACGCAGTTGACGCGAATGCCGTCCGCCGCCCATTCCTGCGCCATCTGCTTCGCCAGGATGATGACACCGGCCTTGCTGGCCGAATAGGCGCCCATCCAGCTATGCGGGTTCATGCCGGACATGGAGGCGGTGACGGCGATGGCGCCCCGGCTCTCCTTCAGGTGCGGATGGGCCGCCTTGCCGAGCAGCCAGGTCGCACGGGTGTTGACGTTCATGGTGAGGTCCCACTCGTCGAGCCCGAGCCGGGTCAGCGGCGCAGGCGCGGCGAGGCCGGCATTGGAAACGAGCGCGTCGATGCCGCCCATCGCGTCCGCCGCTTCGGCGACGATGCGCGCCGGCGCGTCGGGGTCGCCGAGATCGCCCATGAAGGGCGTCGCCTCGACGCCCTCCGCGCGCAGTTCGGCAAGCAGGGCGTCCAGCTCGTCCTCATGCGCCCGGTCCACGGCCGCGATATGCGCCGGTCGGTTGCTGCGCCGGGCGTCCCGGGCGAGTCTCTGGCAAACCGCCCGCCCGATCCCGCGCGCCGCGCCCGTCACGATGGTCCTCATCTGTCCCCGTGCCTCCCTTTTCCGGCCATGCTACATGAGCGGGCCGGCTGCGCCAGTCCGGCAGCCCGAAAGCAAGGTAAGAAGACATGGCCGACCCCATCCATCACAGGGTGCTGATCCTCGGCTCCGGCCCCGCCGGCTACACGGCCGCGATCTACGCCGCCCGCGCCGCGCTCAAGCCCGGGCTGGTGCAGGGCATGGCGCCGGGCGGGCAGCTCACCATCACCACCGACGTGGAGAACTATCCGGGCTTCGCCGACGTGATCCAGGGCCCGTGGCTGATGGAGCAGATGGAGGCGCAGGCCCGGCATGTCGGCACGGAGACCTATTTCGACATGATCGTCGAATGCGATTTCGAGGCCCGGCCGATGGTCTGCAAGGGCGACAGCGGCGCGGTCTACACGGCCGACACGGTCATCGTCTCGACGGGCGCGGAGGCAAAGTGGCTGGGTTTGCCGAGCGAGGAGCGCTTCCGGGGCTTCGGCGTCTCCGCCTGCGCCACCTGCGACGGCTTCTTCTTCCGCGACCGCGAGGTGCTGGTGGTGGGCGGCGGCAACACGGCGGTGGAAGAGGCGCTCTACCTCACCAACCATGCCAGCAAGGTGTCGGTGGTCCACCGGCGCGACAGCCTGCGCGCGGAGAAGATATTGCAGGAGCGCCTTTTCCGGAACGAGAAGGTCGAGATGGTCTGGGACACGGTGCTGGACGAGGTGCTCGGCGGGGGCGCACCGCCGGGTGTGACCGGCGCGCGGCTGCGAAATGTGAAGACGGACGCCGTGACCGAGCGCGCGTTGGACGGCGTGTTCATCGCCATCGGCCACCGGCCCAACACGGATATCTTCCGGGGCCTGCTGGAGATGGACGAGGAGGGCTACCTCATCACCCGCCCGGACAGCACGGTCACGTCCCTGCCGGGCGTGTTCGCTGCGGGCGACGTCAAGGACAAGATCTTCCGCCAGGCCGTCACCGCCGCCGGCCTCGGCTGCATGGCGGCGCTCGAAGCCGAGAAATATCTGGCCGCGCAGGAGTAGCGACATGGCGACCGACAGACTGGAAGTGAACGGCACCGAATACTGCCGGCCGGAGCGGCCGCTGGCGGTGGTGTGCATCGACGGCGGCGACCCGGCCTATATCGAGCACGGGCTCGCGGCGGGCATCCTGCCCAATATCGCCCGCTACATGCAGGACGGCTTCCACACGGTGGCAGAGGGCACCATGCCGAGCTTCACCTGCCCCAACAACATGTCCATCGTTACCGGCCGTCCGGCCTCGGTGCACGGCATCTCGGGCAATTTCTACCTCGACCGTGCCACCAACGAGCCGGTGGTGATGACGGGCCCGGAACTGCTCAGGGCTCCCTCGGTGATGAGCGCGTTCTCGCGGGCCGGGGCGCGGGTCGTCTCGGTCACCGCCAAGGACAAGCTCCGCCAGCAGCTCCAGAAGGGCATGGACCTCTCGGGCGGTTCGGTCAGCTTCTCCTCGCAGCATGCCGACCGCTGCACCATGGAGGAGAACGGCATCGAGGATGTGCTGGAATTCGTGGGCCAGCCGCTGCCAGACATGTACTCCGCCGACCTCTCGCTGTTCGTGCTGGACGCCGGCCTGAAACTGCTGGAAGAGCGCCGCCCGGACATCCTCTACCTCTCGCTCACCGACTATATCCAGCACGCCTATGCGCCCGGCCATCCCGAGGCCGACAGCTTCTATGCGGAAATGGATGCGCGCTTCGGCCAATTGGAGGCGCTGGGCGCGACCGTGGCGCTTACCGCCGACCACGGCATGAACGACAAGTCCGACGAGGACGGCAACCCCCGCGTCGTGTGGCTGCAGGACATGCTCGACAGCGAGTTCGGTGCCGGCGCGAGCACCGTCATCTGCCCGATCACCGACGCTTTCGTCGGCCACCACGGCTCGCTCGGCGGCTTCGTGCGCGTCTATTGCCGCGACGGGCTCCGGGTCGAGCAGGCCATCGAGGCCATCGCGGACGCGCCGGGCGTGGAGCGGGTTCTGTCCCGCGAGGGGGCGTCGCGGGAGCTAGACCTGCCGTTCGACCGCGAAGGCGACCTCGCGGTGCTCGCCGACGCGCACACCGTCATCGGGTCCCGCGAGGCGGACCACGATCTGAGCGGGCTCAAGGGCCACCGGTTGCGCACCCATGGCAGCCTCCACGAGGCGGATGTGCCGATTATCCTGAGCCGCCCGGTCAAGGACGATTATGCGCACCGCGCCGAGGCGGGGCGGCTGCACAGCTACGAAGCGTTCGACTACGCGCTCAACGGCATCGTCGCCTGACGGTCGAGCGGCTCTACAGGGCTGCGCCCGCGCCGCCCTCCGCCCGGGCCGCGCGGGCGGCGAGCGCCGAGCGGTCCACCTTGTTGGTGCTGGCGAGCGGCAGTTCGGGCAGGAAATGCACGCGGCGGGGGTGCATGTAGGCGGGCGCCATCGCGAGCGCATGGGCCTTGACCCCGTCGGCATCGAGGATTGCGCCCGGCCTGGGCGCCACGAAGGCGACCGGCATGTTGCCGCGCACCGGGTCCGGCACCGGCACAAGGCAGGCCTGGGCGATGTCCGGATGCGCCTCCAGCACCTTCTCGACCTCGGACGGCCAGACATTCTCGCCATTGACGGTGAACATGTCGTCCACCCGGCCGACGAAATAGTAGAAGCCCTCGGCGTCGCGGCGCATGACGTCGCCGGTGCAGTAATACCCCTCTCCGGTCACTGCCTCGGCGGTCTTGGCCGGAAGGTTGAGATAGCCCGGCATGTTGGCGGGGCACAGCATCTGGAGCTCGCCTTCCTCGGCATCGAGGTCGCCGCCGGCCGCCAGGCGGAGCTGCACCTCATTGTGCCGCACGCCGAGCGCGAGGTCGGGCGTCGGCAGCCCGTCCGGATGGGGCGCGAACACGCAGGGGCCGGCCTCCGTGGTGCCGTAGCTGTAGGCGATGCGGGCATTGGGGAAGACCCGGCGGGTCTCCGCGAACAGCCCGGCCGTGGCCGGCGCCGAGCCCATCGTCACCACCTCCACCGAGGAGAGGTCGAGCCGGGCGATCGTCTCCCGCTCCTGGAGGGCGAGCGCGATCATGGTCGGCACTGAGGTGAGCCATGTGCAACCGAAGCGCGGCACCGCCTCCAGGTAGCGCCGGCCGGAGAACTGCCCCAGCAGCGCCATGCTTGCATGGCCCGCGATCAGGAACTTGGAGCTGGCGAGCGCGTTCATGTGGTAGAGGGGCGCGGCGACAAGGTAGCGGTGGCGGTCGATCTCCGGGGTCGCGCGGAAGCGCATTTCGATCACCCAGAGATGGCCTGCATGGGTGAGCGGCACGCCCTTGGGCAGCCCGGTCGAGCCGGAGGTGTAGAGGATCTGCGCCACCTCGCCGGCTTCCGGCGCGACCGTCTCGAACGCGCCCGGATCGAGGAACGCCTCGAAATCCTGTCCGAATTCGACGGTCGGCAGGCCGCCTGGTGCGCGGTTCCGGCGGTCCTCGTCCACGAACAGGAATCTGGCGCCGCTGTCCTTCAGGACATGGGCCACAGTCTCGTCCGGGAAGCGCCAGTTGACCGGCACCGCGATGAGGCCTGCGCGCATGGCGCCGAAATAGACGGCGAGCCAGTCGGCGCTGTTGGCGGCGAAGATGGCGACGCGGTCGCCTCGCGCAAGGCCCCGGCCGAGCAGCGCGCGGGCGACGCCGCAGGTTCGCTCCTCCAGCCAGCGGTGCGAGCGCACGGGCGCGTGCTCCCAGTCCGCCGCGTCGACAATGGCGGGCAGGTCCGGGTCCTTGTTCCGGTCCGCAAGGTCGCCGAGATTGATGCGCATGGATGCCTGCCCCCTTCCTGCCGGCGCGGGAGAATAGCCGCTGACGGCAGGCCTGTCCCGGCCTGCGCAGGACTGCCGCACCCGCTGGCGCGGCCCGGTCCCGCGTGCTATTCGCGTCGGCCCATGACCGAGACATTGCCGCTTTCCGTCGCCGCGCTCCAGGCGAAGATCGACGCTTCGCCCTTCAATGCCGGCATGGGCATTACCGTGACCCACGCCGATGCCGAGGCCGAAGAGATCGCCATGCGCATCGAGATGCGCCCGGAGTTCGAGCGCGCGCACGGCACGGGCCAGTATCACGGCGGGGTCATTTCCGCCTTCATCGACACGGTCGGCGACTATGCGCTGGTGATAAACCGGGGCGGCGGCGTGCCGACCATCAACTACCGCACGGACTTCCTGCGCCCGGCCTCGAACACCGCGCTCACCGGCAAG
>Ga0209544_1002809_pt1 | contig 14623 bp, 10 predicted proteins | sample MesohylPK_FD_187297 | JGI IMG/M metagenome (GOLD analysis project Ga0209544, IMG submission 187297) | Host-associated microbial community of the marine sponge Aplysina aerophoba from Gulf of Piran - sponge mesohyl, lysed by proteinase K... | ecosystem: Host-associated > Porifera > Sponge >...
CCTGTACCTTGAAAACTACCGCCAATCAGGACCGCCGAACCCATCCCAAGCACCTGCAGTAGGATGCCCATGCGGTCGACGATCAAGACAGGCACTCTGGTAGGTGATTTTGAGATTGTGGAGTGAGCGAAACCGAGCGCATTGCACACTTCTTCAACTTCGTGCTGCCGCGGCGGATGGCGTGGAACCAGAATTAGGAACGCATCGTTGATTTCTGCTTGGATTCGCTGATGTGCCAAGAGTGCGATTTGTTCTTCTGGAGCATGTGTACTTGCAGCTATCCAGGTAGGTCTACCGAAGCACCATTGATCCTGTAGATTTTCTGTTTCTTGTTCGAGCTGGTCGGGTAACTTAATATCGAACTTAACACTACCAGTGACAGATAGTTGATTCTCGGTTGCACCCAGTGCTTTAAATCGATCAGCAGTATCCTCATATTGGCAAGCGATATGTGTGATTTTCTGGAGCATGTTGCTCGTGAGTCCTCGAATCCGTTGGTAACCAGATGCCGATTTTTCAGAAAGTCGAGCATTCACCACATAGATTGGAATATTGGCTCGATGGACTAGATCAATGAGATTAGGCCAGAGCTCAGTTTCAACCAGGATCAGCAATTTAGGATTTTGGTTTTTTAAAAATCTCTGAACACACCCCCGCAGATCGTAGGGAGCATACACATGCGATACACGATCGCCGAAACGCCGTTTGACTTCTTCTGAGCCCGACGGAGTCGTAGCAGTGAGAAGAAAGCGAAGGTCCGTGTATTGCTCGGAAAGCGTCTCGACTATAGGGGAGATCGCAATCACTTCCCCGGCAGAAACAGCATGAATCCATATGGTTGACTGATCGGATTGCTCTCTGCCGAACCCAAAACGTTCTGAAATCCGTGGACGGTAAGCAGAATCCCTGACGCATCTTGTTGCGAGTTGTGCTAACACGACTGGTAAGGCTAGGTGTGATAACAGCCTATAGAGTCCAAACATGGATATGAATTAGCAAGAACCGATAGACGGTGTCACGCGTAAATTGATCACCGAGGTGGGTTCGGTTCTCAACACCTTCTTCAAGAGGCTATAAGCCGAACAGAGATACTGTCGTGTGTCTTGCACGCACCACCCATTACCTTCACTCTTCGTCCAGTCACTACCCAAATCCGCGTTGCGCTTTGAAGAACACCTTACGGTGGTTGCGACTTCCCACTACAACGGTGGGTAGTGCGGGAGGAGTATTCCAAGATTCGACGCAAGGGCGCAAGGTACTAAGACAAGACGAGCTCGCTGCATGTGTGGCTCGCAAACGCGACCTACCGGACAACCAGGCACTCACAGTGCTGATCCAGCTAAATCCTGATCGGTCAGCACATCACAAGAGGCGGCACCCGTGATCCCCACAATCTCGTCCCGTACCTGCGGTGTCCTGTGGCACCTTTGCACTATTTCCCCACCATTGCTTGATCAACCCCGTGTTCATCGAGCCAACGCGCCACACGGGGTGGATACGGCGCACCGGGCTCTGTCTCGGTTTGTACCGTAAGCGGCTCGCGCCCTGCCGACAACCACAGGCGATCAGCCCGGACGCTCCAATCGCTGGGTAGCGGCTGTGCCGTCTCCGTGTACTCAACCACCCAGACTGTCCCGTCCCGATCGACGTAGAGCATGTCGGAGTAGCGGAACTCCACGTTGCTCGGCCACACGATCCGCGTCTTGACGTACGTCTGTTCAAAGAGAAGTCCGTCCGGACCCGCCTGCCAGTCGGTTTCCCCGGCCGGATCCATCGCCAGCGGGTACATCGCCAACCGAGCGGCGGTATGGAGGCGCAAATCCGTTCCCCGGACGATCTGCGCGAGAGCGTAGGAAGAATCGAATAAATCTCCGCCGCCGAGGGTAGGATCGGCGAGCCGCGACAGGGTGGCCAAGCGGTCTGCGTACTGGTGGGCCAAGCAGGTCTCGTCCGCGACATCCCCTGACGTGCAGCGGTCGTTGCGCAACCGTAACCAAGCTCTCTGCCCGCTTCGAAGCTCTTGTGCCAGGTCCTCGGGCAGACTGGACCGAAGCTTGCGGTAGAGCTCGCCGACCTCGAAATCACCCTGTGCGATCAGTTCGTTACCACAAATCGCATGCTCCACGGGGGTCCCCGCGCGAGCGCAGTCAAAGCCAGCCCGGAATATCGTTCGTCTTAAGACGAAGAGATTGCTGGGCACGTCGGTATGGCTACACTCCAGGGGTTTCATCTCAATCACTCGAGCGTGACGGTCGTCCGGATCCACACTCAGCCTGAGGCGGGTCTCTGAGTCGGGGGAGCATGCCTGCAATGAACCCTCGAACCGGGCTTCCTTGATGTTGCTCCACGTGGCGTTCGGCCCGTACGGTATGTCTCTGCACTCGGTCCCGTACACTAAGCCTCCTGAGTGGACAGCGTGGATTCGCAGGATCGAGTAAACATTCTCGGCGATATCCGAACCCTCCATCACCCACTCACCTTCCCACAAGCGGTACTCGCCCTTGGGTAAAACGACGGCAGGTCCGCAACCTGACTGCTCGTTAACAACGCTGTCAGGGACGATCGCAGATTCCGATTGTTCGTCTGAGCGGCTACTGTCAGCGGCGGCGAGCACCAGGATCGCCCACACCACGAGCACCATCCTCTTCTGACCATCATCACAGTGACTACCCACAGTCTTCAGTCCCCGTTGCTATACGTGTGCACTGTAGGCCTATTCATTTCCAGCAACCTGTGGCTGTCCAGGTGGCACGGTGTACACGACGGTTGGATGTGCTTCTGCATCGTTGCGCTTGCGTCCCATAGAACCTGCCGCCCGCTGGCAATAAAGCGCGGACAGCATAAGCAAAATTGACAACAGCATTCCAGGCGTTACCACACTCATCGAGCCGAAAGCCATAACAACGATCTGGATTATAACATCAAGCATCTCGGCAATGGCGGGACCCCCGATGGCGTCTATGCCGACTGACGCTACCAGCCCATCGACGATGCCGGCCTGTTCGATCACTCCCATAATATATAACACCGCAGCGATGCTTACCAAGGCAATCACCATGGCCGCAAGCCATTGAACGAAACCTAACACATGCAATATGACTTTCATCTCTTCTCCTTTTTCAATCGTTTCCAAAAATCCTTGTGACCGTTGTCAAACCAGCACCGTGCATCTACGCCAGGGGTCACGTGAAGCCGCCTCAACGACTTCGTACTCTCACAAGCCGTATCCATCATTAAGATAGACACGAACCATCTTGTCCTCCAAATCCACAACAAGGAACGCGCCGTCGTTACCGGCGATTCCTCGCGGAGTCTCGCCCGGATCCAACGCGATATCAGCTTCGGGCTCGCGCACTCCCTCGGTTGTGTAGGCGTAGACCTTCCCGTCGTTGTCGTCGACCACATGTAGAAACTCTCCGGCGTAGGCGATTCCCGCCGCTGAGTCGTTCGCCCGATCAAGGCGGAACTCGGCATCTCGGTCGCGTATGCCGGCCGTGGTGTAGGCGTAGACCTTGTCGTCCGTTCCGTCCACCACATAAAACCGCTCGTCTGCGTGAGTGATCCCCGTCGGCGATCCGTTGGCCGATGCCAAGTCGAAATCGTACACCAAATCTCGTTTCCCGCCGGTAGTGTAAACATAGACCTTGTCGTCTGACCAGTCCACGACATAAAGCCGCTCGTCGGCGGATGCGATTCCTGTGGGAACCCTTTGTTTGTCCAGGCTGATATCGGCACCGGGTACGCGTGCCCCCAATGGCGTGTAGACGTAGACCTTATCTTGTTGGTCGTCCACTACGTAGACACGTTCGCCTAGTTGCACCACGCCCTGGGGATTCCTGTTTGCCGTGTCCAGGGCAAAATCGTGACCTTGATCGTCCTCGACGACTGGAGATTCCACAGCAGAGGCATGTTCGCCCGGATCGGGGAGCGTTTGCCGCACATCATTTACCACCGCGCCCAAGATCGTATCCGAACAGTTGTCTGCGGTTTCCGCCTCGCCCTCTACCGCGTCGATGCAGGCGCGGTAGCGGTCTCCCGTCTCGCCGGCTGGCATATCCATCGCCTGCGCGCTCATTGCACCGGGAGCTAAGGGAAATATCTCTGCCGTGCCGATCTCGAGCATTCTAGTCTCAGCACCCTTATCGCGCACGCGGTACCAGCGCAAATTCGTCGCGGCGGAACCTCCGTCGCCGTCGTTGACGACCGCCGCCACTAGCCTGAAGGTCGTGCCGAGAGCGCCATCGGCCTGCTCGATGGAAAACGATTCAATCAAGAGGTCCGGCGCCATCGTAGCATCGGCCAACGAATTGATGCGCTGTATCTTCTCCTGCAACTCACGCGCCCTGATGGCCGAGGACGACGCGCGTTGCACGGTGTTGTTCTCAGGGTCAAGGTGCGCCGCACGCTCGAACAACTCGAGTGCGGTGTCGTGGTTGGCGTCCAGGAAGTGCAACATGCCAGCGTTGTAGTAGGTCGCAGCGCGGAATTTGGCTTCAATCTCGGCACTGTCGCACGCCTTGATGCTTCGGTCTGCCGAAGCATAGGCCGAACCAGGGTCACCGGAGGCGAGATCGCCGTACACCTCATTCATGGCACATTCCTCGGCATCATAGAAGGTTAACGCAACCAACTCGGACCAGGGCAACAGCCACCGCATGAGATTCGTGCTGGCGAGCCTGAGCGCGCTGTCCTTCAACGACGACGACGATGGATAGTCCGGTACCGCGTTCTCGCGCGTATTCGTATCGGAAGTGTGCTCCCGGATCTCCCACGCACTGACGATCTCACCTGTAGCCAAGTTGGCGGCGCGAACGGAGACGCCAGCATTGAAGCGCGTAGTGCGATTATACACGGTGTAGGACTCCTTGTACTCCTCAGTCTCACCGTCGTCGTTCTTCCGCTCGCGCTTGCGTTCGCCTTTCCGTTGGCTTGATGTCTGCTCGCTGTCGCACGCGGTGTCGTTGAGCGATAACAGGATCTGCGAGACACCTGTCTCCGGCCGCAGGATATCATCTCCGGCCTCTGTGCGGTGAGAAACCATGACCGCATCCGTTCCGATCTCGACGCCCGCCGCCATGAGTTCCCTGGTAGCGATCGTGGCGAGCCGGGTGCTACAATTGCCGACCGGCGACGCGAACACGACCTTCTTGAGATTGACACCAATGCCGGGCGGATGATCAATCTTCACCGACACGTCGGGATTACGTATCTCGCTCAGCGTCGAACAGCCGCCACCCGAAAGGACGAGAAAGATCGCCAGGCCAATTGCACACAGAAGAGAGGTTGAAGAGGGCTTCCTAGTGATTGGGCTCAACATTTTTCCTGTCCACACAAAATAGCCTGGAATTCTATACGATAGTAACTAGCAGATTGTGGTTTTTACGTGTTCCTAGTTTTCGATTTTGATCTGTCAGTTCGATATTTAAAAGACCCATATTCTGAGACTGTTGAAAAAGTCGCTTTTGAAGAAATTCTCGGTTGAATTATCTATATAAAAACTTTATTAAACAAATACTTAGTCCGACTACCATTTCGGAATTGTCGTGAGTATTCACGTTTTTCAACAGACTCTTCTCCAAGTTTAAATAGCTTGGTTTGTCTATCTAGCCACTCAGCTACCGAAATTTACACTAGAGGGGCGATTAGCATTTCATCTAGTCAAAGACATTTTGGTAACTCATCACTTGAAAAACGGGGTAAAGGCTCCACATATTAACTGTATAGATAGTAACTTCAGTTAACAACAACGATAGGAGTAATACCATGACTATTTCAAATTTACCGCGTAGATCTTTCTACTTTCCATACTTCAGAGAATTTGAACCAACAGGGAAGCGATCCTCTGTTTTGAACGATTTTCTGAGTTTCTCAGATTTATGGGATTCGAACCCAAGAGGTTGGCAAGTCGCGGTTGACATTAATGAAAACGAGCATCAATATGAGATTCTCGCCGACTTACCTGGACTCAGCGAAAAAGAGTTGGATATAACTCTGAACAAGGATGTGTTAACCATCAGAGGTGAACGAAGTAAGACAGTTTCTGAAAAGCCAGACGGTCAGAATGTTCGCACTGAACGGACGACAGGTAAATTCGAACGACACATTCGACTTCCCGATTCTGCTGATCCCGAAAAGATTGAGGCATCACTCTCAAATGGGGTACTACATCTCTCGATAGGCAAGAAGGAAAGCGTACAACCAAGGCGTATTGAACTGAAATCTGCAGCGTAGATTCGTCCATAATCTCCAAATCTAGGGGTCAAAGGTAACTTTGACCCCTTTTTTGTGCCTGTATCCTTTGGGACTTTGGTCCGTATTAAGCTCAGAATCAGTGAGTGTCATCGGGACTTACTAACTCGCTGTGGTATCCCAATGCTTGATTAAAGCTTCTGCTGAAATACAATCTCACAGCATCGTTTTAAGACTGGTTCTGAAACACCTTGATGGATATCCTCCACAAATTTCACTTCATTGATGCCCCTGTTCGAGGTATCTGGATAAGGCTTCATCGCGTTTGGAAAGACGCATGCAGTAATCGCGATTACCCACAACCCGTGCTTGATCTTTTAGGTCAAATGATGGCGGTGACGACGATGGTCGCCAACAACGTCAAGGAAGAACCATCGATCATTTTGCAGGCGGTTGGATCGGGACCTGTGAAACTAGCTTTCGCAGAGTGCAGAGAACATCGTCTGATTAGATCCATTGCCAGGGTCGATGAAGAAAACCCAGAGCTTGTCTATGAAAAGCAGGGATTCAGGGAGCTTGTGGGCGACGGACAGTTGGCGTTGACCATGTTGCTTACAAACAACAGCACTTACCAAGGGTTGGTTTCCTTGGAATCGAACGATCTATTGATTAACCTGGAAAACTATTTCAAAACAAGCGAGCAGTTAGCCACTCGATTAAAGGTGGAAAGTGAAGGAGATGTCCTGACAGGATGCCTACTGCAGCTGTTACCGCCTCAAAATGTAGATGATGAGGAGGTTCGTGAGCTCGATCAACTGCGGTGGAACCAGATATCCACCGCCTTCAAAACCGTTGATGGCCTGACCGCGCATGGGCGGGGTGTCAAGGAGTACTTACAGAAGTTGTATCCCAACGAGACGATTTATTTGGATGACGCTATAGATTTGTCTTTCCATTGCACTTGCTCAAAAGAGCGAAGCGAAAATGCGATGAGAACACTTTCACATGCTGAACTCGAAAGTATGTTCGCGGAACAGGAGCTTGTAACCGTTAGTTGCGAGTTCTGCGGCGAGACGTACGAATTTGACAAATTCGACGTAGAAAGTCTTGCACCTTCCAACTTAAATTGAAGCGCCAACTTTCTAGAGTCCGTCTGGACCACACTCCTCTTTCAAATAATTCAGAATCTCGGTCCAAAGAATGTTGCGGTGGGAATACTGCATAGTATTGGAGAAATGGTCGATTCCCTCAATTTCCACATACTTATGAGGTACTTCATTCGATTTCAGCCCTGCGACCACCTTGTTGGCATGTGTCAGCGGGACACGTTGGTCTAGGTTTCCGTGAATGACTAGCAACGGTACATTGACATCTGTGAGATTTTTAAACGGAGAAAAAGCTCCCAACCAAGTAGTCAATTGTTCTGCTCGCTGCCTCCCTATGACTCGGTCTCGGTAATAGTTCACCTGCATTACAGGATCTGACACAGCTGCACCTGCGATTGTGCATTGATAAATCTGCGGTGTTCGCATCGCTGCCACTAAGGCTGCATAACCGCCATACGACCAGCCGAACATCGCAACACGGTCTTGATCCACCATACCTGATTTAATCAAATACATCGCACCGTCGTCTTTGTCGTCTTGCATTTTGAAACCGGCCTGGCTTTCTGGCTGGAAAGCACTAAGGTAGTGGTCTAATCCATAGTTATAGGATCCGCGATACTGAGGCTGTAGTACTGCATAGCCGTGATTGGAAAGTATCCCTGCCCAAGGGTCAAAGTTACTGATCTCAGGTACGTAGGGTCCGCCATGCGGCATGACCACGAGAGGGTAAGGTGGCTCGCCTTCCGCAGGAAGTGTGAGAAGACCAGGAATCGTGCGGTCATCTCTCGCCTGCCACTCTATATATTGACGCTCGCCAAGATCATCTGCTTTGATTCGAGGGTATGCAGAGCCGACAACTTTGAGTTTTCCTCCATGTAACAGGTAATAGGTGGGAGGTTCTTTTGGACCGGTATTGAGTATTAAGTAAGTACTACCGTCGTAGGAACTGCTGTATGCCAAACGTCCGACATTCTTAATTGACTTGCTTAGTGTCTCATAGATCGCTGCCTGCTCAGGATCCCAGAATTCATGACTGTAAGTGCCCTTATAAGTTCGTACACCTACAACCGTATCAGGGTTGGTCCAATTGTTACTGTGATAGATCGGACCGAGAATGTCAATGTCTTCTCGACGATAAATCAATTCGCCAAATTTCTGCGTCGCTGGATTAAACGACCAAAGTCCAATCTTGTCATGACCGTTATTGGCAATTACCAGGAAGTGACCAGGTGCTTCAGTATCTTCACTGACATAGCTGAAAAACTCGAACTCATCAATGTGAAGTCGATAGTAATCCTGCCAAGACCTAGTACCTTGCGGTCGATAAAGATAGACTGCCTCTCTGCTATTTCGGTCAAAGCCGGAAGCGACGATAGGCTTCCCATCGGAATTGACCTGGATGCCACCGATCGCAATTTGCTCTCGGATAATCAGTTGTTTGGAACCATCTTTCAGATCCAGTTCAAACAGAGCTCTAGGTCTGCGTCGATCATCCCGCATTGAGACGATGATTTTGTCGGGTTCTTCCGGCAACAAATGCACTAAAGCAGGTGGCGCGTCAACACTGAAAGAACTCTCTTTCTTTTTCTTGACATCAACTACGACAACTCTTCCGCCATAGACACCTTGGTTAAATCCTTCAATGCGGTCGCGAATCTGCTGTGTAAGGAACATAACGAATTTTTCGTCGTTAAGCCAGAAGAAACCTTGAATTCGCATTGGATCAGACAATTGGCGATGCACCAATGTCATATCAGGTATGCTGAAAATTTCGATTCGAGGTGTATCGTCACTCTCCTTGTACGCTCGCAGTAAACCGAGGTATGTACCGTCTCTAGAGAGCTGTGCCGACATGACATCTCGGTCTGCCCAAACATTGGGTGGAAGAGAATCTGCACTGACTAGGGGACCAAGAACAACTACACAAAGTACAACAAAAGCACACAAGACCTTTCGAATCATTTTGAGAATCCTGAGATTAAAAAAAGGGGCACAGCTAAAAACTGTGCCCCTCGAAAAACAAGAGTTAAAGCTGTCCGAACGAATAGGTGAAATTCAAGAAGAACGTTCGTCCAAGTAGGTCATATCCAAACCCACCGTAAGGACGACCATAAGTTGCAAATATCTCGGTTCCATCTACTAATGGAGGTTCTTCGTCAAACAAATTTCTTGAACCACCGCGAACGACCATATCACCTGTTGGACTGCGCCAAGTTAGGGACAAGGAATGTAGGTAGTAACGATCTGTATATCCAACATCTCGACATAAAACGTCGTTATAGTCCGGTCCTAGACATGTATTAGCGCTCCCTGCGATAGCATCGCCAAAACCATCAATTCCATCTAGATCTTGTTGCAGTGGAGAAAGACCACTCGTGGTCCATCGTATTACGTAGTCGCTGAAGCCAATACCGAAACGTGCTTCGTGCTTCCAACGATGATAGCCCCATTCAGACCGAAACTCATTGTCATCACGATCACCTGCTTCATTGATGAAGAGAGTGGAACGTTCAAGCAACCGGTGTGAATTTAGATCAAAATCAATATTGAATGGTCGATCAAATACGGTCCAAGTATCCGCAAACCGGATGTTGTAGTCGAATCCTCGAACTGCTTCGTTATCCCTGTTGAGCTGACCTGCATCTATCAAATCAATCAAAGGTGCGGTAGGATCATTAGCTCGGTTAATTCTGTTACAGAATGTACTTGTACCAGTTTCTGAGTAATAACAGTCATTGATGATAAAACCGGCCGAGGGTTCAATGATCGTATCGTCTACATCAATGTTGTAGTAGTTCATACCTACAGTCAGGAGAAAAGCGTTTGTCCAAGGTTGCTCAAATACCCAGCCGAACGATTCAGATTCAGCTGTCTCTGGGTCGAGGGTAAGCGAACCGCCTGACTTGATTTCAACACCATAGGAGTTCCGACCGTTATTGTGGGCGACCGTTGGGTCTACTCCGTTGTTACGGCAGTTCTGAAGTACATGGGCTTCTCGTAAATCTTCACCAGCTATGTACGCACCTGTCTCTTCGTCAAGAGCCGCGTCGGGTATCAAGCAGGGATCGCCCACAGTTAGGAACCCAGTTTGACCTTTCAGGAAAAGGTTTCGCAAGTTAGGTGAACGGTAGGATGTACCTTTCGTGGCTCGAATAAGCAACGAGGTCACTGGTCTATAAGCTACTTTGACAGAATAGGTAGACTGTGACCCATAGTACTCGTCTGAAGTTAAGCGTCCTGAGAGGTTCATGGTCAGTTCTTCTACAGCTGTCATATTTGCTAGGACTGGAATCTCAGTTTCCACAAAAAACTCTTCAGTGGTTTTCTTGCCTGCTGCGCCAGCATCGACAGAGAATCCAAAGAATAATCCATCTTCTGCGACACGATTTGGCAAAGAGTTAATCCAATCTCTTCTGATTTCGACTCCAACGCCCGCATTAATTTGACCTGCTGGTAGATCGAATGCGCTACCTGTTGCATATAGGGAATAAATGCTTTGGGTGTATCGAGTGTCAAAATGTCGGTTGGTGAATAGGTAGTCGCGTTCTGCCTGGGTTGCGAATTCACCTAGCAAGTCGTCACTCCAAAGGGAGGGTGCGAAGATGTCGACAGGTACACAACCTTGTGCTGTATCGGGTTCCAAGTCAGGTACAGTCATCCTGAATTGCCACTTATAACCAGGCGTTACGGAACACGGTGTACCTGTTTCTGAGTAGTTACCCAATGCCATATGCCAACGATCATCTCGGATGCCCCAACGATCTTCCAAGCCTCGGCTTACGCTATGCGTGACAGCTGCTTCTGCACTCCAACCGCTAAAATCGCCGAAGGATAAGAATGGAAGGTCCATGTTCACTGCTACGACGTAACGAGATTGGGTCACGCTATTGGATGATGAATTCCGGTCACCGCGCACAGAGAACTGCACCCCAATTGGTGCGGGCCCAGTGGGACCACCCAATAAACAACCAGCACTTGGGTCACACCCCGCCGCGTCGATCAAGTTTTGAGTGGTTGTGGGATTCAACAGATACTCGTCGTACGCAAGGCCACAGTCCACACCATTGTTTCCGAAGGGATTACAGATGTTGTATGGATTTGTTGGGTGAAGTCCTGCCCAGATTGCATATAGCCCAGCTATTTGGGAGGAGGCACGTTTACTATAGATGATCTCGAATGAAGGAGTGATGTTCCAATCACCTTCAAACGTGTACTCACCGTACGCCATGTAGTGAGTTCGGTTTCGCTCTGGATAGAGGGTTTGGAAGGAATCTTTACCATTGGTGTTATAGTCGGCAAAGTTCACGTCGTCATTGAGTCCGTCACCGTCGGCATCGTTATATAGCACGCCAGTTAATGGGTGATAAAAGTTCAACTCCGAAAAGTTTGGCCATCCACCGTTGGATTTACCAGGGGTGTAGTAGATGGTCCCACCACGAGGGGAACTCCAAACAATGTTACGGAGGCCGTTATAGCGGCAGCTTCCGAAATCGGTGCCATAGAGTCGGTTGTAGTACAAACCATCGGTTCGTATTTCACCGTTCTGATCAACTTCTACGTGAGGTTCGCAATCAGGTAAAAAGTCTGCGTCGGATACCCTGATATGAGGGAAGCTGCTCTTCGCACCGGCTAAACCCACGAAGCCACGATCAAAGTTATGACCCCAAGTGACTGCCATGTTGGAGTAATCAGTATTACTTGCGCTTTTGTATTGAGAGCCATAAATATTGACTTCAAGGCCATCAAAGTCTTTTCTAAGAATGACGTTGCCGACCCCCGCGATAGCATCTGAGCCATAAATTGAGGAAGCACCGTCCAACAGCAATTCATAGTCCTGAACCAGAATTCCTGGTACCAGACCTACATCCGGACTACTTGGCGCACCACCAATGCCTGCAGGAGCGACTCGACGCCCGTTGATCAAAATGAGTGTTCGGTCTGATGAAAGACCTCTGAGGTCGACGGTTGCAGCACCAGGTCCGTTATCTAGGACATACCCAACGTAGGTTGAGTCAATCTGTTGTCCACTTGCCTGAGTTGATTTCTGAAGAATTTCCTCACTATCGATGAGTCCGGCTTCTCTAGATACTTCTGCGTCGATGATTTGTAGTGGAGATATGCTGGTGTATGTGGATCGCTTTAGGCGTGAGCCTGTAACTACAACCTCTTCAACGCCATCATAAGCAGCACTTGCACTGGGGGAGCCTTCCGTTTCTTCCTCAATGACTTCTTCCACTTCTTCTGTTGCTTCTTCCTGAGCTTCTTCTTCCTCAGCGTCGTCGGAGTCGTCCTGACCAAACACGGCAATTGAGAATAGCAGACATGCTATTCCCAAGAACGCCGTAAGACGCGAAAATAAAAAGCTCAAGAGCTTGACAAAATCCATATATACCCTCCAGTCGGGATTTATGGTCTTGGAAATGTTTCAAATGTTCCAATTCTTTATTTTCATTTTAGTGACAGAATCAAGGATAAAATGGAGATTCCTTCACACAAAGTTCAACAAATCTGCACTATGTTCGGTAGCGGTGTTGGTTTTGGTGTTAATCTACTGTACAATTGTTATATACATTAAACCAAAGTAGCGCTTAATTGGAGCTTCACTCTATGACAGTGAGCATTTATCTCACCTTTGACGGAAACTGCCGCGAAGCTTTAAGTTTTTACTGTAAGGTCTTTGAAACTGACTTCAACATGATCTCGACATTCAACGACAGTCCCGAGCCTTTTGACATGCCAGATGAAGAGAAAAACCAAGTCATGCACGCTTCTTTAAATATCGGGAATAATGTCCTCATGGGAAGTGATCAAGGAGACTCATCCCGCGCGTTTATCAGCGGAAATAACTTTCATATTTCTGTGGACGGGGAGAGTCGAGAACAGGTCGACTCGTGGTTTGGTCAACTATCTGAAGGTGGAGACGTGACGATGCCGCTACAGGAGACGTTTTGGGGTAGCTACTTCGGTTCGTGTACGGATCGCTTCGGCATTAATTGGATGGTCAGTCACGAAGTTGAACAGACTGACAGCTGATACCCGTTTTAGTAGGCTCTGCTGCGTCCTATTGGGTAGTGGTGAGTAAATTCCACATTTTGAGCTCGAACGGGCTGAGCATTTTTAAACGCTGGTCTGAAACGTGCGCCTCTCGCTGCAACGCGAACTCGGTGTTCAATCACGTCATTTCGTGGCTGAACCGAATGGGTTTTTCTACCGACCACTCTTCCGTGCTCAGAGATCGTTAACATAAGATCGACGTGACCTAGCGGTAATTCGGATTCGTTGGGATTGGAGACGACCGGCAAAGCGATGTAAAGTAGTTTGGGTTCTGAGAATGTGCGGTCTCGTAATTGAGGCACGTTGGACATGACGTTCCACGCCTGTCGATATAGTGGAATCGAATAAGCATATCTGCGCGCGGATTGATAAAAATCAGCAAGCTCTATCAGGGTAGTAGCATAGAGTACTGGATCGAGTTGTGGTTTGGCTTCAAGGCTTGTAATGACATCTCTGAGAACGTTTATACCCATGGCATAAAAAGGTAGAAAGCGACTTCTATCAAACTTCATCCCCGGTAAATTTGCCCGAAAGAAAGGAGAGCTAAATTCTCTTTGAGGGGGAAATGTGGCATCTCGCATTGCCTTTGCGAGCGTACGTTTCAGTTGAATCATTCGTTCATCGTCAGGAGACCACATTCGTGTAGTTATCTTGAAGACTTCGTTACTTAGATATGCTGCTTGAGAATGTAGGTTATGTTGTTCGTACCACTCTAAAAGCTCGATTGAATCAGGAATCAGCAGTGGGTTACCTGGACCGAAGTGATTCAATGACAGTTCGTAGGCCTTCTCAAACATCTGAGTTGCACGTTGGTAGTTGCCATTCATCACATATGCACTACCTAGTTTTCTCAGAATGGGTCGTTGCTGAATCGATACTGGTCCAGTTGTAGTACGCTCAAGCTGAAGCGCTCGGTGGTAGATTTCTTGTGAATCGATGACGTTACCTTGCGCCAGTTGTGCGTCTCCTAAGACAACGAGCGGTTGAACTAAATATGGGTGGTAAAGACCATACTCTGACTCGATGGTGTTGAGGAGCTCTTCGGTTCGTTCTATGACCGAAGGGATCTCACCTACGGAAAGTAACTGCCTTAGTTGTTCAGTTTGGCTCGCCCATGGCGACGGATTGGATTGTAGCTGAGGACTATCTTCTGCTACTAGCGGAGATGTGGTGACAGCAAGCGCTCCGACTACTAGTAGCTTCTTCAAAACCAATATTGAGGACATATACATGGCTGTGGAAGTTATTGTCGCATGGTTTAGTCAAAAACAACC
>Ga0209544_1002811_pt1 | contig 14614 bp, 12 predicted proteins | sample MesohylPK_FD_187297 | JGI IMG/M metagenome (GOLD analysis project Ga0209544, IMG submission 187297) | Host-associated microbial community of the marine sponge Aplysina aerophoba from Gulf of Piran - sponge mesohyl, lysed by proteinase K... | ecosystem: Host-associated > Porifera > Sponge >...
GACCGCAGCGAGACCTGCTTCATCGACGGCCGCGCCGGCAAGCTCCAGTACCGCGGCTACTCGATCGATGACCTCGCGACGCGCTCCACCTTCGAGGAGACCGGATACCTGCTCCTCCACGGCGAGCTACCGTCGCAGGCCGAACTCGACGCCTTCGACGCCGAACTCAAGTCCGCACGCACACTGCCGGGCGAGATCATCGACGTGATCCGGCTGGTGAAGGACGCCCACCCGATGGACGTGCTGCGCACCGCCGTCTCGGCGCTTGCCGCCACGGACCCGGATACCGCCGACAAGTCCCACGACGCGACGCTGCGCAAGGGCATGCGGCTCACCTCGCAGGTGCCGACCATCGTCATGGCGCACCACGCCATCCGCGAGGGCCGCGACCCCATCGAACCGAGCTCGACGCTCTCACATGCCGCGAACTTCCTCTACATGCTCGACGGCAACGAGCCGAGCGACGACGCAGCGGCGCTCATGGACAAGGACTTCATCCTCCACGCCGAGCACGGCTCGAACGCCTCGTCGTTCACCGCGCGCGTCGTGACCGGGACGCAGGCCGACCTGCACAGCTCGATCACCGCCGCGATCGCGGCGCTGTCTGGCCCCTCGCACGGCGGGGCGGCGGAGAACGTGATGCAGATGGCGCGCGAGATCGAGGAACCGCAGCGCGCGGCCGGCTACGTGAAGGAGCTGCGCGCACAGGGCCGCCCCGTCATGGGCTTCGGCCACCGTGTCTACCGCGCCGAGGACCCGCGTGCGCGCCACCTCCGCGAGGGTGTGCAGCGGCTCAGCGCCGAGAAGGGCGAGCCGAAGTGGTACGCCATCCTCGAGGCAGTGCAGGAGGCGATGCGGCCGTACGGCCGTCTCGGCGTGAACGTGAACGTCGACTTCTTCGCGGGCGTGATCTACTACCTCCACGGCATCCCGCAGGACCTCTTCGTGCCGATCTTCGCCGTCGGGCGGGTGCCGGGGTGGACCGTGCAGGTGCTGGAGCAGATGGAGAACAACATCCTCCTCCGCCCGCTGCTCCACTACGTCGGCCCCCTGGACCGCGACTACGAGCCGATTGAGGGGCGTTGAGCCGGACTAGAGAAGCAATCAGGGGCTGCTTGGGCCGTCGTCCTCGCGCGTACTCTTCCATATGCCGTAGAGGTACGAGCCCGCGACGCCGCCGAGATCCAGCACGGCAATGAGCGTCCCTGCGACCGGGTAGCCAGCGAGCACCGCGACCACCGCGAAGGCCATCGTCACCAAGGCCAGCGCGAGGATGTACCGGGGTATCCACTTCGTCTGGTGCGCCTCGGCGCTGACAAGTTGTGAGACCATCTCATGACGGTGCCGAGCCTCACGCTCCGTGAGGGACAGGATGCGGTCGGCCGCGCCCGGTAGGGTGGACTCGTAGGCGTCGAGGAACTGCGGCGGAGGAAGCGGCGACGCGAATGTCGCCTCGAAGGAGCGCTGCTCGATCCGGGTTACGCGGTCGTCCGCCTCGGCAGCATCAATAATCTCCGGTTCGGTGGACTCAGCGTTTTCTGGGCTGTCTGTCACCGGCTGCTATCTCGTCATCCAGCGTGCGCATGGCCTCCCGGAAGTCGCCGGCGATGCACTCGAGATCCTCCTGCAGCGCCTTGAGGTCCGCCTCGGGTCCGGGCATTCTGTGGCGACTCAGCGGGATCCATAGCGCGCTGCGGCGGCCCGCTGGGTAGTAGCGCTTGAGCGAAATATCCGTTCGCACTCTCATGGGATGCAGGATAGGCCATCGGGGCTGAGCCTGCCAGATCGTGCAAGATCCGCCCATGCGTGGCCTTGATATGCCGGGCAAAACGAAACCGCGCATTCCCGGTTGCCCGGAACTGCGCGGTCTCTCGCCTCGCTCAGGTTTCCGCTCACCCCGCGAAGCCGTCCAGCGGACCGGACTTGGCTTCTGGGGCACCCCCGCTCGGCTGATTTAGACTCTAGGGACTCCCGACGGGCGTGTGGGTCAGTTGCGCACATCGTTGTCCGCAGGTTGTGCACTCTGTCCACGATCCTCGCGCCGATCGGACCCCATCGCACCGCGGCTGGCGGCGCGTACCCGTGTTTACGGTAGGCTTCGCGACGACCTGAATCCGACCAGAGGCGGTGTCCCATGCGTGAGAGCGTTCGCGAGGCGGTCGAGGGGTATGAGGCCCAGCGCCTGGAGGGCGACGACCTCGTCCCCGCCGCCGTGATGGTGCTGCTCTACGAGCGCGACGGCGAGGAGCACTTGCTCTTCCAGGTCCGCACGCACCACGTCGAGCATCACAAGGGCGAGATCAGCCTTCCCGGCGGCGCGCAGGACCCCGAGGACGGCACCCTGCTCGTCACGGCGCTGCGCGAGACCGAGGAGGAGATCGGCGTCTCCACCGACCACATCGAGATCTACGGCCAGCTCGACGACACGCCGACACGGTCGAACTTCGTCATGAGCCCGTTCGTCGGCGCGATCACCGCGCCCGGCCCGTACCCGTTCGAGTTCGCCGAGATCGAGGTCGCCGAGCTGCTCGAGGTGCCGCTGAGTCGCCTGCTCTCGGGTGAGGCGCTCGAGTGGACCGAACCACGCCCCGGGATGCGGATGCCCGCGTTCCGCCACGGCGAGCACCTGATCTTCGGCGCGACCGCGCGGGTCATCGATAGCTTCGTGCGGATCATCGGCCCGGCCGTGGGAGCCGAGCCGCTCCCGACTGGGGATGCGTGGCCCGGAAGGTGACGCTGCTGCTGCTCCGCCACGCCGAATCCGACGGCAACGCGACGGGGCGCATCCAGGGCTGGGCCGACTTCGGCCTGACGGAGTTGGGCCGGCAGCAGGCAGAGGCCGCGGCCCGCCACCTCGCCGACGCCGGCGCTGTCGCGCTCTACAGCAGCCCGCTGCGTCGCGCGCGCGACACGGCGGTGATCGTCGCCGAGCGCACCGGCCTCGACATCGTCGACCTGCCGGACCTGCGCGAGTACCGCTTCGGCGAGGCGCAGGGCATGCGTTGGTCCGAAGCCGAGGAGCGCTTCGGGCTCGTCGGTCGTGACTGGGGCGCCGGCGGGATCCCCGGCGAGGAGGGCACGCCCGCGTTCCGCGACCGCGTGCAGCGGCAGATCGATGAGCTGGCGCAACGTCACGCCTCGGACGTCGCGATCGCCGTCATCCACGGAGGCGTGCTCGGCGCGTACGTGTCGCGGCTGATGGGCCTCGCCGATAGCGAGTACTCGCAGATCTACGGGGCGAACTGCGGTATCACGACCCTCAGCCAGGGTATGGACGCCAACACCGCCGTCGTCGGTCTCAACGACGTCTGTCACCTGCGCGCACTCGGCGAGATCGCGAAGGAGCCCTGGCTCGCACGCGAGTAGTGAGGGGCCCACGGGTCACAGATCCAGCTCCCTACGCACCACGGCACACACGTCGGTCGTCCTCAAGGCCGTGGGCGTGCGGTCACGTCGGGCGTCAAGGGATGAAGTCTGAGGCGCGGGCGCTCCCGCTATGAGCTAACATGCTTCCGCAGTGAGACACAGTACGCGATCGGCCCCACTTGCAAGGGGCGGATTGGGGGGGCGTCATGCGAGTGTCCTGGTGGAAGCGGGCGGTGTTCTTCGGACTGGCGGCGCTCCTCGTGCCTCTGGCCGCTGCCTGTCCCAGCGACGAGGAACCGGCTGCAGACGATGCGGCCGAGGCGCCGTTCCGGATTGGCGTGATGGAGTCAGCGACCGGGCCCGGTGAGACCTACGGCCGCGTCGCGATCCAGGCCAAGCAGATGGCTGTCGACGAGATCAACGCCGCTGGCGGCATCAACGGGCGCATGCTCGAACTCATCGTCGAGGACTCGAAGTGCAACGCCCAGGACTCGATCACGGCCTACAACAAGCTCACGGACGTCGATGGCGTGAAGATCATCCTCGGCACGTCGTGCAGCGGAGCGATGCTGGGCGCAGCGCCGCTGGCCGAGCGCGATGGTGTCGTGCTGTTCTCCGGGCTCGCCACGAACCCGGACATCGCCGACGCGGGCGACTACATCTTCCGCACCTCGCTGAGCGACGCGCAGCTCGGCATCGACACCGGCAACGTGCTGTGGGCGGACGGGATCCGCACCCTCGCCACCATCACCGAGGCGACCGACTACGCCGAAGGCGTGCGCCGGACATCGGTCGCGCAGTTCGAGAAGCGCGGCGGCTCGGTGGTCGGCGAGGAGCGCTACCCGTCGGACGTGACCGACTTCCGCACGCAGCTGACCAAGCTGTTCGAGGCGAACCCGGACGCCCTGCACATCGCGGCGCAGTCCGAGTTCGCGGGCGGCACGATCGTGAAGCAGGCGCGCGAGCTCGGCTACGACGGGCCTATCTACGGTGAGATCGTCGTCGTCGGTACGACGGCGCTTGAGATCGCGGGCGATGCCGCGACGGGCGTGAAGGCGATCATTACCGACCTCGACCCGGCGAACCAGCTGGGCAACGACGTCCTCGAGCGGTTCCGGGCGGCTTATGGCTACGTCACGCTGCCGTGGTACCTCGGCTCGGCCTACGACGACGTGTACATCACCGCCGAATGCCTCGGGCAGACGGGTGACGACCAGGATGCGGACGGCTTCCGCGACTGCCTGTACGGCATCACGTGGAGCGGCGCCATCGGCGACAACTACAGCTTCGACGAGAACGGCGAAGTCGTCGGCCTCGCGAACGTCGTCATCCAGGTGCTCGCGGCGGCGGAGCGGACCGAGGAGAACCACGGCTACAGCGTCCTCGGAGCCGCGCCGACCGAGTAGTAACCACCGTGTCCGTCCCGGCCGACCGGCCGGGACGGACCGCTCGCGAACGCAGTGGGCGCGCCCACTCCGTGGCGGCTCGGAGGTGGCTCAGTGCTCGAATACCGCGATCGCCACAGCACGCTGTTGGCGATCGCGTTGGCCGTGGCGACGGTCGCCTACCTCGGCTGGAAGGTCAGCGAGTCACCCGAGCAGGCGCTGCAGTTCGCGTTCAACGGCGCGTCCGTGGGCGCCGTCTACGCGCTGCTGGCGATGGGCTTCACGCTCGTCTACAGCACCGTGTGGTTCTTCGACCTCTACTACGGCGCGGCGGCCGCCATCGGGGCCTACGGCGTGTTCTACCTGCGCTCACAGGAGGCGCTCGGTGGACAGTACGAGGTCAACCACCCGTCCCTTAACGTCGCCTTCGGCGTCGTGGCCGCGGGGGTGCTGTGGTGGGCGCTCCACACGAGGTACCACCGGGAACTGAGCCGTCGCTACGGCGACCGCGCCGTGACCGTCGCGACGGGCGCACTCTCCGCTGCGGCCGGCGTCTACACGGCCGCGCTGCTGACCTTCCCGACGGAACTCGAGGTGCTGCTCAGCCCCGTGCTCGGTGTGGCGGTCGCCCTCGTGGTGGTCTGGGCAGTCCGCCGGGGCTACCGCGGAACCCTCGGCACGATCGCGCCTGTCCCCGTGGTCGCCGTCGCCGCCCTCATCGGCGCGGGGGCCGGCGGGTACGTCGCGCTCGTCGTGGCCGACGCGGCGGGCGCGCGGCTCTATCTGAGCTGGGGCGTCTCCTGCCTGCTCGCGGGCGCGGTCGGGCTGGCGCTCTATCGAGGGCTCTACATGTACATGCTGGAGCGGGCGCGGTCGCCGCTCATCATGCTCGTCGCCACACTCGGCGTGCTGCTGGCGCTGACGGCCGCGACGACCATCGCGTTCGAGGCTGCACCGCGGCCGCTGCCCGACGCGTTCGGGACCGAGCCGTGGACCATCGGCGGCGCGACCATCAAGGGCTTCAACGTCTTCGCCATCGCGATGGCCTTCGTGGGGTTCGCCGGCCTCTGGCTGCTGCTCCGCCGCACCGCGTTCGGCAAGGCCGTGCGCGCCGTCGGCGACGACGAGGAGGTCTCGAAGGTCGTCGGCATCAACACCACGGTGATCATCGCAGCCGTCTTCTTCATCGGCGCGGTCTACGCCGCCTTCGCGGGGATCCTGAGCGGACACGACACGGCGATTCAGCCGAGGATGGGCCTGTTGCTCCTGCTCAAGGGCTGGATCGCCTCGGTGGTGGGGGGCATCGGCAACCTCTACGGGGCGATCGTGGGCGGGTTCGTGCTCGGCATGATCGAGCAGTTCGGGATCTGGGACCTCGCCGGTGAGTGGCGCGATGTGGTGTCGTTCGTCGTGCTCATCCTGTTCCTGTCGTTCTGGCCCAAGGGCCTGCTGCCGAGGAGCTAGCGATGTCGATGCTCCCGCGCAACGCCGCCGCCGTCACCGCCCTCGCGCGCGGCAACGTCGAGCTGTGGGCGAACCTGCTCGTCATCACGTGGGCGATCGCGTTCATGCTGTGGCAGGGTGCTGGCTTTGCGATCACCGTCGGCACCGTGTTCGCGATCTGGGCGATCCTCGCCGTCAGCCTCAACCTCGTCGTCGGCTTCACGGGCTTGCTGTCGGTCGGGCACATCGGGTTCTTCGGCATCGGCGCGTACACGATGGCGATCCTCACCTCGAACGCCTCGTACGAGGCTGCCCGCACCGACGCGATCCCGACGTACGGCTGGCCGTTCTTCGCCGCGCTGCCGGTCAGCGTCGTCGTGGCCGGGCTGGTGGCGATCGTCGTGGGTGTCGCGTTCAACCGGTTCCGCGACGACATCTTCGTGCTCGTCTCGTTCGGCTTCGCGATCATCGCGTTCAACACCTTCCTCAACCTGCGCGAACTCACCCGCGGCGCCTTCGGCATCCACGAGATCGAGCGACCGGTCATCGGCGGGTGGGTGATCGATGGCGACCTGGAGTTCCTGCTCTTCTCGCTTGCCCTGCTCGCGTTCGTCGTGCTCGTCTCGTGGCTCGTCGTCACCTCCTCGTTCGGGCGGGTGCTCACCGCGATCCGGGAGGACGAGGAGGCGATCGCGGTCTTCGGCTACCAGGTGACGCACTACAAGCTGGCGATCTGGGTCATCTCCGCGATGATGGCGGGCCTGGCGGGCGGGCTGTTCGCGAGCTGGACGAGCTTCATCGACCCCAACTCGTTCATCCTGCTGGAGTCGATGCTGCTCGTCTCGATCGTGATCCTCGGGGGGCTCGCGACGATATGGGGGTCACTGCTCGGGGCGATGACGTTCGTCCTGATGGAGGAAGGGATGCGGTTCCTGCCGTTCATCCCGCCCGAGTACGTGGGGCAGGCCCGGCAGATCGTGCTCGGCGTGCTCCTCGTGCTGCTCATGCTGTTCAGGCCACAGGGCCTGGTGGGGAAGTACCGGCTATGACCACCGAACACGCCGACCGACCCGACTCCGGCGAGGACTACGCCGTCGAGACGGTCGACATCTCGAAGCACTTCGGCGCCGTGCGGGCGGTACACGAGCTGACCGTCTCGATCCCGCGCCGCGGCATCACGAGCATCGTCGGGCCGAACGGCTCCGGGAAGTCGACGTTCGTGAACCTGCTCAGCGGCGTGTTGCCGCTCGATGGCGGCATGGTGATCCTCGACGGCGCCGCGCTGCGGGTCGTACACGCGCACGAGGTGCCGGGCCACGGCGCCACACGCACCTTCCAGGAGGTGCGGCTCTTCGACCAGGTCAGCGTGTGGGACAACATCATGGTCGTGCTGACCAGCCGGAAGCTGGTCCCCGCGCTGCTCGAGCGGACGAAGCAGGAGCATCGCGAGGAGGCCGAGCGCATCCTCAAGCTGGTCGGGATGTGGGAGAAGCGGGACTCCCTCGCCATGGAACTCTCGTACGGCCAGCGCAAGCTCCTCGAGATCGGGCGCGCGCTTGCCCTCGACGTGCAGATCTACATGTTCGACGAGCCGTTCGCGGGGCTCTTCCCACAGATGATCGAGCCGGTGAAGGACCTCGTGCGCGACCTCCGTGACCGCGGCCGCACGATCATCTTCATCTCGCACAACATGGACATCGTCCGCGAGTTGCCGGACCACCTCATCGTGCTCGACAGCGGCAAGCTGCTCACCGAGGGGGACGTGCAGGACGTGTTGAGCCGCGCCGAGGTGATCGAGGCGTACCTCGGGACGTAAGGGAGCGCATGGTGGAGCCCTCGGACCAGCCGCCGAACGGCGCCCTGCTCGGGCTGACCGACATCGCCGTGCACTACGGCGCGGTGGTGGCGCTCAACGGCGTCTCGCTCGACGTGCAGCGCGGCGAGGTCGTCGCGCTGATGGGGCCGAACGGCGCCGGGAAGTCCACGGTACTCAAGGCGATCATGGGCCTCGCGCCGGTCGTGGCCGGCGAGGTGCACTGGCGCGGCGCGCGGCTGTCGGCGGCGACGCATGAGATCGTGCAGGAGGGCATCGCGTTCGTCCCGCAGGGACGGCGCGTCTTCACGCACCTCAGCATCGCCGAAAACCTGGAGATGGGGTGCCTCTACCTGCACGACGAGGCGGAGCAGGCGCGCCGCCTCGAGGCGGTCATGGAGCTGTTCCCCATCCTCTACCCGAAGCGCAACGACCCCGCGAGCGCCATGTCCGGCGGCCAGCAGCAGATGCTCGCGCTCGGTCGCGGCCTCATGGCCGCCCCCGACCTGCTGCTCCTCGACGAGCCCACGCTCGGCCTCGCGCCGATCATCGTGACCGAGGTGTTCGAGAAGGTGCACGAGATCAGCGAGCGGCTCAGCACGACGATCATGGTGGTGGAGCACAACATCAAGGGCGTGCTCGACATCGCCGACCGCGCCTACGTGCTCGACAAGGGCAACATCGCCCACGAGGGCACGCCGCAGTCCGTCCGCGACAGCACCATCCTCACCGACGTGTTCCTCGGCCGCGCCAACCCGGGACAGGCCAGCGAGGACTGAACGCTACGGGGTCCTATGGTGCGCCGGCGAGGTAGGCGATGGTGACTCCCTCGCCGCCTTCGCGCGGGCCCCCGCCCTCGTACTTCGTGACCAGCGGGTGGTCATCGAGGAGGCCGCGGATGGCCTGGCGCATCGCGCCGGTGCCCCGGCCGTGGATGATGCGCACACGCTCGCGGCCGGCGCGCGAGGCGTCGTCGATGAATCCTTCGACGGTGACCAGTCCCTCCTCGATGCGCCGGCCGCGCACCTCGACCTCCTCGGGCGCCTCCGGCACCGGCGGCGTGGCGATCGGGAGCGCGATCTCGCCGTCGGCGGTCTCCATGCGCTCGACCTGCGGGAGCCGCACGCGCGTGCGCAGCGCGCCGAGCTGTACCTCGAACTCGCCGGTCTCGCCCGGCACGCTCAGCGCCTCACCCGGCACGGAGACGCCGCGGAGCCAGACCTTCGCGCCCACCTCGGGCGCGGGCAGCGCCTCCGCCGTGCGCACGGCGGGCGAGGCCTCCTCGACGGCGGGCGGCGGCTCCGGCGCGAGGGCCGCCGCGGCCTGGCGCGCGCGTTCGAGGTCCTCGGCGGCCTGTTCGAGCCGCGCCGACTCGACCTCGCGGCGGACGCGCTGCAGCAGCCGCTCGGCGTCGCGCACCTCCTCGCGCACGCGGTCGCGCGCGTCGGAGCGGAGCTGCGCGCTCTCCTCGGCGAGGCTGGCGAGCTGCTGCTGGAGGTCGACGCGCAGCTCCTCGGCGGCGTCACGGTCGGCGGCCGCGCGCGCTGCGCGGTCCTCGGCGGCGGCGAGCTGGTTGCGCAGGTCGGCGAGCACGGTCTCGAGGTCGCGCTGCTCGCTCGACAGCGCGGCGCCCGCTGCCTCGATCACGTCCTCGGGCATCCCGAGCCGCGTCGCGATTGCCAGCGCGTTCGACTGGCCGGGGATGCCGATACGCAGGTGATACGTTGGCGCGAGCGTCTCGAGGTCGAACTCGACGGACGCGTTCGCCACGTCCTCGTGGTTGTGGGCGTAGAGCTTGAGCTCGCTGTGATGCGTCGTCGCGATCAGCGTCACGCCCGCGGCGACGAGCTGCTCGACGATGGCGATCGCGAGCACGGCGCCCTCGGTGGGGTCGGTACCCGCACCCAGTTCGTCGAGGAGCACGAGCGAGCCGGCGTCGGCGCGTTCGAGGATGTCGATGATGGCAGTGATGTGCCCGGAGAACGTCGACAGCGACTGCTCGATCGACTGCTCGTCGCCGATGTCGGCGAAGACGGCGTCGTAGACCGGGATGCGCGAGCCCTTGTCGGCGGGCACGGGCAGGCCTGCCAGGGCCATCACGCACAGCAGTCCCGCCGTCTTGAGCGCCACCGTCTTGCCGCCCGTGTTCGGCCCCGTGATGAGCAACGCCCGCGCCGAGCCGCCCACCTCGATGGTGACCGGCACCACCTCGCCGTCGAGGAGCGGGTGGCGGGCCTCGACGAGGTGCAGCTCGGCTGGAGTCGCGACGAGCCACGGTACGTCGCGTCCGCGCTCCGCCAGCTCGGTCGCGTCGAGCTCCTCGGCGAGCTGCGCCTTCGCCAGCGCGAGGTCGAGCTGCGCGAGGCGGTCGACGGCGTCGGCGAGGTCCTCGGCGGCGTCGCCGACGGCCTCGGTGATCTCGCGCAGAATGCGCTCGATCTCGTGGCGCTCCTGCGCCTCGAGCTCCCGCCAGCGGTTGCCGAGGTCGACGACGGCCATGGGCTCGACGTAGACCGTCGCGCCCGAGGCCGAGGAGTCGTGGACGATGCCCGGCACGGCGCTGCGCGCCTCGGAGCGCACGGGCAGTACGTAGCGACCCTCGCGCAGCGTGACGATGGCGTCTTGCAGCGCGCCGCGGATGCCCGGCGACCGCACCAACGACTCCATCCGCTGCTGGAGGCGGCCGTGTACCTCGTTCCGCTCGCGGCGGATCGACTGCAGGGTCGGGCTCGCGCTGTCCAGCACCTCGCCGCGATCGTTGAGCACCGAGCGGATCAGCCCGTGCAGCGGGTCGAGGTCGGCGAGGCCGCGCGCGAGCGTCGCGAGGAGCGGCGTCTCGTCCTCGATGCGCGCGAACGCGCGCCGTACCCGCCCCACGGCGCGCGCCACCGAGGCCACCTCGAGCAGTTCGGAAGCGGTGAGCGTGTGTCCGCGTTCCGCGGCGCGCGACATCGGGCGCACGTCGTGGATGCCGCCCATCGGCAGTTGTACGCGAGTGTCGGCGAGGTGGACGGCCTCGGCGGTCTCGCGCTGGCGCTGCACGACGGTCTGGCGGTCCGAGGATGGGCGCAGCGAGAGCGCCGCCTGGCGCCCGGCCGAGAACGTGGCGTGGCGCGCGAGACGTTCGCGCACCGCGGGGAACTCGATGACGGCGAGCGCCTTATCGTCCAGCGGAGCCTCCCGGCGCGCAGGCCTCGCGCAGCGCCTCCTCGACGAGGCGGTCGTGGGACGGCTCGACCGTGCGCGGGTCGAGGAGTACGCGGTCGCGCTCGATGCGAGCGACGATCGGTGGATCGTGGGCGCGCAGGGTGGTCGTGAACGCGTCGGCGCCTCCCGGCGGCTCGGCGATCGCGCACAGCGCCGTCTCGACGCCTTCGCCGGGCAGGGAGCCGCCGCCGACCATCGACCGGCCGGCGACGACCTCGCCGAGGTCCCCGCAGGCCCGCGCCCAGCGGCGCGCGCGACGGCGCACGCCGTCGAGCGGTGCGGCGATCATGCGCCACACCGGGACCGCCTCGGTCGCCTCGCCGCGCGCGTAGTGGTCGAGGGTGGCGGCGAGGCCGGCGATCGCGGCCTTGTCGAGCCGCATCGCGCGCGCCAGCGGGTGGCGCTGCATCGCCGCGATCGCGTCGGCGGTCCCGACGGCGATGCCCGCCTGCGGGCCGCCGAGGAGCTTGTCGCCGGAGAACAGCGTCACGTCGGCGCCGGTGGCGACCGAGTCCTGCACCATCGGCTCGGCGGCGAGGCCGTACGGTCGTGTGTCGAGCAGCGCGCCGCTGCCGAGGTCGTCGATGAGCAGCAACCCGCGCTCGCGCGCGAGCGCGGCGAGTCCGTCGAGCGGCGCTGCCTCGGTGAAGCCAACGACCCGGAAGTTCGAGGCGTGCACGCGCAGCAGCGCGGCTGTGTCCTCCGTGATCGCCTCGGCGTAGTCGCGCAAGTACGTGCGGTTCGTCGTGCCGACCTCGACGAGGCGTGCGCCGGACTGGCGTATCACGTCGGGGATGCGGAACCCGCCGCCAATCTCGACGAGCTGCCCGCGCGAGATGATCACCTCGCGCCCCCCGCACAGCGCGGAGAGAGCGAGCAGCAGCGCCGCCGCGTTGTTGTTGACCGCAATCCCGGCCTCCGCGCCCGTGACGCGCGACAGCAACTCCGAGAGGTGGCTGAAGCGCGACCCGCGTGCGCCGCTCTCGAGGTCGAACTCGAGGTTCGAGTAGCCCTCGGAGGCCGCGGCCATTGCCGCGATCGTCGCGGCCGAGAGCGGGGCGCGGCCGAGGTTGGTGTGGATCACCACGCCCGTGGCGTTGATCACCCGCCGCAGCGACGGTTCGAGGGCCCGCGCACGCTCGGCGACCGCCTCCGCGGGCGGGCGGTCCGGCGCCTCTCCGGCGCGGTCGATCGCGGCGCGGTACTCGTCGAGGACGGCGCGGCTGATACTCACGATCGCGTCGCGGCCGTGCCGCTCCGCGAGCGGCGCGACCCGCTCATCGGCGAGCAGCCGGTCGATCGCGGGCAGCGCTCGGTAGGGGTTCGTGCGGTCCGGCATCGTGCGTCGATTGTACGTGGGAGACGGCCCGGTAGCCGAGCGCGTGCGGAGACCATCGGAAGCGCCTCGAAGCAGCGGATCCCGGGGCGGATCCGGCGGCGATTCATTGACGCTACGGAAATGCTCACCCTACGATCCGAATCGCCTGCGACCGCAGGCGTATTCCATGCCCAGGAGGAGCACTTGAACCTGCGCACGCCCGGCCCGATCCCGGTTCCGCAAGAGGTCGCTGAGGCCGGCGCCGCCCCGATGATCAACCATCGCGGCCCGGAATTCGCGGCCATGCTCGCCCGCTGCGAGGAGGGCCTCCAGGAGGTCTACCGCACCACGAACCACGTCGCGATCCTCACCGCCTCGGGGACGGGCGGCATGGAGTCAGCGGTCGTGAACCACGTCAATCCCGGCGAGCGCGTCCTCGTCGTCACCATCGGTGTCTTCGGCGAGCGCTTCCTGGACCTCATCCGCGTCTACGGCGGCGACCCGGTCCACCTCGCCTTCGAGTACGGCAGCGGCGCCGACCCGAACGCGATCGACGAGGCGCTGGCCGCCAACGACGACATCCGCACCGTCTTCGTCACCCACAACGAGACCTCGACCGGCGCGACCAACCCGCTCGAGGAGATCGCGAACGTCGTAAAGGGCCGCGACCGGCTCCTGATCGTCGACGCCATCTCCTCGCTCTCCTCGATCCCCGTTGAGACGGACGCGTGGGGGCTCGACGTGGTCGTGTCCGGCTCACAGAAGGGCTGGATGCTGCCGCCGGGCCTCGCGTTCGTGAGCGTCAGCGACCGTGCGTGGGAGGTGCAGGAGCAGTGCACGACACCGCGCGCGTACCTGGACCTGCGGCGCGCGAGGAACAGCTCCGCCAACGGCCAGACGCCGTGGACCCCGGCCGTCTCGCTCTTCTACCAGCTCGACCGCGCGCTCGCGCTGCTGCGCGAAGAGGGCGTCGAGCAGGTGTGGGAGCGCCACGCCGCGACAGCCGCGCGCGTGCGCGCCGCCGTGCAGGACCTCGGCCTCGAGCTGTTCGCCGATGCACCTGTGCGGTCCGACACGGTCACCTCGATCCTCCCGCCGGACGGCGTCGCCGCCGACGAGCTGCGCAAGATCGCGCGCGAGGAGTTCGACACGGTGTTCGCCGGCGGCCAGCGCGACCTGGGCGGCAAGATCTTCCGCTTCGGCCACCTCGGCTACACGACGGACGAGGACATCAACGGCGCGCTCGGCGCCATTGAGGGCGCGCTCACCCGGCTCGGGCATGCCGTGCCCGCGCGCGGCTAGCGCGACCGAACGCGCGGGCGGAGGGTACTCATGGCCCGCATCCTCATCGCCGACCAGATCGCCGGGCAGGGCATCGCCATGCTCAGCGAGGAGCACGACGTCACCGTCCAGACCGGCCTGTCGGAGGACGAGCTCGCCGAGGCCGTCGCAGACATCTCCGCCCTCGTCGTGCGCAGCCAGACGCAGGTCACGGCCCGCGTGATCGAGGCCGCTCCTCAACTCGAGGTCGTCGGGCGGGCCGGCGTCGGCGTGGACAACATCGACCTCGCCGCGGCCACGGCGCGTGGTGTCGTCGTGGTAAACGCGCCACTCGCGAACACCATGTCGGCGACCGAGCACGCGTTCGCGCTGATGCTCGCCGCCGCTCGCAACGTCCCGCGCGGCGACTCCTCGCTGCGCGACGGCAGGTGGGAGCGAGGCCGCCTGCAGGGCGTCGAGCTGGCCGGGCGCACGCTCGGCGTGGTCGGCCTCGGACGCATCGGCTCAGGCGTCGCGATCCGCGCGCGGGCGTTCGAGATGCGGGTCGTCGCCTACGACCCGTTCGTCTCGATGGAGCGTGCGAACTCGCTCGGCGTCGAGCTGCGCTCGCTCGATGAGCTCCTCGCCCAGTCGGACTTCGTCACGCTCCACACGGCGCTGCACGAGGGGACACGCGGGCTGATCAGCGCCGAGCAGTTCGCGCTCATGAAGCCGACCGCCTACCTCGTGAACACCGCCCGCGGCGCGCTCGTCGACGAGCAGGCGCTGTACGACGCGGTCAGCGAAGGCCGCCTCGCGGGC
>Ga0209544_1002813_pt1 | contig 14611 bp, 14 predicted proteins | sample MesohylPK_FD_187297 | JGI IMG/M metagenome (GOLD analysis project Ga0209544, IMG submission 187297) | Host-associated microbial community of the marine sponge Aplysina aerophoba from Gulf of Piran - sponge mesohyl, lysed by proteinase K... | ecosystem: Host-associated > Porifera > Sponge >...
GCCGAAATCTCCGGCATGCCAGATGCTCTCGCCGATCTTGGGTCCGGCCCCCAGATAGTGGTGGCGGTCCATGAGCTCGTTGAAGCGGGGCTCCATCTCCCGCGCAACCGGCCCAACTCGCAACTCCGAAAGATCCACGGCATCCATGATTCGCAACTCCATCCGGCCACCAATCTACGCGGCGGATGGGAAGGAGTCCAGACTTTTCGTGAAGATCAAGCCGGGATTGAACCCAGCGTCGAAAAAAAATTGCCCTGAGCAATAGCGAATCGAATGTTGACAAATTTCACATAGGCGGCTTGAAGAACATCAATGGCAGTCGAAAAAAGAGTTGGCTGGATGAACAATTCTGCGCAATCGGCCCCGACGGGGAAAGCCACGGGCATCCTGCCTGAGCGGGTCGACGAGATGTTCATTGTCGAGCGAATCCACGATGCGGTAATGGATCAGCGGCTTGCACCTGCCACCAAATTGAACGAACTCAAGCTTTGCGACACCTTTGGCGTCGGACGCATGCGGGTGCAGCGCGCGCTACTGCTACTGTCCAACCGGGGTATTGTTGAACTGGAAACGAACAAGGGTGCGTTCGTGGCCAGCCCCAGTCCGTCGGAGGCGAACGAGGTATTCGAGGCCCGGTCGATTCTCGAGCCAGCGGTCGTCCGGCATGTCGTCGCGGATATCGGGCCCGGCGAGATGAAGATTCTGCTGCGGCACATTTCACTGGAAGGCGAGACACGCGACGGCGACAGAATTGCGGATCTGATTCGGCTCTCCGGCGAATTCCATGTGAAACTAGCCGCGGCAACCGGAAATTCCTTCCTTCTGCGCTCCGTACGTGAACTGGTAGCTAGATCCTCGCTCATATTCGGCCTCTTCGGGACCTCGGACACTATAATCTGTCCGGATAACGAACATAAGAACATACTTGACGCGGTCGAGAGAGGTGATCCGGAAGCGGCTGAAGCCATGATGTTTGAACATATCAACCGGATAAAGGCCGGACTCGATTTTTCGACCCCCAGACCGCAGGAGGGCGATCTAGCGGAAATACTGGGACTGAAGTAGCCGCCGACGATCCGGTGGTCGGTGTGGAATATCGAAAATGCGCCATCGGGATTTTGTCGGCAAATTGTTAATCTGATTCCGTTGCTTGAATTTACACACGATTCTCCACAAACTTTTCCACAGCCTCGCGCAGCTCTGCAATCGAGATTCGCCGAGTGGAACAATACCTTCTCAGGCGCATTCGAAGGCAAGCATTTTAAATTCGGAAGAAAAGGATTTTCGGCCTTCGAGTCGCCGATTCGACGACAGCTCGAATGCTCTCGATTGGAAATTGCCCTAAAGCGCTCGTATCGTAGCGGAAACGACTTCGGTCCAGGCAGACAATTCTCAAAAGCGGAAATCTCGAATCCTTCCCAGCCATATCGGTCTGCTCGATCATTTCGGCAAATATTTCGCCGATTAATACGACTGAGTTCTTAACGAATGCATTGGCTCAAGCGCTCGCGCCTGGAAGCCAATTGCGAAACGCATTCCCTAGGCAAGGCCGCGCATTCTACCAAACGAAAAAATATGCTTATGTCGAGAACTTCGACGCGCAACTTGACGACTCGATTGGCGGATTTAACTAAACGCTTTCCGTTTTGCTTCGCGCCTTAAGGTCTCAAGCCTGGCGCCGCTCCGCTCCCGGAGTAAAAATCAGTGATCGCATTTGTTCTTGCAAATCTCGGCGCATCGAACCAAACTCAAGTACATCCATACTGGCTGGATCGAGCATGATTTCAAGGTTTCCAATATTCGTGAACTAGGCGGCTTTCGCCGATTTCGGATAGGAAGCCGCAATCGAGAATTCCCAGATTCGCTCAATTTGGACCGCCGCGTCCAAGGAGAATTGTCCGGTTAGCGGGGCCAAGCCGACAGAGGAGCACTTTCAATGGCGAGCCTAGAGTTTCTTTCAGCGCTTTTCATTTTCTGCATCGGTGTGGCCGTCGCGGCTACTGCCATTCTATACGTCATCGACGTTTCGCAGACCAAGGACGCAGTGCGCCGCAACTACCCGGTTTTGGGACGATTCCGGTACCTGTTTTCGATGCTAGGCGAGTTTTTCCGCCAGTATTTCTTCGCGATGGACCGCGAAGAGATGCCGTTTAACAGGGCGGAAAGAGAATGGGTGGACCGCTCGGCGAAGAATTACGACAACACGATTGCCTTCGGCTCGACCAAGAATCTAACTCCGCCCGGCACAGCGATTTTCGTGAGCTGCCCGTTCCCGACGCTCGCGGAGCACGCCGTGGACATGGTGCCGATGCTGATCGGTCCCTATTGCCGGACTCCTTACAATGCACCGTCTTTCTTCAACATTTCGGGAATGAGCTACGGCGCTCTGTCGGCGCCCGCCGTGCGCGCGCTTTCGCGCGGCGCGGCTCTGGCCAATTGCTGGCTCAATACGGGCGAAGGAGGGTTGGCATCCCATCATTTGGAGGGAGACTGCGACCTCGTTTTCCAGGTCGGCACCGCGAAGTACGGCGTTCGCGATGAAAACGGGGACATGAGCGACGCGAGGCTCGCCGAAGTAGCATCCCATGAAAAAGTGCGAATGTTCGAAATCAAGCTAAGCCAGGGAGCGAAACCCGGGAAGGGCGGCATATTGCCCGGGATTAAGGTGACCGACGAAATCGCAGCCATTCGGGGAATTAAGGCCGGCGTCGATTCAATATCGCCAAACCGGCATGTCGAGGTCGGAAGCATCGAGGAGCTGCTAGACATTGTCGAGCACGTAAGGTCGGTGACCGGAAAACCGGTCGGGTTCAAGTCGGTGTTTGGAAGTTTCGAGTGGCTTGAACAACTATGCTTGGAAGTTCACCGACGCGGCATCGAATCAGCTCCGGACTTTCTCGTTGTCGATAGCGGCGACGGCGGAACCGGCGCCGCGCCGATGCCGCTAATGGACAATGTGGGACTTCCGATCAAGGAATCTCTTCCGCTCGCATCGGACGTGCTTCACAGATTCGCTTTGCGCGATCGAATCAGGCTGATAGCGTCCGGAAAGCTCATTACTCCGTCCGAAGTCGGCTGGGCGCTGGCATCAGGGGCCGATTTCGTATCTTCGGCGAGGGGATTTCTTTTTTCGCTGGGCTGCATACAGTCGCTGAAATGCAATAGAAATACATGCCCGACTGGCATCACGACGCATAATCCGCGTTTGCAGAAGGGATTAAACCCGGCCGACAAGGCGGTCAAGTGTGCGAATTACTGCACCCGGATCATCAAGGAAGTTCAGATCATTTCCCATTCGTGCGGCGTTGTTCGCCCGCGACTGATGGGCCGCGAGCATGTCCGCATTGTTCAGGTCAACGGAAAGTCTTTGCCGATGAGCGAGCTCTTTCCGCGACCGGCAGTGCTTCCCGAATACGCGGAAATTGCGATCGACCTCGCTCGCAAGGGCAAGAATCCGATACTTATGAACGAAAATGTCACGGAGCTCTACGACCGGTTGAGAACGCACGCCGCCGTAGTGCTCGAGCTCGTTAAACGAGGATACAGCCCGACGGAAATCGCTAGCGCTCTCGGCAAGAACGAAAAAACGGTTGCGAGCCTTCTTGCAGAAGCCACATAACTCCGGCGAGCCGCCTGCCCAATAATTGGCCTGGGCAATAGATTCGCTTTTGGACATGCCGAAGGCTCCAATTATTCGAAGCTGCAATTGCTTTCGGAATTTACCGACCGCTTCGAACGCAAGCATTCCTTTTAAACGCAATCCTTGCTGTTTTTAGGACCGGGCGGAGGGCGGATCGAATTTCATGCAGATGACTTGATGCCGTTTCGATGCCGCAGGCTGAACAACTGGATCCCGGACTTTACAGTAGTGAACGGCAACGTGATCCAAGATATGATCCGTACTCTCTTCACCTATTGTTTAACTCTCTTTGTCGCTGTCGGCAGTATTGGCGGCACTGTCTGTAAGGCGGCCGCCCTGGTTCATGCCGACGCGGACAACGGCCGTGGCCGAAACTACGCAAGGAAAGAGTGCGTGCAGACGCGCAAGAACATCTGGCTTAGTCCGTTGCGCAAGGATTGCAAGCGCGTCGCAAGAAACCGGACGCTTAGGAACTTCGCCCGAGAACAGCCTGTATGCGATCCAGTTTCTTCAAAATTTCCATCAGCTTGGCTTGAACGTCTTCGAGCTGAATGTTGCGGTGCTCAGCGTCCATGGCGAGGTAGTTTACGCAATCCTTCAACTGAAGAATCGAAAAGTAGGAAATATCATAATGGAAGTTAGCTTCATTTCCTGTTCGCTTTAGTTCGTCTAGCAACGTTTCGTTCTCGCGCTCGTGGCCGATCGGATGCGAAGGGAAATCCCCTGGATGTGTCAAAAGGTTCGAATCGCAACTCGGGTCCAGAAGTAGCGATTCATCGGCCGTCGACAAGTGAATCGGAAATGTTGCAAAAATCAAGGCGGACACCAAAACACCAAACGAAAGAGTTTTTCCAATCTGCATGATCATGATCCCCCCAGTTTTTTCAGCAATCAAGTTTACAAAGCAGATTATTTTCGATCTGGCTAATCAAAATTCGGTGACCTCGAGCGGGGTGCGGCTCAGATTTCTTGAAGACCTTGGCGCTCGGCATTTCCGATACCGATTGCCGATCAATTTCGAGATCAAGCCGCCTCTCGCTACTGCAAAAAGTTCGGAATTCGGTTGTTCAGCTTGTGGAATCGAACCGCAAATTCGTCGTCTACAAGAAATTTAATCCGCACTCACCGGGCTGTCGCCCCAAGCGTCGGAATCGGCGATCGACGCGGTTTCGGCAATAATTGAAGGCTATTGATCGTCGCGAGCGATCGAACCGCCCGGGCGAACGGGCTTAGCCGCGAATTCAAGTTATATTTCAGCGGCACTATATTTCGCCGCCGGCTTCGGCTCGCAGCTGGGAAATCGTTACTTTTGGCGCAATCAACTCCGAATCCAGCTTTAGCTCCAATAGCGCTCCGCTATTCGATTTCATGGCCCTTTTGAACGCATTGGCAAACTCTTCGGTGCGCTTGACGGTTTCAGCATAGAATCCGCATGATCGGGCCCAGCCTGCGAAATCCGGGTTTTCCAGATCGGTGCCATGTACTCGATCGGGGTAGAATCGCTCCTGGTGCATGCGAATCGTGCCGTAGGTGCCATTGTTTCCGACAAGGAAAATGGGGCGAGCTCCGTATTGCGCCGCGGTCGACAGCTCCTGACCGGTCATTTGAAAATCGCCGTCTCCCGAGAAGCACACGACGGTTCGCTCCGGCATCGCCAGCTTGGCTGCAATCGCCGCCGGCACGCCGTAGCCCATAGATCCGCTTTGCGGCCCAAGAAGTCGCGATTCGGGCCCGTGGACGAAAAACCGGCTGGGCCAGATTGCAAAATTTCCGGCGCCGCTGGTCAAAATCGCGTCTGGCGGGAGCTGCTTCATTAGCTCCCTCAGCGCCGCGCCCATATCGAAGCGCCCGGGCGTCGGCGGGCAATCGATATAATCGAGGTATTTGGCTCGGGATGCCTGCGTCCAGGCGCGCCAATTTTCCCTGCCGGCCAGAATGTTGCCTTCAAGAGCCGAAAACAAGGAATTGACGCCGGAATGCACGGCCATATCGGGTATGAATATCTTTCCCAATTCCAAATCGCTGGGATGCGCGTGGACAACCGACTGCTTCGGGCAGGGAATATCGAAAAGTCTATAGCCGTCCGTTGTAGGCTCGCTGAATCGCGTTCCGGCCGCCAGCACAACATCGGCGCTCGCTATGATGCCCTTGACGTACGAAGCCATGCCGACGCCCGCATCGCCCGCGTAGCAGGGGCTATTGTTGTCGAACAGGTCTTGTCCCCTGAATGTTACAACGACCGGCAGTTCGTTCTGCTCCGCGAATCGAATAAGAGCGTCGCAGCCTTCCTCGCGCCATCCGCAGCTTCCCGCCAGGATAAGAGGCCGCCGCGCGGAATTGAGCATGCCGAGGATTTTGTCAGCGGTCTTGGTCCCGCATTCCGGCTCGACAGGTTCGATCCGCGGCAGCTCGATCGAGCGAGTTCGCTCCGTCAGCATGTCTTCGGGCAAGGATATCGCAACCGGTCCGGGCCTGCCCGACATCGCAAGGTGAAACGCTCTGGCGACGATTTCCGCAACCCTGTCGGGATCTCGAATTTCGAAGGAATGCTTCGCGATGCCGCCCATGAACCTTCCGTAGTCGATCTCCTGAAATGCCTCGCGGCCCTCCGATTCTCGTTCAACCTGCCCGATGAACAAGATCATCGGCGTTGAATCCTGCATTGCGGAATGCACGCCGATGCAGGCGTTCGAAGCGCCGGGTCCCCGCGTTACAAAGCAAATTCCGGGCCTGCCCGTCAATCTTCCGTATGCGGCGGCCATAAAGGATGCTCCGCCTTCGTTCCGAGTCATAATCGTGCGAACTCTTCGGCGATGCTCGTACATGCCGTCCATTGCGGCCAAGTAGCTCTCGCCAGGCACGCCGAAAATGAGGTCTACTCCCTGGTCGGCAAGCAATTCGATCAAGACGGAGCCCGCGGGTCGAAGCGAATTCGGGCGTGAATCTGAATTTTCCATGCGCGGCTTATTGCTCAATTCAGCGGAATCTCCAAGAGCGCGGCATAGGCAATCGAATTGCCGGCGCAAACGGCAAGAGCGATTTACCTGCCGGCCGACCGGCCGGATGTTTCGAATCCTCTCCCGATCATATAGTGCATTGACTACTAGGTTCGAAAAGGCTTGGACTTCCAAGTGAACGAAATCGAAATTCGAGATGCTGCAAGCGTAGTACTGATCCGGGATCACCTGAACGATCCGAAAGTTCTCGTGGGCCAGCGAGGGCGCGATGCCGTCTTTATGCCTCGGAAGTTCGTTTTTCCGGGAGGCGCGATCGACGATTGCGATTGCGAAGTGATGCCGTCGGGGCCGATTTGCGAAGTTTCGCGCCGAAGGCTGCTGCTGGAAACGGATGCGGACAACGCCGAAGCGTTCTTTTCGGCCGCGATTCGGGAAGTCTGGGAAGAAACCGGCATTCGCCTAGCCGTGCCGATCAAATCGAAACCCGCAAGCGATTTCGCGGGCGGCGCGTGGCGCGGGTTCATGTCCGACGGCTTGCAGCCGAGCGCCAAGGGTCTCCATTTCTTTTTTCGAGCTATCACGCCTCCGGGCCGCATCCGAAGATTCGACGCCAGATTTTTTCTCGGCCGCGCGGAGGACTTGCCGATCGCGGGAACTACGGACGAATTAATCGCCAAAACGGATGAACTGGAGAATCTTCGCTGGGCTCGAATTTCCGAAACCCGGGAGCTTGATATGCCGTTTATTTCCTGTCTCGTGCTGAATGCCGCGGAAGCCGCGATCGAAAACGGCTTGCCGCCGGAAAAAATTCCATTCCACTATCAAGCCGAAGGCAGTCGCAGAATAAAATACCTCTCCTGATCCGGCCGCGGGATTTCGGACGCGTTCGCCCTCGACCGCGGCGGCGGACCGATTGCAGGCAGAATTCTTCAGGATACCGCGCCGTCCCTGATCAGGTCGTGCGCCCTGTTAATGGTCGCAAGGCGAACTTCCGCCATACGCCTCGCTTCCTCCGGCAATCCCGAACCCACGAATTTGTCGGGATGATTGGCCATTACCAGTTTACGCCATTTTTTCTTGATCGATTCGATGCTGTCGCCCCTATGCGCGCCCAGCACTTCATAGGGGTCGAATTCATCCGATAGCGCAAAGCGCGAGCGAATTTTCCGGAAGCAGGATTCGGGAAGACCGAAGATTTCGCTAACGCGCCTGAGGAAAGCGTCCTCGGCAGGGTCGTAGCCTCCGTCGGCAACCGCGATCTGGAAGAGAGCTTCCAGTAAATTCGATAGGATCGCGTTGTCCCGCCTGAACATTCTGGCGATTCGGCGCGCATAGAATTCGTAGCCGGCAACGTCCTCCCTCGCCAAATCGAAAAGCCTTGCGGCATTTTTTTCCGCATGCGCGGGGATTTTGAAGATCGCTCTGAATGCTCTCACTTCATCCCGCGTAACCCGTCCGTCGGCCTTTGCGAGCTTCGCGCCCAGGGCAATCACCGCGATCGTGAACGCAACGGTTCGCTCGGGCGGGTGGTGACTATTGAAGATTGCGCCGAGGCGCTCCCCTCGTCTCGCCATGCGCAGGAGGACCTCAGAAATTTTCGTCCAAAGTTCCATTGTGCTCGCGACCCAGTCTCCCGGACTATTCCTATAGAAATTTCTGAAGCAATACCAAATCATACCAATTGCCGAACTTAAATCCCACCTCGGGCAATTGGGCGATTTCCTTGTATCCGATCGACCGGTGGAATTCCACGCCGCTGGAATTCGCCGACGACACGCCTGCGATCAGGCTGTGGACGTTGCGGAGCCTGGCATTCCTTTCAAGGACAGCCATCAATTTTCGTCCTATCCCCCTTCCTCGGGCGCTCGGATCGACCATGATCGTATGCTCCATCGTGCGAGCGTATCCGATTCCGCCTCGGAACTGCCCGCACAGAGCGAATCCCGCGACTTCGGGCGCGCAGGCGACGATTACGGGCAGTCCGGATTCCTGCTTGCGGACAATTAATTCGCGCAGTTCGCCTTCCGATTTTTCCACGCTGTTGAACGTCGCTTCCGTAGCTCTGATGACCGGGTTCCAGATTTCGGCGATTGCGGCCGCGTCGCATTTTTCGGCAGCTCGAATTTTCATTGTCCAGGTTCCCGCGCGCTTAATTGAACGGCGGCCGCGATCGAAGCATTGCGGATGGCCGCGTCTCGTTTCGGGAGGTTCCTTTAACGACTTTGCCGAACGCTGCAAATTCCGCATTTCCGTTTCCGGGCGCCGCGGTTTATTTCTTTCGCCGCAGAAAGTACTGTTGCCGGGCTTTCGAATTCATAGGAGGGAACTTTCGATGAGCAAGACTTTGTATTTGGCGAATCCCTACGGCTTCTCGACTCAGCTGCGAGAAAAGCCGCTTCAGGAAATCAGCGACGCGCTTGCCGATTTGGGAATTGAAGTCTGGGAGCCGTTTCAAAGGAATAATCAGATTGACCGCGCCGTTGCCGGCTGGGCCTATAGCATCGGCCAAGCGGATTTGCGCGACGTGCGCAACTCGGACGGAATATTCGCGATCGTCAACGGCTGTCCCCCCGATGAAGGCGTTATGGTCGAACTCGGAATGGCGATAGCCTGGAACAAGCCGACATTTCTGTTTCGCGACGATTTCCGCCGCTGCACGGACAGCGAAATCTACCCGCTCAATCTCATGCTTTTCACCGGTCTTCCGGAATCCGACTGGGAATCCTATTACTATTCTTCCATCGAAGAAATTTCCGACCCTTCGAAAGCCCTGCGCCGATGGCTAGGCTCCGGCTAGGCTTGCCCGGGCAGGCGTGATCCTTGAAGATTGCGCTGCGCCGGCGCATCCGCCGCAAGCACGTAGTGATCCCCCCGCTTTTCGACATTCCATGTCTTTGGCGGCTCGCCGCGCGCCTTTAGCCGCGCCAGCTTCCAGGATGTCCGGCCGCCCCCGTGCTGCGGCGAAAATTGCCAGCGGCTTTCCACCCCCTGCGCGCCGCCCCCGCCGGGAACCAGCAACAGCGCGAAAGGCGCGGCGCCGTCGCGCCTGGCTCCGTTTTCAGCCGCCAGATGCAAGCGCCGCACCGGAGTTAGCCCCGGCGGAGCGTGCAAGTCCGCAACGACAACCGGCACCGCCCCGCTTCTCAGGACCTCCTCCGTCGACCAGAGTATATCTTCCGCCCTGGACGGCTCGACAAAAATCAATCTGCCTGGATCAATGAAGGCAAGAAGGCCGTCGGGATTCGGCCAGTCGGGCTGCCAGCTCGGTCGAATCCAAAAGACGGTGCCTTTCGTTCCGCGAATGGCCATGAGGGCCAGCGTCCGTCGCGCCCGCCCGCAAAATTCGTGCGCACGTCCCGTTGTCAGCGCAAGCCCGCTTAAAAATCGCGACGCCGGGCGATTCCGGAATCGCTCTCTGGCCAGAAGCCCGGCTTTAGCTTTCGAGAAATCATGTTCCATTTTTGTTCTTTTAAAGGGGAATCGGCCCATGTCAAGGAACATCCCGGCATTGGCCAAAAAAATTAGGCCGCGCTTCGAAAGACGCACTTCCCGACAGGACGCACCCGTCCAAGGAAAACCGATTGCCCGAAATCAGGCCGACAGTCCCGCTGCCGGCGGAATTAAATCCGGCTTGCCCGCCTGAAAAGAAAGGTAGCTTCCCGTGCAGTATCTCGAAAACAATCCTGAATGAACAAAAAGGATAGTACCCCGTCAATTCCGAGCCTATATTCTTTAGAATGAAGATACGCCGCATAGGTGGGGAGATGACAACCAAGGGTCAACATGTTGTCCCGCGGAATGAGAAGTGGGCCGTGCGCAGGACCGGATCGGACAGAGTTGCCAAGACCTTTAACACACAGAAAGAGGCTATATCGGAGGGTCGCAGGATCGCGCGAAAACACTGTACCGAACTCTATATGCATGGCGACGGCCGAATTCGAGATCGAGATTCTTATGCGAATGATCCACACCCGCCAAAGGGTTGAGTTTTGGCGGGCGTTTCAGATTTCGAAAACAGCGTCTTCGCCAACTGCCAATTTAATGATGATTATGAGCCAATCCTTCAAGCGATCCTGCCTTGTCTGATTCGGTTTGGGCTAAAACCCGGGATCGCCACGGAACGGAGCGATTTAGGCGAGGCCCGCCTCAAAATTATAAAGAACCGATCCTCAATTCCGAATACTCGATCCATGATCTGTCTCGGTGTCAGTCTTCCGAAGCCGGCGTGTACTGCCGGATGAATATGCCATTTGAACTCGGCCTGGATTTCGCATGCAGATTCTTTGGAGGCATCCCTCTTAACCAAAAAAAGAATTTGATACTGAAAGAGCAACAATATCGATACCGAACCTCTCTCTCCGACCTTGTCGGAAATGATATCGAGGCGCATGGGGCAAACATGGCCAAGCGGTGCGCAAAGTGAGCAACTGGATCGCTTCGCTCGGCGGATTTGAACTGGCGGGACCGTCGCAGTTCCCGAGCGAATACGAAGACTTCCTGCAATGGCACTATGAAAGGCAGTTAACGGCAGGGTTCTCGCAGGACGATATTGAGGACTACCCAGCCGGAAAATTGATTGAAGCAATGACCGAGCGGGTGCGCATCGGTCATCATAGGGGCTAATTGGAGTTGTTCCGGAGGAACGGGCAAAATCACTAAGCTGTGGACCTGCCAATATTGAGTTGCTTTACAGCACGGCAATGGCCTTTGAAGTTTCCCGTTCCTCTTTCCCGAAAATTTTGCATTGCAACCGAAAAAATCAAGAAAGCGGCAGCAGCGAGGGCAGGCATTTCCCATTCTAGCCGAATTCAAATATCTTCGATACCGCCGGTTTCGGAATTATCTTTCTAGCAAGGGGAGACCGCCTTAAACCGTGCCATTCAGCAGAGGTATTGCAGCCAATGACTTGCCGCGCGGAGCACTTGCGATAATTGTCGGCGCAATCCGGTCGACGAGGAACAGCATGCGGGTTGCTATGCCCGCCTCGAACAGCCGATTGATGAAGGCTGCCGCCGTGCGGCTCTTGCCAGCCTCCTTGTCGACGGCTGCGCCGAAGCTCGGGATTTTGGCAATTCCCCGCGCTTCATCACTACGTTCGAGACTGGACATGCGACGAGGACTGCTGCCGGGCGCATGTGCGCCACGCGCCGCGCAACCTCGCCTGCCGGAGCAACGCGGCGATCTCCATCGTTCGCTTCGATGGCCGGTTTCAAGACATGCCCCGGCCAATCGCTACTACGCGGCCAGAGCGCAGGACGCGATCGACGCCATTGTAAAGCCCCTGAAGCGCTCCTGGGCGGGTTGGAAGCAGAGCCCGTTGAGCCGCAGTGCCGGCTCGAAGGATTGCTGCGCCCTCAGCCGGCAATTCGCCGGAAAACTTCCGCAAACTCTCATCCGAGCCCCTTCGGTCAGCTCCGATAACCGCAGCGATGCTCGCGCCCGTTCCGGAATCCGCAAAAACTAGACTTTTGCGCAGGCCTGGATTGTTCCGCCCTGTCATCTGGTAGTACTCGTCGAAATACAGAAACTTGGATGCCCGCGGCCATAACAGCGAATCGACGATGTAGCGCGCCAACCCATGCTCGGTTATTTTTCCGACCACTTCCTTGCATGCTTCGACGGCGTCGTTTGGCTCGGAGTCGCCAAGCAGAATTGCAAAGTCTTCCCAATTGGAGGCGGCTTTCAAGGAGTCCTGCAATAGAGTCGGAAAGCCGGAATTGCTGGCGAGATGCTCGCGCGCCGCTTGATCGTTGACGACGAGTTGAAAATCGCTCGGTCGCTTAACATAGTAAGTCAGTTGGCGGAGTTCATTGTTCTTTAGAGTATTTTCGCCGAAAGTATCGGCAACGACGGCTTTGTCTTCCGCTTCCAGTTCGTAAACGCAATCGACAACAACCGCTTCCTGGCGATCTCCTTTCTCGACGGCGAAGCGATAGTCTTCCACTTCGCGTTTCGGATAGTCGTAGGTCAAGTTGAAACAGCCGTCCTCGGGAATGATAGGATTGGTCCGGTAGAGCGCCGTGAGCAATGCGGTCTTGCCGGATTCATTCTTGCCGACCAGGCAGGTGACGGAATCATCGACCTCGATTGGGCCGGAACCCCAGATGCTTTTGAATTCCTTGACAGTAAATTTCCTGAGCTTCACTGTTCGACCCTCTCGTAGGGTCCAAGAAATCGCTCGCCGTTGAAGTGGATGAGATGGGTCGGCGCATCGGCGCACCGCACTTCCGTCTCCCAGGAAATATCTCCAAGGAACTTTCCCATGGTGGCGCGGTTCGGAAATGCGGTCACATATACGAGGCCCGGCACGGCGCCGTCGAACAATTTAGCCAGTTCGTTGTGCCGCTTGGCGTTTACCGGTCCGTGGCTTGTGACGGATTCGACGAGAAGCAGCCAGTCCTTGCGGCGGAAATAAAGCACAACGTCGGGCATCTTGCCGTGCCTGTCGACATTCACTCCGAGGTCGGCAAGGCGCTGTTGTTCAAAATATCCGACTTTGTCTCCCGTATCTCCAACATAGATTACCTCGGCTCCCGGGACGAAGCGAGCCGCAAACTCGTCAATGAAATGTTTGATAAGTTCGCTGTGGGCACCGGGGGTAAGCGCAATTCTCTTGCCCGGCGCCAGCGTAACCGGAACCATCTGCATATGGCGAGGCTTGGCCCATTTGGCCACGATTGTCTTCTGACTCTTCAAGAAGGTATCGAGCGCTCGTTGCCAGGGTTCGGTTCCGAAGGTCTGGATCACGCCGAAGGCTTCGTCGCTGATCCGGTAGCAGGCTTTCGGACTATTGACGGGTCGGGCGGGATCGTCGGGATTGTAGATGGCGATGCCGGCTTCCACGAACTGGTGCATTGTTTGACGCCGGTATGTTTCGCGCGTGTTCGGCTTGTACTCCCGGCCATAGTGTTCCCGGACAAAGTCCATGATCGGCGTAATACCCATCAAGGGGCGGTGGAGTTCGCTCCACGCACCGTTGGGCTTGAGGTCGAGAATGGCAAGCAGAGTAAGTGCCGAGCGTTCATTCTGTTGGCCGCGAGGCATGCCGAGAGCTTTCAGAATCTCCAATGCTTGGTCGATCTTCCTCTGAGCGTCCATCGGGTCGTCGTCTGCGGCCATGTGGGAAATCTCCTTCTCAATGATTGTGTCGATTTGGTGTTGCAAGAGCTCCGCGCCGTCATGTTCCCTTCCGATTCGTTCCAGAGTCGCTCGATCCGGGTAGTGCAACGACCGCAAGTCCGTGGCGTTGACCTGCGTATGGCCGTTGAACTGCCGAAAAAAGCGGTCAACGAGGCTGCTATTCAGATAAAGACCAAGCCCGACGGCAAGTGCTCGGGGTAGACCGGCCCGACAGGTATGGAAGACATTCAGGTGGTTCTCGAAGCCGACCAATTCTCCTGGCAGGTGAGAGGCGTATACCGATGCAACGATGCGGCGGCGTTCCTCCTTGGATGTGAACCGCCGCGTGACGACGAAGTTGCCGGTGTTCGCCCAAAGCCATTTTCGGCTATCGTCGGACATCCGAATGGCATTCGGTTTCTTCATGGTCTTGGGCCAAGACAGTGTTCCGCCCTGAAAGTGCGCCGAATAGAGCAGCGGTACGGCGCCCTTGCAGGGCTGCGCCTGCAAATCATTCTTCAGGCGAAAATCGACGACAGGTCCGGTCGATACGCTAACGCCGATATCCGCGAGCGTTGCCTTGAAGTGGGCCATGCGGTCCATAATGGCTTGCTCGAGTTCGTTGGCGGCGATACGTACGAATAGGTCGGGATCATCGGCGCTGATCACCGATTCCTTGGAAACCGTGCGCTGCGTCATGTCCTCCGCCGTAAAGACCTGATGTTCAGGATCGAATTCAAACGCGGCTCCGCGACTTGTCGTGATCGTTATATCGGCTGGTCGGCTGTCCTTCACGGCGTGGATGATGATGTTCTCCTGAAGCACGGCGTCGTCCTTGAAGGCAAGGTCTCGGTTCTCGAAAACGTGAATGTGGCGAAGGCTCATCATCGAGAAA
>Ga0209544_1002814_pt1 | contig 14598 bp, 9 predicted proteins | sample MesohylPK_FD_187297 | JGI IMG/M metagenome (GOLD analysis project Ga0209544, IMG submission 187297) | Host-associated microbial community of the marine sponge Aplysina aerophoba from Gulf of Piran - sponge mesohyl, lysed by proteinase K... | ecosystem: Host-associated > Porifera > Sponge >...
CGGCGTCCAGCGTCTCCTGCGCACGCCCCGGGAGGATCGCTTGGAGGCCCGGCAAGTATTCGTGCGGAACGAATTCCTGGCTCAAGACCCTGGAGTACAGGAGCGCCGCAAGGCCATCGCAGCGGTCAGAGCGCTGTTGCCCAAGATCCCAAGCACACTGGTGATGCGCGAACTGTCCGAACCGCGTCCGACGCACATCCTGCTACAGGGCGAGTTCCTCAGCAAGGGCAAGCAGGTATTCGCCGGCACACCCGCCGTCCTGCCGCCGCTAGAAGCCGAGAATCCGAACCGCCTAGATCTGGCCCGCTGGATCGTTGACCGCGCCAATCCCTTGACGCCGCGTGTCACGGTCAACCGCATCTGGCAGCGCTACTTCGGGCGGGGAATCGTGGCAACCGAGAACGACTTCGGCACGCAAGGCGAACGTCCCGACCATCCAGCCCTGCTCGATTGGCTCGCTTCCGAATTCGTGGAAAACGACTGGAGCCTGAAGTCTCTGCACCGCTTGATCGTTACGTCAGCGACCTACCGCCAAGCCTCAGAGCACCGTGCCAACTTAGCCACGGCAGATCCGGCAAACCGCCTGTTGGGCCGCCAGAACCGACTGCGGGTAGAATCCGAGATCGTTCGGGACTTGGCGCTCTCGGCCAGTGGTATGGTGGCGGCGGAGATTGGCGGCCCGAGCGTGTTTCCAGCTCAGCCGCCCGGAGTGATGATTCGCCAGCCTTGGCCGGAAAGCAAGGGCGAGAGCCGCTATCGGCGCGGGCTGTACACCCATTTTTGGCGCACCAGCCCGCATCCCGGCTTGATGGTCTTTGACAGCCCCGACGCGCTTACCACGTCGACCAAGCGCAACCGATCCAACACCCCGCTGCAAGCGCTCACGCTGCTGAACGACACCGGTTTTCACGAGTTCGCCCAAGGACTCGCCCGCCGCGTAGTGGACGAGCGCCCCGATGGCGGCGTGGCCGAACGAGCGGCTCACGCCTTCCGCATCTGCCTTGCCCGCTCGCCGTCGGCAGGCGAGCTGGAAACGCTGGCCAGGCTCGCCAGCAGTCAGTTGGACGAGTTTCAGACGTATCCTGAACAAGCACAGCAGACGCTCACGCTGGGTAGCCGAGAGGGCGACAAGCCGCCCGAGCTGGCCGCTTGGACCACCGTGGCAGGCGTGCTGATGAACCTTGACGAGTTCGTAACTCGGGAGTGACCCGTAATGACACCCAGACAACACGAGCTCTTGCACGCCACGCGGCGTCACTTCTTCAGCCAGTGCTTCGTAGGACTGGGCGGTATCGCGCTCGGCGGCCTGCTCGGCGCGAGGGGCCTGCACGCGGCACCCACCCTTGATTCGCGGAATCCGCTCGCACCCAAGCAGCCCCACTTCGCGCCCAAGGTCAAACGGGTGGTCTACCTGTTCATGGCAGGTGCGCCCAGCCAGTTCGAGACTTGGCTCTGGCGTCCGAGGCTCAGGGAGTTGGACGGCGAAGCCACCCCAGACTCTTTCCTCGATGGCAAGCGCTTCGCATTCATGGAGCAGTTCACCAAGCAGCGGCCCAAACTGCTCGGACCGCAGCGCGACTTTCGCCGCCACGGCCAGTCCGGCACTTGGGTGTCAGAGGTCTTCCCGCACATGGCCGCCATCGTGGACGACCTCGCACTTATCCACTCTCTGAGGACAGAGAACTTCAACCACGCTCCCGCCAAGCTCTTCTTCAGCACCGGTTCTACGCGCTACGGGCGGCCGGCAATGGGCTCGTGGATCACCTACGGCCTAGGCAACGAATCCGAAAACCTGCCCGCCTTCGTCGTGCTGCGCTCCGGCGAGCGCAATCTCATGGGCGGGGCCAACATCTGGGGCAGCGGCTTCCTGCCGACAGCCTACCAAGGCGTGGAATTCCTGCGCTCGGCGGATCCTATCCCGAATCTGTCAAGCCCTGCCGGTTTCTCAGCGGACAGACAGGCAGCGCGGGTCAACGCTATCCGCGATCTCAACCTAGCGCGGCTGGCAGAGGTCGGCGATCCGGAGATCTCCACCCGCATCGCTTCATACGAACTCGCCCTGCGCATGCAGACCAGCGGCCCGGAATTGATGGACCTGTCCAGCGAGAACCAAGCGACGCTGGACCTCTACGGCGCCGAACCTGGCAAGTCGACATTCGCCAACAACTGCTTGGTCGCCCGTCGCCTGCTGGAGCGCGGCACGCGCTTCGTGCAGCTCTACCACACAGGCTGGGACCACCACGGGAACCGCGTCAACAACCTCGCCGACAAGCTGGACGAGGTGGCCTTGGACGTGGACCGCGCCTCGGCCGCACTGGTGACGGACCTCAAGCGGCGCGGGTTGCTAGACGACACATTGGTAATCTGGGGCGGCGAGTTTGGCAGGACCCCGATGGGCGAGATCAAGGAACTGCCCGGGCGCAACCACCACATCGAGAACTTCCCCATGTGGTTTGCAGGCGGCGGCATCAAGCCCGGCCAGACCATTGGAGAGGTCGACGACCTAGGCTTCTTCATCACCAAAGACCCGATCGAGGTCCATGACGTGCAGGCCACCATCCTGCACCTACTCGGACTGGACCACACCAAGCTCACCTTCCGGCACCAAGGCCGGGATTTCCGGCTCACCGACGTGGGCGGGCGCGTGATCCAGCCGCTGCTTGCCTAACGGCCGACAAGCGATCCACACCCGCGCTGCGGGCCTGCCCCCACCAGACAGGCCCGCAGCGGCCCAGCAAGGGGCGCGCGATCGCGCCTCAGCTACAGCCCGAAGTCGAGCCGCAGTTCGGGCAGCGATAGCAGTTGCCGTTCACGCTCATAATCGAACCGCACTCCGTGCAGGGCGGACCGTCCACCGGCGAGTCCAAGGCCTGGACCTCGTCCACCGCAGCATTGTCCATGCGCGCCACGCTTGCCTGCGCGGTTGGCACAGCTTGGTCGATTTGGCCCACGGCTTCCCCTTCGGAGGGAGGGTACTTCGCACCCAGCCAGCGGAAGATATAGTCGGTGATCGACTTGGCGTAGTGGATGTTCTTGTTGTTCGTCCAGCCGCTCGGTTCGAACCGCACGTGGCTGAACTTCTCCACCATGGTCTGGAGCGGCGCACCGTACTGCAGGTTCAGCGAGACTGCTGTAGCGAAGTTGTCCATCAGGCCGCTGATTGTCGAGCCCTCCTTGGCCATGCGGATGAAGATCTCGCCGGGCAGCTTGGTGTCCGGATAGAGCCCGACCGTGAGATACCCCTCGTGCCCGCCGACCGAGAACTTGTGCGTGAGCGACTCGCGCTCGTCCGGCAGCCTACGACGCAGCGGGCGGGGCGTGGTGTCGTCGGTCGCGCCCGTTTCGCTCTTGTCCGACTGACCCGTGCTGAGCGGCTGTGCCCCCTTCGAGCCATCGCGGTAGATGGCCACGGCTTTCAGCCCCAAGCGCCACGCCTGCATGTAGGCATCGGCTATGTCGTCCGCCGTGGACTCCTGCGGCATGTTGATCGTCTTGGAGATCGCGCCCGAGATAAAGGGCTGCACCGCAGCCATCATCTTCAGGTGCCCGCCAAAGTGGATAGAGCGCTCGCCGTTGAGCGCCTTGAAGCTGCAATCGAAGACTGGCAAGTGCTCGTCGCTGAAGCCCGGCGCACCCTCGATTGTCTCCGTCGAGTCGATGTGGTCGACGATCTCCGCGACCTGTTGCTCGCTGTAGCCGATCCGCTCGAGCGCTTCCGAGACCGTGTTGTTGACGATCTTGATCACGCCGCCGCCAACGAGCTTCTTGTACTTGACCAGCGCCAGCTCCGGCTCCACGCCGGTCGTGTCGCAGTCCATCATGAACCCGATCGTGCCCGTCGGCGCGATCACCGTGACCTGGCCGTTGCGGTAGCCATGCTGCCGCCCCGCCATGTAGGCCTCGTGCCACACCGCCTCGGCTGCGGCGCGCAGTTCGGGCTGCACGCCCTGGCCGGCAATCTGCTCGCTAGCATCGCGATGCATCCGAATCACGTCGAGGAAGGGTTCGCGGTTCTGCTTGTAACCCTCGAACGGACCGCGCACTTCGGCGATCTGCGCACTAGTCAGGTAGGCTTGACCGCACATGGTGGCCGAGATCGCTCCCGCGATGGCCCGGCCGCGCTCCGAGTCGTACGGCACGCCCATGGACATCAGCAATGCGCCTAAGTTGGCGAAACCTAGGCCCAGCGGGCGGTAGGCGTGAGAATTGAACGCGATCGTCTCGGTCGGATATGCGGCGTTATCTACCAGGATCTCTTGCGCCAGAATCACGGTGCCAACGGCCCTGCGGAAAGCTTCGACCTCGAACTCACCGTTCGAGGACTGGAACTTCTTCAAGTTCAGCGAGGCCAAGTTGCAGGCCGAGTCGTTCAAGAACATGTACTCCGAACAGGGATTGGAGGCATGGATGCGGTCCGTGTTCTTGACCGGGTTCCACTTGTTGATCGTCGTGTCGAACTGCATGCCGGGATCACCGCACTGGTGCGTGGCTTCGGCGATGTCGGCCAGCAGATCCTTGGCGCTGTGGCGCTCCTTGGGCTGCTTGCTCAGCACTGAGCGGGTCCACCAGTCGCGCCCCTCGTCGGCAGCGCGCATGAAGTCGTCAGTCACCCGCACCGAGTTGTTGGCGTTCTGGAAGGAGATCGTCGAGTAGGCGTCGCCATCGATCGCCGCATCGTATCCGTGCTGGATCAAGACGTGAGCCTTCTTCTCTTCGCGGGCCTTGCACCAGATGAAGTCTTTCACGTCCGGGTGATCGACATCCAAGATCACCATCTTGGCGGCGCGCCGCGTCTTGCCACCGGATTTGATCACCCCGGCAAACGCGTCGAAGCCCTTCATGAACGACACCGGGCCGGATGCCCGCCCGCCGCCGGCTAGGCCGGCGTCGTCCTCGCGGATGTTGGAAAGGTTCGTGCCGGTGCCAGAACCCCATTTGAACAACATGCCTTCCGTCTTGGCCAAGTCGAGGATCGACTCCAGAGAGTCATGGACCGAGTTGATGAAGCAGGCCGAACACTGCGGCCGGTGCTGGTCGGGATCCAGCGCTCCAACGCGCTCGCTAGACTCGTCCCACGCCCAACCGTAGCCACGCGACTCCTTGCGCACGCCAACGTTGAACCACACCGGCGAATTGAAGCTCGCCTTCTGGGTCAGCATCAGGTGAGCCAGATCGTCACGGAAGGCTTCCACGTCAGCCTCTGACGCGAAGTAGCCGCCAAGGCCGCCCCAATCCGCAATCGTGTCCACGACCCGATGCACCAGCTCGCGCAAGCTCCGCTCGCGGTCCGAGCGCCCGACGGTGCCGTGGAAGTATTTGCTGGCCACGATGTTGGTCGCGGTCTGCGACCAGTCGGACGGCATTTCCACGTCCGTCTGTTCGAAGACGATGTTGCCCTTCACGTCGGCGATCACCGCGGACCGCTGCTCCCACTTGAGCGTGTCGTAGGGTGTCTGGCCTTCGCTGAGGTCACTGGTGAAGTAGCGCTCGAACGCCAAGCCGCGCCGGATCTGCACTGCCTCTTCGGCACCATCCGCCCCGGTGGCAGCAGCCACTCCCGCTCTAGGCCCTACCCGAGTATCAGTTCCTGCCAAGCTCATCGCCTTGTTCAACTCCTCACTGCTGTTAGATCATCAACCGGATCTCGCGACGCCAATTGGCTCCAAGCGACAGCTCGCACAACTCTAGCACATCTGCTTGTATAAATCATCTGCTGACGCACTAGATGTTGGAGGCTACTTTCCAAGAGATGCGATCCCCGAGAGATCCTCCAATCAAGCATACACCGCTGTCGACCCCTGGGTCAGACAGCTCGGACAGCCAGAAAATTGCGCCGAATCACCGTAACCTTGCACGTACCAATGCCATCTGCCACTACCTCGGCACCAATACACGAAGAAACAGAATGAAAATTTTTTCGGCGTGTTCACTAGGGCGGGGAATCACGCCCAGATCGATTGCACGCCATCGCGCCCGATCCGGGCCTCGCCGCTGCGCACGATGGCGAATTTCGTCGCGATCGGACCGATCATTTCGTACAACACGACCGCCGACAGCACGATGGTCGAGATGACCGAGTAGTACTGGGGGAACTGCTTGCTGATCATCAGCACCAAGCCCACGGCGAGCCCGGCTTGCGTGAGCAGCCCGAAGCCGAGCAGATTCTGCACTTGGGGATCCATGCCGAGCCGCCGGCTCCCGAGCCAAGCTCCGGCAAACTTGCCGCCCCCGCGCGCGAACAGGTAGACCAAGCCCACCATGCCGATGGATGCCAGGCGCTGGACGTCCAAGTCCGCGCCCGCCAGCACAAAGAAGATCGCGTAAAAGGGCGGATCCGTGCCCTCCAAGGTCTTGAACAGGCGCCGGCTGCGACGCGAGAGGTTGACCATGGTCGCGCCGACGGCCAAGCTCGCTATGAGCGGCGACAGTTCAGCAATCCGGGCCACTCCCACGCACAGCAGGATGGAGCCGGCGAGCAGGATCAGCATCTCTCCCGTCTCGCTGACTTGGCGCGCCCAACCGGCCAGCATCAGGCCTGTCAGGAAGCCGAGCGCGACCGAGCCCACCAGCTGCCACAGCAGCGGGAAGCCCGCTTGCCAAATCGTCTGCCACAGGCTCTGCTGGCCCCAGTCGCCGACCATCTCCACTAGCGCCGCGCAAACCAAGTAGGCAATCAGGCAGACGATGTTGTTTACGGCAATGATGCCCAGCAGCGAGTCGCTCAGCGGGCCGCGGGCATTGCACTCTCGCAGCACCATCAAGGTCGATGCCGGCGCGGTCGCGATCGACACCGAGGCCAGCAGCAGGGCGACTTGCCACGGCTGGCCCAAGAGCAGCATCGTCGTCAGCACCATGGTGGCGGCCAGCATCGATTCGATAAGCGTCAGGCGCACGATCTTGCCGCCGATGCGGCGCACGAGGCTGAACTCGAAAACTCCGCCGATGGAGAAAAGGATCAAGCCCAGCGCCACCTCGCTAAGCGCCTCAAGCGCTTGAATGTTCTCGTGGCTCACCCAGCCCAGCACAGATGGCCCCAGCACCATCCCGGCCACGATGTAACCGGTCACCTCCGGGATGCGCAGTAAACGCACCAAGTGCCCCGAGGCAAGCGCCAGCAGCAGGATCAGTCCTAGCGAGGACAGTTCATTCATCGACCCGCACCAGTGTGCCCCACATACGCCCGTGGCGTTCCAGGACCAGATGGGCCTGGCTTCCCGCGACCCGGAAAGCAACCTCTAGATCCGAGAATGCACGCGCCGGCCTCTGGTTGACCATGAGCAGCCTGTCACCCGGACGGGCACCCGTGCTCGCGGCAAGGCTCCCGGCCATGACCGGCCCTAGCAGCAAACCCCCAGCCGGGGCGGCAAAGCCGCCGGTAGCCACAGCAGCCTCGGCTACCGGCCGCGCCTGCAAACGGATCCTGATCTCGCGCCGCGCGCGCCATATGAGCAGGTCGAACAGCTCGCGCGAGACCGGCAGTACCAAGTTGCTCATGTCTTGCAGAGTGGACACCGGGGCTCCGTCGATCGCCAGAACCATGTCGCCCGGTCTCAACCCCGCCTCGTGCGCCCGATGGCCCCACCAAGTCTCGCGGATGACGACTCCGTCCGCCTGACCGAAGAATTCCAACTCGTCCTCGTCGGCCTCGGCCAGCCGCATGCCGTAGCGCTGCGGCAGCAAGTCCCGAGTTCCGGTCACCGAGCGCGCCTGCAATTCCAACGCCCCGGCCTCGACCGCAATCAAAGTGCCGGCGCAGTCCAGCACTACCGCGATCAGCCCTCCGTCGAGCGAGAAGACTCCCGCACCGGCTTGAGGCGCCCCGAGCTCGAGATTGGTCAGCACTTCGAGCACCTCGACCTGTCCGCAGCGTTTCTCCATCACGCCGAATAGATTGCCCGGGGCGTAGCGCAAGCCTCCCGCGCTGGAACGCCACACCGCGAGCAGCCAAGAGCCCCAAGGGTAAAGGCGCACGGGGCGGCGCCCGCTGACAACAGCGTCCAGCGGCGCTTGGAGCAGGACGTAAGGCAGGTGCGGCGCTGCCACCCTCGTCAACAGTTCGACCTCGCGGTCGTCGAGGGCCGTCCGGTCGCGGGCGGGAAACGGCCCCAGCCGGGCCGAAGTCACGACCTCGCCGGCCTGCCAGACCACCCCGCTCTGGCCGGTCCCGGCCAGCAGCACCACGCTCTCCTCCACTTGCGTGGCGACATAAGCGAAATGCCCCGCAATGCGCTCCACCATGCGGCGGTCAGCGAAGCGGCCCAGTTGCGGCATGTCTGAGGCAGCGGCAGGCACGACTTCCTCCGGCACCACTCCAGGCCTGACCGCAAGACCCACCAACAGGATCACCAAGCACGCCACGGCCAGCACGGCGACGTAGCGCGGATCAGACCTCCGGACTGCCATCCAAATCCATAGGCCGCGCTCAGACCACGACCCCGTCCCCGCTGATGCGATAGTCCGCGACCAGCAATGCCAGCGCCCCGGCCGCGCCGAGAATGCACCCGAGGATCATCCAGACCGGAGTGCCGGCTCCCGCAGCCTTGCCGAGCGCACCAGCCGCCCAACTGCCGGCCAAGGCCACCACCAGCGAAATGTGTAGGGAGCGCATAACCCACGGGCTCCGCCCCAACGTCGCCGACCAGTGCCCCAGACGCAGGGTTAGCGAAAACAGCAGGCCAGTTGCCAGCCCCAGAATCGGCACCCCTGCCACAGCCAACGCCGCAATGCTCGCATAGAGCAAGCTGGCTACACCTGCAACCGCCAGAGCCAGCGGCACGACCAACGAGTAGACGTTGTCGAGCAGCTTGGGCAGGCGTTCCGCAATCGCCCAGCCGAAGGCTAGCCCCAGCCAGAACAGCGCCATTACAGCCGCTCCTACAACCAGGGAGAATCCCGCCCGCCGGGACAGGTATGATGTCAGCCAAGACGCGCTCAGACCGCAAGCGGTCGCCTGCAGCAGCAGGCTTGCGGAGATCAGGATGCTACGCGGGCGGGAACCTGCCTCGGTCCGCCCTGCGCCCCAGCGCTCGGCAGCGACTTCAAACCTCACGCGCCCCGCGCGAATCGATGCCACCGCCAACAGCAATGGGACAGCTGCTGCGCTCAGCAGGACTGGGTCCACCCGCGCCGCTGGATTTGCGACCCACGCGCCGACCAAACTCGCCAATACACCGCCAAGGCCGAGACCGGCGCCGCACATGCCCATGATGGCAGCCGGACGCCAAGGCGGCAGCATCGCGAGCACCAAGGCCAAGCTCAGCCGCAAGCAGGCACCGCACGTGACGCCTACCAGAGCGAAGACCACGGGTATGGACCAAGCCGTCCGTAATGTTGAGAGATAGACCATCCCACCAGCGGCGCCGATGCCGCATATGGTCAGGTACGCCCGCGTCCACTTGCCGGGAGCCGCCCGGACAGCCAACCGGCGCCCCGGCAGTAGAGCGCAAAGCGCACCCGCGGCAGCAATCGCCACGGGGGCCACAACAGTGGTTGAGACCCAGCCCTCGCGCAGGACAAGGATGCCCAGAAAGCCCAGTCCCGCGCCCAGCAGGAGCAGGGCCAAGGCAGTGAGCCGAATATGGGGCACCCCCGGTATCCGTCTCGGCAATGCCGCGTCGGGCATGGCCGCATTGTATCAACGGACCTAGGACCGCCGGTCCTAGCAGCAGCAAGTCCCAGATCCTAGGAATCCGATGCCAGAATTCGCAGCTGGGCGCCTAGTTGCTTGACGGCCCCCCACAGCAGCGCAGCCTCAGTCGAGCATCCGATCAGCTTCATTCCGCGCGCGACCCAGAACTCCGCCAACGCTCCGTCACGGACTTGGATGGCGGGCCAGATGCCGCGCTCTTCACAGGCCGCGATCACGCGCTCAATGGCTCCGACCAACTTGGGGTGGTACCACTGTCCGCCAACGCCGAGCGAGATCGACAGGTCCGCAGGACCTACCAGCAGAGAGTCCAAGCCCTCGACCGCCGACATTTCGCTCAACCGGTCCAATGTGCGCACGGACTCGACCTGAGCGATCACCAACGTCTCTTGATTGCAATGGGCCGTGATCTCATCGAAGGTGGCGTCCTGATAACCAATCTGGGGCGGGCCCAAGCCGAAGCCCCGGTGGCCCAGCGGAGGGAACTTGGCCCCCCTCACGGCGTGCGCCAGTTGATCGGGATCCTCGCAGCGGGGAAAAATGATGCCCTCGGCGCCGGAGTCCAGCGCTCGCGCCACAAGGTCGTATTGAAAGTCGCACACGCGCACCACGGCTGTAATGTCCGTCATGCGGTAGGCCCGCACCAGCTCGTGCAATGTATCGGAGGAAAACGGGCTGTGCTCGGAATCGAGGAACACCCAGTCCATGGCCGCCGCTTGGAACATCTTGGGGACTTCGGCCGTGCCGATTTGGGAATGCGCGATGCCGACGGCGACCTTGCCTGCCGCCAACCTGGCCTTGGTCTTGTTGGGCCTCATGCTCCAACTGTATCTCAGCCCATGATCGCCCTACCCGCTTGTCACAGGCCGCTCGCGGGCTGGTTCCTCACAGGTTGACCAAGAGCGCCGTATTGAGAAAGGTCTGGGAACCGCCGCCCGGCACTTCCCGCAGCACGAATTGCCCCGCCATGAACCGCGACACACCGAACCGCACTTCGACCTTGGGCACGGGGGCGTATCGCAAGACAAAGTCCAGCTCCGATCCGATGTGAGTGCTGGAAGCGCCGCCCGGCGGCGCGTGCACTCGCGCCACGAAGTTGGTTTGGTAGAGACCGTCGTAGCGGCTGGCGAGCCGGAAGTCGAGGAAGTCAACGTTGATCTGCCATGTCCCGGACGGGTGCAGCTCAATGCCCGTCTTCAATGCTCGCAAGTTGCGGAGTCCGACGATGTCCTGCTCGCCATAGATCCTGTGCGGCGACGAAAACAGCGTATCGAAGGTGCCGATGCGTTCGTCCTGCGGATCGGAGTCTCCGCTGGCGTAGCTCCATTCCACGCCGAGCCTGGGCCGCAAGCGGCGTTGCTCGAGCGTCTTTCCCAGCGCCCAGACGCCCATCCAAGCGTTCTGCCGACGGTTCCCTGCACCTCCTCTCTGGCCCGCCAAGATGACTTGGTAGTCCCATGTTTCGGCGAACAACCCCGATAGGCGCGAGCCGGCGGTGCGCAGTTCCCCGCCAAGATTGGAAGCCATGTCCAGCGGGCGCCGAGACGTGAAATAGAACGGCTCAAGTTCATGGCCGCCCAACCCCGACCCGATCACGCCGACAGCGCCATACACCCAGCGTGTGCGCGAAGGCGGGTCAAGCCCGTCGCTGATGTCCACTTGGGTGACTGCCAGTAAAGTGACGCTGTCCTTGCCACGGCGCAGCACAAGCTCCGATCCGTCCCAAGCCGGAGAGATGTTGTTCCAGTTGCGGATGCCGATGAGCCGTTCGTCAACGAACGCGAGCTCGCGCCTGCCGACAAACAGCGTGAGCGGCCCGTCTTCGCGGCCCAACGCCACGTAGCCCTGGCGAATATCGACGGGGTCCTCGAGCGGGCGACTGTTTCGACCGGGGGCGAATCCCTGCACCCGCGAATCCTGCGCTTCGACGAAGACCCGCACTTGGCGCGTCGGTCGCAGCGTCGCGTCAAAGCGCAGGCGCGTTATCCCGAAGGCGTCCTGCTTGGTCGGATTGTCCCCGCCCCCGTTGCGTGTCTCAGCGCGCGCCCGCAACTGGGCCCCAAATTCGTAGCGCGGTTCTTGCTCTCCGGTGCCGTTCTGGCCGCGTGCGGTGACCGGAGGAAGGGCGGCTAGCGCGGCTAGGACCACTCCGCACGCTGCGCGCTGAAACCGCGTCTGCATTTCCGCAGATCCTAGGCCAGTTCCGTCACCGGACCACTAGGCGTCGTCGCTGACGCTCAGCACCGCCAGGAATGCCTCCTGGGGGATATCGACGCGTCCGACTCGCTTCATCCTGCGCTTGCCTTCGCGCTGCTTCTCCAGCAATTTCCGCTTGCGAGTGATGTCGCCGCCGTAACACTTGGCAGTCACGTTCTTGCGCAGGGGCGCGATGTTGTCACGGGCCACGATGCGGTTGCCGATAGCGGCCTGCAGGGCAACCTCGAATTGCTGGCGCGGAATGAGCTTGCGGAAGCGCTGAATCAACGCCTTGCCGCGGTCGTAGGCCTGATCCTTGTGAACGATGATGGACAGGGCGTCAATCGGATCCCCGGCAACCAAAATGTCCAGCTTAACCATTGGTGACGCCCAATAGCCCGAGAAGTGGTAGTCAATCGAGGCATAGCCCCGCGACACGGTCTTGAGGCGGTCATAGAAATCGAGCACGATCTCATTGAGCGGCACCTCGTAGGTCAGCACGACACGACTGCCCGCGGCATACTCGAACCCCTGCTGCACGCCGCGCTTGTCCTCGAACAACTTCAGGATTCCGCCCAAGTACTCGTCCGAGGTGATCACGGTCACCGTGAACACCGGCTCCTCAATCTGCTGGATCGACGCCTGGGGCGGCCAGCGGCTGGCATTGTCGACCTCCACCACGTCTTTGTCGGTCTTGGTTACGCGGTAGCGCACGCCGGGCGCCGTGGTGATCAGACGCAAGTCAAACTCTCGTTCCAGCCGCTCCTGCACGATCTCCAAGTGCAGCAGGCCCAAGAAGCCGCAGCGGAACCCGAACCCGAGCGCGGCCGAACTCTCTGGCTCGAACTGAAAGGAGCGGTCGTTGAGCTGCAGCTTCTCCAGGGCATCGCGCAGTAAGTCATGCTCGTGGGACTCGACCGGGTAGAGCCCGGCGAACACCATCGGCTTGGACTCTTCAAAGCCGGGCAGCGGCTCGTCCGGCAGGTTGCGCTCTTCGCATACCGTATCGCCGACGCGGGTCTCGGTGACGTTCTTGATGTTCGCGACCACCCAGCCGACCTCGCCCGCCGACAGAGTCTGGCAGGCGACCGGCTTAGGCGTGCGGAACCCGAGTTCTTCGACTTCGTAGCTCCGCCCGGTCGACCACAGCCGGATTTTCATGCCCTTGGAGAGTGAGCCGTCAACCACGCGCACCAGCATCACGACTCCGCGGTAGGAGTCGTACCACGAGTCGAACAGCAGGGCCCGCAGGGGCGCGGACGGGCGGGCGCGCGGCGACGGCACGCGCGCGACGACGGCCTCGAGCACCTCCGCCACTCCAAGGCCGGTCTTGGCGCTGATCCGCAGAGCATCGTGCGCTTCCAATCCGATGGTGCTCTCGATTTCGTCTTGGACGCGGTCGGGGTCAGCCGCAGGCAGGTCGATTTTGTTCAGCACGGGCACGATCTCTAGATCGTGTTCCAGCGCGAGATAGGTGTTCGCCATCGTCTGCGCCTCGACGCCCTGCGCGGCGTCCACTACCAACACAGCACCCTCGCAGGCCGCCAGACTGCGGGACACCTCATAGGCGAAATCGACATGGCCGGGCGTGTCGATCAGGTTTAGCTGGTAGGTCTTGCCATCCAGCGCCTGGTAGGCGATCCGTACGGCCTGCGCCTTGATCGTGATCCCCCGCTCGCGCTCGAGATCCATCGAATCGAGCACTTGCTCCTGCATCTCGCGGCTGCTGAGGGCGCCGGTCGTCTCGAGCAAGCGGTCGGCCAGCGTCGACTTGCCATGGTCGATGTGGGCGATGATCGAAAAGTTACGGATCAAGGAGAGGTCCATGCGGTTATGGAAGGCTTGCTCGGCGGCAGGTCCGATCGCCGAGCACTCTCCCCTGCTCTGATTGTAGCCACCCACCCGCAGTGCGGGCGATGCGCTCTGTGCCTTTGAGTGCCTTGGCGGCGAGTTCGCAGCGCCGCCAAGGCCGGATTACCGGATCACGATCCGATTCGGTGGGGTTGCTCGGAGCGGGTGACGGCTACGACCGTGGGACGGTTCACCGTCGCTCCTCCGAAACTGGAGACCCGTTGCTGGCGCGTGCCGCCTTCTCCCGGATGCTGGATCGAGACCATCATCAGATCTTGCGCGGAGTTCATGATGACCGAGGCACACTCGGCCCCGACCACTCCGCTGAAGATCTGGCGGTTGTAGCCCCGCTCGGAACCTTCGGTAGGCACGAAAAAGATGCCGTCGTTGATGCCCAGGGTTCGGGGCTGGCCGTCCGTTGCGATCAGCATGTTGCCCCGCTTGTCGAACGCCAGGTTGTCCGGGTTCGCGATCCGGCTGACGCGCTGCGGGTCGAATCCGGCGAAGAAGGCACCATCGTCTTCGTCGGCAGGATCGCCGCACAGCATGAAGATCTCCCACTCAAAACGCGTGGCGCCGTTGTCAGCGTTCCGTTCCGATATTTCCACGATGTGGCCCATCGGGTTGGGCGCCCGCGGGTTAGGTGCATTCTCGTCACCTGCGGCGCGGCGCGTGTTGTTGGTCAGAGCCACATAGACCTTACTCGTCAGCGGATTGACCTCGATGTCCTCCGGGCGGTCCATTTGCGTCGCTCCAAGCAGGTCCGCCGCCTGGCGCGGGAACAGTAGGACTTCGGCCTGGCTGGTGAAGCCGTTAGTCGCATTGATCGAACCGTTCTCATAGGTCAATGGCAGCCATTCACCCGTTCCGTCGTCGTTGAACTTTGCGACGTATAGCGTCCCGCT
>Ga0209544_1002816_pt1 | contig 14597 bp, 11 predicted proteins | sample MesohylPK_FD_187297 | JGI IMG/M metagenome (GOLD analysis project Ga0209544, IMG submission 187297) | Host-associated microbial community of the marine sponge Aplysina aerophoba from Gulf of Piran - sponge mesohyl, lysed by proteinase K... | ecosystem: Host-associated > Porifera > Sponge >...
GGGAGTCAGTTCAGGAACTGTTAAATCAACAGCCTACACTCCCGCAAGAAGTTAGAGAAGAATTCACAACTTTAACTCAATTGATTGAGGATACAAGTAGGTCCCATAAGTTTGCTGATGAAAAAATTGTAGATTTAGTTCAAGAACTGTTAATCCAGCATTCCGCTCTACCGAAAATTATTCGTCGTGAGCTGAAGAAATTAATACGAGACATTAGAAAAGCATCAAAAAGAGCGCGAGGAAATAATTTTATCTCAGTTTTAATAAGCCGTATTTCAAGGGATAAAAATAAACAGGATGAAAACTGATATAACTGCAGGCCATACTCAAAAGTGAATTTCAACGCAATGGTGACGTTACCGAGAACAAAAAACCTACGATTCTTATAAAAACTTGTGTTTTTCTTCTGACCCTTCTACTAGTAGTAAATCACAAGAATCCAATCAATAACGACAATGAACGACCCCACATTAAGCACATTAAGTAATGATAGCGAAGGTTATCGCCGCGGTTCCGTTTTCGGCTTTACCCTAGCTGAGATTTTGTTGTTATTGATATTTTGTATCCTGCTATTTTACAAAATAAATGATGAACGGCAGAAAGAAAGTGAAATTGCCCTCAGAGCAACAATAAACAAACTAAACTACAGTTTGTACGAAATTAATGCAGTCAAACATTCGGAATTTATTACCCAATTAATTGTTAGTGCCCAATCACTTGAGAATACAAATCCTCAGAAAGCAGCGCAATTCTTAAATAACCTCAATGGTGATGCTAATTACCTAAACCAAATGCAGCTCGCAACGGCTTTTGATTGGTATAGGTTGCAGAACCAAGCTCAGGAAGCAATTGCTAAGTCAACCCATTCGGAATTTATTTCTCAATTAATTACCAGTGCCCAATCACTTGAGAATACAAATCCTCAAAAAGCGGAGCAATTCTTAAACAACCTCAATGATGAATCAAATTATCTCAACCAACTACAGCTTTCAACTGCTGATGAATGGGTTGAGTTGACGACCCAAGCTCAACGTTCAGTTTCTGAAGAAATCTTTTCAACACTTTCACAACTTGATGAAACTCAGACAAACAATCTGCTGCAAAATGTTGAATTAGCTACTAATTTTACTGCTTCAGAGCTTGAACAAATGACGACCAAACAAGCCAATGAAGTGGACCCTGAAAAAGCTGTGATGATTAATCAGGTTAGTAAAGAACAACTTGAAAAGCTGATTGCAGGGGAACTTGTTGAGGAAGGAAAAAACTGGCCGCCAATAATCTCCTTAAGTGAGGCAAGAAACTATTCATTTCAAGTTGGAAGTGCTTACCTAACTGCAGAATTTAAGGAGCAAATCAAAGGTGGAATCGCAAATCAGGTTCTTTCTTTACTTGAAGAATATGAGGCCGATGTCATTGAAGTGATTGGGCATACCGACTTACAACCAATGCGAGAAGATAGAAAGACTAACTTAGACGATTACTCAATTCAATTTTTGCAAGATGATGATGAAATTGCTCTTCGTGCAAAAGATAATGCTGGCTTAGGATATGCACGTGCCTTGAGTGTAGCAAAGGAATTGATGCGTGTACCTGCACTAGCAGAATATACAATTCTCCCTTATTCTGCCGCACAGGTTATTACACCTGATGAAACATTGAATGACGGCAGTTTAAATATTGAAAGCTCACAATTGCGTAGGATTGAAATTCGCGTTAGGAGAAAGCAGAGTTAAAAGCTAGACTCGTTCTTACTCGTTGCACAATAATTGCTTTCATCATTATAGCAAGCAATTGACTAATGACTCAAACGCGGCGAGGGTAACGTGCGGTAGAAGCCACTCCGAAAACGACCTGTCAAGACCTGATATCTGGAGTTCAAGTGTATGAACCATTTAGCGAAACACCTTGCCATCTTCCAATTGATCAATACGCGATACCAACCGAGAAAGTTTTCCATTGTGATAGCTAACATCATCTGACCACCAAGCCACCCAGGGAGCAAGTACGGTTACTCGGAAGTATATAAACGATTTTCTTGTCGGCCAATAGCATTAATATGAAAGAAGAAAACAATAAGATGTCATATCTTGTTTGGATGTAAATTCTACCTTAATAGTGAAGGGAGTGTTGTTTACTAGTTCATCCGTGAAGTTAATTTAGTATTGGTGATTCCACATGGAAATGCTGTTATTACAAGCGTTCTCAGGGGTTTTTGATTTTTTTGATCGTAGATAATTGACTGAATTAGTTTTACACACTATTATTTTATCATATTGACAATTAAGCTTAGTGTGTATGAAGTTGTTTTTGAGGATTACACACAATTAATCTTACTATTGACAATTAAGGAGAGGTGTAGTGGGATATCCAGTGAAAGCTGTTGCTAACTATTTCGTGCTAAATTACAGGCAGCACGGAATTACCCCTTTGAAAATCCAGAAATTGATTTACTTGGCACATGGTTGGCACCTTGCTTATATTGATGAACCACTAGTTATAGATGAATATGTTGAAGCGTGGCAGCATGGTCCAGTATTTCCTTCAATTTATCATGCTTTTAAGTATCTTGGTCGCAAACCTATCATTGAACCCATCATTGAATTCAGTTATCGTGATGATTATTTTATTGAGACTAGCATCCCTCAGATACCTAAATCTGATAAGCGTACAAATCAATTACTAGCAAGAATTTGGGATGAATATGGTAAATTCTCCGGAAACTACCTTTCAGGATTAACCCACCAGAAAGATTCTCCTTGGAGTAAAGCACGTGGTGATGTCAACACATTTAGGAATATCACGATTGATAACGATGAAATAAAGAAACACTACGAGAAATATATTAAAGAAAGAAGTAATGCCGGATAATAAATTTTCCAATATTGGCAGCGATACTTCTGAACTTAAAGTTGATACTACTGCATCCATTGATCCTTTAGAAGACCTGTCTTCTGGGGAAAAAGCTCAGTAAAAAAGATTTGCAGTTTATTGAGCTTAGACAGTATGTTTTTATTTTGTCAGTTACCATTCTTATAATCTTAATTTGTCTGGAATTCTTTATCCTCAACTGCTTGTTTTATTCCCCAAATATTAACCAGAGTCCTCAATTAATCATATTAGCAATCAGCCCAATTGCCGCCATAACCTTCATTAATTTTGGTTTAATAAAAGGGATTTTCCAACGTTCAGAGGATAAAATACCAATAAAATTTCCCATGCAATTAATGAAAAATTTACCAAACAGCGGGCAAGATATTGGATAGCGATATTCCTGTTCTACTGCTTAACCTTTTATAGACACTGCTTTCTCTCAAAAAATAATATGCACTCGTTTGTATTTTTTCCTTGACTCTTTCCTACCCCTAACAAAGCAGTTTCCCTTTGGTTACCGAGCTGATAAAATACCACCGTTGGTTCAGATTGGAATTTTATTGCAAGTTAATATGAGTAGAAAATGGGACTTTGGTAACAAAAAAGCAGCAAACAATGCTATCCATTGTTATTCTGGTATGATCTTAACTTTCATCTTACCAAATCATTACCAAGCCAACAAATCAGCAACAGATTTGTTATCACCACTTAAGACCTATCTTAACGGACATCTTCACAAAGATTGTCTTCATCAAAGATTGTCCGTGATTAACCAGTGAGTTTGTTATAACGCCTTTAATTCGCAATTTCACATTTATTTACTCTAGCCAGAAAAATCACCAAAATGGTTTTTGTGTGATCAAATGCTTTCATGAATAAACGCCCTTAAATGAGGTCAAATATCTCTTTTTACTTATAAAAATTAATCCATCTTGATTTACTTGTATTTCTTCCAAGAATGCGTCTTGGTATCTGCTTGCTGAACTCTCGCTCGTTTTAAATTCTATTTGCATTGCAGTCTTTTCAGAAGCTAAAAAGGACCAAGGCACGATATGCAACTTTTGCACTAGCCAAACCGTGATTATTTACTTTACTACTTCTTCGTAAAATATAATCTTGGATAGTACAAAAATATAACATTGAAACTTATTAACTATTTCCCCGTTCACGTTCATAAATCCTTTAAGGAGATAATTTGTTTATGAAGGCCAAAACTAGTTCAAAATCAAAACAAAAAAATCCCGAAGTTCTGACTTTCAATAAAGTTGGTGACCCCATTGAAATTAATGAAATTCTCAATGAGTTCACAAAAATGAGAGATGCCATTAAAAAACCAATAAAACCAGAAGATTTTGAACAATTTGGGAAAAGTTTTGAACGAGTTGGGAAAAGAAGTGGGACACATCTCATTAAAATTAGGACTCCTAGAGCAGATTTAGATCAATCTGTATTGAGGATAAAAGAAAAGGGCACAAACAGGATTCCTGATTTTTTCCCATCAGGTAATGCTCGCGATAATAGAATTGCAAAAGTTATTTTCCGCCCAATTCGGATTTTGGACCACGATTGTCAGTCGGTCGTAGGAAGCATACTTAACCCAAATAAGGTTTCTGAGCATATACTTAATGCTTTCAAACAAACGTTTGGGTGTGAAGCACTTACGAAACTTCGCATTGCTATAACTGATAAAATTACAATTAATGAATTGCCGACATGTGGGGAGTTTCCGATTATCTTCGTCCCTCATCCAAAAGGTGGAGACCTACAGATAACTCCAATATCTTCAATAAATTCATTTATGAAAATGAAGGAAATTAAATCAAATTACTCTAATCCTAAATTCTGTCAATGGAGTGAACTTACAGTTAGCAATAAACCACAGAATATTTCTGGTGTTATTAGCAAATCTCGAATTAGATTTCTTGCTACTTTACCCGAAGTAATGAAACCTAAAGCCGCAGAGCTTTTTCGATTTGCTAAAGGGGGAAATTTCCCACTCTGGCGTAATTCTGAAGTTTCAAGTTTGGTTATTGACTATGCAAATAGGCTCGAGCAACACGAAAAATATAACAATACAAAAACACGAAGGGCACTGAATATTGCCGCTGACCGGCTAATCATCGATGCTTTCGAATTCTTTTCCGAAACCATTTCGGCTACCAAAGATATCATCAAACTTTACAATCTTCCTGAAAAGGCTCTCTCCGTAGAACCAGATATTGACCGAATATTGATTAATCGGAGATGGGACAATAATGACCACCTTAATAGGGCAAGGAACGCGTTGAACAGTTCGCATTTTTATAATCGGCGAAAAGAGTTTTCCCAATTGAACAGAACATGGCTGCAATAAATTCAATTTTCATCATTAAAGGAATCGAAGCTTCGCAGGTGAACCTTGTTATGAATGACTATGCCGCTGGGCTTCCTAGCCCTCTTTCATTCCTTGGGTTAGGTGATGTTCTAGCAAGAAAATTGGAACTCAAACCGTGGTCGGCAAGCATATTACCTATTCTACACATGGTAAAAATATCCGAAGGTCGGACTAAACCAGAAATGTCTAATACAAATACCAGTAAATTCGGACCAATCGAAATAACCGAAAATATGATCGGTTCGGTTCATCTAACCTTTTTACTCAGTCTTCCGGGGTGTCACAGTCAAAGTAGTATACAAAACATAATTTTAGGATGTCGAATTGCTGGTGGTTTGATCCAAAAACAAGTGGAAATAACTGAAGAACCCCCCGATGGTAGGATATTCACAAAAATTAAAAGAGGTTATGCTATTATTCCTCCTACTGAGAAAAAACAGAGATTAATTGCATCTGGTAATAATGATGACCTTGTTTCAATTGCAAGAATGCTTGAAGCTAAGTTTGCTAATGGTGATTGGCTTGTCCCAGTTTCGGTTGGTTACAAGCTAATTGAAGACCCAGACGACATTAAGGTAAGAAAATATTCTCGTTGTGATAACGTTCCTCATGTATTTGCCGAACCCGTACTCGGTATAGCAAAACTTGTCTCAGTTAGGAATCCTCAACTCACTCAACTTAATGGGTCAAAGTTTAAAAGTTCACTTTGGTCTTGGGATATTTGTGATGATCTTATATTGGGCCATTCTACGTATAGGACCAATTAATCAACATTAACAGCAAAGGATTTTTTTATGACTGACTTAAATCAAAACAATTCCCTTGTGGCAGGTATGCTTTCTTTTGCCAGGTCGATTCAGGTCACTGAAGGGCTTTTCTATGCCACTAAGAATAAAAATTCAAATGATCTGACTCCCATTGAAATAGTAGAAAAAGGTGTGCGGGGACAAACTTCCCATGACGGAGCCGGTGATAAAGCTGGTTTGAGCAACCCTCAAACAGTTGAGCACGCCATCATCCCTCAGGAACACTTTGGTTTGAGTATTCGTTTCTCAGTACGATTTATGCCTTTTTCACTGTCTCCTCACTCCTGTGATAATCAAGAAGTAACCAGAACGTATGTACGGCTAGCAAAAGCATATCGCAATGCCGATGGATTTAGGGAGTTGTCAAGACTTTACATTTGGAACTTAGCTAACGCGCGTTTTGCATGGAGAAATCGATTCCAGTCTGACAAGCAAAAGGTTATTATAGAAGAGATTGACCAAGGAATTAAATTAGCATTTAATCCACTTAAGCTGCGACTAGATGAATCGGCAAAACTCGATCAACTTGTCGCAGCATTAATTGAGGATAATGAGAAGGGCAAAGAAAAGTTAGAAGAACTAATTAATCGAGTCGCTAAAGGGCTATCAAATGATGACAATAATGCCTGTACAATAAAGGTTGAATTTAATGCGAAAATGGAACCGGGTCAGGAAGTTTTCCCCTCACAGGAATACTTACGGGACTCAATAAAAAAACAGCGCGAGAACCCAAAAAGTATTCACTATGGGAAACCCCTAAAGGTATTAGCAAGCTTATCAACCCCTTACAAGGGCACCGAAATCCGACATGCTTCAATGCACTCTCAAAAAATTGGTGCAGCAATTCGTCATATAGATACTTGGCATGATGACCAAACCCATCCCTACCCTATAGCTGTTAACCCATTTGGTGGAATTCAAGATACTGGTTCTGCACTACGTAGAGGGGATAATAGTTTTTATAAGCTTCGAGAAAATGGCTCCGAACTTATTGCTGGACTTGATAAAGTTGTGCAACCAGAGGAAATCTCACCTGAAGCACATTTTATCATGGCTAATCTAATTCGAGGTGGAGTCTTTGGAAAGAAAAAGGAATAATGAAAACATTAAATTCAGGCAAAGGAGTTTGTGAGGGGTCTTACAGCCTACTCATTAAGCCAGTTCAATCGGTGGTTGAACTTGGTGCCGCACAAGATGTGACAGATGGTACCCTGAAAGCGGTTCACCAAAAAAATCGAAATGGATCTTCCAGTGACTTTATTGCAGTCTCTTTTCCATCCATGCATATGGGACGGAGTGTGATGTTATCTGGATTCAGAATAGAACTCATCGGTTCAAAATTAGCGCTGGAAGAGCTTTTCTTCAGTGAAGCGATAGCTTTACTCAAGAGACGAAATATGTTGGAACAACATTCTGTTTCTGAAGTAAATTATGAACCTGGTGAGGTTTGTGCAGCCTATATTCGTGATAGATCTTGTGAAAAACACACCGAAGGATGGATCCGAAGAAGTAAAGCACGTGCATTAAGGCGAGGCAAGTCTTACGGAAAAGATGTTAAACTTAAGGCGGATGCTACAAATGTTCTTTTTTTGAAAATAGGAAATTCAGCCCTGCATATCCGCGAAATTGTAGGAGAGTATCAAGGTACCCCACTAATCGTTAACACCTATGGATTTTCTACATCGCAAACTCCGGCCTTCCTACCAGTCATGCCCTTAAGTGCAAGGGCATAAAAATAATGTATTCAAAGGGAGGTCCTAGATTATTAATTACTGACCGTGAAAGTGCAATCTACCTTGAACGAGCACACATTCACGTTGAGGGAGAACGAGTAGTCTATCACATTACAGATGATGAGTATCGCAGAGAATATAATATTCCCCACATTAATCTAGCGGTTTTATTTATAGGTAAAGGCACCTCAATCACTCAGAGTGCAATGCGCTTACTTGGCGAAGAAGGGGTACATTTGGCGGTGACAGGAACCGGCGGAACACCTTTACATATGGGTGGTTTAACCACTTATAGGTCTACCCGACATTTCAGAGAGATTCTTCCGATTTACCTTTCCCAAGAACGGTCACTTCTAGCTGCAATATCAATAATGAGGGACCGAACTGAACGCATGAAAAATATTGGAAGCAAATTATCAAATAAATGGCTTAAGGTTCGTGACAATATTCGAATTAATTCAGCTTGTTCGAATCTTGAAAAGAAATTGGATTGCTGCGATGATATAAAGCAACTTTTGGGATTTGAAGGCAATTTCTCAAAAGAGTGCTATGCTACATTTGCGGAATATTCAAATCCTACCAACTCTAAACAGTTCAAACGCGAGGCAGGAGTTGGAAAAATCAATCCACAAAATAGCGATCCAAACAAATTGGCTAATCGGTTAATTGACCACGGAAATTACCTCTGTTACGGTATTGCTGGCGCTGCTCTTTGGGCTCTTGGAATCCCTCCCCACATGTCTGTTTTTCACGGTAAGACACGTGCTGGTGGGCTTGTATTTGATCTGGCCGACAGCTTCAAAGATGCTCTAGTTCTTCCTGCAGCATTTTCTCTTGCTAGGGAAGAAGACCTAGATAAGGCTCAAAAAACTTTTCGTGAGAGAATTATCACGGCTTTTGACGATTTTAAAATCCTTAAAATGGCTATTGATTCAATTAACCATATGATTGACTCCAGTAGCAAGTAGAGCTCCCAAGTGAGGCAAATTATAGCGGTATGTCGCTCAGAAAAGCGATCTCGTGTAAGGGTAGCAAAGGTTCTTGATCGTTATTTTTGGCGAATCGGTTACCGAACTTGGCGTGGTAAAGCCACTAATGCATGCCTTGATAGGGCAGCTCACGAACTCCGTAAAAAAGCAACTCGTAACACCGCAGTAGTGATATATGAAATACGAAGCAGTTCCGAAAGTAGAAAACCACTCATTAGGATTGGGTCAAAATTAGCTTTCTCTGATGAAGGATTAGTTCCTATCTCGAGCCATCCAGCAGCTTTTTCTAACCGTCAAGGAAGATGCCAAACCGAACTTTCTGGAATAGCAATTATTGGAATAGCCGCTCTTTTTCATGACTTGGGCAAAGCTACAAACCTATTCCAAAATAAATTGCGAAATGCCCTAACCAAGAACGAACCAAAAGCCGATGCCGTGCGCCACGAACTTATTTCTGCTGCAGTTTGGGATAATTTATTCGGTAGCATTAAAGATAAGGATCTCCCCTGTGCTTTGAAATCTCTTTCACCAAAGTCAATTGATATTGCTTGCCAACACATTAGAAATCAAATCAAGTCGGCCCATTCAAACCCCAGTTCAAAGATTGATTTTACTTTCCTAAAAAATGAAAGCAGTATAAGTCAAATTATTGGAATGCTAATTCTAACGCATCATCGACTTCCTTCAGCTGATAGCGACCATTTGACAATGACGTGGAATCGTCACGTTAGGGATAAATCGTCCTTAAATCGTGATGAGGAACTTACAATTGCTAAAGGAACCCCTTTCTGGTATGAAGATTGGTGGAAACAATCACTAGTTCTGGAAGCTAGTCGGATAGTACCCAACACCTTACCAAGTAGTTTAGATATCGCTCTTCGTGCCTCGCTAATGTTTGCTGACCACCTTGGTTCGGCAAAGAAAACACCTAGCAACATTAGACCAAATCATCTGGCTAACACAATAAAACAAACCACGAATAGAAGCCTTTGTGCTGGAGATAGTCTTTCCCGTCATATTAAGCGCGTCTATCGCTATTCTAGATATGCACATGCTTCGTTATTTCAGGACCGTGACAGTTTTCCTTCAATAGTCAAAACAACTCTTCCAAGAGGTATACTGAATCCAAGTCGTCCCGAAAAGGAGCTATTTGAATGGCAGCATAAAGCCGCGATGGCTGCAAGAAATCTTTGCAAGAATAGAGCGGGTGGCTTTTTTGCTGCAATTATGTCAGGAACGGGTACCGGAAAAACAAGGGGTGCTCCTACCATTCTTGCAAATGCTACTTTTTTTGACAAGCTACCATATCGCCGCTATTTCCGCATGAACCTTTGTTTAGGTCTTCGTGTGCTTGCTAAACAATCAGCGAGAGAGTATGTCAAGGGTTTGAAATTTTCGAGTAGTGAAATAGCCGTAATGATAGGCACAACACCTATAGACTTCCCTGAAAAAGATCAAAAAATAGAAGATGAAGTAGGACATTCCAGCTATGTTGATTTACCGGATTGGATAAGTGTCGAACAACTCGGTAGGAAAATACCAGAAGTGGGAACTAGTGAGGAAAAAAAATGGTTGCAGAGTCTTTCACTTGATACCCATAGAGGACTACCGTTGTTTCTTGACCGAGTCTTAGATTCTTCAGATAAGGATAAAAGTTCTCGACTTCGTTTATTTCTGGAAGCTCCGATCATGGTCGGAACTATTGATCATCTCATGGGTGTCGCTTCGCCAATTAATTCAAGATTTTTAATGCAAACTGTGAGGCTTATTTCTTCAGACCTCATTCTAGATGAGATTGATCAATACGATAGCGAGGACCTAGCTGCCGTCGTACGATTAGTTTTCCAATCTGGGGCCGCTGGTCGCCGGGTAATCATTATGTCCGCAACACTTACTGATGAAATTATTGAGACTTTTTATCGTGCGTACAATTGTGGATGGAAAGAATATGCTCGATCTAAAGGTATTTGTGCCAATGTAAATATTCTACTGTGTGGAGAAAATCCAGCATCTGTATTGACTAACTCCAAGGGACAACCCCTCCCACATTTGATTCAAAAGTGCCGTAATTTGATCATTAAGGATATTCGTTCTAAGCCGGCTTTGAGACGGGGGGAAATTTTATGTAATCCTGATAACTGGAAGGAGTTGGTCAAGCAAATTGATCAAGGTTGCTCAAGACTTCATGATATAAATTCGATTAATGTTAAGGGTTATCGGGTATCAGTTGGTTTGGTAAAGATGACTCGGATTGTCCATACAGTTGCACTTGCATCCCAAATTCCAAGTGGGAATTTGAAAGAGCGCAATCACATGCGCTTTTTAGTATGTGTACATGCCCATTTACCGCGCTTGAATAGAGCTTATATTGAAACCGAGCTGCATCGTGCTCTTAATCGAAAAGGCCGTGACCCTAGTAAAGGTTTATTTTGCCTTTGTGACAAGCAAGATGTGTTCCGGCGTACATCTGATAAAAATTTAAACGATATTGAAATTGTTATCATCACCTCTCCCGTAATTGAAACCGGAAATGATCTGGATTTTGACTATGCGATCCTTGATCCCATCTCTACCCGGTCTATAATTCAGGCATCTGGTAGAGTTCAGCGTCACAGGTTGACTCAGGGGGAACAAAATAATGTTCTCATTCTTGGGCGTAGTCCCGTCGCAATGCAAAGCGGGCGATTGGAAAATCCAGGTATAGAAACATATCCTAGCCCGGAAACTAAAATTTCAAGATGTAACGATTTAGAAAAATATACAGATCGTCTTTTCAAAGATCTTTTAGGTGATGCTGATGTTTCTCGGATTAGCGCAGAACTACTATTGTCTAACCACAACTTTCCGTTAAAGGAAGCTGAGATAGAGCTACGTAAAAAGATGCTGTCGACTGGGTGTGATAAGCCACTTGGCAGATATCTGAATAAATCCTTAGCCCGATGGAATCTTGAGATAACACGTTCAAGAAAATTTCGCCGCTCAATCACTCACGAATTTCGCTATATTTTATCAAACGTAAAAAGTAACCTTTATGATGCTGATTGGTTTTTAGAATTCAATCAAGGAAACCGGAATCCAGCTCGCAAGCTTAGTAAGCATATCCATTCTGACCGCTGTTTGTTATTTCTAGATCTCACCGAAGAGGCATGGCGTCAATATTCTGGCGATGCAAACGAAATAGATTCTGCAAAAATCAGCGAAGTCATGAGAGTTAGTATTCCGGTCTACCCAAATGAACTAATTGAACCTTTTATGACATATTCAGAATTCACGGGATTTAGTCGGGGAAATCCAGTTAACCTTTTCGAAGATTTTGGAAAATCAAGGTTGAAACAGTAAGTTTCCTTGGAAGCGAATTCAAGATCTCTAATCCACGACTCAAATGAAAATTATTGGTCACTTAACAGTTCTGGAAATAATTTACCTGAACTTCACAAATAAAATGATGATATAATCCTCTTTAAATCTCAATTATAAGGGGATTCAGGTTTTATTCAATATAATAGATTACTGCACAAATTAAGGGCACGTTCTCATTCAGACGCACGTCCAAAAGTTTAATTGTTTTGTACTGTAATCTGTTGAATGGGTTGCCATCATTTGACTCTCTTCATGGTTCGCCATCTGAACCTTGTTCAAAACCAGCGTTGCTAAATCACCAAGCAGATCCCGAAAAAATCTGGACCGGCAATCCATCCTCAGTCATTTTGGTTGCAGTTTTTCTTAGCACTATGTGTGATATCACTTTAGGCCGCCGGCATGCCATTCCCATCTAGGATACCCCTCGGTCATCATGAAATATCAAGGAGACAATTTTGCGTCGTACATGACTCTCAATAAAATAAGCCAACATATACAAAAACACATGACTTCAAACATAATTTTTGGCATCAAAATAAAAATGATGTATATTTGTGTTCTATTCTTCTAAATCTCGGATTTATATATATATTCCCTCCGAATTAGAGGGCTTCCCGCCGGATAGGCGGCTTAGAGATGAAATCAAACCTTCAAGTCGATTTCCAACAGGCTTCCCGCCGGATAGGCGGCTTAGAGAATACTAACATCTTTAGATTGATAAGGCGGTGTGCTTCCCGCCGGATAGGCGGCTTAGAGATTTACTGCCAAATGGCATAAAATCAGTATAAAGCTTCCCGCCGGATAGGCGGCTTAGAGACTTTTAATGTCGGCTCGGGTCCAGTCACATCAGCTTCCCGCCGGATAGGCGGCTTAGAGATTAAGAAGGTCTACAAGTGCTTGATAGCCAAAGCTTCCCGCCGGATAGGCGGCTTAGAGATGAAAACGAGGGTGAAAATACTGTTTTTAATCGCTTCCCGCCGGATAGGCGGCTTAGAGACACATAACCTGTTTAACAGTGCCAATATTGCAGCTTCCCGCCGGATAGGCGGCTTAGAGAACTCTCGATAAAACTCATCTTGCTCAGTAAAGGCTTCCCGCCGGATAGGCGGCTTAGAGATCAACAGGCTTAGGAGTAGTCGCAAAATTGAGGCTTCCCGCCGGATAGGCGGCTTAGAGATACAACTCAAAAGTTAGATACGAAGTGGAACGGCTTCCCGCCGGATAGGCGGCTTAGAGATACAACTCAAAAGTTAGATACGAAGTGGAACGGCTTCCCGCCGGATAGGCGGCTTAGAGAATCTATTGTGTTTGTAGATCGTCTTTTTGTCAGCTTCCCGCCGGATAGGCGGCTTAGAGAATCTATTGTGTTTGTAGATCGTCTTTTTGTCAGCTTCCCGCCGGATAGGCGGCTTAGAGATTCCCTTGTGAGTGATACACTTAAAAGTGTGTGCTTCCCGCCGGATAGGCGGCTTAGAGATCTGTAAGCAATGGCACAACATTAAACACATCGCTTCCCGCCGGATAGGCGGCTTAGAGAATGCCGTTTTTATCTTTAGCCGCAAACTCAAAGCTTCCCGCCGGATAGGCGGCTTAGAGATCCAACACGGCTTGGGGACAGGATGATGAAGAGCTTCCCGCCGGACAGGCGGCTTAGAGAACCCACATCAGCTATCACGCCTAAACAAGTTTGCTTCCCGCCGGATAGGCGGCTTAGAGAAGAACTGAAAGGTTCTAGCTCATGGCTATTAAGCTTCCCGCCGGATAGGCGGCTTAAAGATTGCGGACCTTGGGCACCATCAACTCCATCAGGCTTCCCGCCGGATAGGCGGCTTAGAGAAGAACTGAAAGGTTCTAGCTCATGGCTATTAAGCTTCCCGCCGGATAGGCGGCTTAGAGATTGCGGACCTTGGGCACCATCAACTCCATCAGGCTTCCCGCCGGATAGGCGGCTTAGAGAAGTAATCCAATTTAACTTAAACGATTACTCAAGCTTCCCGCCGGATAGGCGGCTTAGAGATCTTGGATGGGTGCAGGCGGGATCACCGCGACGCTTCCCGCCGGATAGGCGGCTTAGAGAAGAAGGGATATCGATATCCGACATGGCTTTAGGCTTCCCGCCGGATAGGCGGCTTAGAGAACGCTAAATAAGCGTCGGGGTGTTCTGGTGGAGCTTCCCGCCGGATAGGCGGCTTAGAGACTTGTAGTTCGTTGGTAATTACAGTACCTGCTGCTTCCCGCCGGATAGGCGGCTTAGAGATGAATTAGCATGGAATTAGGAGAATATAAATGGCTTCCCGCCGGATAGGCGGCTTAGAGACATAGAACATTGTGCGGAACGTAAAGAGACATGCTTCCCGCCGGATAGGCGGCTTATAGAGGAATTGCACTTCGGAAATAATCCAGCCGGCCGCTTCCCGCCGGATAGGCGGCTTATAGAGGAATTGCACTTCGGAAATAATCCAGC
>Ga0209544_1002818_pt1 | contig 14580 bp, 16 predicted proteins | sample MesohylPK_FD_187297 | JGI IMG/M metagenome (GOLD analysis project Ga0209544, IMG submission 187297) | Host-associated microbial community of the marine sponge Aplysina aerophoba from Gulf of Piran - sponge mesohyl, lysed by proteinase K... | ecosystem: Host-associated > Porifera > Sponge >...
TTTGAACAGATGATTTAATGCATTATTATAAGTGTATCTATTGGCACCGGCCATCTCATTCAATAGCTGATAATCTTTTGGATCACCACTTAAACGGCATCTAAGAGTAATATTTGTCTTAGCAGACATTAATAACCCAGTTTTTCTTTTTAAAACCTATTACAAAAATAGTCAAAATAAACGACTTTTTTATTCCTAGTTCAAAATACAAAACTCGCCGTAGAACGTTTTTGCTTCATTTCCGCCGATTCCACAACAAAGTGATTAGAGCCATGCTTCAATAGTAACAGAAAATGACGTTGAGGAAAGCGACCAAACATCTGAAGATGCCCTGGAGTAACAAAAATGTAGTACTGTATAAGACTATATTTTTCTATTCTGTTAAGGTTTTCGCTTAAAACCAATCCGTTCCCTGTTTTGCTGGTCAACCTGATCTTTGTCCTTTTGCAATAAATAATTCAATGCTCGGTGAATGTCCTTAAATTTGATATTCATTTCTTTTTCGAGTTGGATAATTTGCTCTTTAAGATTGCTATAATCGGTAAGATGTTGCCGTAAAGCAACAAAAGCCCTCATAATGGATATATTTACATCAATGGCCTTGTCGCTGTTGAGAACGCTGAGGAGCATTGCCACACCCTGTTCGGTAAAGGCAAATGGAGTGGTCGGGCTAAATTTAATGTTCTCTGGAAGCTTATCACAATTTGTGATAACCTCTTTCCACTCGTCTTTTGAAAGCTGAAACATAAAATCATCTGGAAAGCGTTTAAGATTTCGTCTAACGGCTTGTTTAAGCACTCTTGTTTCCACTTCATAAAGTTCGGTAAGGTCAAAATCAAGGATTACTCTATGCCCTTGAATATTGTGTATTTTGGTTTTTTTGAGGTCATCATTTAAGCACATATCAGATTTTTATGATAGATTTTATCCTTGTCCACCATTTTTGTTATCAGATTGTTGAATATCGTTTCTTTACTCTGTGAACGATTTATTCTGAAGCAGAACTCATTGAAGTATCTATCCATATGGAAGTCGCACACCCAGGAATAAACTGAAGGTGTTTGTGTTTTTCATACCTTTTTGTTTTAAAAATTGAACATCAAAAACGAAAGTCAAATCATTTAATTCGGTTTAAGAATTGGTAACCGAATTGGTCACATTTTTAACTAAACCAATTCAAATTAAATGATAGCCCTAAAACCACAAAAACTTGACAATCATACGATTATCAAGTTTTTGTTACTATTTGATTTATTAAAAAGTCGGGGTGGCAGGATTCGAACCTACGATCTCCTGCTCCCAAAGCAGGCGCGATAACCGGGCTTCGCTACACCCCGTAAAAGTGCAGCAAATATAAAGACTTTATGAATCGAAAATATCAGGTTTATGCCCCCTCCTTTAGAGTCTAGAAGTAGTTCTTGGTCGATAAAATCTACGGAAAAAAGACTCTATGCTTTCCCAAATTGAAGAGAAGAAATTACCAATGCTGAATACATCCATTTTGTCTCTAGCAGCACCAAATTCTTCCCTGACTTTTGATTTAAAATCATCATAATCTGAGAATATTCCATACATCCTAGCTCGCCGATATTCAGTATTGGCTTTTGGTACTATAATCCACAATATAAAATAACAAATCACAGCAGTACCAAAGGATACACAAGCAATAACAACTGCGAAAATTCTAAGCCAGACAACTTCAACGCTCAGGTAATGCCCTATTCCTGCTATAACTCCCCCGATGACCCTATCTTCAGTGTCTCGATACAGTTTTTTATACATCGGTCTTTGAGCGGTATTTTTATTCCTATCTCCCGTGTAACATCTTCTAATTTCCTCATCTATATACTCTCTAGATGCAATAATGTCTTGAGAAGATACAACATAGTCCTCATTACTACCTTGAAGCTTCAAAAGAAATTTCGCAAGCGAGGCTTCAAGATCTTGATAGGACATATCAGTAAATTTCAATTTTGTACGATACATAGAAAGCATACGCTTTAACATGTGATAGGCATTTTCATCGGTTTCAAAAATATGTCCATCTATATGAACCCTAAAAACTCTGTTCATTGGTGATTAACATTAAAACTAAATATACAGATTAACCAATAGCATTAAAACTAACATCTATAGATTATAGACAACAAAGTTATTATTTTGTTACTTTCTAAAATGAATTACCAGTTATGAAATATGATAATTATTTTGATTTAACTTGTCTATATCACTCTTGTAAAATCTACTAACTTTCGATTAGATTTTTCGGGGTAAACATTTAATTTCATAACTTAGATTTCAACAAATAAAGGATAAAACCTCTTAGAGTTCTCTAAACGATTCAAAACGGACTTAGATTGCAAGATGTATCTCTCTGAAATCAAAAGGAATGATGGCTTTCAATGTGTCCAATGTGGACATGGGGCTTGTTGAGTACGCGAGGATTTTTCCAGGATGTGCAACAGCTGTAGCTATACCGAGACAGCTACAGCCAATACGTTGTTTAACAAGGTTAAGTTTGGTGTACGCAAGGTCTTTTTCACCTGCTTTGAGATATCTGCCAGTACCAAAAATCTTCCTATAAGGTATACCCGTCTCTAGCTTCAGAATAAATCGTTCACTGAGTAAAGAGACGATATTCAACAATCTGATAACAAAAATGGTCAATAAGGAAAAATTAGGTGAAGAAAATATCATATGCACCCAACTAATGACCTCAAAATTTAATTTCAAAGTGATAGAACGAATAACAATAAATTTCTGCATCTTTACATATGAAAATCTCTTAAACTTTATACTATGGGACAAAAAAATCAAAAAAGGAAAATTTTAACATTTCGTAAACATTTTGGTTGAATATTTAGCATTAATTTCCGTTTGTGAAATCTTATAGTCATGGGAAAAACTCTTCGTTTTAAGTATACAAAGGCACTGCTAGAAAAAGTAAGCTTTAATAAGCGACTTTTTTACAAAGAACTCAACAAAGCTTATGATAATTTAAACTATGATGAATCGATTTATCTGAATCGGTGGGTTTTATATTATATTCGTAAAAATCCACAACTCAACCGTTAGTGTATATCTTGGGGTTAGTGTAAATTGGGCCTACAATTGAATGCATTATGCACTTGATATGTTTTATGGTCTAATTTAGTCACGAGTTTTTGAATTGTAAAAAGCATTGGATTTTGCTGATGATTGGTTTTGGGTTTTCTATCTTGACAACTGCAAGAATACTATTAAGAAGTTTTAATAAACAGATTAAATTGTTTGGTTAGTTTAACCTTTATTAAGCATGAGATTCTATTAGATTGTGTTCCTAAGAAAAAATCTTTTTGATCAGTTTATAACAATAAAAAAAACGGTCATTATCGTTTTCGGTCTTCTGTCTTATCCTCGTTATGCAGATCGACTAAAGATTACAGGAACTGAAAATCTATCTAATCTACCGGATAAGAATGTTTTATTTATTGCAAATCACCATACCCACTTTGGAGATGTAATTGCTATTCTTCATGTTTTCTATGCAACATTGAACGGTAGAAAAAATAATCTTGACAGGAGATGGTACCTATTTCGACCTAAACTCAACATATATTTTGTTGCAGCAAAAGAAACCATGCGAAAAGGCATCCTACCCAGGTTGTTTTCTTATGCAGGTTCTATATCCATAGAACGGACATGGCGAGAAGCAGGTAAGGAGATTAATAGACCTGTCAAGTTTAGTGATGTAAATAATGTCAAAGTTGGACTTAAAGAAGGTTGGGTTATTCTATTCCCTCAAGGAACTACCAGAAATTTTGCGCCAGTCAGAGAAGGGTGCACCCACTTTATCACCTCCGAGAAACCGGTAGTTGTACCTATTGTAATCAATGGTTTTAGAGATGCTTTTTCAAGGAGCGGTCTCTATACAAAAAACAGGACTATTGAAATATCACTGAACATAAAAAAGCAACTAGAAATAGATTACGAAAATATCTCAACCCGAGAATTAGTCAATATGATTGGATATGCTATTGAACAACACCCCTCAATGAAGCCATCTAAAAGTTCTTAAATGAATTTTCTTGATTCTATTATTCTTTACCAAGAAATAAAAAGAAAACCAGGACTCAGATAATTTTTGGAGTCATTTTATAATTCCTCCACAACTAATTCTTGAACCAGCAGCACCGGTAGGTTGGCTTATATAATCGTCAGGGTCTTGATGCACAATTATGGATTTATTTAGCACATTTTTCGTTTCATCTTCACATCCAATACACCATAAATTTGTTGAAAAAGTAATGGTTCCAATACCACTTTCATCAGCTTGAAAATTTCCTATATCTCCACGATGAAAACCTTCTGGAGAACCCCATTTTCCATGGTTTTCAAAAGTCGGATTCCAATGTCCCCCCGTGGAAGTTCCATCGTCAGCAGAACAATCACTGTACTCATGAATGTGAATAGCATGGGTTCCCCCAGGTGTTAAACCTTTAATAGTGGCCTCAAGAGTCACGACTTCTTCCTTTTGAATTAGGAAGACCTCTCCAGTTGTTTCACTATTGCTCCGGGAGTCCAAAACTACATTCACCTCTTGGGAGTTTTTTGATTTTCGTTCTTCTTTACAAGATACAAAAACTAGCGATAGAATTATCAGTGGGCAGAAGAACTGATAAACAATATTTGAATTCAAGGACGACATGTTATGACAATGATTTTTTCAAAGGGCAATATATTGATTTTTGATGTAATTTCTTTAACAGTTTTGCTGGATAGTGAGGGCATATGATAACTATTTTGAACTTAGTGATCTGGAAGGGAAGTAACCGAAATTTTTGTTTTGTCTTTGTGTCTATCGAGTATTAACAATTCCGGTTGTGCTGCACATTATTTAGCAATTTAGGGTTTTTTCAAATAGTTATTATCACTAAGGTTATTTCTTGAAACCAGAAAGAAAGAAAACAAAAATAAGAAAGGAGAAAAACTCCCTAAGATTTTTATTTTCAAAAATTTTGACGCATGTGCACAATATGTTTAAAAATTCCTTTTCTTAGTGGTTTATTTTTTGTTTTGCAGATTCAAGTTAATGATGAAAGTTTAGTTTAAAATGAAGTTGTCCGTATCATTAATTATTGATGAAATATAAAGTATTTGTAACATAAAATTCTAAAATTCGTCTTATTTTTCGTAACCTAAAATGTACAATGCTTTTGTCAGTAGAAAATGATTTAATACACACACTTGAGTCAATTCGAAGCAAAATTTACTTCACGGCTCAAAAGATACTTGTTTCAAAAGATGAAGCAGAGGATGCTACACAGGATATTATGCTGAAGTTGTGGGAGATGGATAGGTCTAAAATTAGTGCCCTCAAGAATATAGAAGCTTATTCGGTCATTATGGTAAAAAATTACTGTATAGATCGGTTAAAGTCAAAACAAGCACAAAGTTTGCCCATAGATAATTCATTGCGATATAAAAGTAATTCTATTGACTTAGATAGGGCAGTTGAAGTAAAGGATAAGTTTAAAAAAATTGAAATATTGATTGAACAACTACCAAAAAGAGAAAAAGTAGTGCTCAAACTGAGGGATTTCGACCAATTAGAATTTAAGCAAATTTCTAAGAAAATGAAAATCCCCGAGGGAACAGTTAGGGTATATCTTTCAAGAGCCCGAATGAAATTAAGAAAAGAGTTTATTAAAATAGAGAATTATGGAATACACGAATATGAAACAATTGATTGAAAAGTATTTTAAGGGTGAAACAACCTTAGAAGAAGAAAAAGCGATTAGGGAATTGCTGTCCCAGAGAAAAGAGACAGCTAATGAGTATTCTGAGATGTCATCATACTTTAGTTATCTCTCTCATAAGCAAACTAAATCCAAAGTTATCAAACTCAGGGTTCGGAATGCCTATCGTATTTCTGCTGTTGCCGCAGTGGCAGCAACAGTATTTATGGCTTTCTTTTTGCCTTTTGGAAATTTTTCAAAACAACAAGATACCACCACACAGCAGGTTGTGTATCTTTCTGACCTTGAGGAACAGGAATTAATCGAATCTTTTGAGCATTTTAAATCCTATATGATTGATGCATCCTTGAAGTTGAATGAAGGTACGAATTCACTAGCTCATTTGGACCGAATCCAAGTTTTAGAGACATATCTTGAATCAGAATAAAAAGACAATAGTTAATCGGCTGATTATGAAAAAATATTATTCGACTTTTTTGACCATCATATTGTCATCAAACATCCTTTTCGCTCAAGATATCTTTGAAAAGTTTTACGATACAGAAGATGTGACCTATGTCTCTATTAGCGATCAGTTATTTAAAATACTAGCAAGTATGCAGTTGGAATTGGACACTCCCGCTGACCAAGAAATATATGATATAATATCTGGAATTACTAGTTTTAAATTGATAGAGTCTAAAAACATTGAGGTCAATAAAGAACTTCAAAATTGGCTGAATAGTTGTGTAAAAGAAGGTTTTGTTGAATTGATGAATGTGCGTGACAATCAAAGTGATGTTCGCTTTTATGTTAAACAAGGAAACTATGAGAAAACTTTTGAGCAGTTTGTCATGTATGTATCTAATCCCAATATTCACGGAAGTCTCACTCAAGAGCCAAAAAATATAGAAACGGTTGTCTTTTCTCTTGAGGGGGATATTGATTTGGATAAAATAAGAGATGTCGCCAATAGAATTGATTTTCCTGGAGCAGAAATTATTGAGAAATCTCTTGAAAAGAAAATTCAATGATTACAAAGATTCTACAAAGGACAGTATTCTTAATCCCCATAATGTATATAGTGGGGTGCCAAAGTTATTATAAGCCCTCAGTACAGAAATATTTTGTTCAAAAGATGGAAGAATCTGATTTTATGGTCTTGGATTTTCCTCTGGTATCTTTTGAAGATTATTTTGATCAGCCAAGCCAAAAGGAACTTGATGTCCTTAAGACCATCAAAAAACTGAACATCCTTTTGTACTTACCCGGCAAACATCAACTAGGGAAAACTAATAAAGAAAGTCAGATTGTAAATCAGATACTTAAATCCCAAGATTATGAAAGTTTGATGTCAATCCATAACAATAGTTTTCATGTAGGCCTCATGGTTGATATATCAGACAATAAAATAAACGAAGCCCTAATTCAATTTCATCAGGAAGATGTTGTTTTTGGATTGGTTCGAGTACTAGGAAAAAATATAGAACCAGAAAAAATACTTCCCTTATTTGCGCAATTGAACACAACCAACTTTCAGGATTTGATGGGTAATTCAATCGGTGATGATGATCAAAATGTTATTTCTAATCTTCTTAACACTATCAAACTTGGAACTCCAGTAGAAGGAGCTTTTAGAGCCGCATTATAATCAACCGAGAACATAGAGACCAAAAGATATAATAACTTCAATTTGGTATATCAATAATCAATATATATCTAAAGATTGGATAGTATTTTCATTCTGGTTATTATTCCGTTTTAGAACTCGAATTATATCGCAGAATCTTTTGTGGATGTAGGTAAACCATTAGATTGTCTTGATATGTAATCAAAACATTGAATACTTGAAAGTGATATTTAATAGATCATTTGATGTTAAGGGACTGTAAAGGTTGGAGTCAGATTTCAATGTTCCAAGGCTTCGGATGATTATTCTCAATTTTCTTTGTTCAAAATAGGATTATTACTTTTTACATAGATGTGTTTGTTGTGATGTATCTTAGCAGCTGTTGAATCCTCAAATTCACTTTAAATTAAAATCAATCCATACATCATCTTCAAATGAAACCATACATTGCTAGTTTAATTAATGCCTTATTGTTATTAGGCTTGTCCCTATGGGGATATTTTGATTCTGAATTACCTTCTCTAACCGCCTTGATTCCTGCTGTTTTTGGGGCAGTCATTTTACTCCTAAATTCGGGACTCAGAAAAGAGAATAGAGTTACAGCTCATATTGTCGTGATACTTACATTTTTGATTGCCGTTGCACTGATTATGCCTCTATTAGGAGCTATTGAAAGAAATGATAATGTAGGTATTTTCAGGGTTGGACTCATGTTACTGAGTTCAGTTGTGGCCTTGTTTACCTTCATCCATAGTTTTGTAAGATCTAGAAGAGGAATCAGCTAGTTTTTTGACTAAATTCAAGTTCTTCTGCAATCATCAATTGGGTCTTAACTTGTCTATTACCAAGGAGTATCTCACTTAAAAAAGCAGCAACAAAAAATTGGCAACCCAAAATGATAAGGGTTAAGGATATGTAAAACTCAGGTCTTTGGGTAATTAATCGTGCTGTAGTATCAAAAAAAACTTTATCAATGCCTAGGTAGGCAATAAAACAAATTCCCAAGATAATAATTAGAAGACCAAGCACTCCAAAAAAATGCATGGGTCTTTTACCGAATCTATTGAGAAACCAAATGGTCAGAAGATCTAAAAAGCCTTTTATAAATCGATCTGATCCGTATTTAGATTTTCCATATTTGCGAGCCTGATGTCGTACTTGTTTTTCTCCAATTTTATCATATCCTTTTTTTGATGCAAGTACAGGAATATATCTATGCATATCACCATAGAGGTCTACCGATTGAGCCACTTCTTTCCGGTAGACTTTTATTCCGCAATTAAAATCATGAATTTTTATGCCTGATACACATCTGGCAGCCCAATTGAAAATCTTTGATGGTATGTTTTTTGTGATTACTGAATCATAGCGATTTTTTTTCCAACCAGAAACGATATCTAGACTTTGCTCTTGAAGCATTTCAAGCATTTTAGGGAGTTCTTCTGGGGAATCTTGAAGATCTGCATCCAATGTGGCAACAAAATCTGTTTGGATCTTCTGAAATCCAACATATAAGGCGGTAGCCTTACCAAAGTTTTTGGAAAACCGAATGCCACTAACATTTTCATGTGCCTTATAAATGTCTTTTATTTTCTCCCATGAGTTATCTGTGCTACCATCATCAATAAAGAGAACCTGGAAATTATATTTGGGATATTCAACAAAAGTTTTGACAATCCATTGATGCAAATCCTCAAGAGATTCAGATTCATTGTAAAGAGGTATCAAAATGCATACCTCATGTTTAACTACGTGTGTACTCAAATTTCTAAGACGAGATTATTAAATAAGAAAAAGAAAACTCAAAATAGTACATTTCTTAATCAAGCAATTATTTGCAACATAAAATAAAACGCTTATGGATGTGCCAATAAATTTATAGTACGGTATTTAAAGAACATACAAAAGATAAGCAAACTGGCTCTAATCACTTTATTGTGGATTAGAATTCGTTTAAAACGAAAGCTATATGTAGATAATAATCTACTCATGTTGACTTACCCCCTTTTTCCCTTTACGACCATGCATGATCCAAGGTATTTTAAAGGTTCGGTGTACCATCGCCGAATTCGACAAGGAACACTCTTTACTCCCAAAGTTGTTCCCTCTCAGAGGGTTTTGGAAGAAGGAACACGCTCCGATGTCCCTGATGTTATTGGCAGCATTGATATCCGCATTCATAGAAAATCCACAGCTTAAACATGTAAATTTCGATTGTGATGTTCGATTCTTTTTGTCCCTACCTCCACACCGGCTACACTCTTGTGAGGTATAATGAGGAGGGGAGTGTCCCAAAATCTGTGTAAATAGGTAAAAGTGGGTTACCAGATTTGGTTTCAATAGCATATAATTTCCTTGTTTATTATAGAAATGTTGACTTTACCCCGATTATTGTATTGATTGATTCTCCATTTAAATTCCAATTTGTTATTCTACCATGTTTCATTAAATCTAGAAGGCGGTGTGTCATCCACCATGTAGATAGTAAAACTTTTTGAAGATGTGGTAAATTGCCACGCGAATATTATAAATCTGATCATAAAGGAATTAAGAGCAATTCAGTGGAAATGATCATTTTTACACAAGGGAATACAACCTAAACAAAGTATAAAATGAGTGGACATTCAAAATTGATTATTCTAGCGGGAGGGGCATCTTCTAGAATGAAGAAACCGGCTACTATAGTAGATAAGCTTACCGAAGAAGAGGTAAAACAAGCAAATGAACTCAGCAAAGGCCTTATCGGTGTTGGAATAGACGGAAGACCAATGTTGGATTATGTATTATACAATGCGAAAAAAGCCGGTTATCGTGAAATCTATATAGTGATAGGTCAAGACGGAGCCCAGTTCAAAGAACACTACGGGGAAAAAGATAGGGGTAACTATTTCAAGGGATTGACTATCTCCTTTGCTGTTCAATACATACCTAGAAACAGAAAAAAACCATTTGGGACAGCAGATGCTTTATTTCAAGCATTGGAACAATATCCAGAACTCAAAATTGGCAGATATACGGTGTGTAATAGTGATAACCTGTATTCTGTTGAAGCCTTTAAAGCACTCCGAGAGACCAAAAGCCCAAATGCGTTTATCAGCTATAATCGTGATACACTCAACTTTCCATCAGAACGCATCTCACGATTTGCTTTGTGTAAACTTGATGAACATGATCATTTATTGGATATTATTGAAAAGCCCACCATAAAAGAGTCAGAAGACTTTAGGGATACCAATGGGAAACTTAGGGTAAGTATGAACGTATTTAAATTTGATGGTACAATGATGTATAATTATTTAAGGGATTGTCCAATTGATCCCGTTAGAAACGAAAAGGAAATACCAACAGCATTATTGAATATGTTGAAAGATTATCCTAATTCTGTGGTTGGAATACCATTTTCAGAACATGTCCCTGATTTAACTGCAAAAGATGATATAGTAGAAGTAAAAAAATACCTTGAATCAAAATATAGTCAGTTAGACTGGGGTTCTTTAGATCTTCCCTATAGATGACAACAAAATTAAACCTGAGGGCTCTAATCACCTTGTTGTGGAATTGTCGGAAATGAAGCAAAAAGGTTCTACGGCGTATTCTGAACTAGGAATAAAAAAGTCATTTATTTTGACTGTTTTGGTAATAGGTTTTAAAAAGAAAAACCGGGTTATTAATGTCTGTTAAAACAAATATTACTATTAGATGCCGTTTAAGTGGGGATCCAAAAGCCTAGAATCAACCCATTAATGCAACCTAAAAGATGAATTGGTATAAATAAATACTCTAAACAAAGGCATTAAAACCCTATATTCTTTGTGAACTAAGACTTTGGATACAAGAGTTTTGCGAAGCCGATTTTTTGAAAATAAACCTATGGTAAATGAAACTAACGGATTACAAGTATAGATGGCATCAACTATAGCCCAATATATATCAACAAGATTAATTGTAATTTTGAGACATTTAACCCAAACGAAAATAACTTTTCCGAGAACAATCACTCAAGAAATAAAAACCGATGCAATGAAAATAAAAACTAAAGAACAAATCAATCTTTTTCTAGAAAATACAAGCAACCAATGGTCTTTCACAGATGGCCATTTGCGACTCGAAATAAATTTCAAAAATTACATTGAAACATTTTCATTCGGAACCCGAATAGGGCTAATATCTGAAGCCCTGAACCACCACCCTACATTGACAATAGACTACAACAAACTGGTCATAAAAATCAAAACACACTCAGAAAATGGAATTACAGAAAAAGATTTCCAATTCGTTGCAATAGTCAATCAGAATTTGAAGTCCAACTAACTTTTGGGTCTCTATAAAATTGATTCCCAATCATTCCAGTACTATCCCGTGGGCAGCTAAATCAATCCTGACTTCGTAGTTTTGGTGACATAATAAATATTTTCTTACTAGCACAAGTTTTCCTTTCATTAGTTGATTTCATAGTCAATAACACCTTGAAAGAAGCTTTAGACCTTACTTTCAGCCTGAAATAAGGTCAAAACCCTGACCAGACCTGAAAAAAGTGTCATTTCTAACTGTTACATTACTGGAAACATCTTTTTTGATCAATGCTAATACTAGTGGTAGCGGTTTGCTTAGAAAGCAGATGGGTAATACCTAGTTTGGAAAAGGGAGGTCAAATAAACTTCAGTTTTTTGACTAATTGCAAAATACAAGCTATATGCACATGAGGCAATGTTCTTTTAATGGGAAAGGCTTTGGAAATATCCTTATTGATTACTCCCCCTTTGATAGTTACTTTAAAGCCTTCTATAACAGAGGAGTGAAGGTCGCTCAAATTGGCTATAAGGAAGTTTGTCAAAATCGACATTTGAGTATTCACTTATAAATCTATCCACTACAACAAAGCCCTCTTAGTTGAACCGTTTTGATCGGTTCATCAGGGAAAATTATTTGGTCAAGATATCCCGTTTACAAAAGGAGAATGAAGCCTTATTTTGTTTTGATTTTGGGGATATTGATTTTTGTTTGTATAGGCGTAAAGTAAAAGTTTCCAGAGGCTATGATAATAAAAACCCTAAATCTACACAACATACATACACTACAACGGAGATTTCAAAACAAAGTGATTAGAACCAAATATCTTAATAAAAAGAGATGATAGTTGTAAATTATTCCACAAAATGACTGAAAAAATTTTTACGAAAGAAAAAAATGCCCTTTTGGCAAACTTGTGTATAGTTATTCATTCCCTTACTCTAGGCTTTACGGAGGAAAGTAGTTGGTCTGTATTTTCTATTAGGTACGACTTCAATGTAATATGACATAGAGTTGCAAAATATGATGCAAATATGTTATATTCAATTAAATATATAGCAATAGACGAGCATATCACATGGACACTTTTTTCACAATAATACATTCAAAATATATCATATATATAAGTGATATATTACTCAAAAAAGTGAAAGTCAGGTTTAAATGTCTAACCTTTTGAACATTAGAAATAAACTAATCATTACATTTTGGAAATATAGGTTTATAATCGTCCATCAAGTTAGATCCTTCTGAGAAGGAAGCACATTGTGTTACATTGGAAGCATTCCAACCACTGATATTTTGATTGAACGCACTGGCACCTTCAAACATCCGTTGCATATACGTCACATTACCAACATTCCAACGACTGATGTCTTGATTAAATGTAATAGCATCTAGAAACATCTCTTCCATATTCGTTACACTACTGACATCCCAACTACCGATGGTTTGATTAAAATCACTAACTCCTCTAAACATTTCCTCCATATTGGTTACATTACTGACATCCCAGTGGACAATACTATTTATTCCGTCTTTCCATCTATTCCTAAAAAATAGTTTTTCCATATTGGTAACAAATGTAGTAACCAAACGATGGGTACGCCCAGAAGCGATAGTTTCCTTTATTTTGTTATCATCAACGATAAGATACTGTGTTCCCCCAAATTGTACACTCTGTCCAATCAGATCCCGTGCACATTCATTGGCTTTGATGATAGCATCGTCTCTATACAACGGAGTACACGTATTGGTAGGTTCTTCTATCGTTGGAGGCTGTTCATCAACAGGGTCTTCTGGCGTAACAGGTTGGTTATTGGTAGGCGGATTGTTATTGGTAGGTTGATTTGTTGTCTGCTGCTGTTCTTGTGGAGTTTCCTCCTCTTGTTGATTTTCCTCTTCTACAATCGGCTCATCAAATTCTCCCGTGAATGTAAACTCCGCTTGCAGTTGGCAATTTCCCTTTACTTTGAAGCTGGCAATCGAATAGGTAGTATCTAAATCATCAGGGCAACCAGAACCTGTGGTAGTCCATCGTTCAAAGTCATAACCATCATCTGGTGTGGCATTTACCTCAAAGTTATCGCCAAATCCTATTTCCCCCTCCGTTTTGTCTACACTACCCCCAGAGCCTGCCTCAACGGTCATGGTATACAAGACTCTAGTAAACACCGCCTTGATTTCACAATCTTCACTGGCTTCAAATGAAATGGTCAAATCTTCAGCCTTAAACTCACCGCAGCTTCCATCCCAATTCTTGAATTCATGATGTCCATGGGCTGTTGCTGTGATGCTCACCTCTTGGCCTTCTTTTGCTGTGAGGGTTTCTGTTATCTCTCCACCTTCATTTGATGATGTGCGGATCGTGTAAGGCTTTTGGGTAAAAATCGCTTGTAGTTGACAATCCCCTAAAACAGTGAATTCCAATCTCGGGGACCGAGTCCGGTCGGGATCGGACGCATCATCATCGCTTAATGATGGACAATCAGTACCCTCTACTGACTTCCATTGGGCAAACACATAACCCTCATCGGGAATTGCGGTTATTGTGGCTTTTTGTCCATGTACTAGGAATAGTTCTTCATTGATCTGCTGCCCGTCTCGGGTCACACTTCCTCCCTCAGAAGATGCAACACTGATGGTGAATACTGCCTTTTCAAAGACCGCATTCAAACTACAATTACCTTCAACAATGAATTCCGTTTCAACCTCTGTAGCATCTTCAAGACTAGGACAATTCGTAGAGGACGTTCCTTCTTCAATTGTCCAACCGCTAAATCGATAACTTTCATCAGGAGTTGCGGTAAAAGCGACCGTCTCTCCATAAACTACGGATAATTCCTCATTGACCTGCTGCCCGTCTCGGGCTACACTCCCTCCCTCGGAGGATGTCACTTTGATGGTATAGCTTACTTTTTCAAAAACTGCTTCAATCGTGCA
>Ga0209544_1002822_pt1 | contig 14561 bp, 10 predicted proteins | sample MesohylPK_FD_187297 | JGI IMG/M metagenome (GOLD analysis project Ga0209544, IMG submission 187297) | Host-associated microbial community of the marine sponge Aplysina aerophoba from Gulf of Piran - sponge mesohyl, lysed by proteinase K... | ecosystem: Host-associated > Porifera > Sponge >...
TGCGGGATTCGGGACCCTGGACACCAGAAGCAGGCCGGCCACTACCGGACGCAACGCGAGGACCGGAGAGGCGGTCAAGGCAGGGAAGACGCGCAAGGATGCCGTCAATGCAGGTGTCGGGTCATAATGCTGCAACGCCAACCGGGCGTTTCCGGCGAGCACTCAGCCCGCCCGCATGTGGAACTCGGCCGATTGCTATGCAATGTTCGACACTACGCGAGCTACCGGGCTGACGCCGGGAGAAGCAAAGGCAGCTGGTGTGGCCCATTTCAAACTTGCCGAGACCATGACCCAATTCTCTAGTCTGCCGACGGTCCCCGCAGAGACCCGCCGAACACTGAGGCAAAGATTCCATCGTTGCATTCCTGCAACGTACGTCCATCCGGCTGAGCAAAGGGGGTCCACAAACGTTACAGATGAACTATTCCTGCAGCTCCTCTCGAATCTGACTGTCGAATATGCCGCTACGCTTGAACAAGCTCATACCATTTACAGCGAAGCTCAATGGCATGATTCTACAGAAGCGAGCTTCGATGACCTAATAGATAAAGGTTGGATTCAAGTCATTTGGGGAAGAATATCAATACCGATTGACGTAGCAATAGTCGCTCGGAATAGCTCTTCAGATCTCATGCCTTCATATATTGCTCTGGTAGAACAGAGATTTTTTACGTCGAATGTCTGGAGCCCGGACGTATCCAAGGACACACTCCTTACTGACCTAGTCAACAGAATCGATTCCGGTTACTTAAGAATAGACGACATTTATTGTCAAACTCCCAGCTGGGTGGCTGCACGCCTTTGGGATCGCTCGTACTCAATGACTTCGGAACCTTCCCAGGCCCTCCGTCTCTGGGTAGATCGGTGGAACCTACTTGGCTCTCCCGACATAGAGATCGCAAGAGCATGGAATGAACCAGCCCGCACTGCTTTTCGCGATTCCATCTTTTGTGCATTAGCCGAAGATAATGGAATTTGCACGTTTGAGGATTTTCGAAACGAATTGATACATCGCGTGACACTAACTACCGGGCGCGCCCTCGCGTCGTCCGACGATTATGTTCCAAGTCTTCCGGTTAGTCTGATTGAGCGCCCTCTTTGGCTTCGAAATCCATCTATTGAACGGTTGGTCGACGAAAAATATCTTCAACTTAAGGAATATGCCCACTTGATTTATCTGTTAGAAGCAGAGATCACGAACACCGAGTGTTCTAGTGCCCCGCATCCTACGTTTCTTCGACTCGCCGATTTAGCTCTGGATCGCGCGCCGGTCTTCTTGATTCTTCTTATGCATGCGCAACGCAATCCATCTCTCATAGTGGAATTGCTTCTGCATCCGCCAACTTCGGCAGTAGCGTGCTTGTTAGTTGCGCAATGGCAAGCGCCCACAAGTGCCTGGGATCGGGCGCTCCTTGATAAGGATAATCAGTCAAACAGATTGATCGCATTTTCTGATGCTGTTTCGGTTCTCCAATATCATCTCAATAAAGAGAATATCCATACGCGCGAAGTCGCCCTTCTTCTTCGCTGGTTGCACGATAGTGTGCGAATAAATGCGGGGGACCGGAAGACGAGTTTTGAAGAAATGCTCGCGAGGTTCTCAACTGAGCTGGTCCGTCTGTCACAATCAACGATAAGTAATATTATTGAAATATTGTTAGAAGACGCGGCACCCTTGCGTTTGGGGGCAGCTAACTTCCACGCCGCTTTGGATGCAATCTCTGTCGGTCGCCTCGCCGACGAGATCGATCCAATACCTTTGGCCCAGGGTTACTTGACTTCCTTTGCTACAGACGAAGGAATGTTGTCGGCGGCTGGAGTTACGCCCCGCATGGCAGTAGCTTTGCATACGCTTGCTAAGCGAATGCCGGAGGAGGTCTACCATAACATCTTGTCGCCTGTGAATATCATTGCGCGACTATCCGCTTGCACGGAGGAAAACCAGTTTACTCTTGTGCGCGCGATTGGTCAGGCCATTAGAATTCACATTAGGATATTGTGTCGAATGGTCATCGGATTGTCGACGAAAGCGCCGGAAGTAATATTTGATGCCCTGACCTCGGCTATTCGCACGGGAGCAGTAACGGACTTGGAGGCAGGCAGAGTTGGTGCGTTTTCGCCAAACTTTGAATCACGAAGCTTTTTTGAGTCTCAGGATCGGACGATTGCGGCAGATATGGGAGGAGCGTTGTCGGCGATCGCTGAATCAGACACGAACGGGCTAGCAGACGCGATACTAGAGACCGATGAACCAACGGTCCTTGCGGAACTCCTTGTTTATTGCCCAATTGCGGTCCAAAAACGTATCAGAGATCGGGTCACCGAGATTGCGCCCGACGATGCAGCGCCGATCTATTCGCTCGATGAGGTGCAAGTGCGCATAGACGCTCTTCTGGCGGCGGGGCTCGGAGAGATTGCCGAGGACTATCTTCGGGACGAAATGGATCTGCGTACTTGGGGCAAGGTACCGGGGCGAAGGAGTGTTCGCTTTCGGCAATCTCTTCGTGCAAAGTTGCTGAGGGAGGATTGGAGAGGAATCAACGGGGCAGAACTACCTGAAGATCTATCTCCCTCGGAGCAGGAGACCGCACGGGAGACGCTAGCGTTCTATCAGGCGGTGGCAGCTCTCAATAATCCTGCGGCCGAGCGAAGCGAAGCAGTGGAGCTGTTTTCGCGGCTGCACAGACGAAGCGGTGATGTCGCCGCGTATGCTATCAATCTGTTCCTATCACATATCGGAAGGGTACTTGAAGACGGCTTGTTTGAAATACTAGACGACCATCGAACCGTTGAAGCGGAGAATGTATTAGCGGACGGCGAGATCAATTTGCAAAAGATACGAGGATTGAGCAAAGCAGACGCTGAAGTTTATGCGTGCTATAGGGCACTGTTGTTACTTGCGCTTGGGAAGGCTGCACAGGCGCACGAGATCCTGAATTCGATCGAATCAGTACAACTTAGGGATACGGCTATTGCTTTTGACTCTGTGGCGGTGACCCGACTGGGCCGCCAGCCGGAAGCAGTGGTAATGCTAAATGTGGCGACACGAACGTTTGGGGAAACACGCCATTTGCACGCGGCAAAAGCTTACATTGAAAGCGGATCGGGAACATTTCAAGTTTTGGGGGTTACACCGGATGATCAGTTAATCCCTGCCACGAAAGAAGCGCTAACTCGGTTGAGGCAAATGGATCCACTTCAGCAGGCGCAGGTATTAAGTCCGTGGAGCGACCCGTTTGAAAGACTGGTAACGGATCTAATCGTCTCGGCAACGTCAAGTGTAGAGAACCTAGTTCCGGCAATGCGAAATTTGGCGCTCGATTCATATGAGGATGACATTACGGCACTCGTTCGGGAACTGCTGACAGGTCAGTTGGAGTTACTTGATTGGCATGTGGCAGATCACTCCCGCGAGGGCTGGAGCGCTCGGGGTAATCCTGGTAAACCAGATCTGGTTCTTCGCCGCGGGAGCACGACCCTGTCTGCCGCGGAAGCAGTGGTATGCAGAGATGCGATTAGGGAGGATAATCTCCGAACTCATTTTCACAAGCTATTTGGGTACTCTTCGTGCAGCGTAAACTTCTTGCTTACATATACTTTTCGAGATGTTTCAGAAACCCTGCGCCGTCTTCGCTTGGTTGCGGAGAGCAACACGCCAGAGGGTTTCAAGTGTGTGGATGTTGTGGACCTTGCCACAAGTGGTTCTGCACCTCGGGGATTTTATGGCATATATTCAAATGGTATGGGGCCCATTAGAGTCGTGTTTCTTGTCTTAGATTTGAAACAAAATGAACGCCGTACGGCGGCAGCAAGTGCAGTAGAGCGACCCGTCTAGGGAAATACGGGGGGTTTGTACGGAAACGGAAATGTGGCATCGAGAACGTGGCTTTGGGGCGGGCCTGGGGGAGCCTGGGTCAAGGGGACTGCAACGTTGATACCTATTGAAGCGGGCTAGTCGGACGGACAAGTGAGGGGGAGTCAATTGATCTGTGCACCGTTCAATCGAATGAACCATGCTCCTGGCGAAGTGACGCCTATGAGACGTTGGGCTGTCGTTTCGTCGAGTACCAACAAGGGGCGATGGGACAGGCTGGGATCACCGACGGGTGCCTATACAACTGGGTACCTTGGCTGCTGCGAGGAAACAAGGCCTTGATTGGTGTGCGTTCCTGGACCTCGCCAAGACTCGAGGTTGGAGCGAAGGGTTCTCGTCGGATTGCTTCGACTGGATGGACTGGGGGACGACACATAGTCAACCCAGCGGTGCAAGGCGAACATTTGCCGCGCCGAGTCCCTAGTAGGGCGAAGGGGAATGCTTGAAGCCAGCGGCAACCGATGAAGACCGCACGGGCTGGGCCCGGCGTGATGCCGAAGGGAGACCTTGCAGTAATGTATCCTCCGCCTGTGTTGCGTGAGGAACGCGGGCGTGGTTCGGCCGCCTCGGCGGCCGGCCCTATGAACAGTGTTCGATCAGAAATTCTGGATGGTGTACTGAGTCCGCAGGTTAATCCGAGCTGGGAATAGAGACATCGATGACGCGAATTCCAATTCTTGGTCTCTCGTCGGCAGACAGGGTCGACAACAAGCGGTCTTCCAGTTCAAGGGAAGTAACCACCGGTGACCCCATCACCGGTGGCGTGGGTCGGCAGTCTTCCGTGTCTCCGAACCAGAATACAAGATAGATGCCATGCCCGTCGGTTCCGGGATCGACGGTGTAGCGGGCAATCAACTGTGATCGAACAGCACTCCAGAGATCACGATGGCAGCTTCTCTTGATCTCCACGGGAACATTGAAATGAGCAAAGGAAACACGAATGTCTGCCCGTTTGTCGTTTGCGTAACGCCCTTCCGGCTGGACTTCGATACCGAGTCGCATCAACCTGTTCCGCAGATCCGATAATAGTGCATCTCGGCAGGCGTCTTCCGGGCGAGGATTCTGTGGGCGGTTGTGATGATCCACATTCCAGTGTTGCTTCCAGTCGGACGTATTGCCGTCGCGAATGGTGCGTGCAATCTCGTTCAGGTGTTCCAGGATCAACGCCGCGAGGTCGGCAACGTTTGCAGGTGCGCCGCCAGCGAGCGTTTCGAGAACCTGAGCGACATCGCCATAGGCGAATTCGGCTTCGCGACGGGCTGCTTCTTGCCGGTAGGTGGCGTCCATGAGAAGGGAACGCCAGGGACGCAGATCGTCGTCGGACGACAAGGCCTCAAGGGCGCGCGAAGCGTCTTGCGTCGAGATGCTCGCCAGGTGCTCTATGCAGTCTCGGACCCGATCGGCAGCGTTCATTTCCGGTGTCACCATGACGCCTTCATCGGACTCGTCGCCAAGAGAGTATGGCCGGCAGGAGGCGCCGATGAGCCGGATCAGAAGCCGAAGCGCAGGCGCGCTCCGGCGGCACTTCAGATCGGGTGAGATGCCGAACTGCCTGGTCACCGCGTCCGCCAGGAAACGGATGCGGCGCTCCTTGCCAGCGGCATACGATTCCAGCCGACCGACGTAGGATTCCGGTGCGATGCACAAGCCTGCAACCAACCAGTGGACGCGCTGCGCCACGCTCATTCGGTGCTCGGCGCGCTTCTCGTTGATCAATGCCAGAAGCGGATCGATGTCACAGTAGCGCCTGGCGGCAAGTAGCAGGTGGTTCAGGCTCGACAACTGCCCGGATGCACAACGCACTGGGAATTGCCTGAGTAGAGGCATCGTGGCCAGGCGGGCGATGGGGGCATGGTCCGGAGAATGTGCCAATTCATGGATGCCCGCGGGAGATTCCGCGCCCCTGCGCAGTTTCGATAGAACGGAACGTACGAGCACATTGGCGGCGACCTCGGGGCGATTGGAAAGCGTCCAGGCAAACCAGGGCGGCGGCCTGTCGGCAGGATGCCGTGCAGTGGGCCACATTGGCACGGTGTAGTGAACCGCCAGGGCAAGCCGCAAGCGCCGGTAATCTATGTGGATCTCGCCGGATGGCGCAGTCTTCGCCATCTCCTCCAGGCCCGCCATGAATGGCAGCGCGAGATAGTGCGTCCGATTCGCGATTCCGAGGCGTATGACCTTCGTATCCGAAGGCAAGTCACTCCGGTCGATGGTCTTGCGAAACCCGGACAGAACGGCATCGACCAAGCTTTCGTCACCGGCCAAGAGAGCGTTCAGCCTGTCTCTCGGTGAATTGCCCTGAACGTTGAGGTATCCACCGAAATATACCTTGGCGAGTTCGTGCAGAAGCTGGGGCCTTGCCGTGTTTCCGCGCAGTTCGTCCGCGTGCGGCTTTACGTGGTCGCGCCAATCTGGACCCTCGGTCCGTGACCGCGCCTGTGCGCGGGGTTTGGAGGCGTCCCTGTCAGAAGTTGGGGCTTCAAGCTCAACCATTCTCCTGTCAAATGCGTCGTTGAGACCGACGAAGCCGATCAGGCGTTTCGATACAGCCTCGCGGGAAAGACCCTCATCGCAACGGCTGTAATGCAGGCATTCCGCAACTTCAGCGATGAGCCACTCGGCGGTGATCCGATTCTTGGCAGCGACCGCCTGGTCCAGGCACCACAGTCCGAAATCCCGGGGCCGCGCGACCCCCAGGAGCCTGCGATGCTCTTCTTCGCGCATGCAGTTGTAGAACCGGTAGGATTCGGTGCAGTCAGGCCGTTCACCGCAATGCTGCAGGCTCATTTCCAGCAGGGTCTTCCACGCGGCGGCGTGGCTTTCAAGCCACCTGCGAATCTCTCGCGATTCCTCGCGGCCGATATCTGGATCGTACGTCCAGTCGCCTGCCTTTGCGGCTGGTTCCAACCAATGGAACAGCCGGGTCAAGTCCACCTCATCCCCCGGTAGACGAAGAAACCGGGCCAACAGGTTCGTGGGCAGCCAGCGAATGAAGAAAGCGGGAAGGCCGTGTGGCCTCTCATCCGCGAGCAATTTGTCGTAGCGTTCGACGACTTGGTCGAGCAGCACGGCGAGCTGGGTTCTTGTCGATCTCTTTGGAAGTTGTCCAGACCAGAAATATTCGTATTCGGGGCTGTAGTTGGGTCTTTGCGGCATCCTGAGATATTGTACGATCTCCGATTCCGATATCGCTGCAGGGTAAAGCGTGGACAGCAGACAGCCGAGCAGAGCGTCGCCGGAATCCGCCACCCTGTCGGCATAGACGTCAGCGGCCAGCTCTTTCAGCTCGGTGAGCGCCTCGGCGTCATTCCGGTGGTGCCGCACGAACACGTCTACGGCGCGATCCCGAATCCTCGGCCACCTTGTATCATCACGGATTAGCTCTTTCAGCGGAGCGGCAAGCTCTGGAAGTGGCTCACCATGCCGGAGGGCTTCGAGCAGGATAACGATGAAGGATTGCCAGGAGTCCTCCCGCGTGGGAGCGGTCAGGATTTCGCGGACGTGGTTCTCCATGTCGGAGGAGACAAGGTCGCCGAGCCGTGAATCCAGCTGGAGCGTAGTGATCAGGCGGGGGTTTGCAGCAGTCTGCCGTTCGATGCCATCCAGAAGCAGGCGCTTTTCTTCCGGCGCGAAGTGTCGGGCGTCTCCGTAAAGGACGATGCCAAGAGGATCGCGCGGGATCACCTCCGCTCGGCTGGATTTGCTGTGTGCCGCGAGCCATGCGGAAAGGCCCCGCAGTTCGGAGACCACCACGCCATCGTATCCGGTGATTAGAGCGAGAATGCGCCCGACCGGCAGCCCGTTCTCGACAAGAGCGGCCAAGTATCTGGCGGCGAGAAACTCCGCAACCTGCCGGTGAACGGGACCCGTTCGCCGCTCTGTGGGAGATTCGAACAGCTTGGATTGCAGGCTGCAGCGAAGAACCTCCCGCTCTGTTCCCTGTAGCCGATCAAGTTCGAGGAAACGCTGATCGCTCTCCGCGCCCGGCAGTGCGTACCCGGCGGCACCAGTCAGAAGCTGCACTGCGCAAAGCCTTCCGCTGGCCTCGATCAGATCGGTGATACCGGCACGGTCCGGACTTGCTATGCGATGCTCTTCATTGTGCTCTGCAAGCAGGGCCCGGCATGCCATATCGAATGCCTGCGTCCTGGTCTCGGGCCAGACACTGTCGGCTCCGACCGCAACCGCGAGCATTTTCAGGCTCTGTGGATTGGCCAGTAATCCATGGAGGCCCTTCTCTTGGGCTGCCGCGACAAAATCCTCTGGATCATTGATTCTTGGAACACCGTTCAGAAATTGGCGGATATCTTGGGCGGACAGGGGATCGAGGCGGAGCACCTTGACGGCTCCACTGGGCGATACCTGTTTGAGATGATCCCTGTCGTTCGCCCCGAACCAATCGGCCTCACGACACGACAGGCGAAATCGGGGACGGCCCATTCGGTCGAGTTTGGCACGGATTCCGTCCAATGGTGTACGTCCGTCGGTGGCTCCGGTCCGTGTCTCGTCGAGCCCATCGATGAAGAGAGTCGTATCGTGCCACTCGGGTCTGTCGTCAAAGGTCAGGAAATCGCGCGCGGTGACGCGACGTCCGCCCTGGCGTTTCGCCAGATGTTTGAAAATGGTGGTCTTGCCGGAGCCTGGAGGACCAAGCAGCACGTATGCCGCCTCGTCCTTCCAATCCTCAACAGGTCGGCATGGAGATTCCGAGGGGCCACGGGAGTCGCGCTCGCCGATGTCGCGGCATGTCCGTCGAACGGTGCACGTCATGGGTTGTCGAACCATTCGCAGGCCGGCGTCGAAAGAAACTCGGAAAGGGGAAGGCCTCCCTCGCCGACGACAACGGTTGCCTGGACGTCGAAGCGCTCCGCAAATCGTTCGAGACCGCTTGTCCTTGGCTTACGCGCGCCGCTCTTCACCTCGAAGACAACCAGCCTGCGACCGCGTGTCAGAACGAAATCCACTTCGGAGCCGTTCTCTCGCCAATAGTACAGACGGTGTTCTGGCGTGCCCGTATTGAACAGGTGCGCGCCCACCGCGCTTTCGACAAGGCGTCCCCAATAGCTGCGGTCAGCCTTTGCTTCCTCGAACGTGTATCCCGACGCAACGGCCATAAGTGCGGTGTTGAGAACATTGAGCTTGGGGATGGAGGATCTCCGTCGATGGGCCCCGGCGGCGTACTTGGTGAGGCCAGTAATCAGACCTGCGTTGGACAAGAGGTCCATGTAGCGCGCCAGGGTGGTCGTATTGCCGGCGTCCTGAAGCTGGCCGAGCATCTTGTTGTATGAGAGGATCTGCCCGGAATACTCGGCGCCGAGTTGGAACAGCCGCTTCAGCAAAGCGGGCTTGTCCACCCGCTGCATGGCGAGAATATCTCGCTCAATGTTGGGCTCGATCAATGCCTCGGCTATGTACGCGCGCCACCGGCCCTGCTCGGGAACGAGCGGGGCGCCTCCCGGATAACCTCCGAAATAGACGTAGCGCTGGAGATCGAAGCCGAACGCTGCCGACATTTCGGCGAACGACCAATGCATGAGGCGGACGGTTTCGTACCTGCCTGCAAGGCTCTCGCTCAGTCCTTGCTGCATGAGCAATGGAGCGGAGCCGAGCAGAATTACGTGCAGGGGCCGATCAGTTCGCCGATCGGCATCCCATAGCCCCTTGACCGTCTCTGACCAGTTCGGGATTTTCTGAATCTCATCGATCGTCAGGACGAGGCCGCGGTCAGAATTTTCGGCGGCCAACCGAGCCTGTTCCCACTGCAGGACCAGCCATCGTGCATCTCTTGGGCCGTCGAGCGGGGCCGATCGGTGCTCTGCGAACTCAGATTGAGAACTGCCCAGGTCTGGAATTGGGGGGAGGATCGCAGTATCCGGTTCATCGACAGACACATACCGAGAAGGCGCGTCCAGCCGTCCAAGGACTTGGTGAACCAGTGTGGTCTTGCCCGTTTGACGCGGACCGGTCACGATGGCGAGCCGCTGAGGCTTCTCGCGGAGGCGGTCAATTAGCGTGGAAATCTGGGCTCGTTCATAGGCTGCCATAAAGGTATTCTATCGTATTGAGTAAAATTACTCAAGAGAGTCGCAAGCCTCATGTATTCGAGGAAAATCGATTGTCGTGATGGTCTGAACCACGCCATGGCGTGGTCGTGCCGCATAGAATGGTTCCCGATGGGGAGGCGCACCAGCTGCTGACGAGATTCGGGCGGAGCCCCCAGGCTGTAGCGAGGGTGCTCGGCGAGGATGGCGACGGCAGACGGAGGGGTCAGTCCCTCGAGTCGAGCGGCGCGCTCCTCGCCGGGGACGAGGTTCCCGCCGATGCTCCCGGTGATCCGCGCCGCGGCGTTCTGGATCGAGTCCCGCGCGAGATGAGCGTACCGCGCGGTCGCCTGCACCTGTGTGTGACCGAGCAGCTTCCCGATCATCGTGAGGCTCTCGCCCAGGGCCAGTGCCCTCGAAGCATAGAATGCCTCAGGTCATGAATTCGCACGTCCTCCAGCTCGGCACGCGGGCGGATGCGGCGCCAAGGCTTCTGAAGGTCAGTAATGTGGGAGCCCGGCACCTTGCCGCGGATGACCCAGGGATTGCCCGCCTCGCGGGGTAGGTCCGCCAACACGGCGCGGGCCTCGGGGCTGAGCGGGACGACCCGGCCCCCAGTCTTTGCGTCGGGCAGCTCGATGCAATCGTCCTTGACGTATTCCCAGCGCAGGAACTGGATTTCCGGCAGCCGGTCAGCAGCAGCAGGCGGAAAGCGGCGACACGACGGTCCGCAAGCTGCGTCAAGACGCATCGAACTCCTGGCCAAGACGGGCAAGATCGTCAAGCGCCGCACGGCGCGCGGCGTCGCGACGGTTGATGTAGGCCATCAGATCGGCGTGCATGACACGCGCCGGTGCGAACCTACCGAAACAAACGGGATCTTGCCCGTCTTGAGCAGCTTGCTGAGGTGCGGGCGCGAGACGCCCAGAATGTCGGCCGCCTGCTGCGTGGTCAACATTGCGCCGGCCGGAACCAGCGTGACGGTTTGGCCTGACGCGACACCGCCCAGAAGATCGATCACCAGGTCGGCGATCGCGGGTGCCAGGCGAACGGACTCGCCGTCTTCGCGGTGAATGGCGAGGACGTCGTTCCCGCCTGCGCGGCGCAGGCCATCTCGTCCTGCGTCGGAAGACGGTGCCCCAAGTCCACCGCGTCGGTAGCGTTGCTCATCCCGATCCTCCTCTCCCGCAATGGCCAAGGGTCTCGATAGCGGCGCGCGGGCCTGCATTCAAGTGTAATATCGGGAATAACAGAAACAAGTGTAACGGCAAGCCAGCTGCCGCGGAGCCAGCCCCTGCCTCAACCGTTGCGCGGAGTTGGAAGGTGGGTCGAGGATCGACCGTTGCTCGGGATCAAGTACAGCTGCTGTGATAGCCCGGACCACCACAAACAAACATAGAGCCCGGTTGCCCGAGCCCTATGTCGGCCGGCTTGGCCGACCCCGGAGCGCAATGCTCTGATACGCGGAACATTACATTGTCAATTCGAGGTGGCAAGAACGCCGGTTGTGCGTCGTTCGGGCCGGGTAGTGGCGAAATATGCGAGAGGATCATCAACCATGCTTAGGGGTGAGATTCCCGCCTATGCTCCCGGTAACCCGCGCCGCGGCATTCTGGATAGAGTCTCGGGCAAGGTGAGCGTACCGGGCTGTCGTGTCGACTATCGCACAAACCCCACATTGCGGGTGAAGCGGTTACGATTTTTTACCGTTTTCACCCGCTTGGTGGGAAACGGGCTGTGAAGCTGGGCCATCGATCGCATCGTGGCGAGCCGATGCTGATGGTTGCAGATGAAGACGGTTGCCGATTCGTCATTCCGTGCTGGATGACCGACCCTGACGCGGCGGAGTGGACCGTCCGCGACGTTCCACGACTGTCGCGGGCGGCCCTGTCGGAACTGCAGGGTCTCGTTGCACTGGTTCTCCATACTCCTGATGTGCCGGACACAGGAGAGTGCAATGAGACATCGAAGAGAGAACACCTTGCAGCGAAAGTTGCCTCTGACACCTGCGTTGCGGATCACCTTGCCGCACGCCACGAAGGAGATGGCCGTCCAGTCGCTGTCAGAGCTGATCGCGGCAGTGATGCGACAAGACCCGGACCGAACGTCTCGGGACGAAGGCAGTCATGACTAGCGCCGCAGTGCTCACCGCGGCACACCGGGAGCGGGCTGCATATGTCTACGTCCGGCAATCATCGGAAACCCAGGTCCGGAACAATGTCGAGCGGCAGCGTCTTCAGTATGAGTTGGAGCGCCATGCGAGGGATCTCGGTTTTCGCGACGTCACGGTCATCGATGACGATCTTGGTCTGTCAGGTGATGGCGTGTTCCGCCCGGGTTTCGAAGCCTTGCTCGAAGCGGTATGCAAGGGCGAAGTCGGCTTGGTGCTGTCGATCGAGGCATCAAGGCTTTCTCGAAATGGCCGGGAGTGGCATACGCTCCTGGATTTCTGCGCCATCGTTGGTTGCCTGGTTGGTGACCGGGATCGGCTGTATGATCCGGCACTGATCGATGACCGAATGTACTTGGGGCTGAGAGCCCAATTCACCGAGATGGAGCTTGCGCTCTTCCGGCAACGCTCGCTGGAAAGCCGGATTGCGTTGGCGGAACGCGGCGAGTTGCGTATGCACCTGCCAGCGGGTTTTGAGAGGGTCGGCGGTGTCGGCATCGAGATGACTGCGGACCAGCGCCAGCGGGACGCGATCCATCTGGTGTTTCGCAAGTTCAGCGAACTCGGCAGCATCCGGCAGGTTTTCCTCTGGTTCCGGCGCGAGAATGTGGAGGTTCCGGTTCGCACTCCCGGCCAGGGATTGGTGTGGAAAGTACCGGTATCGTCGACGCCGATCAGCCAGATCCTCACCAATCCGGTTCACGCGGGAGCGTATGTCTATGGCCGGCGCCGGCAGGACACGGTCATCGAGAACGGTCGCAAGCGTGTGCGGCAAGGGATCCTGCAGAATGATCCTCGGGACTGGAAGATCTTGCTCCGGGATCACCATGAAGGCTACATCACATGGGAGCAATATTGTCGGAACCAGGAGTTGATCTCGGAAAACGTGACCAAAGTCAGAGGGGCCGTGCGCAACGGCCCGGAGTTGTTGGCGGGTCTGTTGCGTTGCGGCCATTGTGACCGGCGGATCCAGGTTCGCGATAACGGCAAGGCAATCAGGTATCGCTGCCTGGGCTCGATCCGCGAAAGGCAGACCTGCATCATGTTTGGTGCAGTTGCTGTCGACGCGGCCGTTGGCGCGGCAGTGATCGAAGCCTTGCAGCCTCTTGGCATCGAAGCGGCCCTGGCGGCGATGGCCGCGCAGGACACGCGGGATGACGCAGAGGTCCGACTGGCGGAATCAGCGCTGGCGGAAGCCCGGTATCTGGCTGACCGCGCCGAAGCGCAGTTCAATGCAGTTGAGCCCGAGAACCATAACGTCTTCCACAATCTGGTTCGGAAATGGGAACAGTGCCTTGCCAGGGTTCAGGCCTGCGAATCCCGGTTGCAGGCACTTGAGGCTGCACGCCAGACGGAGGAGTTGACACCTGAGGAACGTGAAGCCTGGCTTGCACTGGGCGACGATCTGGAGCGAGCCTGGAACCATGACAGAGCGACGCCGGAACTCCGCAAACGTCTCCTTCGCGCCGTGCTCGTAGAGATCACCGCGACGATCAGGGACCGGGAAATCCACCTGTTGTTGCATTGGAAGGGCGGTGATCATACCGAGCTGGTCGTTCGCCGCAGGCGCAAGGGCGAGCATCGATGGTCAACCGATGCCGGGACCGCAGAGTTGATCCGGGATTTGGCCCGGTATCTGCCTGACGAACTGATCGCCGGGCTTCTCAACCGTCTGGGCCGGAAGACCGGCAAGGGCAACAGCTGGACAAAGAGCCGGGTGTGCAGCTTCCGCTCCAGCCACGGCATTGCCGTCTATCGCAAGGGCGAACGTCAGGAGAGAGGAGAGTTGATCCTGTCGGAGGCCGCCGAACGGCTTTCCGTGGATCCTGCCACCGTCCGTCGGTTGATCCGCTCCGGTGTGCTACCTGCCCGTCAGGCCTGCAAGGGCGCACCTTGGATCATCCGGGAAGACGCGCTCGACAGTCCGGATGTTCTGGCCGGACGTGTCGGGAGACGTCCGTTATCAGCGGATCCAAATCAGGAAAGTCTCGAATTTCATTAACATAGCGAGATGGGGATTATGAGCATGTCACCGTGTCGATCTTGTTGTGACCGAGCAGCTTTCCGATCATCGACAGGCTCTCGCCGAGCGCCAGCGCCCGGCTCGCGAAGGAGTGTCGAAGGTCATGCAGGCGCACGCCGTCGAGGTCGGCCCGCTCGCGCACCCGGTCCCAGTAGTGGTTGAGGTCCGGCAGATGCCGCCACGGCTTCGTGCCCGGGATGACCCATGGGCTGCCCTTGATGCGCGGCAGCCTCGTCAGCACCTGCGCCGCCGCCGGCGACAGCGGCACCAGCCGCGCCCCGGATTTCGAATCGGGCAGGCGCAACTCGCCAGCCGCCAGGTCGACGTGCTTCCACTGGAGTTCGAGGATCTCGTTGCGCCGGCACCCGGTCAGCATCAGCAGCCGCACCGCCGCGGCCGGGTAGACCGGCAGCGAGCCGTCCGCCTCCATCTCGGTCAACACCTCGCCGAGCC
>Ga0209544_1002828_pt1 | contig 14521 bp, 15 predicted proteins | sample MesohylPK_FD_187297 | JGI IMG/M metagenome (GOLD analysis project Ga0209544, IMG submission 187297) | Host-associated microbial community of the marine sponge Aplysina aerophoba from Gulf of Piran - sponge mesohyl, lysed by proteinase K... | ecosystem: Host-associated > Porifera > Sponge >...
TGACCACTGCTTCCCTGGTGGCAACCCTGCGTGCCGGCAACAGGACTCCGTCCGCGTCGGTTATGCCGGTCATCTCCAGGAGCCGCGCCTCGCCCGTTGTTCCGGCGTACACTCCCACGCGCGTCGCAGCGGTCAGGTCCTCGTAGCGCGCGAGCTGGTGCACCTCTGCCGCGCGCATCAGCAGCGACAGGCGAAACCTGATGTGGCCGGAAGTGAAGACTGCGGCCCCGCTGCAAGTAGCCAGATTAAATCCCACACCGGGATGCCCCTACGAAAGACCGACAGGTCGCACCCTCTATGGCTTCGCGCGCCGTCCGCAGATCGGCTTCGAAGCCGAGATGGACATCGAATCCCGGCGCGTCAGGAGCACGATCCTCGCTGCAGTTCATCGGTTCGAAGTAGGCGTAGAAGCCCTACTTCAACTCCCTGCCTCGTTAGTGCATGCGCTCGCCGGATCAGCGACGATCAGGGCACAGCCCACGGCGGCGGATCCTGCTAGCGGCTACGTGTCTTGAACAGCGACCAACGCCGCGTTAGTCTCATCAAGCTCGGCATTGAGCTCCTCCAGACGCGCACGAAGCACAGATCGGTCTGCGGATGGCTTCGGTAATTCGCCCCGCCTTGGCGCGCCTGAGAGTGTCGAGATAATGATGTCCCGCTCCGTCTCGAGATCGGAGATACGCGTTCGAAGCGCCCTGGCCTCCGCTGCTCCGTAGATGCGCCGGCGGGCTTGCTCGTCCTCGCGCAGGCTCTTCTCTATTGCGTCGATACCGGCTCTAGTTTCGGGATGTTGGTCTGCCGCGACCCTCAGAAACTGGGCGAGTTGGTAGATGTGGAACGACTGTCCGGAGACTTCCCTGAACTCCTCGACAAGCTCTGGCCGTGCGCCTAGCCTCTTACCCCGATAGATCCACCACCAATCTTCCTTGGCGTCGTCGGAAATGAAGACGATGGGGCGCTTGTCAGCCTTGGCCTTCGCTAACATATCCTTCCAAATGATCAAATCGCCGAACTTGGCGTGCGGTCCGGCGTCCTTCTTGGTATCCATGTATCCTGGCGGGATCTTGTAGGCGTAGCGCTCCTCGCCTTCCTTCCTCAGCGCGTTGAGCCGCTCAGCGGGCCACTTCGCGCCAACGCGACCCTCAAGGAGGTCCGAGAGGCGTTCGACTGCGTTGGCGATCGCGTCCGCCGGATGACTAGCCTTATCAGCCTGCAGTCGGGCTCGAAAGTCCGTCACGAACCTGTCGAGAGCAGCCAGTTCCCGTTCCACGTCAATAACAGGATGGGCGCGGAGCTGGCGTAATCGCATCCGCGCTTGGTCGAGCGCGTCCGTGCACTCTTTGACGACTTGGTCGTACGCGTCCCGCGCGCCGAACTCGACGTCCAGTCGGTTGCGATGGAATTCAAGGCCAACTTGATAGGGAATCCAAATGGAGTCCCTAAAGAGCTCAAAGAAACATAGTAGCTGTTCACGTATAATTTCGGGATGGCGGAGACAGTGGAGCAAAATATTGGCGTCCGGAACGAAAATGGCGTCGTTCCACATCGCCGAAAGCTGTTCGGGCTTCCACCTGTACCATCCAATGAATTGTTGTCTCATCGCAACGCTATTCGATCCAGACAAGTCTTTGGATTCCGAGGCGCTCGGCAGCGTTCCGGATGAGCTCGCGTTGATGCGCCTCGGCGGTCCTCCCCGACTCGATCAGCACCGTGCCGAATGCTTGAGCGTTGGGGTGCTGGTGTGCTCGTTCGAATACGGCCATGAGTATCGATTTCCAGTCGCGACTGTTCCCCCAGCAGACAATCCTACCGTCCAGAAGCCGCCGACCATGCGGCTTGATATAACTTGCAGACGTTTGGCCTGTGTCGGGTATCGACAGCGAGCGCCAGACGTCGCTCTCATGAAGTGATAGCCGCGATCTTTCGTACGGCTTAACAAGGGAGTCCTTGATGTACACCCGCACCTTTCTAGGGTCCATGAAGTGGGCGAGACGGCCGCCGATTTCTGGATCCCGCGTCCAGAGCTCGTAGTGCTTAGCCCGTTCGACGTCAGGCAGCTTCGACCATCCGAGAGAATCTGCTTTGTTCCACAACCAGGCATTTACTTCGTCACGAATGTTGTCGGGAACCATCATTGGACTGCGCCTCTGTTGTGGGGCATCGGGAAATCGAACTCAGGAAGTTCGAGCTGGGGGTCTCCTTCGCGGGTGAACAGATCGGCCTGGTCCCGCAACCAATCGAGCATAAAGCTACCGGCACCCTCGTCTCGGAAACCTACTACACCGGGTAGCCGGAGCCTCTCGATGTTACCACGAGAAGCCGTTTCAAGCTGGATGACCTCCGCGACGCGGCGAAGGTCACTCACAAAGTCCAGAACAACCACCTTGTCCTTGTTGGGAGCCACGCGGAGGCCTCGGCCGAGCTGCTGGACGAAGATCCGACGACTATGTGTGACCCGCATGAACACGATCATATCTACGTCGGGGACGTCGACGCCCTCATTGAACAAGTCCCGAGTGGTTACGATATCCAAACACCCCTTTCGGAAGGAGGCCATCGTTTGATCGCGTTCTCGCGCATCCATGTCGCTGGTGATCGACTCGGCCCGGAAACCGAAGAGCCTCAGCGTACCGGCGAAGCTCTTCGCATGCGCAATGGACGAACAGAAGGCGATAGCGGCGCGCCGCTTGTCTCTGTCGAAGGCGTCTCGAACCGACCTCGCGGCCTCCTCGTCGCGAGTTGGAAGCAGAAGCCGTCTGTTCAATTGGGAGATAGAGTAGCTGTAGCGGGACCGGGATCTAACGAATTCCCAATCTATGTTATCGGCGAGCAGGCGATAGTCTGCCTCGCAAAGAAAGCCACGCTGGAGCCCTTCCGCAATACCAATCTTGATCACCGGCGGGCCCAGGAGATGGTCGATGTCGTACCGGTCTCCGCGCCATGGGGTCGCTGTGACCCCGCCGATCATCGCGCCGGACATGTGCTCGGTGACACGTTTGACCGTCTCCGAGCCTACGTGGTGTGCCTCGTCGATGAAGACCGCACCAAATTGAGGAATCTCGTCGATGCGGGAAGCCGCGCTTTGTACCGTGGCGAACGTAATACCGTCCCAATACGTTGGCGACTCGCCGCCAATCAACCGATGAGTTGATATCCACTTGGGAATCTGGTCCCAGAACGCACGGTGGAGTTGGTCGACGAGTTCCCTCGTACCGGCGAGCACAAGTGCACGACCGTGGGGGACGGCTTCGTCGCGGAACATCTGGGCGAGTGATTCCGCGAGGACGACAGTCTTGCCGAGGCCCGTGGCAAGGACGACTTGGCCGCGGCCCGTCTCACGGAGCGCGGCAACGAAGTTGGCGACGGACTCCTCCTGGTAGTCCCTGAGCTGGCGGCGCGACGGCGCGTACTCGGGACTGCGCGTAGCGATAGCCAACAGCGTTGCGGGTTGCAGCGTCTCGATTTCGATTCCCAGAGCACGCCAGCGCTTGATCGCGTCTCGAGTGCCGGGACCGACAGGCCGGGACGAAGCGACGAGAATGCGGTCGGCGCGGTAGAACCGGGCAGCCGCGCCAACCTCGTGAATCGCGGAGGGAGGCGGATAGCCTGCCGATGTGAACTTGCATTGGATGACCCACAGTTGACCCTTCTTCACACCCAGGACGTCGGCCCCGCGGTCTCCCGAACCGCCCACGAGGCGCACATCATCAAAGCCGTTGCAGACGAGCAGCCGCGCCACGTCGCGTTCGAAGGCCTGCCACGGACCTCTTAAGAGCCGGCGGCCGTCGAAAAAGGATCCCTGGCATTTCATTCGGCCAAATCGGACCTCAAAAGACGCAGGGAGCAAGCGGCGCGGATGATCGTATCGCGGCTCGTGCCATCGAGGTCCGCAGGCGTATGATTGGCAAGCCAGACTGCGTCGCCGAAGTAGGCGTCGTAGCGGGAGAGGACTCCTGCCTTGGCATCTTCGGTGACCTCGGACGCGCCGTAGTCAAGCGCCTCGTAAGGATCTTCCCAATACTTACCGTCAAGGAAAAGTTCGGGATGGCGTGAGAATAGTCCTCTCAAAGACCGGAAGTCGGCATATGCCCAGAAACGTCCGTCAGAGATGGCCTTGGTGTGGTCTGGTACGTGGCGATTGGCCATCCGCTGAGCGACGGCGTTTCTTTCAGCGTCGGTGAGTTCGGCATAGAGATCGTCTCCCTGCGTCGGCGCGAGGAGGTTGGGTACGGCACGAGCGATTTCGTCGAGGACTGTGGTCGCGAACGCGATGATCTCCTGCGGGTCGAGGCGGCTATCGATGCAGTACTGTCGGCGAAAGTCCGCAAGAACTCGTGCGAGGGTTACATCCTCGGCTTGCCCCTTAAGGAAGTCGACCGTCCTGTGGGAGAGTTCCGTCAACAGCGCGTCAAGCGGCGTCATAGTGGTGGAACGGAAAATATCGTTATCCAGATCCACTAGGAACGCATACGTGCGTGTGGCGACGTCGTCCAGATGAAACGCCCATGGGGCACCTGCAACGAGATCGGGATCGGTGGGTTCAACCGCGAAGGCTTGGGTCTCGTACTCGACGCGAAATGTCGAGTGCGCGTACCTCCTGGTCAATTCGTGCAACGCGCGCCTCGGCGGCGGTGCTGATTCTGGTCCGTCTGTGTCGTCGTCGTCCGCAGGGTCTCCGCCGAGGGCGTCTACGAAGTCGTCCGGTATGTCGGACGGATCGCCCCGGTCGTCGGTCTGGCCTAGAACCTCTCTATCCTGTTCCACAATGAGATCCCACCAACGCTGATCGTCCAAGAACTCCGGATCGTCACTCGCGAAAGCGTCGGCCATCTGTTGCGCGCGCTCGTTGTCCTTGACCACCAGCACCCTTGACCACAATCCGTTCTTGCCTTGCGGGCTGGAGCGCCGAAACGCTTGGAAGAGCCGAAAGAGAGGGCTTTGGTTGCCTTCATAGCCTCGTTGCCTAGCTGCGACCGGGCGAAGCGGACCGTCTCCGCGGACTATCCGCACCATTTCGCTCCATGACGGGTCGTCACGCTCAAAGCGGTCCTTAGTGTAGCTGACTCTGCAATGGTCGATGTGAATCTCCCCAACAAACCGACCCCGGTTACGTGGATCGTCGATGGGATACTCAACCTCCGTCGTGTTGCCGTCGCTCCAGACGAACAATTCCTTGTTCGCGATCTCGATCTTTCGTCCGTTCCGAATGAAGTCGATGCCGTACTCAGTGTTGTGCAGGTATCTCTGGAGGCCAACCCAGCCACAGATACGTCTCGGCGTCTCTTGGACGTTGCAGCTTGAACTAGCTGTCGGACAGGACTCTTCGTCGGTCGTGAGTGTGCGCATGCAGTGAGTGCAGTAGCGTCGAGCAGCGAGAGACACGTCGATCTCCTGAACAGGATCGACGGTGGTACCATCCGGTAGCTTGACGGACCGTGACGCGCGCCACAAGCAAGGGCGCTGCGGTGCGACACTCTGGCCGTTGAAAGTGAGCCGAATGGTACCGGCATCCGAACCGAAGAGCAGCGCAGAGTACGTGCGCGCCAAGTGCTTGCGGATCGTCGTACGGTTGTTCGAGCGAGCGAGGTATGCACGTTGGTCTGGCTTTAGGCGAGATACCACGACCTCGGTTCCGTGATCGCCGTGGTTCGGTTTCGGGCGGGTCCGCCTTGGCACTCTGAAGTTCCGGGTCGCTCGCAGTTCGTCGAGATCTATGCGAACACCGACCTCCTCCGGATCTCCGGCACGGGAAGTAAAGACCTCCGTCACCAGGCCGAGACGCGCTGTAGCGATGTTGAATCCCATCCCGAATAACCCGAGGTTGGTCAGTGGATCGTTGCCGGACCATCCCGCCTTAACGGCATTTTCGAGTGTCTCGAGCGACATACCCGGCCCGTTGTCTTTGACCGTAACTCGCGCGGCTTCTCTGTCGGCGCTCGGGACGGCAACGGAGATTTCGGCGTGCTCTATGGTGCTTTCGCTCCGGGACGCGTGCAGAAACCCATCAATGGAGTTGTCTATAAGCTCGGCGAGACAACGCCACTGGTGGAGGTCGATCTCGCCCAACATCTGAAGGACCCTTGGGTCGGGGGTTAGGTCTAGTTCGTCGCGTGGCATGGTATCGTACCGGATCGTGGTCCGGGCTCTGGTTGTGGGTGGGGAATGTGGTTTGACATGAAGTCTCCGTCTGGTCTGCGAAGTCTGCATCGCGCCACGGCATCTCTGCTTGGTTGGCGCACTTGTGTTCGTTCGGTGTCGGTCTGAACCAGGGTGCCCCACATCCCAAAGGGAAAGGGCATTGGACAGAATGGTGGTATTCTCGCAATGTGTTCCAAATTTTTAAGTGGAGCTTCGTCTCCTTGTTCCAAATGGGGTTTGAACAGCCCAACGAGGCTCGTAACTTGTCTGAGGATCTCAGCCATGCGACACCGGTGTGGATGGTGGGCGGGCTGCGGATTCGTCGCGGTGAAGCGCGTGGGCTACGCTGTGCGCGAGACCGGACGCGAGTCGAACGGGAACCGCGTTACCCAATTGCCTCATGGTTTCCGTCCAGGAACCGTGGAACTCGTAGTCGTCGGGGAAGGTCTGCAGGCGGGCAGCTTCCCTTACAGTGAAGTAACGGACGCGTCCGTTCGGATGCCTTAGGGTGTTCTCGCCACCCGGAACGCCGTGGTCTCCGGCTTTGAGCGTCTTGGCGGGCTGGTCCCAGGGGCTGCCCGTGTGGCCGGGGTAGCTCCTGGCCCCGGGGTTGAAGCGGTGGTTGGCGAATGTGCCGGCCTCGTCCGAACGGGGATCCGGGAGGTCTGAGAGCGCGTCGCGGACTGTCCGCCACGCGGAGCCGGTGGGAGGAATCAGGGAAGAAGCGAGCAACCGGATGCGCGACACGGCGCGGGCGGGCGGCTTCGGCCGTCTATGCGAGGGGATTCCATGGTGGTCCCAATAGTCGCCCGTGATCCACTGGTCCCACAGTAGCCTGTCCGCGCCGTGCGTCTTGGGGAGGTCGTTGAAGGACCACTCGATGCCAAGATCCGCGCGAAAAGCGACGATGAAAACCCGCTCCCGTCGCTGGGGGACGCCGTAGTCTGCGGCGTTTAGCAACTCGAAGTCGATGCGGTACTCCAACTCGCTACCGGAGGTGTGGTAGCGCTCCAGGCGGGCCATATGCCCGTCCCACCCCTCACCGGAGCGGGGGACCACGGAAGGATAGGTCAATGTCAGCATTATGTACTTGAAGTATGGGTCGAACGACTTGCGAAGCAGACCCTTAACATTCTCCACGATGATTGCGCGGGGACGGAGCACACGGACAGCCCGGACGAGTTCTGGGAATAGGTTACGGGCGTCGGTGTGGCCACGATGTCTGCCCCCGAGCGAGAACGGCTGGCAGGGGGGCCCACCCGATATTAGGTCTATATCGGTCGGGAACCTGTCGAATCGAACGTCCTTGATGTCCATGGGCGAGACAGCGGGCCAGTCGGCGATAGGCCGAGCGCCACATAACCGGTTGTAGTTAATAGTCTCGCAACACCACTGATCCCACTCGACGATCCTCCGGTGATCGAATCCGGCCTGTGCGACGCCCATGGCGAGTCCGCCAACCCCGGCGAAGAGCTCTACCGACCTCATCCGGGATCCTCGAGGAAACATGTGACACGCTCGCGCACCGACTCAAGATCCTTGAGTTGGCACTCCCAGACAATGAGCACCCGCCACCCCAGCTGGCGCAGTTCGTACTGCTTGAATAGGTCGCGCTTGCGATTGCCATCGAGTTTAGCGTTCCAGAAGTCGACGCGGGACTTCGGTGTGCGGGCGAGTCGACATCCGGGATGTCGGTGCCAGAAGCACCCATGCACAAAGATGACCTTGCGGCGTCCCGTGAAGACGAGATCCGGTCGTCCGGGGAGTTTTCTTCCGTGGAGGCGATAGCGGTAACCGAGCCCGTACACAAGGCGGCGTACAGTCATTTCCGGACGCATGCCCACGTTCCGAACTCGCGACATTATCTCCGACCGGCGCTCGCGTGTGATGGTGTCCATGGCTGCGGCAATCAGGTTCGTAGCCGTGGCCACTGGTCCTCGACGTAGCGGGTAATCGCCACCCGCACGATCCGGGCGACCGAAACACGGTTCTGCCCCGCGACGTCCGCGAGGATGTTGATTTGGTGCATTGGAGCCGACATGCGAACCGAGTCCTTTTCGGTGGCCGACTTGTCGACCGCTGCGCTGGTGCCTGCCATCACCATTCTTCTATCTTGGACACGATACATCAACTATACAGAAGGATCAAGCTTCACTTCGTGTGGATTATGAGGTGGTCCTGGTTCCTTGGACAGGTCAGGGTGCAGGTTAAGGCAGAATCGGTCGGTTGTCAGCCTGCCCGGCCGTGTCTGAGTAACAGGCGGCGGTAACGCGGGTGGGGGTCTAGGCTCCTCTCCGCTCACGCGCCCTTCGGCCTGCCGTTCCCTCGCAACCGGTCTCTTCGATGTCCGCTATACCACCTCCCTCGCAGAGTCTGCCATGCCGTCCCGGTACGCCTCCGCGGGCGTGCGACCGGCCAGCGCCGAGTGCATTCCGGGCTTTCGCCGCTGAACTGTTCAGAGTTGCCGCCTTCAACTTCCGCCGGGAGCCTGCTGCGTGCACTTCCCAGTCCTTCCGCACCAGCTCTGGCCATCGCGTAGGGGAGGAAAACGCTTGGCACTCCGAATACCCAGCAACCAACTCCACGCTGGGGGGTGTTTCGACGGTTAGTCCGTTCGCTCTCGCTACGGCCCTTCTGATTGCTAGCCTCCTAGGTTGGTCCGGGTCTCTCGACCCCTCTCAAGCACGTTTACTTCCGGGCTTTCAGCCGTCAGGGTCGCCGCTTTCGACTGCCGGATTTGGCTACGGCGCCACACTGGGATTTGCGCCGACGGGACTTTCACCCGCAAGTTCGGCAGTTAGCCTCGCTGCACCTCCCCGGACCTACCCCCTCTACCGCCGCCTGATCATCTTGACCAGGAGGGGCGGGTCGACAGCCGAGAGGATGCACCTATACTACCCGCCTCATTGTCCAAGGGATCGGGGCCACTTCAGTTCGCTACATAATCGTCACCGGTGCGCGTACCGTATGGCGGTCGGGGAACCGTCGATTGGCACGGTTCGGCACCGGATCTATCGAACAGCCTGAACCGCCGCCACCTTGCACTCGTTATTCACGTTTGCAACTCTCAATCTGGGGACCATGCCGGTTCCGTCGAAGTCGTAGATCACCAAGTCCGGGTGATGGCTGTCGAATGCTTGCCCGAAGAATACGCAAGCAGCGTTGGATGCGCACGGTAGCACATGGACGATCCGCACGCCGTGCGTGTCCCGCAACCGGTGTAGCAGTTCCTGTATCCGCTGCCGGAACGATGCACCATCATCCGGGTGACCAAGGGCACCGTTGCCGAGATGCTTCTTGCGGGCAACGACCGAAACGATCCTCATCCCGAGATAGTTGGCCGTCAACTGCATAGTCTCCGGCACTTCCGTTAACCCTATGAGTAAGCATACCTCGTCATGCTCCGACAATTGGTCCAACCCATCAATCGTGTAGAATTCGCCCCGTGGCTCGGGCATGGGCCAATACCACAGCCCATTCTCGCGGTACCGCAACATCGGCGTGATGTCGCACTTGTTCCCCAGCTTCGCGCCGAGCGCGATGAGAGCGGGCATAAGTCCCATCGCAAAGAGAGCCGCCCGGTATCCCTCGCCGTGCGACTGCAACAGTATGTCGGCCGCGGTCTGCTCCACTGCCGCACCCATTGCGTCCCAGAGGTCTGTGCCCTCCAAGGTCCGCAATAGCGCTTCGTTGTCGCTTACTGACCGGAGTCGACCGTCAAGACGCGCACCGATGGGCTTCAGCGCGCGCGCGATCTGCTGTGAAGAGGGCAGTGCAATTTTCTGGCGGTGCACGGGCCACGCGACACAGAAAGCGGGCGTCGGTGCGAGCTCCAAGCCGTCCAGTAGCGAGGTCGCCACCGTGCAGAATTGTTGACGCATTTCCGTCAGTGCGGATGCCGGATAATCGGCGTTCGCGACCGTGTCTATCAGCCGATGGTGGGTGTCGCAGAGTAGCAGAATGTTGGAAGGATCGTTCGATAGGCTATGAGACAAGTACATCACGCCCCGCGGGCCGCCCTCTGAGGCCGCAACGTTATGCGCCAACTTGGCAAAGTTGCCGCGTGTTCCTGTTACCGGGTCTTCGGTTAGGTCGATACCGCAACCGTCGAACATGCACCGTCCGTGGGCATCGAGCATGACTTGGATGCGCGTTCCAGTGCTGATCGCGGTGCCACGACCCTTCCTGAGGGCGTCGTTTTCGACCTCCCCAAAGAACGTCCGCCAGTTCTCCTCCGTTTGCTCCTTGCGCTGACCAGCCGATCCATTCCAAATTGCTGTCAGCTTGGCTAGGTCACATATCTCGTCGCTCGTAATCGTGCGTCTCTGCCAGCACCGCAGCTCCATCGAAGTTGTCGTGTCTTCGCCGTACGCCTGTAACGCGTCGACGCTGTGCGCCACCGGCAGACAGAAGCGCGATGCGCCCACTACCGTGTCGCCAGCAAGGAGGACAGTCACGATTGCCGTTGGTCCCTCGTCAATCAGCACGCCGACGCGGTTCCACGATACAAGCGCCCGCACAGCTACCGCGTGGTCCTTCACCATGTCCAGCGCGGTCATCGGTGGTTCGCGCGTCTGCACAACCGTCGACTGTATCGGATCAACCAAGGTCATCTCTCCCTCATTCCCGTCGCAGGGGCCTGAAACGCCCGCTCGCCCGCACGAACACACGGATCTCCTCGGTCCCCACCAGCACGAAGACAAGCGGACGTTCGCGGTTCGCCCGAAGGCACGTGCCCCAGTCGGTCCGGTCGATCTTTGAAGGCTTCGGAATCGGCTCCGGATGCGTGTGCCACGTCCCGAGATAGATCCCCCTTCCACCCGAAGAGGCGAATTTCTCATGAACCGCCAGCTGATGCCCTGGATCGCGAAGCGCGAAGCAGAACCGCGAGCGCCGGTCGTGTGCCATCGGCGTGGTCACCGTCTCGATCCAGATCTCACGTCGATCAACGGATGTCGTTCCCATCAACACGCCGAACGACTCGTCGGCAACGGCCGTAGTCTGCCGATGCTCAAGCCAGATACCTGCCACTTTATCGCATACGGTCATCCGCCGCCCGTACCCCTGAAGTAGCATTAGGGTGTCATCCACCACAGAGATCGCAGTTGTCATCGTGCAGGGGTAGGATGCGCAACGAATCGGCGAAATGTCGATATCGCCGCGTCACCGCGAGGGACGCCCGCTTCGCTTCCTCGTCCGATCCCTTCCAGCTCACCTTCGATGAGTTAGTCACTTGGCCTTCGAGAAAGCGCACGGCCAAGTCCGCGGCAATCGACGCGCTATATCCCACGGCGATCCCGCTGTAGGGCAGAAACTGCGTGCCGCACCCCCCGTGGTTGCGCATCACGACTTGGTCTGGGGCCAGGAAATTCAGATTCGACACGAGCCCGCGGGTCAGCGTCTTCGGGTCTACATACGCGCAGTGCCAGCATCCCTTTGTCTCCGGCACCGTTAAGATCGCATGACCGCCGATACCGTAACCCTCCAACCAGCAATTCATTACTGGTACACTTATCCGTTCTTGGCGGCAATATTCCGCGAACACCCGTTCGACGGTCGACGAACCGATCGCGATCACCAGTAGGTCGAATGTCTGCAGTACGGCCGGATCCCGCAATTGCTCCAGCTGGTTGTTCAATGGTTTCACCTCAATCCAAGGGTGCTTCAGAGCAAGCTCACCTGCCAGCGCTACGGTCTTGAGTTGGCCGATGTCCTTCACTGACAGGGCGTGGCGGTAAAGGTTCTCTTCAGACAACGTCTCCGGATCGGATATGGTGAGATGCCCTACGCCGGCCGATATTAGTTGCATTGCGAGTTCGCTGCCAACTGATCCGCAGCCCACGAGGAGGACGGACTTGCTCGTCAGGGCCAGCGAACCACCGCCGCGGGGTACCAGCGACCCTCGCGACAGCGATCTGACCCTGTAGGGCGTAGCCGTCCACCGTCCGGCCTCGACCTCCGTCTCTGACGCCGGCAATGCACCTCTCGATCGCGTGTACCAGTGAATCGCAAACAGTGTCTCCCCGTCTGGGATCGGAGCCGAGAAGACTAGCCAATACTCTCCGCTCTTCTTCTTGTGCAGCCTCCGAAGCTCGCTACGACTCGTACTGTCCGCTCGGCGGACGGCCCCAAAATACCATGGCAGCAAATCTCCCTGCGTTGCTGGAGCTGGTTCTAGGTCAATCAAACGTACCGCCACCGCCTTCCCTTTGACTGGGCGCGTTCCCCAATCCGCGCCAAGTCGTACCGACAACAGTCGCGGATCGTTCGCCGACCTCCCCACCAAAGCAATCGGCCTTTTCTGGAGGTCCATGCCAGAATTCGGGTGCCGGTGCGGGTGCCTTACCTGCAGACTCTCGGCTCTGTCACCATCCCACACCACGAAGAGTTCTTTCAGTTCTTCTGTCTTCTTACCACACAAGATCTGCCAGTGGTCCTCGAACTCCCGTAACTGCTCCTCCCGGTTATACGCAGGATCCTCGATAAGCCGCGTCAGAAGGAGAACGTGCTCTCTAACGGCGTCCTGGTACGCCAGTTCAGGACGATCGGTATTGACCGCCGTCGATGAGTCGTCGCCGATGCACACCCTTCCCCCGTCGCTATTGCCGTCCGTCAGAACGTGAGCCAGTTTACCCAAGCCATGGCCGCTGACAAGGTCGAACTTCGGCAGGCACAGCAGTTCGTCCGGGAACGTGTGGGAGAGGGTTACCTTTTGTCCCCCAGCACCGAACTTGACCACTATTTTCGATCCGCCCTCCGTCAGCCACGAATCGTGGCCAAGCTCTGCGATGCTTCTCTGAATTAGATCGCTGCTCACGCACCGACAGACGCGGTTACTATTCCCGCACTGGAGTACTTAGCCTTCTCCGTCTTTGAATCTCCGTTCGGCGGTGGCACTTCAAAGTCGTCGCCGAAAAGCTCGTTCAGGATCTCACACTGCTTGCGTTCGTCGCTCAATGCCTCGACCTCGACCAGCTTCTCCTTGAGCCGCTTGAGCTTGTTGTAAAGCTGCGTTCCGGTATCAAAGCTTGAACCGTCGAAGATGTCACGCTTAGGTTCTACTGGAAGATACACTTGAACCCGGTATCTTCCGGGTTCCTCTTCGTCGAAGTATGTAGCGTCCAGTATCGCCTCCACGGTCTTGATTAGCGCCTGCAGATCCTGACGGGCACCCTCAGCGGTGAAGGACGACACAAGTTCGTCCTTCACCATAACCGTGAGCCCAATCGAATAAACCTTCGCTGCTACCGCTTCGCTGAACTGCACGTCGCGCCAGCGCTTCAGATAGCGCACCAGACGCCGGAACTGCGCCAGCACGTCCTTCGCGTCCTCTTTGTCGTAAAGGCTGTCGTCATTGATCCACTTTATTAAGCCATGCGGATCCGCGGGAGACCACTGGCGGTTGTCCTCATCAGAGTTCTTCTTGCCCACGGCGAGGTAGTACTCGTCCCCCGATCGCTTGTAGATGATGAAGTCGATATGGACGTTGTCGCTCGCGTAGTACGCCGTCACGCATGGCTTTTTGATCTTCGCGTTCTTGAATCCTCGGTCTTCAAGTACGTCGAGTGCCGTCTTCTTCGGTGTCACCGGATTCTCCGGCGCGGTTTCATCGTCGATCACGAGAGCCCTATCGATGTCGTGGTCACGCGATATCGGCTTGATCCCTGTATGTGTCTTAAGTGAACCCTGGATGAAGTCGTCGACGACGGGATACCCTGCATCCTTGAACTCAGATTTCACTTCTTTCTTGATGCTGTCGTCGCGCTCTCGCGCCTTCTTGTAAGATGCGGTCTCGCGGCCGAGCTTGATCCTGTCGTGGAACTTGTCGAAGTGAGTCTGGATGCCCATGTGTTCTCCTGTTGCTTGGTTAGTTCGTAGCGCGTCAGGTTAGTTCGGCCTCCCGAGCTTTGCGCCGCGCTGTGCGGCACCGACCGCCCGCAGTGCCCCCTCGATATGTGTTCCGACCTTCGCCACTCGCTCGGCGAGCGTTTGGAGAAGATCCGCGCCCGCGTCTATTTTGCCCGCCCGTTCATAGCCAGTAAGATCGGAGTCAGTAGCCCGTCGAGCGCAATAGTCGCTATGAGACTCAGCCGTAGTCATGCTTCGGCTGCGATCAACCGGCGGCGAACTTGCCCCATGCCCTCGGTCAACGCCACGCGCGCCACTCTCGACCGCGACAACTCGCCGCCTGCCAGCTTGACCAAGTTGTCCAGTTCGTCCCGCTGGTCGCGGGTCAACATAATCGCCATCGGTAAGTTACGCTCCTCTTCAATCAACGCCATTTTAGTGATGCATTATCTCCATACACTCGCGTCCGGTCAATCCCTCTACTCGCGTCGCGTCGCGTCGCGCTCCCACCTGCTGCCGGGGCGCGGGAACAGCC
>Ga0209544_1002829_pt1 | contig 14513 bp, 12 predicted proteins | sample MesohylPK_FD_187297 | JGI IMG/M metagenome (GOLD analysis project Ga0209544, IMG submission 187297) | Host-associated microbial community of the marine sponge Aplysina aerophoba from Gulf of Piran - sponge mesohyl, lysed by proteinase K... | ecosystem: Host-associated > Porifera > Sponge >...
ATTTTGCTTGGCATCGCCTTAAACCGTGACGATGTAATCGAATCACAGCTAGCTGTTAAAAACCTCGGTGACCTTTTTTAGGGTGTCCTCACTAAGCACCACTTGCAATGCTAAACGACTCTTGTACGCGCGTGAGGTTGTAGCCGAGCATGAGGACTGATATAGATTTGGCTTAATAGACGTCCTTCTGGTCTAGATAAAGAACAATCTGGATGTGAAACGACAGTCTTGATGAACCAGTCTGCCCATAAGACGTACCTGGCCATTCTGGAGAACCAGGCGGTAGCGTTTTCCAGAATCGGAACACCTTCCTTCAAGAGTTTGTTTTCTTGGATGACACGACTCACCGTTTCTACCATTTCCTCATAAAGCAACTTACGCTGACGAATATCTCTGTGAAACAACCCTAATATCAGAGTCGACGAATTTGATAGACGTTAAGAGATCAATGCATTGGTGTCGGTCTGCGAGGTATTTGTCGTTTGATGAAGGCGATAAGTTTAACTCAGTTGTTCAACTCGCGGAAGGAATCGAGGGCAGTGCTGATCTTGAACAGGACTTGATCGCGTTTGCGCGTTAGCATCTTGCCCATTACATGGTTCCAAGAAGCTTCGATTTCATCGATGAGCTCCCATGTTTACATACAGGCAAACTCTACAAGCGAATTTTGAGAGACAAATACTGGAGTAAACACGATTCAAGGATTATCTAGCGGATCATTGACAGTCCTCAATCTATTCAACAGGTCAAGAAGCTGATCTAACGAGGGACTCTAGGTCTCTGATTTCTAGACGAGCAAGTAGCGTTTTGCAGGACTCATTACCTGAGTTCTATCTTGATTGAAAACCTGCTAGTTTCAAGTAATTGCTTGCCCTCTACAATCCCAATGTCGCATATAGAAATTTATTCATGTAAATTACCAAAAAATGCATTTATAAATTGTAAACCTTACTAAACATAAGATTGTAGAACATCAAATTAAACAACGGCACTTCACCTTCTAAAATTAGGAGTGTATGTCCGAACTAATGGAAATCAAGTTTCAGCCACTTCTTTGCGATGACAAACAAGAAGGTCTACGCTCGTATTTAAGACGAAGCGAACGTCGCGAACCTATTGTGTTTGAGGGGCGTGGATATGAGAGAAACGCGATCAAAGAACAGATTACGGCTATTCGCGAGGCGAATAAGCCGATCTGTAGTACAGTCGTGGTTCAAGGCGCACCTGGTGCGGGTAAAACCAGCCTTTTACATCAAGTTGCTAAGGAAGCACTCCGCGGGATTTATGGCAGTGGAGTCATTCCTATTAAGTTGGAAGCGGAGGCGTTCAATAATCCAGTTCATCTACTGGAAGAATTCTTGGCACGTGACGGAGGTAATTTGGATGCTATATCTAAAACCTACACCAAAGATGGTAAAGGCAAATTTGATCTACAAGCGCTTCAGTTTGGCGGAGGTATCCAATCTCATTTACCCGCACTAGCCACAAGGGTAAACGAAACGCCTGGGAGAATTTGGAATGTGATTAAACAGTCTTTAAATTCAGGCGACGACCCAATATTCATTTTACTGGTGGATGAGGCTCAACGGATTGAACCTAATCGTGGGGGTAAAAACACACTCGTCGCCAATCTGCATGGAGCACTCAACGTCGCTGGATTGAAAATCGTTCCTGTGTTTGCGGGGTTAAGTGGTACGCGGAAACGATTAAGGAGCTTAGGAGCTACACGATTACCAGGCGCACAGTTTGATTTAGGAGTGTTTACGAAGGCGGAGGGACAGAGAGTATGTTTATCTACATTCAAAGAGCTGGGCCTAGTGAAAATATTTACCGACAAACAATTGGTTTTCATCGCAAAACAACTGGAAATCGCTAGTGACGGATGGCCGCGCCACTTACATTGTTATATGCATCATTTTGTTGATCAAATATCAAAAGCCCACAACCAGAATAAAGGTCATTTGGACTTCAATACGGTCTTGGATTTAGGCAATGATGAGCGAATTAGGTATTACCATGAGCAGTTGGAACCTATTGATCATGAGCTATATGAGCCGTTGATGAAACTAGCTGAGGAAAATATGGACAAGGCATCAATTAACTACAAGACTATTGAGCACATATTTCAAGATAAGCTCGTCAATGACAACGAACTAGAGGCATTCGTAAAGACCTGTGTCCATAATGGCATTCTTGACGAGAACCGTGATCGAAGCCTGTCGTTTTCTATTCCCTCATTGAAGACCTTCTTGTGTACAGGAAGAGACGTAGAAGCTACTAAACGCATTTTCGAAAGTAGGATGCAGAATCTACCTGATACTGACGGTGCTCCGTCAGGTGGTAAGGACGGTAGACGCAATTAACGCCGAAATGCGTTTTAGCACAAAACACGATAGGCAGGGGCATGATCATAGTAACTAAGCCCCTACAGCAGCTACTAGCTTGGGACCGCGAAAAACAACCTCTCATCATTCCCGACTGGTTGCGCACCTTTGCCCGTAGTTGGTGCGACGCTGGAGCTAGGAGCGTCTATTTATATGGCAGTCGAGCCAATGGTTACTATCTACCAGACAGCGATTGGGATATCGCCGTTGTGTACGAAAACGAACGCGATAAATATGTCATTCGGAATACGAGTATTTCTCGCCCAATGCGCGAAGAAATCAATGAAATTCATTTTACCGCTGAGGAAATTTGTCATCGGGCACAGAAGCACCCCAGTATTGCCAGCGAGATTATCCGCAGTGAATTAGTTGAGGGAGACTCCCTCATAAAGCCAAGCAAATATCAACGCGATACAGAAGAATTAAAATGGCATTTAGCCGAAACGTTCGTGAGTATCACTGCCACATTATTCAGTATTAGTAATAGATGGGATTGGTCTGGCCGAGAAACAGGCTTAGAGGATCTAGCAGATGATCGCACAGAATTAAGTTCAGCGTATGCGGCTGGACGACTGTTGAAGGCACTGTGCTGTATTTATGAGCAAGAATATGAAATGGTGCATAAAATCAACTACTTCACTAAGTACCTACCCGATGATCATGAAGCACCCATTCGAAAGATGAACGGCACCGCACATGATTTACATATCAGTTCATATGAAGGGCAGCCTATGGAGTCCTGTCAGGACTCTATTAATCGTGTTATTTATACCTTGGATCTTCTCGATAAGATTGTGAAGCAGGGAGATGTGACATTGAGTGAAGAAGAGTTGACACATATTCAGGTTGAATACGAAATAGCAGCTCGGCCATTTCAAAAATTATCCGAGGAAGAGGTGCATCCCGATATTTCAATTATTAAATCTCGCATGGATCGAATGATTGAAGGATTGTCGAATCGACTGGCACATGATGTCAGTAAAGAATCACACCCCTCAAAGAAGAGCGGACGATTCGATTAGCTGTTGAAAAGTAGGAGAGTAAAGTGCGACAACCCAGACTCCGACCGAGATACAACTGCAGGCGATACTAAAGCCACGCGATTCACCGAGCTTTTGTAAAGGTAGTACAGTTAGTCACTCCTTGGGTCCACTGGGTTCTAGGGTGACATACGAATCACAGAGTGAGGAAGCTCTTACAACCATGGCGTTTGACTTGGCAATCTTCTTCCTTAACTTCGTAGCGTTCCATTTGTTCAGCAAGCACTAGATTCCACTGCCATCAACCAGCAACGTGGAATTGATTGAGACTGACTATTTTGCGCTGGCAATTTCTCGCATTCTATAGCAGAGAGAGCTGCGGCTCAAAGTACTGAACGAATTTTTTGAAAAGAGCGAGTACAGATGTGAAGATTGCGGGTAAGGTTGCCGAATGAAAATAAACATACGATTCTAGGTATTTCCAATTACAATTTATATTTAACTGACATAAGGAAGTAAGTTATGAGCACAGAGAAATGGAAGCTAGGTCGACGTACTCCACATGATGCTGGTTTGATATGAGTGACCCTAATAGCATATTGGAATGGATCAAAAATGGGGAATATAACCAAGGTGTGATTCAGGGCGGCAAGATCTTGGTTCGCATGCTTGGACAGATTGAAAGGCATAATTGTGTTGTAATAAGTGCTTACCCTGAAGGCGATGCCGAGGATTCTGAAGAATTGAGTAGGGAGTATATTAAGAGCAACAAGAACCTAGAAAGCTGGTTGATGAGACACTTTGCTACCAGCAGACTGGAAGGGTACGGGATTTATGACAAAAAGGTCGATGGGGAGGTAAACGTTGCGTTTTTTGCATCCAACAGAGAGGTTGAAGGCGATGACGGTGGGAAGATGTTTAGGCAAGTCGCTGAGGCAGCCAAGTACTTCAAACAAGAGGCTTTTATTGGCACTGTACCCAAGAGCAATGAGTTTCATTTATATCAGAGCCCTTTTGAGACTGTCAACAACTATGAGCTGAAACCGTCTGGCAATGGTGTCGAGATAACTAGGTTAGAAGACCTAGAAGACCACATAAAAGACTATATGTATCACTACGGTCGCAAGACTCCCATCAGTAAGAATGGAGACGACCCTGACTCACTCTCGTCACATATGAAACTACATGCGTTCAGGTGCCATCCAGGTACCTTTTTTGGAAATTTGGCTTATGTATCTAGAAGCACAAGTATGGATAATCTACTCTTTCGAAAACCAGTGAGTAAACTGCTGTCTGATTAATCGCTTGAATACATAAATAGCCCATTTAGATTCTGATAAAGAGTTCCGTAGGAGAGGCAAACGAATCTGCCGCTTAGTAGACAAGGGATTCTGTTAAAGACCTACAATCAAGAAAGACCCGAGCTAGTTTCAAGTGGTACTCCCGACTGTCCTGGAACGCAAAACGGAACAATCTGTGAATTTGGTATGCACGCAGATTGAATTAGAAGAGTGGCTGAAGTTACGTGCTGGCTCATTAGCTTTCTCGGTGTGAGTAGATAGAGTACTAAACCTGATCAAGTCAAAATCTCTAAGGGCTTGTGTGCATGTTTATAAAAGGTCTTGAAGTGTTGTTACGTTCTCCATCACCAACTGCGTCTCCACAGTGCCGTCAAAGTTAATCTTCAAGGATAGTAGGGTACCTTTTGGGTCAGTCATTCGGCTTCCTCCTTTAGCAGGGCTTCGATTTTGTCCATGCTTTTGATTGCCCAGTCGACACGTGCGCCAATGCCCCGTATCAATACATTTCTGGATTCAAATTCAAGATCACGTAAATGTTCGCGTGCAATCCTGAACACTTCGTACACGTCTTTGTTTGACTTTACTTCCAGCGGGTAGTAGCGATGAAACCATTGAAGCAGATCCGTGATTTTGGTGTGCGGTTCCTCTTCGTCAGTTGGAAAGACCTGCGCGTACAGTGTGCCAGCCCTACCTTTGAGTTCTTGGTTATCGGTTCTGTAGATGAATTTTTTAACGGCCGTAAGCGCGTCTCTAAGATTGCACTTAGTTTCGTCAACCTGAGTAATTTTACGTTTATCGCTCATTTGGCTTTCTCCCTGTATTCAAAGTCTGGCCCTTGCAATATATCGTTTCGCAGATCCTTGATATGCTTTAATAGCTGAGTTAGTCTGTTAAGTGCCTCACCTTCGTACCCTTGAAGACACGCCAGTCCCTGAGCAACGTCCTCGACTTCCTTTTCGATATGTTTAAGTCGCGGTATTACGTAGTCTGTGCTAATCATTCGGCTTCCTCCGTTGACTTTTGTATCCGAACCCAGCCGTCGTACTCAATTTTGGATACCCTATACCGTTCACTCACGGGAGCATTACCATATTTTCTAAGCAGATCGAGCAGTTTTGGATCAGTTATCACAACGGTCTCTTCCTCTAATTTTTGTTGCGCATCAAGATAGGCAACCGCCATAAGTATAGAGTTCCAAGCAGTGCTAACATACAACTTACCCATCGCCGGTTCATCTGGTATCTGTGCGTGGAGACTCTGTAGCTCTGGCACAATTGCGTTTAAACGTTCGATAATTTCCGTAAGATTCATTCGTCCTTCTCCGATTTGTCGGTATCTCCATCAAGATAGTTCGCCAACTCGCTAACGGAATTCTGCGCCCGTCTCACTAGCATTTTGACTGTAGCCTTCTCGTCCTTTAATTGATTCCTTTCGATGTCGATAAGCTCATCTGCCATTGCCCTAAGACGTTCAATAGCTCCCGTTTCAATCATTCGTCCTCCCTCTGATTCAGTTCAATTTCGTAAACCAGGCCTTCGTACATCGTTCTGGTCCAGTTAAGATATTTAGTTGGGTGTACGACAAATATTGATTTCATAAATTTCTTCAGATCAACTTTGCATTGTTATCGGGAGAACAACCGTGCACGGATGGACTATCCGCGCTGCCGTCGTGAAGGACTACCATGTGTCTTGTCGCGGCTGGAGAGCGCATGTAAGAACGTTGCCGGTGCTCCAATGAAGCGAGGTGGCATGCGGTGGACGGTACAAGGGACGAAAGCGATCTTAGCTCTACGATGTAGCATTAAGAGCGGGCAATTGGACGGCTGTTTCGATCGCGTTAGGAAGGCGGTTGCGCGCGAACTGCGGACAATCGCTACGAATCCAGTGAATAGCGCTATCCCTACGTAGTGAATATTCAACAAGATTTGTCGTACACCCTATTTAGTTTGCTCTGCTTCCCGCTCTGCGACAAACTCCTTTCCAAAAATTTCCTCGTCATGTCTCTTCTCCGCTGGAAGTTGGTAAGTTTCCTCAAAATACCTACACAATGATTGAATGACGCTATAGCTGCCTCGTATATCCTGCAAGAGTCGCATCTCTTCCTCGTCTAAGTTTGACGCATGAGCTTGAAAAAATAGTTCTAAGTTGACCAATTCTTCCTCCGCCCTACTGTTATGGATGTCGATGAGATTTCTCGTGTATTCTGTTATGTGCGTTTGCATTTCCAGCCCTCAAATAAGGAATTATATATCTCATAACCAAAACCGAATCCTCTCCGGTCACACACGAATCATAGTGAATCAGATTTACTTATCCTTGTGGACTATATTTACAGGTCGTAAGCTAGCCTTAGCAAAGTTCTCCATTTCCTCTTTGACCGTATCGTCAGGGATATCTAGATGAAACTCTTTCTCTAACTCAGCCTTGCTTGGTTGGTAGGTGGTAGCACGGAGTTCCACAGTGGTTAGGTCTTTGAGGTGCTTTCACTTTTTAGGAATTAGGTCGCCCTTGTAAAACGACATTCAAAATGAAAACTCAGCGACAAACAAGATGTCAAAGCCACGGATTCTCGCCTTGGGAGGGAGGACGTAGGATGTAGATTGGGGAACCGTGAAAGGATCGAAGAGATGGTCTGAACCAGCTCGGTCTTTACCAACGTCAGAATTCAATGATCCAAAGTTAAAAGGCGACCCTGATCCGCTTGTACACGGAGCTGTGTAGAAGATGTATTCATTCGGTGAAAATCCTGTCGAAGTTACCTAGGAATAGAAGTGAAACATTCGTCAAATTTCCTTGAAGGTCGTTGAAGGTGCACTTGGAATTCCTAAAAGTCAAATGTACCCTCTGCCTATCGAACTAGGGGTGTGGCCATGCAACCTGAAACACCTATCTCGCGTCTTAGTAAGTTGATAGATTGGAGTGTATGTCCAGTTGTGCTTGCAGTACGAACCTAGAAAATCGAGTAAATCACTACATAGCATATTTTTAATAAGGTGTAGCTAGGTGATTGCGACGAATCTTCACCTAACATTCAATTTGACCCAACCTAGTAAGGTTCTGTGAACGTGAACTGCACGAGAGGAAATCAAACCGAATCCATTGACGAAAATGGCAGTCTATCAACCAGACGTAATTTCTCAAATCCTGATTACCCAAGAATGGTAGCTTGACTCAAGTGATTAGAAATTGGACAACTGCTGGTTTCCGGCGTCGATTTCTCTCAGCTACAACGATATTCAATTGGTGGCGGATTCGAAGCAAATCACTCGTGAGAATAGGAGTTATGTTGTTGGGGTGCATGCACGTAGCCTCACTCACCTTCGCCACGGAGGCTTCTCCAACCCTTTCCCAGCTCGAGCAAGTTGCGATCAAGAACGATCCAGACCTTGCCAGATTACACCTACTTGCTGAACGTTATGGTGCTATCGCAGAGGGTGCGTCCTACCTCCCAGATCCGCAAATTAGAGGCGGATTAGCGAACTTTCCTGTACAAGGCGGAGGATTTACTTCAGAACCAATGACACAATTCATCGTCGGAGTACGACAGCAGATTCCTCAGAAAGGGATGCGAATTGCTTTAGAGGCGGAAGCTAGAGCACTCGAAGAAATGACTCTCATTGAAGTTCAGTTGCGTGAATCAATCTTGGTGAGAGACTTGCGTCACGCATGGTTGGACTGGATTTTTGAAACACGCGCATTGAATCTAGTGCGGAGTAATCGTTCCTTCTTTGAAGATCTGGTTGGTATCACTCGACACCTATATTCAGTAGGAAGTCACCAACAGCAGGATGTGATTCGAGCAGAACTCGAAGTAAGTCGCCTAGATGATCAAATTTTGCAACGTGAGCAACGAGTCGTGGACGCAAAGACTAGAGTCGAGGAGCTCTTAGGTGACAATCTAGAGGACAACGAAGGCACGAGATTACCGGATTGGCAATTCACTCTCGATGAAGCACAGCTTCAATCACAACTAATTTCTCATCCAAGTGTCAGAATGGTAGATGCACAAAAGGAAAGTGACGAGCAGGTCATTAACCAAGTGAAAAGTACATATAACGCAGTGTGGTCTATCGACGTGAGTTATGGCAAGCGGGATGGTACAGGATTGAACGGTTCGTCGAGACCAGATTTTGCAAGCGCGATGGTCACGATGTCAAGACCTTTGTTTGGAAGATCAAAACAAGATTCTGCACTCAAAGCCGCTATAGCCATGAAGAGCGCGCGTGAACAAAAAAAACAACAGCAGCTGACTAAATTGAAGGCCGAGCTGGATAATGCCATATCAGATTGGCAATCTTTAGTCTCAAGACTACAAACTTATCAAGACTCAATCGTTCCTCAATCCAATAACCTAGCACAAGCGTCCTTACAAGCCTATCGGAGCGAATCAGGTACCTTTACCGAGGTAGTTCAAGGCTTCGTATTGCAGATTGACACTGTAATCGCCTACGAAAAACTTCACGTCCAGCGACTGGCTGCGTGGGCTCAGTTAGATTACTTAACGGGACACTAAGAATGAAACGCACACTTTCGATTTTCTTCATAGTGATTGTCAGTGGTGCGATTGGGTTTGCAATAGCTGAGTTTGTGCCGTTTTCGGACACAGATTCTGAAGAAGGCAGTACCGGATCTGGCGCAAAAGAAATACTGTATTGGGTCGCACCCATGGATCCAAATTTTCGTAGAGACAAACCAGGCAAGTCACCGATGGGTATGGATTTGGTGCCCGTCTATGCGGGGGAAGGTCCCACCGAAGAGGACTTGGTTTCGATTGATCCAACGGTGGTCCAAAATCTAGGTGTACGCTCAGAAACAGTACAAAAGGGCGTGTTGAATCGCACCATACGAACAGTAGGTTACGTGGAGTACGACGAAAATGCACTTCACCACATTCACACAAGAGTAGATGGATGGATAGACAAACTGTTTGTGAAATCTGAAGGTGATCCGATTGAAGAAGGCCAGGTCCTTTTCGAACTCTATTCGCCTACCTTAGTCAATGCTCAGCAAGAATATCTGATGGCAAAAGAGCAACGGAATTTGACGCTCAAGGAAGCTTCAGCTGATCGACTATCTGCACTAGGTATGACCGCGGCTGAGGTTGCCACTCTTGACGAAACCGAGTCGGTTAACCAACGTATCCGGATTTTTGCTCGGTCGGATGGGGTGATCGGCATGCTTGGTGTTAGAGAAGGCGAGTTTGTAACCCCTTCTAAGCATGCGTTATCCATTGCGGAATTAGATCGCGTATGGATCGTTGCCGAGGTTCTTGAGAGGCAATCTGGACTAGTTGAGTTAGGACAGGTTGTGCAGTTCGAGTTGGACTCCATGCCAGGCAAAAAGTGGAACGGTGAGGTTGAATACATCTATCCAGAACTTGACGCAAAGACTCGGAGCCTGAAGGTTCGTGTTTCCTTTAACAGTGGTGGTGAGGTTCTTCGTCCAAATATGTTCGCAAATGTGTTCATATCCGTGAGAGGGGAAGAGGAAGTCATTCACATTCCAAAAAATGCATTGATCAGAGGTGGATTGGCTGATCGTGTCGTGCTTGAATTGGGAGACGGCAAGTTCCGTTCGGTACCTGTTGCGACTGGAATGGAAACGGAGACAAGAATTGAAGTCACTAGGGGTCTTGAGGTAGGCCAACGCGTGGTTATTTCGGGGCAGTTCTTAATAGATTCAGAATCGAACATTGAAGAAGCACTGGCACGATTTGAGAGTGCAAAGAATGAGGAAAGCAATGTCGCACAAGTAGACGCGATCATCCGCAGGCTCAATGAAGATGACTCCACTATTCGAGTAAAGCACGGTCCAATTCCTAAATGGGGTTGGCGTTCGATGACTATGAACCTAAGGGTGCGCGACACTGGACTATTTGAAGGTCTTGAGAGCGGAACCGAGGTTTTGCTTGATATTGAAAAGATGGACACAGGTAAGTATCAAGTGGTCGCTATCAATCCAAAGGTTAATTAGCGGAATCCACCTACTTTCACTGAGTCTCTAACCTCATGATCCCATTCATTATTCGCTGGTCGATTGAACATCGAAATCTTGTACTGATAGCAACAGGGTTCCTAGTCATTTGGGGAGTGTTCAGTGTTCTCCGGACTCCAGTGGATGCAATTCCGGATTTGTCGGATGTGCAGGTCATTGTCAAAACCACTTATCCAGGACAAGCTCCTCGGGTGGTGGAGGACCAGGTAACCTATCCGATTACCACGGCGATGCTTGCGGTTCCAAATACCACCGCGGTTCGAGGTTATTCGTTCTTTGGTGACTCATATGTGTATGTCCTGTTTGAGGACGGGACGGATATTTACTGGGCAAGATCACGTGTACTTGAGTATCTCAATCAGGTCACCTCGAGTCTACCGCCAGAGTCCACGTCCGCGCTAGGTCCGGACGCGACTGGCGTAGGGTGGGTCTATGAATACGCTCTGGTAGACCGGTCCGGAAAACAGGATCTGGCGCAACTCAGGAGCATACAGGATTGGTTTCTTAAGTACGAATTACAGACCGTCAAAGGTGTCGCGGAGGTTGCTACCGTCGGTGGCATGGTCAAACAGTATCAGGTTGTCGTCGATCCTGATCGATTACATGCCTTTGGACTTACCGTAGGAATGGTCAAGCAAGCCATCCTAGCGAACAACAGGGAGTCAGGTGGCTCGGTTGTTGAGATGGCCGAAGCCGAGTATATGGTGCGTTCTACTGGCTATATCCAGTCGCTCGAACACTTGGAGCAAATACCTCTCGGAATCAACGATCAAGGTACACCGCTACAGCTAGCGGACGTTGCCGAGATTCGTCTGGGTCCGCAAATGCGGAGGGGAATTGCAGAACTAGACGGCGAGGGTGAAGTAGTCGGTGGCATTGTTGTGATGCGTGCCGGAGAGAACGCACTGACCACTATTCAGGCTGTCAAGGAAAGGCTCGAGGAATTGAAACTGGGTCTACCTGACGGGGTAGAAATCGTTACCACTTACGACCGTTCCAAACTCATTCAACGAGCGGTCAACAATCTCCAGTTAACGCTTGTAGAGGAGTTCCTGGTAGTTGGGTTGATCTGTGCGTTATTCCTGTTTCATTTTCGATCTTCTTTAGTCATCATCTGTTCACTTCCGGTAGCAATTCTGGGTGCCTTTGTGGTCATGAAACTACAAGGAATCAGTGCCAACATCATGTCTTTAGGAGGTATTGCGATTGCAGTTGGTGCAATGGTGGATGGTGCGATCGTGATGGTGGAGAACACACACAAGCGGATCGAAGCAGCAGGAGGATTTTCACCAGAGGAGGCCAAGAGTCGTCGATGGGAGATTGTCGAGCGATCTGTCCTGGAAGTTGGACCACCCATCTTTTTCTCGCTACTCATAATCACGCTGAGTTTTCTTCCGGTATTCACACTGGAACAACAAGAGGGTCGTTTGTTCGCGCCACTAGCCTACACCAAGACCTATGCGATGGCTATGGCCGCAGCACTGGCAATCACATTAGTTCCCGTGTTAATGGGATATTTCATACGGGGCAAGATTAGATCTGAACTTCGAAATCCGGTGAACCGAGCGTTAACAGAAGTCTATGAACCTGTGATCCGAACCGTCGTGAAACACCCGACCATTTCGGCAGTATTGTGTCTTGTAGTCTTAGCCGTTGGGATGTATCCAATTACGAAATTAGGGTCGGAATTCATGCCCTCTCTGGATGAAGGTGACTTGATGTATATGCCTTCGACGTACCCGGGTGTATCTATCGATAAAGCAAGGGAATTGCTTCAGCAAACAGATAAGCTGATTCGTACTGTGCCTGAGGTTCACAACGTATTTGGGAAAATCGGACGGGCTGAAACAGCCACCGATCCAGCGCCTTTGACCATGATCGAGACGATGATTCAACTCAAGCCAAAAGACCAATGGCGAGAAGAGTCCACTACTGAATCCATTCGAGCTGAACTTAACAATAAGGTAAGTTTTCCGGGGGTGAATAACAGCTGGGTTATGCCTATCAAAACACGTATCGATATGTTGGCGACTGGCATAAAGACTCCGGTTGGGATCAAAATCGCAGGACCGGATTTGAATGTCATAGCAGAGATTGGCCAATCAATCGAAGAAAAACTTGAGGACGTAGAAGGCACGGTTTCAGTCTACGCGGAGCGTGTGACCGGAGGTCGTTATATAGAGGTCGATGTACTCAGGGATAGGGTAGCGCGATTCGGCTTAAACATTGATGACGTACAGGATGTAGTTCGCACTGCGGTCGGTGGTATGAACGTCACGCAATCCGTTGAAGGTCTAGATCGTTATCCGATCAATATTCGCTACCCACAACGCGTTCGAGATTCACTTGAGCAATTAAAGATGTTGCCCATTATTACGCCAAGTGGTGCAAGGATTGCACTAATGGATGTTGCAAATATCGAGATTACAGATGGTCCACCGATCATCAAGAGTGAAAACGCACGTCCCAATGGATGGATGTTCGTTGACATCAGTGGAAGAGATTTAGGGTCCTATGTCGCCGAGGCTCGAAATTTGGTTCAATCTGAGATTGATCTGCCCGCTGGGTATTCGTTGCATTGGTCCGGACAGTATGAATATTTAGTACGCGCTCAACAACGGTTGGCAATCATGGGTCCACTGACTCTTGCTATCGTATTGCTACTGCTTTACTTGAACTTCAGACGAATCTCTGAAATCGTCTTGATTGTAGTACCACTGCCTTTGGCACTGGCTGGCGGCATCACCTTTCTTTATTTTTTGGATTACGACCTTTCGGTTGCAGTGGGAGTCGGATTTATTGCATTAGCAGGAGTTGCCATTGAATTAGGTGTGGTTATGCTGACTTATCTGAATATAGCCATGTCTCGCGCCATAGAGTCCGCTAGTCAGGTTAATCGAACCCCAACAATTGATGAATTGAAAAACGCAGTAATCGAAGGATCTTTGCGTAGACTCCGCCCGATTATCATGACCACCATGACGGTGATCGTTGGGTTGTTACCCATTATGTTTAGCGAAGGCACTGGATCTGAAGTCATGCGTCGAATTGCTACTCCAATGATCGGCGGGTTACTTAGTGCGACGATTCTCACACTGGTACTCACACCCGCGCTCTATTTCCTGTGGAAACGATTTACCTTGGTTGGGCGTAGATTTGAGCCCGCTGTTCCTCTGTCAACTTCAACGTGATAAGTGGAATCGTTGGACTTGGGTGGATTCTTAGCCATCAAAACGCGAACTCATGCGTGCTAAAACCTGCCTCCTACATTCACAAAAATTAGCTTTGCAAGCCAATGAAAAGTGCTTCTTTTCACACTAGACTATTGCACGGTCGAGAGAGCAAAAGTAAAGGATTTTGAGCGCTACGCTGTACGAAGATAGAGCATTCGAGCTCGTCGCTGACTACCAACCCGCGGGTGATCAACCTGTAGCTATCCAACAATTAGAGGAAGGTATAGACTCGGGATTTCCTCATCAGGTGCTCCTTGGGGTGACCGGTTCCGGTAAGACGTTCACGATGGCAAATGTCATCCAGAAAATCAATCGACCAACCATCGTGCTGGCACCAAACAAGACGCTTGCTGCACAACTTTACGGTGAGTTCAAGGAGTTTTTCCCAAAAAACGCCGTTGAGTATTTCGTCTCATACTACGACTACTACCAACCAGAAGCATATGTGGTTCAGACCGATACGTACATTGAGAAAGATGCGCAAATAAATGCTCACATCGAGCAAATGCGGCTGTCCGCAACCAAAGCTCTCTTGCAGAGAAGAGACTGCATCATTATCGCTTCAGTATCGTCCATTTATGGACTAGGCGACCCTAAGTCGTACTTCAACATGATTTTG
>Ga0209544_1002837_pt1 | contig 14484 bp, 9 predicted proteins | sample MesohylPK_FD_187297 | JGI IMG/M metagenome (GOLD analysis project Ga0209544, IMG submission 187297) | Host-associated microbial community of the marine sponge Aplysina aerophoba from Gulf of Piran - sponge mesohyl, lysed by proteinase K... | ecosystem: Host-associated > Porifera > Sponge >...
AAGTGTAGTGAGCGAGGACCGAGAACCCGCCGCTCATGCGCTTGTTGAGAGTGAACTGGAACGCGTTGTAGTTGCTGTACGCGATGGACTGGTACTCCCGGATCGCCGTAAAGTCCGAATGCGGTCGCACGTTGGGACGCCCGCTGCTGCGTGCCGGCCTGACGTTGATATCGAGCACCATCGGGAGGTTGGAAGCCTTCGAGCCGATGTACGCGACGGTCGCCAGGATCCTGTAGGGCAGTTCCTGCTGGATATTCACGTTCCATTGCTGGTTGTAGCCAGCGACCAGGTTCGGGTTGACGCTCCTTCCGAACAGGATCGGCGTCACGAAGTTGAATGCGCTTCGCTCGTCAGCCGTTCGCGGTGGACTGAACGGGAACGGATTGACGCGTCCGCGGAACGGCTCGTCGAACGTGGCCCCGGTCGAGTTGAGGTCCGCCTGTCGCCTGTCGAACTGCATGGAGAATGGGGGGTTGTTGACGAACTGGCTGAGCGAGTGGAATGGCGGCATGTCGTAGAACAGGCCGTATCCCACGCGGACCGCCGTCTTGGCGTCGGCTGTGGGCTGCCAGGCAATGCCGATGCGGGGGGCGAAGTTGTTCCAGTCTTTCGGCGCGCCGCCCCGCGGAATGTCCGGATCGGACGCGTACAGGAGCCCAGGCGGGGCTTGCGGATAGGAAGGCGATTGCTTGCCCGGAATGAACACGGACAGCTCGTCGTCGGTCGAGTAAAACTGGTGATAGGGCTCCCAGCGAAGCCCCATGCTGATCGTGAGGTTCGGCAGTGCCTTCCAGTCGTCCTGGAAATACAGGTTCGATCCGATGTTGCGGATGCGGTTGATGCGCAGGGAACCCATGACGAAACGGGACGGGAACCCGAGGAAGAAATCCCCCAGCGCGTTGCCGCTGCGGTTCCCGTTGAAAGTGAATTGTGGGTCAACCCGGTTGTTGGTCAGCCGGTCGCTCTTGGACCGGCGGTAGTCCCCGCCGAACTTGATCATGTGGGCACCGCGGGTCCACGACCAGTCATAGACGGCATGGTAGGTCTGGCGATCGGTGTCGAGCACGTTGACTTGACCGAGATTCCAAAAACCTTGGACCCTGCCGCGCCACGTGACAGCCTGCTCGTCTGGACTGAACGGCGCGGCCCGTACCGCATTGACACCGAGGGTTTCATAGGTCGCGACTTGGCCGTCGAACATGATCGGGTTCCCGCCGCGCAGCTGGTCGACCTCGTTCCACGTGAACCTGCCGACGCCCAGCAGCGTTGGGGAGATCGTCCATGTGTGGGAGCCCTGCAGGTTCCAATTCTTGAAACCCTCGTTCTGGGTCAGGGTCGGCACGTTGGCCGCCCGGAACCTGTCATCGACATTCCGGAACAATCGGAACGTTCCTCGCTGCTTGTCCGTGACTTGGTGGTCGACCCTCGCGATGTGCTGGTCGCGGTCCGGGTTGTCAGGCCGGTTGAAGCCGATTCGTCCCAGCAGCGTGCCGTCGCCTCGGGTGTTCACAACGTTCGCATTGGGGATCAGGGCTTGGAGGTAGTTCGGGGCGACATGGTTCCAGCGGGGCATGGGAATGACGGAGTTGGGGAAAGCTCCCCCGGTGTCGGGGTCATTCGGAGCGTTGCGGGACTTGGAGAAATCGGCTCCGCGCTCGAGATCCGTCGCCACATTGTGAAGGAACGCCTGAGCTTGCCGTGTCCGTGTCCCCTCGAAGGCATAGAAGAAGAAGGCCCGATTCTTGGCGATTGGGCCTCCGAGCGTCGCGCCGAACTGGTTTCGGCGCAGTTTGCCCTTCTTCACGCCCGTCCGGTTGGCGTCGAAGCTGGTCGCGTCTAGCACGTCGTTTCGCAGGAAGTTGAAGGCACTGCCGTGAAACTCGTTCGTTCCCGACTTGGTGACCGCGTTGATCACCCCGCCCATCGCTCCGCCGTGCTCGGCCGAGAAATTCTGCGTCTGGATGCTGAACTCTTCCAGCGAATCGGGGTTGGGCACGATCATCGGTGCGCCGCCCTGGTGATCGTTGTTGTCGCCGCCGTCGAGCATGTAGTTGTTGGACTGCGCCCGAGCGCCGTTGACGCTGAACGCTCCGAACTGCGAAATGACACCGCCGGGCCCAGTGTTAACGCCCGGAACGAGCATGATCAGCTGGATCGGGTTCCGGCCGTTCAAGGGCAGTTCCGTAATGCGGCGTTCGTCGATGATCTCCGTCAGGGTGGCGTTCGAGGTCTCGACCTGAGCGACCGCACCCTCGACGGTTACAACTTCGGTCACCTGGCCGATCTCCAACGTTGCGGTCACTTGGCGGCTCTGGTCCGCGGTAAGGCGGAACGTACCTGACGAGAACGTGCGGAATCCCTCGCTCCGCACTTCCACGCGATAGGTTCCGACTGGTGTCCGGGGAAAGTTGAAACGTCCCTGGGCATCCGATTGTCCAGGCTGTTCGATGCCTGTCAGTTCGTTGATAGCCAATACGTCCGCCCCAGGAATGACGGCGCCGGACCCGTCCTGGGCTACTCCGTGGATCAGGCCTGTGGCCTGCCCGAACGCACCGACGGTGATGAGAAGCCCCGCGAAAAGGACTGAGGCTGTGGTTCTGAACGACATAGCTACCTCCCTCGGTCTCCAGTTGCCTTCACAGGCCCGTGGCAACGACGGATCCGCCAAGGCGAATGACCGTCAGGATCAGCACGCTCGAGTACCCCTCGGCCTGGCAATTCTCGTCAGATTCCAACTGCCCCGAGGCAATTGGCGCCACCACCACAAGCATTTGGTGTCTGCAGGGTATCACTCGCCGGGCGAAAAGTGGTCGGCGGGAAGCAACTTGTTGACATCTTGAACCGCGACGAGCCCTACGTAGCGATGCAAGAGGAGTAACGCATTGTTCGTTGTGTTGTTAGGAACAAACGTCCTCATGTACGCCGCCGACAAGAGTGGTCTGAAGAGGTGCGTCGGGATCAAGTCCGAGGTACCTTGCTTGGAGCCTGTGCTACGAGTTCCGGCCAGTGACCGCGCATGCGGGCACACTCCAATCACCATGGACCGGGCAGCCGGTCCATCGCTGTCTTTCTGAAGCAGGCATGACCGGGGCCTATCGGTTGCAACCCCGCTTCACTGAGAAATTCTGGAGCAGACCTTGACCGAATTGCCCAACCTTCGAGGAAGCAGGATGCACGATCGTCACAGGGCCGTGCTGATGCGCGAGCACTGTGTGACCGGATTTGCACCCACCGCAGTGATTTTCGTCAACTCCCGGTCTTTACGGTCATTGATCCATTGCAACGGCTGAGAGGCCGACAATAGCCAATCCAGGTGCTCCAAAAGAAATGACCGACGCCGCGCTGCGTTTCGACCCGATCACCGAGGCAGCGAGATGAGAAAACTCGATCCACCACGATCATCTATCGACGCTGAATCCGTTGGAAGACGCGGCCGGTATGCAACTTGAAGAACTTCAGCCTAAGCATGCGATTGAGGGCGTCTACCCTGACGGGCCGGTGACCGTACTGTCTGTCCAGTGGTACGGTTCGGAAGCACTGGAACTCACCTATAAGACACCTTCGGGTGCCATTGCGAGCGACTTGCTCTGCCGGGATGACGAAGACTGCTTGAGGATCCTCTCAGACGGGAGACCTTGGATCTTCGATGGTGATGGGGCATCGTTCGGCCCCGCCTCCGAATCAGGAGGTATCCGTCTCGAATGACTATTCCCTCTGCTATGGGCTGGCGGGGACGGGGAGGGCCCAAGGTATCTCTGGAGACTGTCCTTACCCGCGGAACAGCTGGGCGATGGCGGCTGCGACCAAGGCCGCGAAGCCGAGGCCCATCAGCCAGCGCTGCATCGTCAGCTCCGAGCGCATCGCGTCCAGCTTGGACTCGAAGCGGGCAATTAGGTTGGTCGAGGCCATTTCGCGAATCCCTCCAAATAGTGTAAACGCTTCCTCCGGTGTGAGTCCCGTCTTGCAGAGCAGCTCGAAGATGCGATCCTCGCTGGGTGGCTGTGTGTCGGCGGGCATGGGGCAATTCTAGCGCGGGCGTCCGCAGACTGGTTCTACTCGCGGAACAGTTGAGCGATGGCGGCTGCGACCAAGGCCGCGAAGCCGAGGCCCATCAGCCAGCGCAGCATGGTCAGCTCCGAGCGGATCGCCTGCAGCTGCGCGTCCATCCTAGACTCGAAGCGGTCAATTGGGTTAGTCGAAGCCACCTCCCGAATCCCTCCGAATAGTGTAAACGCTACCGTGGGTGTGAGCCGGTGTTGCATAGCAGTTCGAAGATACGATCCTCGCTGGGCGGAGGTCTGTCGGCAGGCATGAGGCAATCTAGCGTGAGCGTCAGGAGACTGGCCTCACCCGCGAAACAGCTGGGCGATGGCGGCGGCCACCAAGGCCGCGAAGCCGAGGCCCATCAGGCAGCGCAGAACACGCAGTTCTGAGCACAGGTCCGAGTGTATTGCGTCCAGCTTGGACTCGAAGCGGGCAATTGGGTTAGGCGAGGCCATCTCTCGGATGCTTCCCAATAGCGTAGACGTTTCCAAGGGGCTTGAGTCCGGTCTTGCAAAGGAGTGCGAAGATGCGGTCCCCGCCTTGCGGAAGTATGTCGGCACGCCTGATGTTCTATTGGGCGGCTCGAAAACGACCAACGTGGCCAGTGAGCCTAACATCTGGCCAAGTATCGACCAATTGCCGACCCCCACTCCGAAGAGTCAAAAAAGCTCGGGTATGTCAATCTAGTGTGTGGCCGGCCTCATGCAGAGGCTGCTTTTCGTGCCAACCTTTTGCTGTTCGGAACGGCAACAGTCCGTGCAGAATGCTGTGCAAGCAACGTCGGAGCGCGAGGCCAGCTATGCAACTTGAAGAACTTCAGCCCCAGTGTGCCGTCGAGGGCGTCTACCCTGATGGTCCGGTGACTGTACTGTCTGTTCAGTGGTACGGTTCGGAAGCACTGGAGCTCACCTATAAGACTCCTTTCGGTGTCACCGCCAGCGACTTGCTCTACCGCGAGGACGAAGACCGCTTGAGGATCCTCGCTGAGGGTCGTCCTTGGAGCTTTGATGGTGATGGGGCGTTGTTCCGGCTCGCCTCCGAAGCGAGACGGATCCGCCTCGCGTACCTGTTCGATCCGGTCTTGGCGGTACACACTTCGCAGGTCGAGCCGCTGCCCCATCAGATCACGGCCGTCTACCAAGAGATGTTGCCGCGGCAGCCGTTGCGCTTTCTTCTTGCGGATGACCCTGGTGCTGGAAAGACCATCATGGCGGGGCTCCTGATCAAGGAGCTGATCGCTCGGGGCGATCTGGAGCGGTGCTTGATCGTTTGTCCCGGCAGCTTGGCCGAACAATGGCGAGACGAACTCTACAATCGATTCCAGCTCCCATTCGAAATCCTGACCAACGACAAGCTTCGCGCGGCTCACACAGGGAATTGGTTCCTAGAGGCGCGACTGGTGATCGCCCGGCTCGACAAGCTCTCTCGCGACGAAGACGTCCAGCTCAAACTCCAAGCCCCCGATGCGGCTTGGGATCTTGTGGTTTGCGACGAAGCCCACAAGATGTCAGCGACCTACTTTGGCGGCGAGATCAAGTACACCAAGCGTTATCGACTGGGGCAGCTTCTCTCGAAGCGCACAAGGAATTTCCTATTGATGACGGCGACGCCCCACAACGGAAAGGAAGAGGACTTCCAGCTATTTATGGGGCTGCTCGACCCGGACAGGTTCGAAGGTCGATTTCGCGATGGCGTCCATGTCGCTGACGCTTCTGATCTGATGCGGCGGATGGTCAAGGAGCGTCTTCTGAAGTTCGACGGGAAGCCGCTGTTTCCGGAGCGGATCGCGCACACAATCCCTTACAAGCTCTCGGACCGAGAGGCAGACTTATACGAATCTGTCACAACTTATGTCCGCGAAGAGTTCGACCGAGCCGAGGCTCTCCAGAACGCCAAGGGCTCGAGCGCAGTCGGGTTCGCACTCACGATTCTTCAGCGAAGGCTAGCGTCGTCGCCAGCGGCAATCTATCGGTCGTTGAGCCGAAGACGCGAGCGCCTCAAGAGCCGCTTAGAGGATTTCGAGTCGCTGAGGCGGGGAGAATCCGCACGGTCAGGACTAGGCATACGAATCTTGGACTTCGATGTCGAAGAGATTGATGATCTGGAGGATGCTCCGGCAGAGGAAGTCGAAGAAATCCAAGATCAACTTATTGACGCGGCCACAGCAGCGAAGTCCATTGTTGAACTGAAGGCCGAACTCGAGACACTCAAGCGCCTGGAAGCCCTTGCACTCGGAGTGTTGCGCAGCGGCGGTGATGCCAAGTGGCAGCAGTTGGCGAGTCTTGTTGCGCAAATCTTGGTGGGGCACGATCGCGCAGACAGCACCGCAGCGTCCCCTAGTGGCGGGCTAAATGTGCCAATCCCCGACCTGAAAACCGCTGGCACTCGGAAACTCGTCATCTTCACGGAGCATCGGGACACGCTCGGATACCTGAGCGAGCGCATAAGGACATTGATCGGACGCGAGTCCTCGGTGGTTGTAATTGACGGTAGCGTGGGGCGCGACCAGCGCCTCGCCGCTCAGGAAGCCTTTCGACACGATCCGAATGTCCAGGTCTTGCTCGCCACGGACGCGGCAGGCGAGGGCATCAATTTGCAGCGCGCCCACCTGATGGTGAATTACGATCTGCCGTGGAATCCCAATCGGCTTGAGCAGCGCTTCGGTCGAATCCACCGGATCGGTCAGACAGAGGTATGCCATCTCTGGAACCTAGTAGCGGACGACACCCGAGAAGGCGACGTCTATGCACGGCTACTCGAGAAGCTCGACCTCGCACGGGAGGCCTTGGGAGGGCAGGTCTTCGATGTTCTCGGCAAGCTGGAGTTTCAGGGGAAGCCACTTCGAGAGTTGCTGCTCGAAGCGATTCGTTACGGCGAGCGTCCAGAAGTCCGAGATTGGCTCAACACTGCGCTCGACAACGCGCTTGACGTTGACCAGATCACGGACCTGCTGGAAGAAGGGCAAATAGCGGTCCAAGCGATGGACGCGACTCGCCTGCGGCGAGTGAGAGAGGACATGGAAAGAGCCGAGGCGCGCAGGCTGCAACCACACTACATCGAATCGTTCTTCTTGGAAGCGTACAAGCGCCTAGGCGGTACCGCTAGGCAGCGGGAGGCGCGCCGATACCAAGTTACGCACGTTCCGGCCCACATCCGTACCCGCCATCTAGCGACCGCTACTGGCGAGCCAATCTTATCCCGCTACGAGCGAATTGCGTTCGATAAGGAGCTTGTGGCCGCTCCCGGGCGACCACCTGCAAGCTTCGTGTGTCCGGGACATCCATTGCTGGAAAGTGTCGTCGACCTGACTCTCGACCAGCATCGAGACTTGCTCAAGCGCGGGGCAACGCTCGTCGACGACCGGGACCATGGCACCAGCCCGCGGGTGCTCTTCTTCGTTGAGCATGCGCTTCGAGACGGGAGCATCACAGATTCGGGGGAACGGCGGATTATCTCCAAGCGCGTACTCTACATCGAGATCCAAGCCGACGGAGCAATGAATCATCTGCATTACGCTCCATACCTCGACTATCGCCCTCTGACGGACGACGAGCCTTCAGCCGAAGAGATCCTTGAGCATTCCGAATGCGCTTGGATTAGCAAGAAACTGGAACAGCAGGCCCAGGCTCATGCCGTCTCGCACGCAGTGCCCGCGCACTTGAGTGAAGTACGGAGAGCACGGCTGGAATTGATTGACAAGACCGAGGCAGCGGTCAAGAGCCGCCTGACCAAGGAGATCAACTATTGGGACCGTCGCGCAGACGAACTCAGGGAGGCCGAGTTAGCGGACAAGACCAATGCCCGACTGAATTCAGACGAGGCTCGGAAGCGGGCAGATGCCATGCAGGTGCGTTTGGAACAGAGGCTGCAGGCGCTCCAACGAGACCGCCAAATTTCTCCGATGCCGCCGGTGGTGATCGGAGGCCTTCTGGTCGTCCCCAAAGGCCTTGTCGATTCAGTTGCGGGGCGAGATGAGATGTCACCGGTGCCTACACCTGACACTCAGGCGTCCGCTGCGAGGGCCCGCGAGGCCGTGATGGAGACTGAGCGACGCCTCGGTTTTGAGCCGACCGACCGGGAGCTTGAGAAGCTCGGCTATGATATCGAGAGCAGAGTTCCCGGAACGGGATCTTTACGATTCATTGAGGTCAAGGGTCGGGTAAGCGATGCCGATGACATCACAGTGACCCGAAACGAGATCCTGACAGCCCTAAACAAGCCCGAGCAGTTTATCCTCGCCATCGTCCTCTTTCGGGACACTCAGAGTTCGAGCGTTCACTATGTTCGGCGCCCGTTCGGGGCGGAACCGGACTTCGGGGTTACCAGCGTAAAATACAATCTCGGTGAGTTGCTGGCAAAGGCTGAGGAGCCTCGATAGCAGGCATCAGCCTCGGGGTTCTACCGAACGCCCGGTAAGGTTTAGGCCAGAGGCGGTCGCATCCCCGACAGATATCCAGAGACGGTGGTCACGAAATGGCATTGACGAATCATGAGAGGGTCGGCAAGGCGCTCGACCTTTTGAGAGCGGGCTTAGGGCCCTATGCGGAACGGGAAATACACAGTGCAGTAAACGCTCGACGGGTCGGGCCAGAGGCCCCGCGGGTATTTACAGATGACCCGAACCTTGGCAGCCGAAAGATCTCCGAATGGGATGCTGCCGGGCTTCTCAAGCTGATGTGGGAAACATGGAATCAAGTCTTCCGTGAGTCGCTTGGGCCCGCCGAGCGCAGTTTTGTTGGCGAATTACGAAATCTTCGAAATCGGTGGGCCCATCAAGAATCGTTCTCGAGTGACGACGCATATCGTGCCTTGGACACTGTAGGTCGGCTGCTGACATCCGTGTCAGCGAGCGAAGCTGCCGATGTCGAAAAAATCAAGATGGAACTCCTGCGCGTTCGCTTCGACGAGCAGGCACGGACCGAACGGCGGCGTCAGTCCAGCCTTGCAATCGGCGGAGCGATCGGGAGACTCAAGCCGTGGCGGGAGGTCGCCGTACCGCACCAAGATGTCTCCAGCGGTCAATACCATCAAGCCGAGTTCGCCGCTGATTTGTGGCAGGTGCATATCGGCGAGGCCTCCTCCGAATACCGCGATCCCGCCGAGTTCTTCCATCGCACGTACCTGACGGAGAGCCTCAAGAAGATGCTCATAGGTGCGATTCAGCGCCTCAGCGGTAGCGGCGGTGATCCCGTGGTGCATTTGCAGACGAACTTCGGAGGCGGCAAGACTCACTCAATGCTTGCGCTCTACCACTTGTTCTCTGGAGCAGCACCAAGAGAATTGGCAGGGGTTGAGTCGCTGATGGAAGAAGTCGGCGCAAAGGCCCTTCCGAGCGCTCGGCGGGTCGTCCTTGTCGGAACCAAGATTTCGCCCGGGAATCCCGACACCAAGCACGACGGTACGGTGGTTCGGACAATGTGGGGGGAATTAGCATGGCAGCTCGGCGGCCGGCCAGGATTCGAGCGGATCGCCGATGACGATAAGTGCGCCACTAGTCCAGGAGATGCTCTCAGGCACCTCCTGATTGAGTATGGTCCCGCCGTGATTCTGATTGACGAGTGGGTTGCTTACGCTCGCCAACTTCACGATAACAGCGATCTTCCCGGAGGTAGCTTCGAGACGCAATTTACGTTTGCACAGGCCCTGACCGAGGCCGCGAAAGCTGCGGGTAATTCTCTCTTGGTCATAAGTCTTCCCGTTTCGGACACCAACATAGACTCATCCCGGACGAGAGCAGATGACGTGGAAGTCGGTGGTCGGCGCGGTCGCGAGGCTTTGGAACGACTCAGAAACGTAGTTGGGCGCATCGAGTCGTCGTGGCGTCCGGCGAGCGCCGAAGAAGGGTTCGAGATCGTCCGTAGGAGGCTGTTTGAGCCGTTCACCGACCCGCACCAATTCAAGAGCCGCGACGTCGTCGCTCGCGAGTTCGCAAACCTTTATCGCACCCAACATCAAGAGTTTCCCATCGAGGTCCGAGACGGCGATTATGAGAAACGGATCGTCGCCGCGTATCCGATCCATCCAGAAGTATTTGATCGGCTATACACCGACTGGTCGGCTCTTGCGAGTTTCCAGCGGACTCGCGGAGTCTTGCGACTCATGGCAGCGGTGATTCACAGCCTCTGGGAACGGGGCGATACGAATCCGCTGATTCTTCCGGCCCATCTTGCTATCGACGATCAGCGCGTTCAGTGGGAATTGACCCGGTACTTGCCGGACACTTGGACGCCCGTCATCGAGAAGGATGTCGATGGTCCGCAGTCTCTTCCGTTGCGGATCGATGCGGAAGTTCCAAATCTCGGAAAACTAAGCGCCTGTAGGCGAGTAGCGCGGGCGATCTACCTCGGATCGGCTCCGTCGGCAGGCAGTTCGCATCGGGGAGTCGAAGACCGTCGGATCAAGCTGGGTTCTGTCTTGCCGGGGGAGTCGCCGTCAGTGTTTGGCGACGCACTGCGCCGCATGGCGGCGAGGGCCACCTATCTCTACCAAGACGGCCCACGCTATTGGTATGACACGCGCGCCACCGTAACAAAGCTAGCGGAGGACAAGGCTGCGCAACTTGAACAGGATCCTGATCGAGTTCGCCAAGCGATCAAGGGAGTGCTTGACGAGGACTTGCGCCAGACGGGAGGATTCGAGCGGATACATACCGCTCCTTCCTCAGAGCACGACGTGCCGGATCGGAGAGATACCCGCTTGGTGGTCCTAGGCACTGACCATCCGCATCAAAAGGGAGCGGAATCGTCAGCAGTGAAGGCCGCGTCCTCGCTTCTTGAGTCGCGAGGAAATGCCCCTCGCATCTTCCGCAACACGCTGGTCTTTCTTGCGCCGGACCAGACTAGGCTTCAAGACTTGAACGATGCTATTCGCCGACATCTCGCATGGGAGGAGATTGTCACGGACAAGGAGTCTCTCGACCTCTCGCCACATCAAGTCAAACAGGCCGAAACCCAACGGAAAGCGGCGGCCGATACTGTCAAGGCCCGGCTGCCAGAAACTTATCGCTGGCTGCTTGTGCCTGCACAAACGAATCCGGATGATTCGGTTTCTTGGACATCCACGCAGCTCAGGGGACAGGATCCGCTTGCGGTTCAGGCCGCGGAACGGCTTGCTAGGGATGAGTGGCTCGTCAAGAGCTTGGCCGGTTCGAGCCTTCAAAGGGAACTAAACAAGATTCCCCTATGGCGCGGCGACCACGTGAGCATACGGCAGCTGGTCGATGATTTTGCGAGTTATCTGTACCTGCCCCGGCTCACGGGTCCGAATGTACTGCTCGAGGCCGTTTCGGACGGTATCGCACTTCTGACTTGGGCAGATGATTCATTTGGCTACGCGGACAGTTTCGACGAATCATCCAATCGGTATCGCGGACTGTTAGGCGGACGGGGCGTGGCCTTGACGGATGAGAACTCGGCTAGCTTGGTGGTCAAGGGCGACAAAGCGCAGCAACAGATTCGTGTGGAATCGAAGCCGCCGGAAATCCCAACAGGAGAAGACGGTACCGGTGGCGGGGTCATCAGCGACCCACCCGCTCCCATCGGCGACCCACCCTCTCCACAGAAGCCAATTCGGTTTCATGGTTCCGTGGGCCTTGACTCGACACGGCCCGGTCGAGATGCAAGCACGATAGCCGACGAAGTCATTAGTCACCTTTCGGGAATTGTGGGGGCGAAGGTTACGGTCACACTGGAGATTGAAGCCATTGTTCCTGACGGTGTGCCAGAAAACGTCGTCCGGACAGTGACGGAGAACAGCCGAACACTCAAGTTCGAAAGCCACGGGTTCGAACGAGATTGAGATGTTGGTGATCCTCTTGGAAGACGTTCGGTGTTGGCAGCAGGGATAGGTTAGCCCTCTGAGGGCTAGCAGATTCTTATTTCCGGTACCACACTGGACATTGGAGTGCGGGAGTGCCACGAGCAGCATTCTATCGAGGGAGGTCGGCTCGGGCTAGGCGAGTAGCTTGACTCGCGCAAAAGAGCACCGCGCTTCCTTTGGAATCTCTCAGACGCCGCAGATTCAGGATCTGCTGACGGCCGGTGAGGCCCCGAGTGCCACGGGTTGCTCAATGAGGACCATTCGTAGCGGGTGTATACGGCCATGCCGGGGCCGATCGCGGCCTGGGCCAGGTCGACGGGCGCGATATTGCCGGTCTGCAGCAGGCGAACCGCCTGCGGCAGCTCCGACTTGAGGGCCGTCAGGAAGTCGCGCCTCGTTCCGACCGGGGCGTCGGAGGCACGGCGGCGGCAAACAAGGACGATGCTGGAGGCGAGGGCGTTGGTAGACATACCAACGAGGCGCGTGGCGTTCTCGGTACGCATCGGCCAAGTCCCAGTAATCGAGAAGCCGGATTCGATCACCGCTTCCAGAAACGTTTCCCACCCGGTGCTGGCGGTTCCGCCGTCCGTCTTCCTCTCGGATTGCTTGAAGGCGTAATAGAGGGTGACCGGAAATCCTGGATGCACCTGCTCGGCGACGCGGCGCATGGCCTGAGTCATTCCTCCAAGGAAGAATGCTTCTGCGGCGACCTTGCTGCCGTGTCGATATGGGGTAGCAACGAGTTCCTCTGCCTTCGGCACTGCCAACGTAGCAAATAGATCCGGGTACACTGGCTTCAGAGAGCGGCGGAGCCAGACATAGAAGAAGTCCGACAGATCTGCATAGCCAATGTTGTCGTAGTACGGCGGATCGGTTGAAACGACGTGGTGGCGAGATATCTCCTGGATACTTGCATCCGCTTGCTGAGACTTCCCTAAAGGGATTGCTTGAACTGTCTCGAAGGCCTTGGAGAACGCCTTAACTATGCCATCGATGAAGACACTCCATGAGCCTGAGCTGTCTCCCAATGGGTTCCCTTCAGCGTAATCCCAGATCATCGGAATAGCTTGACGGCCGAAAAGCTGACGCGGACACTGGGCGATCGGCTCCCAGCGACACATGCTATTTCCTAGATCTGCCTGTTTGCTCAGCGCAAACGCCAGATACACCCCGACAGCATCGGCATAGGCTTGGGCGCCCACTCCTCCGTCACAGAGAGGCCCTTCGTCGTCGGCTAGCCCGCATGCAATGCTATTCTTTCGGATGCGCTCCATCGCCTCCTTTACCAAGTCAGAGAACGTCGTGAGCCCGACAAGTTGGCGAGAAGTGAAGTAGTCACCAAACGTCTTGAACCCGTATCGGCGCCCTTGGGCATTGCTAGCCCACGTTCCACGACTCGGTGCGTTAGCCCATGTTTAACATACGATTTTAGTAAGTTATTCATTAATCACGAGTTAGATCGAGTCAGGAAGCGCAATTTGCACTACAAACCGCGCGCTAATCGAATTCGGGCGGAAATCAGAGCAGTAGCTTACAGGTTGAGCAGGGTCTTCTGGCGCGCACGGACTGCACGAGGCGGAAATTAGCATAGCTGTTGCCATGGGGGTCGCGGCGGCAGGTGGAGCGGCGGATGAACACTAGTCGCAGGCTAGCAGGGGGTGGCGCGGGAAGTCCAGCGAAAACCGGTCTGATAACTCACTTTCGGGCACTACATATTCGACCACTACGAATTCTGGAATGAGCGCCATCATGGCCCTCAGGCAAGCCCAGAGACAGCTCCCGGAGCAGGCAGTGGCGCTGTGGCGGTCCGGCCGGGAGTGCGCTGTGGCAAGCGCTGGCGGGGCTGGCGGGAGGGAGGCTGGAGACGGCGCTCGCAGTCCGGCGCGGGCAGCCTGCCGAGGGCCGCGGCTGAGGCCGCCGGGAGTTTCCGCCGGGAGCCACGGCCGGGGCCGGGAAATTCGGCCGCAGACGCGCCCTGAGGCTGTAAGATCCTGTTTAGCAGTAGGTTACGCACCCACCTGCCAACGGTCAAGCGGTGGGATCTGGAATGCTTCGATGCGCCTCTAATGGCTTTGCGCAGCAGCCCCGGCGAGCCCGTCGTCAGCCACTCATGGCGACCAGCCGGACACCCACCGGAACTCCAGAATCGAGTGTGATCAGGGATCCCGGCGAACCAAGCATCCCGTGATTGCCTGTCGAGTGCATTGCTCTGTGCTGCCCCAGTCGGGTCTCAACCAGCCGGGAATTCAAGTCCGCCTAGGGCACCCAATCGGCACAAGAATGTTAAACATGGGCTAAGGACGGAGTACACCAACGACAAGTTCAATGTCCGTCTCAACGACATGGTCTGGAGGATCCGCAAGCGCACCGGCGAACCACTCTACGTAGTGGTCATGATGGAGCTCCAGTCCAGCGTCGAACACTTCATGGCAGCGCGCATGAACATGTACGTGGGCTTGCTTTTCGATACGCTCGTGCGGTCGGGTCAAGTCAAGGGCCGCAAGCTACCGCACGTGGTGCCGCTGGTGCTCTACACCGGAGAGCGCGACTGGAACGCGCCGCTGGAGTTGACGGAACTCATCGAAGACACGTTGCCGGGGATCGAGCGCTACACAAACCAGT
>Ga0209544_1002844_pt1 | contig 14458 bp, 9 predicted proteins | sample MesohylPK_FD_187297 | JGI IMG/M metagenome (GOLD analysis project Ga0209544, IMG submission 187297) | Host-associated microbial community of the marine sponge Aplysina aerophoba from Gulf of Piran - sponge mesohyl, lysed by proteinase K... | ecosystem: Host-associated > Porifera > Sponge >...
CGCCCGCCACAGCCTCGGCCAGCTCCTCCCCAGCGCCATCTTCGGTGCCCTCGCCGAGGCGCTGCCAGATCGGGTCTTGGCCGAGGGCTACGACGCCGACTGGAGCATTCAGCCCTACGGGAAGGACGGGCGCGGCGAATGGGTCTCCTCCCACCTAGTCTGGACCGGTGGCACGGGGGCTAGACCGACCAAGGACGGTATCTCGGCCATGGGTTTCCCTGCTCGCTCACAGGCGGTGCCGGTCGAGGTTGTAGAGGACCGTACGCCCCTGGTGTTCCTGGCCAAGGAATTAAGACCCGACTCTGCCGGTGCCGGCAGGCACCGTGGTGGTGCCGGGCAAACGGTAACCTTTCGCATAGACTCCCAAGACCCCTTCCTGATCAGCCCCAAGTGCGAGCGGATCCGACACCCGGCTCGCGGCCTTTTCGGCGGTCAGACTGGCGCGCAAGGGGAGTTCCACCAGGGCGCTGAGCAGCCCAATCCGAAGCAGGACTTCTGGCTGATGCCCAAAGAGACCGTAACCCTGCACCTGCCCGGCGGTGGTGGTTACGGCGACCCGCTCGAGCGGGTCGCCGGACAGGTATTGCGCGATGTCCAGAACGGCATCGTGACCCTCGACGCGGCGCGACAGGTGTATGGGGTAGCTCTCAAGGGAGAGGGGAAGGGGGGCCTCGAAGTTGACCGGGAAGAGACGAAGCAGCTAAGGGAATCGGCCGGGCAATAGGATTCGGGCAGATAGGTTGGGTCAGTGAATCCTCGCGGTGTTCCCCATAATGATTGGGTGGACTTTGCTCAGTATGAGTGAACCAGCCGGCAGCATCCGCTAGCGACGGGGCACCCGGAGCCGCCGAGCCAACTCTCATCCCGATCCGGTACTACAAGCTGCGTCGCAGACAACCTCGTACCGCTCTCACGGGCACTGTTTTCGCTGCCATCGGGGCTTGTTCTCGCATGGCAGCCGACCCGCGTCCGCAAGAAAGGCCTCTCGCTCCCCCGTCGCTTAGTTTCGCTCTCCCCGGTCCTGCAGACCACGGGCTCTCCCAGACGAACTTGTCCGATGGCCAGACTCTAGGTTCGGACCGGATGAGGGGCCGCTGCTGATGGGGAGCGCATCAGCCGGGAGATCCAAGATGTTCGTGACCTTCCAATCACTTCCTCTCCAGGGTCGATTCGGGGTACCTTTGGGCATGCTCGACATCCGTTTTATCCGCGAGAATCCCGAGGTTATCCGGCGGGCGATCCGGGCCAAGCAGCTCCCCGAGGCGCTAGAGAGCCTCGGGGAGCTGCTGCTGGCTGATGAGGAGAGGCGCCTGCTGCGCCAGGATCTTGAGGAGCGGCAGGCGGTGCGGAACCGGTGCAGTAAGGAGATCGGGCAGCGCAAGAGGCGGGGTGAGGGTGCCGAGGAGTTGATTCGGACTATGGGCGAGCTCTCAGCGGAGGTCAAACGCCTCGAGGAGAGGTCGCGTAGCCTTGAAGACGCCATCCGGGAACACCTGCTCGAGATCCCCAACATCCCTCACGAGAGTGTTCCCTTCGGCGAGAGCGGGCGTGACAATGTCGTCGTCAAAGAGTGGGGCCAGAGACCGTCGTTTGTGTTCGATCCCGAGCCCCACTGGGAGCTGGCGGTGCGCAGGGGCTGGTTCGACCTTGAGGCTGGGGTGAAGATAGCCGGAGCCGGGTTTCCCATCTTCAAGGGGGATGGCGCGAGGCTGGTTCGGGCGCTCCAGAACTACTTCCTCGACACTGTTGGGGAATGGGGCTACACTGAGGTCCGGCCACCGGTCGTGGTGAACGAGGCCTCCGCCACCGCGACGGGACAACTGCCCGATAAGGAAGGGCAGATGTACCGGCTCACCGAGGGGCTCTACCTGATTCCAACCTCAGAGGTGCCGCTGACTAATCTTCATCGCGACGAGATCATCGATGAGGCCGACCTCCCTATTCTCTATGCGGCTTTCACCGCGAACTTCCGGCGCGAGGCTGGGAGTTACGGACGGGATGTCCGCGGCCTTAACCGGGTCCACCAGTTCGACAAGGTCGAGATAGTCCAGTTCACCCACCCGGACAGCAGCTACGAGGCTCTCGAAGAGATGACAGCCCTCTCTGAGGACCTGCTTAAGGGGCTCGGGCTCAGCTTCCGCCGCCTCCTTATGTGTACTGGAGATATGGGTTTTACCCAAGCCAAGAAGTATGACCTAGAGGTCTGGAGCCCCGGTCAGGATCGTTGGCTCGAGGTCTCGAGCATCAGCAATATGGAGGCCTTCCAAGCGACCCGTCTTATGACTCGGTTTCGCCCCGGCGGGGCGCAGGGCAAGGGTCGCCCCGAGCTCGTTCACACCCTAAACGGCACTGCACTAGCCTTCCCGCGCACGCTGGCTGCTCTGTTAGAGACCTACCAACAGGTCGATGGCCGGGTTGCGCTCCCCGAGGTGTTGCACCCGTACATGGGTAAGGCGTACCTGGAGTGAGCGCACCCGTTGCCCGGGGTGAGGGGCGGCCTCCCTGGAACTGGGCGGCTACCAGGTCGAAGGGGATAAGCCGACGTGGGAAAAATGCTACGCCGGACAGCTACCTCGGCCAGCTGTCATCACTCTCCGTCATCACTACCACTAGCGGGGCGGCAAAGATGTGAGTGACCGGGCGGGCAGATGGCTATCGATCTCTCCGTTGGAGGACGGGGTGCTCCCCGGCTCCCGTCGACGCCTCAGCTCTCGTCTACGGTCCGTGGAACCTTGAAGAAGCCCTCGTCGGTCTCCACAGCAACGTCGAGCGCACGCGAGCGTGACAGCGACGGGCGGATCTCGTCCTCACGGAAGATGTTCTCCGTGTGAACCGGCCGCGCGAGTTCCTCTACCCCTTCCGTGTCGAGGGATGCGAGTTGCTCGAAGTAGCCGAGGATAGCGTTGAGATCGATCTTGATCTTCTCCGCCTCTGCGGGGTCGAGGTCGATGCGGGCCAAGGTCATAAGATGCCTGAGGTCGTTGTCACCGATCACGATTAAAGCCTACCATCCGCCAGGGCTCAGTCGTCCTTGGCCTTATCCTCCCGCTTGGTGCCGGTCAGTACTAGGAGGGTGACGACGACCGCAGCCGCTATCGGGAGGCCGATCAGCCAGATGAGCCAGGAGGAGAGGTTGCGCGACCCGGTCGCCGTCGGCGGGAAGACGAAGGTGATCGGCACCAGCGGTTCGCTCGACCCGATGTCGATCAGCAGGGTTGCCGTCGCATCCTCTTGGCGGAAGGTCCGATCACGTAGCAACAGGGTGTAGGTGCCGTCTTGATCTAAGGTAATAGGTCCAGAGTAGACACCGGCACCGTCGGTTTCGCGTAGTCGGACGGAGACGGTCTTGCCCGGTTCGGGAGGGGTGAACTCGGCTATCACAAGGGCGTCTTCGATCGGCACCAGAGTGGGGTCGGTCATGACGATGGTGAGAGTGAACACCTCGCCCGCTACGGGTGGATTCGGCTCCGTCGAGATCGTTCCCAGAACCAGGGTGGCGTGAGCGCTGGCCCAGCCGAGCAGCAGGGTTGCTGTCGCCCCGGCGACTCGCAGTCGCCTCATGGCGCGATCCCTTGAGATTCCAGTGCTGGGGTCGCGGCGGTTGTCCGCTCTAGGTGAACCTCTGTGCCACCTCTCGGCCGAGGCGGCGACTAGTGCCCGGACTCGTAGCTTTAGCACGTCTCCTCCTCCCTGGGGTAGGCCATACACGAAGCCGAGGTGTTGTGGCAGCAGGGATCCTCCTAGAGTCTACCCTTAGGCGTTGAGGTCCCGAGGGCTGTCCCGAGCCGGTGCTCGGTAGGCCGGGACTCGAGCGCGGGGTTACCTAGCGCTCCTCCAGCAGCCGAGGGTCTGGGCGAGTTCTTCCCCAGACCTCTCCTCACTCTGTCACTAGGCTCTGACTGTCGCGAGGGGGTTTAGACTAGGTGTCAGGTTGGCTATTTGAGTAGCGTGTCAGAGTGAGACCGGACACCGCCATCTACGAGGCTGAGTTCCTCACTGGGCTGGCCCCGTTCGTCCTGGATGAGTTGGCTCAGTTCAGCGCGACCGTGGTGAGTAAGCGCCGAAACACTTGCCGCTTCGAACTCGGTGCCGCTGCGGGCGACCTCGACCGGATGCGCACCGTGGTCGCGGTCTACCGCCTCCTGCACTTCAACATTCCCCGGCCCAGGTCGCTCCTCGGGGACCAGCACCTGCGCCGCCTGCTTGACAGTGTAATGGAGGTCGCCTCCCGGGGCAGCTTTTCGAGCTTCCGTTTCGGCGCAGCTGGGAGTCACACTAGGGTGTTCCAGAGGCTGGGAGAGACCCTCCAGGGTCTGACTCGGCTCCGTTACCTGCCTGGCGAGGGGGATCTGCTTATCCGGGTGCGTAGGGGCTCGTCAGGCCAGGGGTGGGAGGTTTTGCTGCGTCTCACCCCCCGGCCGCTCTCGGCCCGAACTTGGCGGGTGTGCAACCTCAAGGGGGGGCTCAACGCCACGGTGGCGGCTGCTGTCAACGCCCTCCTCAGCGTTGCACCCGGCGACTGTTACCTCAACGCCATGGTGGGTTCCGGTACCCTGCTGGTCGAGCGGGGCCTCGCTGGACCAGCAGAGCGCTTAGTCGGTTGCGACCGGTCGGACCGCTCCCTCAGTTGCGCCTGCAAGAATCTTGCTGCCGCAGGTCTGGCTGATTTCGAGTTGCTCAGGGCGGACGCCACCACATTGCCTGTGGCAGACGCCAGCTTCGACGCTGTGTCGGCCGACCTGCCCTGGGGTGACGCTGTGGGGCGCTTCAGCACCCTGAGCAATCTCTATCCGGCCTTCCTGGCTGAGATGTGGCGGGTCACGGCTCCCCACGGTCGGCTGGCGATCATCACCCACGATCTAAGGCGCTTCGATGCGCAGCTTGCTGAGCAGGGCTGGTGGTGCCTGAAGCGGGAATTCCAGGTCTATCAGGGCGGTCACCACCCGAAGATCTATCTGCTCGAGCGTGTCTGACAGCGCTACTCCCTTGGCCTACGGCCCCGAGTCTCCGGTTGGAGGAGACTCCGGTCGACCCCATCTTTGGAAACGTCGACATACCGACGCTTGTCGTGGCTGCTAGTACGATCATCCGGCTCCGTATCAGCCGCGAGTGAATCGGCTATGGGGTCTGAACGTGTGGAGCCTCTCTAGGTCGACACATGAAGCCAGTAGCGACTTCGCACACCTCCCACCTGAGAGCTCGAAGGGGATACCGAGCGCCCTCAGCACCTCCGCTGTCACGATGCCGCCACGGGTGTGCCAAGGGTAGGGCTCGCCCCAATGTCCGCGGAAGGCGACCAGCCTGCACAGGGGGATGCAGTAGAGCTGTGCTAGCGACACGACCTCGTTGATGGCCGCGAAGAAGCCGTGATTCTGCATGAACAATCAGGTGCGGCTCGCCGGCAAAGTAGGCGCCAGCTGCGACGCCGACCACCTCCTTTTCCCGGGCCACTTCGATGAGTTGCATCTCGGGATCGCTCTCGGCGTGCTCCAGCAGGTGGATAAGCCACGTCTCGGGCAGCGCTGAGATGGAGCGAATGCCAGTGGCACGGATGCCCTCGTAGACAACTTTCGAGTCCTCATACGAGACGGACAAACGGACTACCTCCACCAGGTGAAGAGCGGTAAGTGGAGCGTGAGGACTATTCTACCGATTCTCCACCCCATTCCTTGCAGTGGCGAGACGATTGCTGTTCCCCGGCCGGTCCCAGTCCGTTTCGGTCGTGGGGTGAGCTCTTGAGTGTGTGCCGGTTCGGGAGTCTCGCTGAGGCTGGGAGCGTGATTAGGAGATCGTGGTTAGGATATCTGGACACGGTCTCAGCAAGCTCATACGGCCCGCCGACATGGAGTACGCTGTACTTATCCCGACAGGGGAGCCAGAAGGGGGACAGCAGCTCTCATCGTCCCCCCAAGTAGGAGGATCGTGGCTAAGACGGTTGTCATTGTGGGCGCTCTGGACACCAAAGGGGAGGAGTTCACCTTTCTCAAGGGACGGATCGAAGCTGCGAAGGTGAATGCCTTCGTCGTCGATGTCGGGGTCATGGGCAGACCGGGTTTTGAACCGGATATCAAGCGAGAGGAGATTGCCAGGGCGGGCGGGAGTGACCTAGCCCACCTAGCTTCCGGTGAGCATAAGGATGACGCTATGCAGACCATGGCGGCCGGGTTGGCTGTGGTCGTGCGGGACCTGTATGACGAGGGTAAGTTGGACGGCATCATCGGTATGGGCGGAACGGGTAGCACCTCAGTAGTGACAACTGCGATGCGTACCCTGCCGGTGGGGGTGCCCAAGGTGATGGTCTCGACCGTCGGGGGTGGTAACGTGAGTCCCTACGCCGGTAGTAAGGACATTACCTTCATGCCGTCGGTCGTAGATGTCGCCGGGATCAACCGGATCAGTCGCACTATCTTTGCCAACGCCGCCGGAGCGATTACTGGCATGGTCAGCGCGGGACAGCCTCGAGCCGTTGAGGAGAGACCGCTCGTCACGGCCTCTATGTTCGGCAACACCACCACCGCCGTCAACCATGCGCAGGGCATCGTCGAGGGCAGGGGGTACGAGGTGCTGGTTTTCCACGCGACCGGGACGGGCGGACGCACTATGGAGAGCCTGATTGCCGACGGTTACATCGCAGGATCGATGGACATCACGACTACCGAGCTCGCGGATACCGTCTGTGGCGGTCTGTTCGATGCTGGGCCTGACCGGTGTCTGGCCGCTTCGAGGGCCGGCATCCCTGCCGTCGTGGTGCCGGGCTGTGTCGACATGGCCAACTTTGGCAGCATCGAGACCGTTCCCGAGAGGTACCGAAACCGCAACCTCTACCGGTGGAATCCTGATATCACTCTGCTGCGCACGAATGTCGAAGAGAATATCAGGATAGGGGAGATGCTCGCTGCGGCTGTGAACGAGGCTGTGGCACCTGTCACAATCCTCCTGCCGCTTAAAGGGGTCTCTATGCTTGACAGTGAGGGTGGGCCATTCTGGGATCCAGGGGCCGATGGCGCCTGCTTCGACGCCATCAGGAGCAACCTCAGACCGGACATTCCGGTTATCGAGCTGGAGGACAATATCAACGATCCGACCTTTTCCGGGAGAGTGGCGCAGACGCTGTTGGCGATGCTCGGCGCCTGATCCGGACTCGGCGGTGGGGGAGGTGCTGTCATGGCGGTCGCTCGTCAGGAGATCTTAAGCCGGCTGCGCACTCAGTGGCGGCTGGGGAGACCTATTGTTGGCTGCGGAGCCGGGACCGGCATCTCGGCCAAGTTCGCGGAGCGGGGCGGTGCCGACCTGATCATCATCTATAATTCCGGTCGTTACCGGATGGCTGGCCGCGGCTCGCTGGCCGGTATGATGCCGTACGGCGACGCGAACGGCATCGTTGTGGAGATGGCTGCGGAAGTCCTCCCGGTCGTCGGCGATATTCCTGTCCTGGCCGGGATCTGTGGAACAGACCCGTTTCGGCTGATGCCTGTCTTCTTAAAGAGCCTCAAGGAGATCGGTTTCTCCGGGGTGCAGAATTTCCCAACAGTGGGCCTGATCGATGGCGAATTCCGCGCCAACCTGGAAGCGACCGAGATGGGCTATGAAAAGGAGGTCGAAGCGATCGCGATCGCCCGCGACCTCGATCTATTCACCTCTCCATATGTCTTCGACGCGGCGAGTGCCAAGGCCATGGCTGAGGTCGGAGCCGATCAGCTTGTCGCTCACGTCGGCCTGACTACTGCGGGGAGTATCGGAGCGGCTGTCGCCATGACCCTGGACGAGGCGATCGACAGGGTGATGACCATCGCTGAGGCGGGCCGCAGCGTACGCAGCGACATCCTGGTGATCTGTCACGGTGGACCGTTCGATGAGCCTGGAAATGTCGGCACAGCCTTGGCGAAGATGCCCGGCATCAACGGATTCTTCGGCGCCTCCTCCATCGAACGCCTGCCGACCGAGAGGGCTATCACGGGTCAGGTCGAAGCGTTCAAGGGTCTCAGGCTGACGAGCGGTTGAGTCACCTAGCCACCATCACCGGGTGGGACCGCCATCCCTCGGGGGTCGACCGCTGCACCGGCTCCAGGGTGACGGCTTGCCGTCACCGCCCATTCGATCTGGAGTAGGTAGCACCCGTTCGCGATTCGCAACCGAGCCTCTGGATCACTACTTCGAGGATCGTTGCCTCATCCAGAGGGCGCCGCTCCGCTTGGAGAGAGAGATCTTCAGTGCGTCACCATCCTCCTCAAGGGCGGCAGTTCCGGAGGCTGCCTGTAGCCTCCAGCTCCCGTCCGCCTCTGGAAGTCGAATCCGAACGCTCTCTGCACCGGCCGTCCTGAACACGAACAGGAGTTGCCTCGGTCCACGGCCGTCGCCGAACACCACCGCATCCCAATCCTCGACCCTGCGGGGCTGGGGCAGCGGGAAGAACACCGGCTGGCGCTTGTCATCGCGGATCTCCTTATAAAGGTCGACGAGGGCGCTTATCCTCTTGGTCTGGTCGTCGTTCCACTCGGCGACGGCGCCGCTGAAGCTCAGGACGCCGACCATCCGGCTCAGGACCTGATGCTCGGTCGCCGTCTCGCCCCCCCGGCCGCGGAAGGCGGTGACGGCCAAGTTCAGATAGTCGGGGGGCCAGAAGCGGAGTGCCCCGGTCTGCATGAAGCGACAGACCTCCGGGTCGCTGGTGTGGTCTGAGAGCCAGTTGCCATGGACGCGCGCCACCGAGCCGAGGTCGAGGCGCATGCCGCCCCCATTGCAGATCTCTATATAGAGCTCCGGAACGTCCTTACGGAGCCGGTCGATAACGCGGTAGTAGCCCTGGTTGTAGCGGAGGCCGTTCTCGGGGACACTCTCGTAGCGCATCCAGGTCACGTTCCAGGCATCGATCATCCGGCGCAGCGTCTGGTAGGCGAACTCCTCGCCCTCCGGAATCTCGAGCCTGAGGCGGTACGCCTGAGGCTGCCGCGAACCGGGTGTCGACGCCCGGTAGAGTTCCGGGTGCTCGCGCAGCATGTCGGTGTCGACCATCGCCAGTTGGATCAGGTGCCAGAATCCGAAGCCCATGCCGAGGTCACGCACGAACGCGCTTAGCTCCCGAATGTCCTCACTACCTTTCGGAAACTTGCGGGGATCGGGGGTGTTCCAATTCCCCACCCCTGCCAGGAACGATCTGCTCGTCCGGTACCAGGAGGCGTCGAGGCAGAAGTACTCACAGCCCAACTCGGTCGCCCTCTTCGCTTGGCGCTTCAGGTCCTCGAGATCGAAGTCCAGGTAGATACCGAACCAGTGATTGTACGACACCGGCAGTTCCTGGTGGCCTTGATGTGGCTCAGGTGCGAGCCTTTCCTTAAGGTAGCGCCGCTGCCGGTTGTCCAGTTCTGTCCAACTCTCACCCGTGAAGAAGCCGACGTGGACCCGTGGGGTCGTGATCGTCGCGCCGGGCGCCAACACGATCTCCCCGAGGGTCATCTCTCCCTCGAGCAAGAACGGGCCGACCGCCTCCCCGGCGAATGAGAAGGTCTCCCAGCCCGCGCGGAACTCCCAGCCCGCCGACCACTCGAACCCGACGAAGAATCCGGCCAGTTCGCCCTCCTGATCGAGAGCGAACTGCATGATCGGGACGTGGTCTCTGGCGGCCTCTCCACCGATAATGACCGGTCTGCTGTGATCGTGGGTCATGAACGCCTCCTCCTGCACTCGGAAGGCCTGTGCGGGGTAGGAGGCGTCGAAGTGCCAGCTGCCGCTTAAGTGCCGGACTCTGGGAAGCGTCGTTGAAGGGTCCACGTCGAGGAGGAGTCTGAAGGGTTTAAGTTCGACCCCGCCCAGGGTAGTAGTCCCCCGATTTTCGAGGGTGAGTTGCCAGTTGAGCGCTCCGTATCCCGAGTATTCCTCGACCCGTGCGGTGATCACAAGGTCGCTTAAGGTCCCGGTGAGGCCGGACTCGCTCTGCTCGAGGCTGACGCGCTCTCCCTGCACGGTGACCTCGAAGGGTTCGGGCTCGCGGACCGCTTCGGCCAGCACCTTGGGGGCGAAGTCGACAAAGAGACCTCTACTCACGCTACCTCCCTGGGACGACGACCCCGGGCAGCTTAACCCAGGCGAGTAACTGGCAAGCGGGTCGACCTCTCCCAGGACCGATCACTAGCCGGAGTACCCGGTCAGTTCAGACCTCTGCGGGCGACCCTTGGCCCCAACGGCCTGACCAGACCCCTTTATGCGAGGGATCTTCGAATCGCCACCTAGAGCCATCATAGGCCATAGCGGCATGTTTGCGCTCGGGCCACTCCGGGTCAGAGGGCTAAAGGTGACCCCGTCCCCCCAAGCCTACCGGGAGAGATCGACATCCCGGTGGCGAGGGGTCGTTTGCTCTCCGGGATCGGATCCGTAGTTGGTAACTGCGTTGTGAGGCTAGGCCCCCATCACTGAAGGCTTCCTCGGGTTGGGATCCAGGACCGATTGCAGCCTATGGGCGAACAAGGGAGCGGTGTGGGAGAGAGTTCCCCCACACCGACTCTGAGTAGCGTAGCTAGCTGCTTAGCGGTCCCACCACCAGGTCTGGGTACGTGCCCAGAGGTTGGAGGCTTCGAGCGAGAAGTCCTCACGGACGTTCCTGAGGTCTTGAGCGACGGTCTGGACATTGGGCAGGTACAGCGTCATCGTGGTCCAGTGGTTGTGGACACTCAACCTCATGAGGTCCTCGAACCTGGCGGTCATCTCTTCCTCGCTGGGGGCGGTGAGGACGTCTTCGAAGTAGATGCGTCTGAACTCTTGGACAGCCGGGGGCGGTCGGATCCCATCCTGGCCATCGGTACTATTCCACAAAGTCCACGGCGTTGTGCCGATCAGGTCCCCTGCGGCCAGCCACTTGTCGGTCCGGGTCAGATAGAAGCCGCCGGCCTCGGTGTAGTGGGCCAGCACGTCCCAGTTTGGCTCTTCAATCCGTATCTGTGACCGGTCGATCGGCCGCACCAGGGTTTCGATTCCGACCTGCCCCCAGTGGTCTGCGATTAACTCGACCGTCTCGATCGGTTCGGCGGGCACGGCGACAGCGAGCACCAGGGAGATGCGCTGGCCGTCAGGACCGAGCCTGAACCCGTCGCTGTCGCGCTCGGTCAGGCCCATGCCGTCGAAGGTGGCGTTGGCGGCATCGGGATCGTAGTCGATAAAGAGCTCCCCGAGGCCCTCTACAAAGCCGGTGTCGCCGCGTTTGGCTGCGATGTTCCATTTCTCGCCGAGCCCCTGGTAGAGGAGTTCGTTGATCTCGTCGCGGTTGATAGCGATCGAGAGCGCTACCCGGAAGTCGCGGTTCTGCAGGTAGAGACGGTTACGAACCGGCCCGGTCTGGTTGAAGTAGAGCTGCGGGGCCCAGGCGCGAGCCGAGGGTTGCAGGAAGGTCCGGTACCCGCCACGCTCCTGGTTCTCTAAGATGAAGGGCAGGTCGAGGAGTCGCCAGCTGTTCCAGAAGGGTGCGTTGGCGATGTCGATCTCGCCGGCGACCAGCCTGGCGAGGCGCAGATCCATCTCAGAGACCAGGGTGACTTCGATGCCATCCAAGTAGGGGAGCTGGTTGCCCTCGGCGTCTACCTGCCAGTAGAAGGGGTTACGGACGTAGGTGGTGCCAATACCCTCTTCGCGGTGCTCTACTACAAATGGACTCATAGTGGGGTAGCCGTCGAGCTGGTGCTGCGCTGTCGCACCGAAGCAGCTGCCGCACATGTATTCTGCCCACTGGGCGATTCGGGATTCGGCATCATCGTCGGCGAATCCCTGGAACTCCGGATGAACCGGCTCTATCCACTGCGGCGGGTAGAACTCTGGTGAATTCGTGCCGTAGGTAATATTGTGCATGAACGCCGGGTTGGGTCCGGGGAAGGTCCAGCGGATAGTGATGTCGTCGATCTTTTCTAATGTCGGCGCTTGGAGATTGTACGAGTAGAGCCGCTGCCTCGTCCCGAGCCCGAGCGGTTGGGTTTCGGAGTCGGGGGTGTAGGTCTGATAGTAGTCCCACCAGAAGAGGACATCGTCGGCGTTGAAGAGTTCGCCATCAGACCAGCGGAGACCTTCGCGGATGTGGAAGGTGACAGCCGTTCCCTCGTCGTTCCACTCCCAGCTGTGGTAGAGGCCGGTACCGATGGGGCCACCGAAGCCCTCTTCATAGTCGAGCTGCTCGGGCTTGCGGTACATCCAGCTCATGTTGTCGGCGACGTTGGAGATGCGGATGATGCCGCCATACTTGCCGATCGATTCCATCGCGGCGACTTTGGGGTTGACGGGCAGGCGCTCATCTACCGGCGGGAGTTCGCCAGCCGCGACTCGCTCGGCGAGCAGAGGGGACTCCTGGTACATCTGGGCCAGGGCAAGGTTTGCCAGCATGGCCACCAGGAGGCTGAGGACAAGGGGGAGGGAGATTCGGGTGAGACTCTTCATATATCCTCCTTTATGGGAATGTTCTTGACCATTAGGGCTTAAGCCTGGGGTCTCTTGATGCTAGAGCAGCGGGCATCACCTCCCAATTGCACCTCTGACCTGAGTGTTTATAACTATACCATAGCGCAATACGCGCAGTTTTAGTGCCGCTAGGGCCCGGAATCCGTCTCCAACGAGATTGAAGGCGAGTACCGAGATCAGGGACGCCAGCACCTGGGGTGGGCTGGGGGTACCGAAGTGCCATGGTGATTGTCAAAGGAGGGTCGGAAGGGCCTGAGTTCGACCCCGTTCAGGGCAGCACTGCCCCGATCCTCGAGCGTCAGTTGTCGGCTGAGGCCCCGTGATTCAGAGTAGGGCTCCCTGCACTTTCGTGACCAACCTCCTTTCGGCGGGCCTCGGCAGGCGGGACTCAGGCCTGAACGATCGGGAAGCAGGTAAAGGTCTCGGTCTCGACCTGCCAGTAGGGAACGAACCTGTACCCGGGGTGCCCTCTCACGTCGAATGCGAGCGGGTTGCCCTCTACGGGCTCTAGCAGGTCGACCAGGCCTTTGGCGTCGGTGCCGATACGGGGGATGTTGTCGGGCCCCTTCAGTTCGCCGGTCAGGGCCATTAGCAGGGGTCCATAGTGAAGCGCGTAGCGGTCGAGGTTACCTGTAATCTGATCGAAACCGGTGTATTTCGTGGTAGAGAAGCCGATGGGAAGACTGAACGAGATCGTGTCGCCATCGGCCCAGGTCCTCTCGAGGGATAGGTAGCTGCCCGGCTTTCCGGTGGCGGCGATGGAACCGTTGATGCGAACCGCCACGTCCCCGGTCGCCCACGACGGGATGCGAATCCAGGTCGCTAACGCGACGGCCTCGGGCGTCGAGACCCTGATCGAGACATCGTTGGCGAGTGGGAAGTCCGTGGTAGTAGTCAGCCGCACCTCCCGCCCGGCGTGGGACCAGGTGATCTCGGAGGGGGAGAACAGGTTCACGTAGATCCCGTCGCCAGCAAGCGAGTAGATGAATTCCGGCAGCCGGCCCATCAGCCCGGCGGTGGAGACCTCGCAGCAGGTATTCCTGCAGCTGCCTGCGAGCTTCTCCCCCTCGAGCTTGAGGTACTTGTAGATGATGTAGCCGTTGTCGTCCTGGGCGGCGAGGACGCCATTATAGATCGATTCCTCGACCTCACTGGCGAAGCGCTCCTCAGTCGGGAGGAGTTGCAGTAGCTTGCTGTTGATGTCGATCCAGAAGATGCTGCCGCAGGTCTCACCGTTCGTCGGCGTCGTGAGGATGTAGGACTTAGGCGGGTAGAGATCGGCCCGTTCGCAGATGGTCGTGACGCCGCCGACGTGCTTGAAGCTGCTCGTGTAGATATCCCAGCCGCCCAGGACCGCATCGAGGTACCTCGTATCCCCAGTAGCGCGATACTGATCGACGAACGCCTCGAAACCCAGGAGGGCATAGCAGTGGGGCCGCTCGCCGGGATAGTGGCTCAGGGCGAGCGGTTCCCGGTTGGCCAGTGCCCGCATCCAGTAGTCCTGGTCGTAGTAGCGCAGGGTGGTGATCAGGTCATCTTTCACCCCGGCAGGGGAGAGGTAGACCAGAGGGCCGCCGGGCAGGCCGTTGGTGGCGTTGCTCCCGATCAGCATGTCGGGCAGGTAGGGTGAGGCGTTGAACCAGTCGTACATCCGCCTCAGCAGGCCGTAGGCCTTCTCGCTGCCGACCATCCCGGCGGCGATCATGCCACGGGTCCAGAACACCCGGTCGTAGTTCTTACGCTCGCTGTTGCGTCCGCTACTAAGGGCGTAGGACTCGTCCTCAGCGTAGTAGCTGAAGTAGCCGTCGTCGCGCATACGCTCCTCGACACGATCGATGATGGTGTCGACGATCCTGCGCATATCCTCGCGCTCACCCCAGCGCAGGGTGTTGCCGGCCCCCGCGAGGAGTCTGCCCTCGTTCGAGCCGGGTAGCCACTCACTCCAACCTACACCGTCACAGTAGGTGGAGCTGGCGAAGCTGTGGTTGAGGTAGTCGACATTCCTCTCCAGGATGTCCTTGAGCAG
>Ga0209544_1002853_pt1 | contig 14425 bp, 12 predicted proteins | sample MesohylPK_FD_187297 | JGI IMG/M metagenome (GOLD analysis project Ga0209544, IMG submission 187297) | Host-associated microbial community of the marine sponge Aplysina aerophoba from Gulf of Piran - sponge mesohyl, lysed by proteinase K... | ecosystem: Host-associated > Porifera > Sponge >...
TCGAGCCGATGGAGGTTGCCGAGAAGTACTTCTGGAGCTACTTCGACGCGCTGGCCCAGCTGAATGTGCGGCGACCGGACATCGTCCCGCGGGCGACCGGACATATCCCTGAACAACTCGCCCTGACCGAGGAGCTGATCCGGCGCGGTCTCGCCTACGAGCGGGGGGGCAGCGTCTACTTCGACGTCTCGGCCTGGGAGCCGTACGGCGAGCTCTCTGGACGCGACCCGGACGAACTGCTCGAGGGGACCCGGATGGGGGTGCGTTCGGAGAAGGACGATCCCCGCGACTTCGCCCTCTGGAAGCGGGCGGAGCCCGAGCATCTCATGCGTTGGGCCAGCCCCTGGGGTGAGGGCTTCCCCGGGTGGCATCTGGAGTGCTCGGTGATGAGTACCAAGTACCTCGGGAGCGAGTTCGACATCCACGGCGGCGGCCTCGACCTGATCTTCCCGCATCACGAGTGCGAGCTGGCTCAGGCCCGCGCCGCAGGCATGTCGTTCGCCCGGCTGTGGCTGCACTGGAACATGGTTACCCTGAGGGGTGAGAAGATGGCGAAGTCCAAGGGGCACTTCGTCACCTTAGAGCAGCTGTTCAGCCAGCACCACCCCCTCGAGGTGCGCTTTCACCTGTTGCGGTCGCACTACCGAAGCGTCTCGGAGTTCAGCGAGGAGATCCTCCAGGCGTCGGCCAACGGGCTGAAGCGGCTCCACGAGACCCACGAGGCGTTGCGTAAGAGGGTGGACTCGGGCCAGGCGCTCGAGGATGGGCCCTTCACTCCATTCCGGGAGCAGTTCCGGGAGGGGCTGAACGACGACCTCAACACCCCTCAGGCTATCGCCGCGCTGTTCGAGGCCTCCCGCGAGGCCAACCGCCGGCTCGAGGCCGGTGCCGAAGCGCCCCTCCTGGCCGACGGTCTCGAGCTCTTCGACTCCGCCCTGAACAAGATCCTTGGCCTCCCACCCATGGTCGCCGAGCGGGGGCAGAGAGCGATGCTCGACGGGCTCCTGGAGATGATCGTAGAGCAGCGCGAAAGGGCTAGGCTGGAGCGTGATTTCGGTGCGGCCGACACCATCCGCGACAGGCTTGAGGCGCTGGGGGTCGGGCTCGAGGATGGTCCGGAAGGGACGCGCTGGAAGTTCGACTGAGCAAAGGTTGAGAGGACAGTCAAGAGGACACCCAAGTCGCCCCTAACAGTCCCCTCTCAAATTGCGCTTCATAACCAGGACACTAGCTGGGGCAAAACTGGCAGCCTGCCGATTCATGATGCGGCGGGTAGCAAGATGCCAACTGATTGGAAAGATCGGTCGATCCGGAACAATGTCTTTTCTTTCAAGCTCTTAAGCTACGTCCACCACGCCAACCCTTGGCACTCGCACGAGTCCAGACAGGGAGTAGCCTCGAGCATGTCCGAGTATGCAAGGGAGAATATCTGCACCGGAGGGGTCTGAGACCCCTCCAGGACGAGCAGATGTCTGAGATCTGGCTTGGTGACCGGCGTTTGTTACTCCTCACGCAATGATCAAGCCATCCTGGACGATATCCACAAAATACACGGTACTCTTGATAATCTCACACTACAACCACTGAGCGCGCACGGTTCATCCTGTTACTGGAGGCAGGATTATACACAGGCCGTAGATGCCCTCCTGCTATGCTGGACCGGGCGATGATCTTCGAACGCCGTGCCAAGATCTGCATCCACTATCCCTCTCATCGCCAAGGGGGTCTACAAATCCTCGGTCTGCTCGCACCACGCACAGGATCACGAACAACAGGGGCTAGCGGCTAGCATGCGTGATGATGGCACCACAGATGCTGCAGCGCTGGCTGGTAATTGGGGTACTGTTGGCGACTATATGTGCCTCGCATTAGGTCACTTCGTGCTGCCAAGTGATGTCGCGTGTAACGCCCTATGACACGCTCTGAGGAGGTTAAGGGACTCAACCTAGAAGTCCTCGCTTGGGCACGACAGATGGCGGGTCACTCCATCGAGAGCGTAGCGCAGAGCTTCAAGAAGGAGCCAGCCGTTATCGAGGCGTGGGAGAGTGGAGAGGCCGTTCCAACCTACGTGCAACTCGAAAAGCTAGCTTACAAGATCTACAAGCGACCAATTGCCATCTTCTTCTTTCCTGCCCCCCCAGCCGAGCCAGAACCAGAGGGGTTCTTTCGCACTCTCCCTGGATCCGAGTTCGAAAAGCTCGACCCGGATACCCGATACAAGATTCGCAAGGCATACGGCTTCCGTCTCTCGCTAATCGAGTTGCACGATTCTACAAACCCAGCGGACCGAAAAATCTTTCGTGATCTCGTCTTCTCCGGGGAGACGGAAGTGGAAGAGGGGGTTGCATCGGTTCGCACTCACTTAGGCGTTTCCTTAGATGACCAGAAAGAGTGGAAAGATGCCACCGAAGCGCTCAAGGGGTGGCGGGAGGCGTTCGAGGAAGTTGGAATCTACGTGTTCAAGGATAACTTCAAGCAGGACGTGATCTCTGGCTTCTGCCTCAGCGACGACGAATTTCCCCTAATCATGGTCAACAATAGCACCTCGCATACGCGCCAGATCTTCACCCTGATCCACGAACTTGCCCATATCCTTTGGCGTACTAGCGGCATGACCCATCAAGATGACACTTATATCTCCTCGCTAGAACACTCCACACAGACGGTAGAGGTCTTCTGTAATCGCTTTGCTGGCGAGTTCCTGGTCCCATCGTACGATCTCAGGAAAACTCTAGAGGCGTCTGACGTACAAGATGGCACCGCCTCCTTAAGTTCAGTAAGCCGTCTCGCGGACCTCTACAACGTTAGTCGTGAAGTGATCCTTCGGAAGTTCGTTGAACAGGGTCTGTTCCCCGAAGCGACCTATCGAGAGACAGTCGCGGCATGGCGAGACCGGAGCAAGCAATCTGAGCGTGGTGGCGGCAACTACTACGCAACACAAGCAATGTATCTTGGCAAGAAGTATCTTCAGCTCGTCTTCAGTAGATACTATCAAGGGCGCGCGTCCCTCGAAGAAGTCGCCGATTTCCTGAATGTGAAGGCCAAGAACGTTCCGGGCCTTGAGGAGTACGCGCTCAAGTGAATGTTCAGCGGAAGCTGTATGTCTTCGATACCAGCAGTTTCCGAGTATTGCGGCACTACTTTCCTGAGCGGTTCCCTACCTTTTGGCGACGCTTCCAGACCTTGGTAGATCAAGGCATCATCACCTCTGTCAGGGAGGTCGATACCGAACTGAAGGCACAGGTCTACGAAGATTGGTTATTGGAGTGGGTCAAGAGCAACCGGAACATTTTCAAGACTCCGAGTGCCAATGTGACCGAATTTGTCCCAAAGATCTTTGAGATTGAGCATTTCCAGCAGTTGATTCCAGAGAGGGACCGTCTCAAGGGCAAGCCCGTGGCCGACCCGTGGGTCATAGCCCATGCCCAAGTGCACCGAGGTCATGTGGTAACCGAGGAGCAATTTAAACCCAACGCAGCGAAGATCCCCAACGTTTGCAAGCACTTCAATGTCCCGTGTCTCAACCTAGAGGGATTTCTTCAGGAGCAAGGCTGGGTGTTTTGAGTTCTTCAACCACGCATCCAGAAGACGCAAATTGCGCTTCGATTTTGGCTATGGTCAGGACATTATCCATCTGTCTGGTCTTCCTTGATGGATTGAGCATGGCGTTCAACATAAGCCGCCCGCTTCAGCGCATTGGCCCCATATCATGGTTGGCTAGGGGGCGGCTATGGCTTCCGAGTCTGCGGCACGCTCAACAAGCGTAAGAAAGGCTTGACCTTGTTGCAGAACTTGCTCATACGTAAGCACAGATATCGACGAATTGTAAGCCTCACGCTCCTGAAACCTGCGAAGTTCATCCGGTGAGCCAAGTGCCAAGCTGACTTCTGTGTGATACCCAAGTCCCTGTGAAGCTTCATGCTCGACACGCCCTTGATGCTGGTTGCCAACGGATAGATGGCGACGAGCCACACCCGACAGGCAGCCAAGAGGAGAGTCGTGCATCAAGTGTCGGTCTTAACGGAGCGGAATATCACACCTTGGGTGGCCACTCAGTTTATGGGACAAGCTATCACATTACGACCTCTAGGTGACTGCTCCAAGATTATGTGATGTCCTCATACCCGCATCTCCCCCGACACCAGCCTGGGAAGTAGTGTGTCCCGCAGGGCAGTAAGGGTGCGGGATTCGGCAGTGTTGGATCTGATCTTCCCATCTAGCGGCTGAGCATATGAGTCGAAGGCGGCAACGATGTCAGGGCTCGGTTCGATCACCCTCAAAGCCTCAAACTGGCCCTTGTTTATGGCTCCAAATACCGTCCCGGTATGCTCGTAGGCTTGGAGTTCCCTCTGAATCTTCCAGGTCGAGTAGTAGCTGAACGACATCGTGGTTGACTTGTGTCTCAGTGCTGCTACACCCCGACCTATGCAGCAGCTCTCCCAAGCCATGTTGATATCCCCTACCGGTGCGCGGACACTAACCAGGGTATCCCCAGGTTGGGCAATACGGGTTGGGGCGGTACAGAACTTCCGATTCTCGGGATAGCGGAACCCGAAGTCGGACCGGCCCTGGAAGAAGGGTAAGCCTTCACCCTGTTCGTTGTAGGTGCTGCCTGGAGGTGATTGACCCATTGCAAGGTTGAAGCACTCCCCCACTGTGCTGATCTTCCACCCCTCCGGCATCCCCCCCAACTCAGACTCCACCAACCGATCGGGGAAGAGTTCTGCCAGTTGCTCAGGCAGACCGGTATCACGACCTTCCAGCTTGGCACGTACCGGTCCGAAGTCGACGAACCAGTCTTTGAAGATAGCTCTCGCTAGTTCCTCGAGGGTCTCGTTCAGCTGCCGGTTCAGTTCGATCTTGTCATCAAAGCTGCCCAGGATCTGGGCGATGGTCCGTTGTTCGGCTACATCAGCTGGAAACCGGACCTGAGCCTGATGCAAGTGATTACGGTTCAGTCCCGGTACTGCAGCCTTATCGGAATAGGGAGAGAGGTCGACACTGCGTAGAAAGTAGCTGATGAACCGAGGGTCATTCCCTTTGAAGTCACGAACGTAGAGGGTGGTGTTAAGGGGCCAGAAGTCTTCGGGGACAAAGAAGACCTTTCCCAAGGTCCCATACCGTCCGGTTACTACCCCTGGCCCCGCCACCTTGGATACGGCCTGATAATCGGTCACCCCTGAGGAGGAGACGAGGGGGAACGGGCCTGGGCTGCGATTGCGCTGTGGGAGGTCGTAACCCCGTTTGAGTTCGATCAGTTCGCCTAAGCTGGTCTCTTGCCACTCAGCCTCCATGCCTGAGTTCTGCTGGTCGAGTGGTTTGCTATCTGCTGCTACCAGCACCAGATGCTCCCGTTCGATCTCGGGGTGGAAGCTCTCTGGCAGTCTTGCCCAGTCGTGTACTTCTACCAGGAAGGGGATAGCGGACTCTCGTAGTGCTTCGCTGAAGCTGGCCAAGCTGTCGGTTGGGATCTGCTGCAGATCTGGTGAGCGCAGCACCAGGTCGAGGTCGCTACCGTCATGGCTCTGACCATTCACCCGGCTACCGTAGGCCCAGACCTCTACTCTGGGGAGATGTTCCCGCAGCAGGAGCTCGAGCTGTTGGCGATAGTGGTGTGGCAGGTCTAGTTGTTTAGCCATTGGTGCTCTTCGCTATGGCCTGTGGTGAACTCTCTCAGGAGTGCAGTGGCGCGCTGAATGTTGTACAGATACTTCCGGGGCTCAAGCCTCATAGATCATCGTCCTGGTCTCTTCGACCGATTGCAGGAAGTAAGGGTTCTTGATAGCTGAGCCGACCACTAGGTCCACAGACCTCCCGAAAAGCTGCTCCAGCGCTTCCAGCAGACCGAAGTAGGTATCGGCATATGCGCTGAAAGGCTCCGGCTGAAACTCGACCACGAAGTCCAGATCGCTCTCCTCCGGACGGTATTCACCGGTTACAGAAGAACCGAACAGGTCGAGCCGCTGGACGCTGTAGCGGAGGCACAACTGCTTAAGTTCATCGGCTCGCTCCGCAACAACTGGAATCATCGTGACTACTCCCTGCCTCCAACCCCTAACTCGGCGATCATCAACCTCACCGCTGTTCCTGCCACTGCCCCACGAGTCGCTCCAGCTTCCCCCCACCATCCTCTTCCTCTAGCTCAGGGCCCCAACATAGCGCCCCGGGGTCAGCATATAGCCCTATCTCACTACCTCCTCCAGCGCTTCACTCTTACAGAATCCGGGTTCGTATTCTCCCGTGCACAGTAGAGGTGGGGCGGGATCTGGGTCGAACAGAATGACCCAATAACGTCGTTTGCCACTTGATCTGCAGGCAAAGAAAGGGGGATGGTTGTTTCTATGAATCCCCATCCCCGATATCAGTATAAGCCAGAAGACCTGTTCCTCACCGTATTCGTCTACATAGACGACTGGCTCAAACCCTATCAGAGCCTACTACCCCAGCAACCTGCCCAGAAGGCGAGCTACAGCGAACTCTTAACCATTGCAATCGTAGGTGAGATCCTGGCCCAACCCCATGAGAGTACCTGGTACTGGATCGTCAACCAACTCTTCGGTGAACTGTTCCCCAAGCTGCCCCACTACACTCGCTATCACCGGATCTTACGGAATGCCGAGAGGCTAGTGGCTGAGCTCGCTCTATCGGTGCTGGGGGATAACCAGGTTCACCTGATCGACAGCAAACCACTACCGGTAGCAAAGGGGAAACGCTCGTCCTGGTCGAAGTTTCCTGAGGCCAGGAAGGGATTTAGCACCATGGGAATGGTGTTCGGCTTCAAGCTACATGCCGTAACTAACCTCAATGGATTATTCGAAAGATGGGCTTTCGCAGCAGCGAATCATCCTGATGTAAGGCTGGCTCGAGAACTAACTGCGGGACTGGAAGGGCAACTGGTTCTGGGAGACAAAGCCTATATCGGCACAGGCGTGCTGACACCGAAGCGATCAAATATGACCCGTAGAGTCCGTCCTTGGGGTGGTGAGGTGTGGACGAACTCCCTTGATCGAGCTCGAAAGCGAGTCGAAGCGAGCTTCAGCACTTTGGTAAGGTCACTGACCCTTCATGCGGCTCAGGTGAAGACGTTCTTGTCGCTCTACCCGCAGAGTCCGACTTTGAACGCGGGTAAACCTCAAGATTGCAGCCTTCAACCTGCTCCACTCGGGGGTGCTATTCAGGTAGCAAACGGGGTAATAGTGTCACCATACACTCCACCAGTCCCCTCTCAATAAGCCTCTTGCAGATCTCCCCCTCCCCTACGACACGAAGCCAGCCCGGCCTCGTCGACCGGCCCCCGAGCCTGCCTGTCACATCTCCCCTGTTGGGTGCTGCTCCACAGTCCAGGATATCCAGAAAGCTTAAGGAAAGGCACCATAGCGTGGGCAGAATGTCCTGAACAGAGACTACAGGCGAGATCCCCCACCAAAACCCCGGGCAGGGAGCCCGGGTCGGTGGAGCCCGGTATACTCCAGAACAGCTATGAGTTCCGCCATATCGATGAAGGGGATCGTGAAGCGATTCCCGCTGGTGCTGGCCAACGACTCCGTGGACTTCGAGGTGGAGTGGGGCGAGGTTCACGCACTCATCGGCGAGAACGGCGCGGGCAAGAGCACCCTCATGAAGATCCTCTACGGCCTCCAACCGGCCGACAGCGGAACGATCGCCATCAACGGCTCGACCACCGAACTGCAGAGTGCGAAGGACGCGATCGGTCTCGGGGTCGGCATGGTCCATCAGCACTTCATGCTGGTCGACCCCCTCACCGTCACCGAGAACATGGTCCTCGGGGCAGAACCCGCGGCAGGCCCCACCCTCGACTACCGCTCTGCCCGGCAGCGGACTCGGGAGCTGGTCGAGCAGTTCGGCTTCGACATCGATCCCGACAGTCGGATCGAAGAGCTCCCCCTCGGTCTCCAGCAGCAGGTCGAGATCCTGAAGACCCTCTACCGTGAAGCCCACATCCTCATCATGGACGAGCCCACCGCCGTGTTGACACCACAGGAGACCCGGGGCCTGTTTGCATTCGTTCGCGAGTACGCTGAGCAGGGGAATGCCGTCATCTTCATCAGTCACAAACTCGACGAGGTGATGGAGATCTGCGACCGGATGAGCGTGATGCGCGACGGCCGGATGATCGGTACCGTCCTCCGGGAAGAGACCGGCCAGAGGCAGCTCGCCAGTATGATGGTCGGCCGGGAGGTGATCCTGCGGGTCGACAAGGGCCCAGCGAACCCGCAGGAGGTGCGACTCGAACTGAGCGGGATCACCCTCCGCCACCCCAGCAAACCCAGGCCGGTCGTCGACAACGTCTCCTTCCAGCTCCGCGCCGGCGAGATCCTGGGCGTCGCGGGGATCGAAGGGAACGGGCAGTCAGAACTCATCGAATGCATCGCCGGACTCAGGCCCGTCGAGGTCGGCACCATCACCATGACCGGCGGCGATATCTCGAGGGAATCGGCTCGGGAGCGCCGCGGACGGGGCCTGAGTCACGTCCCTGAGGATCGCAACACCCGAGGTCTGGTGGGGAGCTACAGCGCCGCGATGAATAGCATCCTCGGCGACCACCACCGAGATCCCTACAGCGGTCTCTTCGGCCTCCTGCAGGAGCCTGCGATCGAGGCCCACGCCCAGGCCCTGATCGAGACCTACGACGTGCGACCGGCCACCGCAGCGGTGACGGCAAACAGCTACTCCGGCGGCAACGCCCAGAAGCTGGTCGTCGCCCGGGAGCTCGAGCGCAACACCAAGGTCCTCATCCTGGCCCAGCCGACTCGAGGGGTCGACATCGGGGCGATCGAATTCATTCACCGGCAGATCGTCAGGGCCCGCGACCTCGGGCTCGCCGTACTCCTGGTCTCCGCCGATCTCAACGAGGTCATGAGCCTCTCAGACAGGATCCTCGTCATGTACGAGGGGCGGATCATGGGCGAACTGAGCCAAGCCGAGGCCGCTGCCGAAACGCTCGGCCTCCTCATGGCCGGATCGACCCTGACAGCAGGCGCCTGAGCCGTCGCCAGGGGCAGTCCTGCTCCCCATCCGTACCCGGGACCCCTCCTAACCCACCGCCTCGAGAAAACGCCGCACATGAACGGCGACCTGAGGGAATTCGATCAGGAAGGCGTCGTGGCCGTGGGGCGAGTTGATGCGGACGTAGCGGGCCTCTGGAAGCCGCTCGACAAGTCCCAACTGCTCGCGCTCCGGGTAGAGCACGTCGCTGCTTATGCCCATGATCAGGGCCGGCATAGCGATCCGGCCAAGGACCTCATCCAATCGTCCCCTCCCCTCGGCGAGGTCGAAGTCGTCCATCGCCCTGGTGATGTAGAGGTAGGTATTGGCATCGAACCGCTGGACCAGCTTGACCCCCTGATAGGCCAGGTAGGATTCGATTTCGAAGCTCACGCCGAGCAGATCGCGTGACGCGTTTGCCCGCTCCCTCCCGAACTTCGCCTCCAGCGAGTCGAAGCTCCGGTAAGAGAGCATGGCGATAGCCCTCGCCAACCCGAGCCCGACCTCGGGCTGAGCGCCGAGCGGGTAAGCCCCACCCTCCCAGGCCGGGTCGGAGGTGATGGCACGGCGGGCGACCTCGTTGAGCCCGATAGCCCAGGCGGAGTGACGGGCACCCACCGCGATGGGCACGATCGACCGCACCCGCTCAGGGTACATGGCGGCCCACTCCAGGACCTGCATCGCCCCCATGCTGCCACCGATGACGGTGGCCAGGGAGGTCACGCCCAGGCTGTCCAGGAGCCGGCGCTGCACCTCGACCATGTCCCGGATCGTGTAGCGGGGGAAGTCGAGGCCGAAGGGGTGGCCGGTTGCGGGGTTGATCGAGCTGGGCCCTGTCGTCCCGTAGCAGCCCCCCAAAACATTGCTGCTGATCACGAAGAAGCGCCTGGTATCGATCGCCTTGCCGGGACCGATCAGCGGGTCCCACCAGCCGGGAAGTTGCTGTCGCTCATGCCTCCCGGCGGCATGGGCGGATCCGGTCAGGGCGTGGCAGATCAGGACGGCGTTGGTCCCCTTGGCGTTGAGTTGGCCGTAGGTCTCGTAGGCTACGGCCACATGATCGAGACGCCCACCCAGGGCCAGCTCGAGCGGCCGCTGGAAGGTGGTCACGTCGACCAACTGCGACTCGACCAGACCGACACTCCCGACCACACCCCCCTCACTCCGGGCCACCAGGACGGTATGGTCACCCCAGGTCTCGTGTACCAGCGTCCTCATCACAGCTCAGCCGGAACCCCCGCCAGAGCCCGGGCGAAGTCGGCCTTGAGATCGGCTACAGCCTCGAGACCGACGCTCACCCGGATCAGGGCCGGGGTGACCCCCGCCTCGATGCGGGCCGCCTCCGAGAGGCTCGAGTGAGTGGTAGTCCAGGGGTTGATGACCACCGTCTTCGCATCCCCGATATTCGCGAGGTGTGAGGCCACCTCTACCCGGTCGAGGAAGGCCCGGGCTAGCTCGACCCGCTCGGTCTCGAAGCAGAAGACCGCACCGAAACCGCGCTTAAGGACCCGAGCGGCGACCTCATGCCCGGGGTGCCCGGAGAGGCCGGGATAGAGAACCCGGGAGACCCCCGGCTGCCGGGCCACCCAGGAGGCGAGGTCCCGAGCGGCAGCGCAACTCCGTTGGACCCGGAGGGGGAGGGTCTCTAGTCCCTGCAGTGCCAGGAAGGCCGAGAAGGGGCTAAGGGTCATGCCCATAGTGAACAGGCCCAGATCGTGCACCCTGGCGGCAAAGGGCGCCTCCGGGCTCTGTTCGAGGTAGGTCCTCCCCCGCGCGTCCCTGGCCAGAAAGGCTGGGAACCGGTCCGACTGCCAGTCGAACCTGCCCCCGTCGACAACGGCGCCGCCGATCAGGGTCCCGTGCCCCCCGATCCACTTGGTAGCAGAGTGGGCGACCAGATCGGCGCCGAGCTCGAAGGGCCGGCAGAGGTAGCCGCCGCAACCCCAGGTATTGTCCACCACCAGGGGGGCACCGGCCGCGTGGGCCACCTCGGCAAGGGCTGGGATATCGGGCACGCTGAGGCTGGGATTGGCGATGGTCTCGACCCAGACCCCAACCGTGTCGGGTCCCACCGCAGCCGCCACCGCCTCCGGTGTGGGTTCGACCGCATCGACGCGGCAGCCCCAGGGCTCGAGCAGCTTGCGGACCACGCTGAAGGTCCCCCCGAAGACCTCCTTGGACATCACGACCTGCGCGCCCGGCCTAGTGAGGGCGAACAGCAGCGAGGTGGTGGCCGCCTGACCCGAACTGAGCGCGACCGTCCGAACCCCCCCCTCGAGGGCGGTAAGTCGCTCCTCGAACGCAGCCACCGTGGGGTTATGCATACGCCCGTACTGGTTGCCGTCCGCAGTACCGTCGAAGACAGCCTCGGCATGATCAGCCCCGTCAAAGACGAAGCTGCTCGTCGCCACGATAGGGACCGCCCGCGCCCTCGAGGCGGGGTCGGGACTCTCCTGGCCGGCATGGAGTGAGAGGGTTTCGAAGGCTGGTCTGGTCATGGGGACTCTCCCATTCGGGGGTGGAGACCTTGCGGACTCGCGTTCCGGGGTCGAACGTGGCGGCGGAGGTCGAGAGGCTACGCCGCCAACGGCATTCGCCGACCTACAGGCCGGGTCTCGCTATCGTCAGGCAGTTCGAACAGGGCGGCCTCCGCCATCCTTGAGAAGAGGCACCAGGACCTCAGGGCCAAGGTAGCGTGCCGGCTGGAGTCAACACCCGCAGGGACCGGTCGCTACGGCATCTGCTGGCCAACTCCCCCGGCCGCTCCCGATAAGGCCCCCGGTAAGGGGTGATCATGAGTAAAGCACAAGGCAGTAGCGAACGCAAGTGACCGAGAGCTCATTAACCTCGTATCCGGGCGCCGACAACCTGATAACCTCTGGCAATGGCCGATCTTGCCGTTGCCACTATTCCGATGGCCGACCTTCGCAGCGACAGCTCCGAACTCAAGACCGAAATCGAGCGGGCCATCAAGCGGGTACTCCGCTCGGGCCAGTTCATCCTCGGGCCCGAGGTCGACGCCTTTGAGCGAGAGGTGGCCGACTACCTGGGGGTGGGCCACGCTGTCGGCGTCGGCTCCGGAACGGAGGCTCTGCTCATCGGCCTCCGCGCGCTCGGCATAGGACCGGGTGACGAGGTCATCACCACCGCATTCAGCTTCTTCGCAACCGCAGAGGCGATCATCCATGCGGGGGCCACACCGGTCTTCGTCGATATCCGGCCGGACAGTTTCACCATCGACCCCGACGCCCTCGAAGCGGCGGTGACCCAGAAGACCAGGGCGATCGTGCCGGTCTCCCTCTTCGGCAACCCCGCTGCCATGGGCCGGATCAACGCGGTCGCGAGCCGGCACGGACTCCCCGTCCTCGAGGATGGGGCCCAGTCCTTCGGAGCCCACTACCAAGGAGACGACGGCGACGATCCCGACCCGGAACTGCTCGGCAGGAAGGTCGGTGCTCTCGCCACGGCGACCGCCTTCTCGTGCTACCCGACCAAGAACCTCGGGGCCTTCGGCGACGCAGGGCTCCTCACCACCGACGACGAGGAGATCGCTCGGATAGCGAGACTGCTCCGCAATCATGGCGAGGTGCCGGGCCGACGCTATCACCACGCTGCGGTCGGCTACACCTCCCGCCTAGACGCCCTCCAAGCGGCGGTGCTGCGGGTCAAGCTGCCCCATATCGACCGCTGGAATACCGAGCGGCGCAGGCTAGCCAAGATCTATGAGGCCGGCCTGGCGGCCTCGGGTTGGATCCAGACCCCGAAGGTCACTGCGGGGCACGTCTTCCATCAGTATTCGATCTGCCTAGCGCCGACCGATCGCGACCCTCTCGGCGAACACCTGGCTCGCAACGGGATCTCGAGCCGAGTCCACTATCCCACCTCGCTAAGCGCTTTCGTCGGGCCGAACGGAGGGGATGAGACCGCCTATCCGTGCAGTTTCGCGACCTCTAGAAGAATCTTGAGTCTGCCTATCTACCCCGGGCTAAGAGGCGAGGAGCAGGAGAGAGTCGTGGAGACGCTCCTGGCATTCGGGGAGGGCAGGTGAACTGAAGACTCTAGGTCACTCCCAGTCCCAGGATTCGCAGACAAGCTCTACCCTGTAGCCATCCGGTTGTATGATGTAGGCCTGAGTCGCACCATCACCTTTGGCTTACGAAGATCACGCATCTCGGGCCGCTGACCAGGCTGGATTTCGTATGCACGAACACTTTACACTGGATACTCAAGCGGGCTTGGGCTCAGGCGCGGAAGGAGGCCCAGAAACCCAATGGCCATTCGGCGCTGATGAAGATATTACCCGACTCATCACTCATTATCCCCTTCCCCTTAGATTTTTGGAGTGACAATCTATGATCCACCTCTCCCACCCTACGAGTTCTGACCCTTACAAGGCAGCCTGTGGCCTTGAGGGGACGTGGCCGCAGCTAAAAATCCAACCTATTGAGGAACACATTGGCGACAGCCGCACCTGTAAGGACTGCCTGCAGATCCTATACGAGCGGGCTCGCGAAGGATTGACTGCCAATGAGTATGTCCGGTCTCAGCTCGCGAGAGATCGCGAACTAGCCCTCGCCTACCTGGGAAACACGACCCGAGGCCGTGAACTGCTAGCCGCAGCTCTCAGCGGTGCAGTGGCAGCCATCGGCGATAGGCATCCCCGCGCAAGCCAAGTCGCCGCTCGGTTGGCCGTCGATACCGCCCTCGAGACGCTGTACCTGGTCCTGCCGCAGGAGTCGGAGCTAGACTATCTGAGCTCGCTCAACCCTAATGAGGAATGATCTCTCTTAAGGGGGTACAACCTAACCTCTATGGCAACGGGACCGACGAGAGTGTCGGCTTAGTCACCGGAGACGGGGTCGGCCACACAGCTGGAAACAGAGCAGGCTATCCCAGCAGTATCAGTTGTACCGACCCAGGACCGTGAACCCCCGTGGTCAGCGTCTGCTCGATATCCGCGGTCCGACTCGGACCGGTCGCCTGCACCAATCCACTGGGCAGATCGCCCCCGAAGCGCTCAAGCGCCGTATGGAGGTCAGCGACGATCGCGCTACTCTCAAGCACAACCAGATGCACCAGCGGCATCAGACTGGGTCGTCTGCCTACTCCGCTCGACAGGACGAGGCTTCCGGTCGCCGCCACTCCGCACACCGCCCCGGTGATGCCTGCGTCGGCGTCGGCAGGGTCCTCCGCCTCTTTCAGGGCCAGCGGCTCGGTCACGACCTGCACGAGGGGCTCGTCTGTTATCAGAACGGAGGCAACCTGATGCTCGCGGAGGAGCCGGTCCAAGATCTCCCTCGCCTCCTCGACACTCTCCGCTCTGTGAAGCTGCCCCCCGACCCCCTCAAATTCCGCTCCGAACCGGGCGACCAACTCCCCAGAGTCGGCTGAGACCGGCACCTCCGGAATGTAGGGTTGC
>Ga0209544_1002854_pt1 | contig 14425 bp, 6 predicted proteins | sample MesohylPK_FD_187297 | JGI IMG/M metagenome (GOLD analysis project Ga0209544, IMG submission 187297) | Host-associated microbial community of the marine sponge Aplysina aerophoba from Gulf of Piran - sponge mesohyl, lysed by proteinase K... | ecosystem: Host-associated > Porifera > Sponge >...
TCACGCCTTCATTGAATTGATGGATAAAGGCGAGATACTAGGAAGAAATACTGCTCGCAATTAATTGGTGTTGACTGTTGACAGAATGACAGAGAATAATGCAAACAAACTACATCATTTCAATGGTATTGTGATACTAGTGTCATAAAAGTATTCCTTGGGCGTGGGAAGAGGTTAAAAAATATGGCAATGGGAAACGGATGTTCGGTGGACCAATACAAGGTCAGGCCTCCATTGCTGTCTGACAAGAAGCCAGCCGAGTCCTCAGCAGCGGCCAGCACTACTATTGTTTTCGGAGTTGGTCAAGGCGTTTTGGAATATTATTTTTAGGTTTGGATTGGCTAGAGATACTCAAGATAAAAACGAAAAGTTTAGTGAAATTCTGTTACTGCACTAAAAATTGGAAGCTGCTTAAGGAGAACTCTGAAAATTGTAAATCAGAGGTGCCCTTTACTGACATTTCAAACATTTTACCAACTGGTCACAATCCCAAGCATTAAGCTATGTCTAGGGTCAGTATTCATTGCTTCCCGTCTCATAACATCAAAATTGATATCAACATCTGACTGTATAGAAGCCAAACTATAACCAATCTTATATTCACGATTTTCATTATCTGACACTTGAACGCTGAAATTTGGTGTTCCTGTGTAGTGTCCTTTGAATGCAGGAAGGCCATAGCCAACTGTGAAGTTAGTTGTTTGAGTCAGTTCAGTTGGTGATTCCAAAGATTGAATATCGGAGGCATTCCATAATTCATTTGTTCCTTTTGTTGACACGCCTATATCAGTTGTCGCTGACAACGACAATCCTCTTTTCATTTCATCTGGGTCATGTCTGAAACCTATTGACATGCCCCAATCATTGTAATTGGAATTGGTATGTGTCAATAGTTTTCGGGCATTCACATTAAAAGACATTCCGGCAGTCGAATATGTGATTCCTCCACCAACTTCAGTACCAGTCCCACTTCCAGCATCGCCATCATCGTATCGAACACCAAATTCTAAAGATGGTCGCAACATACCGCCGCTCATTTCAATACTACTCGAACCTTCAAATATCAAACGGTATCTACTTGAATCAACCGACGTTTCAGTTTCATTTGATATTTGGTCCCACTTTGTGCGCACAAACATTGCATCTGATTTTATTGCAAGATCAATTTCGCCAGCTGTTAGCAAATTACCATATGCTCCCACAGCCCCCATCTGCAATGAAAGATCTGTTTTGGTAATGGTGATTGATTCAGTCATTTCCAAACTTCCTTTACCAGCACCTACAAGACCCCAGACCGAAAGATTTTCAGTCATTTTATATTTCATATAAGGACTGACAACTGTCATATTACTCGTAATTGTACCATTGGAATTTGAATTATTGAATGTTCCCTTACCTTCACTGAAGTTCAATGACAATCCAGCAGTTGTTCGACCCCAATCCCTATCTATTCCAAACGTTCCAGTGATTACTTTTCCATCAATATTAAGCTTATCTGTGCTGCTGATATTACTTTGTGTGACTTGCCCCCAGATCGCAGGCCTTTGATTTTCATTTTCACCGTTTGATGTTATGTTGAATGAGCTGCCTAATAAGAATTCACGCATACTCATTGATACAGGACTGTATTCGTCATGATATGATTCAACGTTATTTGATTGAGACATACCAACCGGATGACCGGCAATGACAACGTGAGAATTTAACCGGTCACTTTGCAATCGATTTGACACTGTACTGGTAATGTGGTCGCCAACAGTTCGACCGAAATGTACAACCCATTCTTTTGGCAGTGGGTCACTGTTTCGGATCTCACCTTTTGCTTGTTTATGAATGTTTCGTAGATATGCACCTTTTGGATTTGAAAGCAAAAGGTTCATTGTTTCTTTACCTTCATCAATTGAATCATCTATAATTGGTACTGAAACAGTTTTTTCCGTCTCACCAATAGCAAACACCAGAGTACCTTGAGTGGCAACGTAATCGTCTTCTGCTGCTGAGTTACTTGCTGTTTCATAATCAACAGATACTTCATTACTTGCAACACGATTCAAAGTTACCTTAAAGTCAAGAGAATTTTGTACGCCTTCTTTTGCTCTGGCACCATCCACACGTATTCTGACTGGACCTTGAATCGTAATGTTGGTTTCTTCAACATTTGAAACAGGAGGATTAGTCAATGCAACGCCAACATCCTTCCAATTTTTTGGATTGATTTGAATACTCCAAAGGGTATCTTCTACTTTTGTCAGTTGCTTGATTTTTCCAAGTTGAATGTCAAAATGTTCACTGGTAAGATCAAATTCTGTATTCAATCTGACATTTAATGTGAAGGGGTTTAAACCGTCATGTTCTATTGGAAGTTCAGCAAAAGTGGCCGTGAGTGAGCCTTTTTGTGATTCAACCAATGGTTTTGGATTCCATTGTGGATCATGGTTGAATATTTGTCCATATGCCCCAAACCCTATAGGGCCCCTCGCACGAGACGCATTCTCAATTGGATCTAAAATTGCAACCCAAAAAGTTTCACCACTATCCTCATGAGTATCATCACAAATTTCTACCCTGACGGTTTTCTGTGTTTCGCCTGGTTCAAATATCAGACTCCCTCTTTGAGAGATATAGTCAGCATGATTATTTACACCCGGACTTCCGGTTGTCACTCCAACAGAACAAGTGCTTCCACCTTTCGCTTGTTGTGTTGTACTACCACCATTCCCACCATTCATACTTACAGAACCATCACGAGTTTCATATGGCACTGCAACCCTGTCTGTTGATGCTTGTGAAAGATTTACGTGGAAGTCCAAGTATCTAGAACCATACCAATATTCATTCGAAGGACATTGTGCGCCTTCACACGTCAATTCTCTGACAGAACCCTTAGTTAAAATGCTGACTTTAGTTGAATACGTTTTTTGTACTTGTCTTGCAGGAGCATTGGGAAAGCTAATCGTTACCAGTTTGTTTGTTCTAGGGTTAGACCTACCTTTACTACTATTGTCATAGCTCTGAACTGTCGGTCTAGCGACATTTAAGAAATAGCCTTTTGGTACTACTTGAAGTCGTATTCCGAAGCTGTTGTCCTCTCTACACTTAGAAAGTTCAGGGGAGTTCTTACGCACCCTGATTTTCGTTAATGCGTAGGGACCTTTCATATCAAAATATCCACCATACGCTTTGCTCCCATTACATATCCAAGATACGTGATATGATCCGTTATCGGGTCTTCCAGCACCCCTTCCCAATACAAGAGTTGCGGTATCATCGTTAATCGTTATGGACGAGAATATCCCACTATCACTTGGTTTTATGTCAGCAAGATTTTCTACACTAAATACTGCCGTAGAAGTTTCTGGAGTCAGTCCTTCGGGAAGATTCCCAAGGCTTGCAGTAATTTGTTTGTAATCGAAATCTTGGTGGGGTATTTCAACAACTTTTGTACCTGATACAAAACCTGCTGGTATCGTTATCGTAATATTGTACGGAATATTTGATACAACCAAACCAGCAGAAGATATTATTACTGGAATATCTTTGTCAGCCTGAAATGCCCTGTCCGCTAGAACCTTGATGGTTACACTTCCACCTTCTCGTACTGTTTCTGGACCAACAGATATTGACACATTGACAGGATTGTCTGTAACTGTAATTTCTATGCTTGATGTTGTTCCTGCTCGGATTCCCTCTGGTAAATCCCCAAAACTGAAGGTTACAGTTTCCTGGTCAGCATCATCGTCAACCTCAGTTGGAATCGATATTTTCCCAGTTGTTTGTCCAGCAGGAATGATAATTTTTTCTATTCTTCCACTGAGGGGGATTTTTGTTTTTTCAGATAATGCCTTGGATAAGGTTGCCGTTAGAACTACCTCTTGGCCTTCATGGACTCGGGTTGTAGAAGAGGATAATGTTACACTTGATGAACTTTTTACAGTCGCTGAACTCCAACCACTCCAGCCACTTTCAAAAGAATCACCATTTGTATGTTGCGCCTTGACCCGAACTTGGTATGTTTCACCACCATTAAGGTCATTTCCACCAGGAATATCGTCGGGAATTACAATCCGATTTAGATTACTTTGCCCACCTTTTCGTGTCCAATAACCTTTACCAACTATTTGATATTGGATAGTGTAATTGTTTGCTCCTGTAACTTCGCCCCAATTAGCTGTCATCTTTTCGAAACCACCTTCAACAGTGGTAATGGTAGGTGTATCAAGGGTTGCCTTTGGTGTTCCAGTTGTGAATGCCCAAGGACTAGCGACACCATTGGTACTTCTAGCACGTACTCGAATACGATATTCAACATTATTGTTTAGTCCACTGATTTCAGCGCTTCTAGTGCTAATCTCACTGTCAGAAAGCCCTCTGCCAACCCAACTCATACTAGGGTTATTCCCACCACCAGGTGCATTATCGGGTACTGATGATTGAGATGCCGATGTCCAAAGTAAATCATAGCCAGAAAATGTACCTTTAGTTGGAGGTATATAACTAATTTTCAGCACTCCACCCGCCGGTTCTGGTCCAACAGTTGCAGTGAGTCCGGTTACTTGCTTTGGTGACGTTGTATCAGATATTGTTATTGATAACTCCTTCGTGGCTCCTTTGGAATAAGTCGTGTCAAAGGAAACCTGAATTGATTCACCGGCATCAAATGAACTGTCCAGACAAGCTGTCAGAGTCACATCAGCACTTTCGGTTTGATAAGCCGGAATGGATACAGATTCAGGACCAACAACATCAACCCCTGGGGTGTCACAACTATCCCCTCTGACAGCCCCATTACTTGAAGAATAAGATAGGCCAATAATTGTTTCTTCGGTTTGAATCTCCCCTATGTCTACCTTGAACGTGGCGGAATCATTTTCATTTATTTCACTCGGTCCATTAATAAATGTAACCACACGTGGCAGACTGTCTGTACAAAAGTTCAATGTTGGTGACCAACTTGATAGCCAATCTGTGGTGCGTTCTATGTGAAACACGGTTCTGACTCTGGCCTTGTAACAGGTGGCAGGCTGTGGTAACAGTCTGTTCACTGCTTCTGCACCCAAGCGGTCACTTTGATTGTATGGACATGAGTTTGTGGTTCGCCGACCTCGGGATGGTGGCGGTGCTACACAAAAAAGCGTATTGCTGTTTACTGTAAGTGATGTAATTTTTCCTGAACTAGACCAGTGGTGGCCATTTCCACACTTTGCCCTATCCGTGAGTGCCACGTACGTGTTTTTCTCAATGGTGCCCGCCTTTCCATCAGAAACAAGTTTGGTCTCCCATTCATCACACCACGGCCAGCCAGAAACAGATTGAGGTTCAATCTGAACTTGTGTTCCCTTGATTGTGAAAACTGGTGGTTTATCACGTTCAACATTCCATCTTAGAACAAAATCACTACCTGTTCCTGTTTGGGAAACACTTAATCCATTTGGGATAAACATATGTGATTGCGCCTCTACTTCTGAAGCCACCATCAAACATAAAACGAAAGTTACAATCAGAGAGCCTGTTATCACGGCTCGGTGAAGGAGACTACACACAATCATTAACTTTTACCCCCCCCCCTATGGCGATTTTGTTGAATTTGTGGATGTATTAGTGGATCAATCCTCTTTGTGAGCGAATGAAGAAATTTGTGTTACTGACATTTGTTGTGTGTTATATGAGGTTTTGGGGGAGGGGTATTATAAAATCTTACTCTTTTTTGACTGATACAAGTTACAATAATATTATTAAATTGTATTTTATGGATTTACATTAGCATATATTCATCATTTTTGTGCTATATTTTTTTTGAATAATTTTCAACTTTTTGTGATGATTCAAAATATTTCATTGACAAGTTAGTTATTGACGCTTTCCTCATACCTCTCTCTCATCCTTTTTTTGATAAATCTCAACTTTCGTCCATCGCACTATTTCGTATCGTCTGGTTCTTGGTAATACGACCACAGCCAAGAAGTTGGTCGCCCAAGCGGATACTGTCGCTTTATCTGGAATGCTATGCAGAGTCAAAAGATGACCGCATATACCCAAGCCAGGGTCACAGGGGAGTACCCCGTCCGTTTTATCGTTTTCTCTCTATCAACGAGTGACGCAATTAAGGAAGGATGATTTGAGGTTGACCGATTATCACTCTGGTATGACCTGTTCGGTCCTGAAATATCAGTCGGGGGGGGCAACGTTTCAAGAAAAGGGCGAAATACCTTACAGTCCTTTACCATACCGGACAAGGTCAAGATCCAGGAGGATAAACTCAATTCTCCGCATGGGACAGTGTCGTCTGCAGCGAAAATTTAGAACCCTCTATCCAGAGGGTCAACCGTTCCGTGCGGTTATCCGCAAGTCAACAGCCAACCGCTAGTATTTAACGGTTGGCAACAAGGATTTACTTTTAGTGCCAGTGGTTAATGGTGTCGTCGCGGGTATTATCATGAATGTCGGTTAAATCGGAGTGGTTATCAGCACCTATACAACACGTCTCCTAGAGCAACCCAAGGATGCAATACTGGACATCAAAGTCAAACGGAATCACCGTCCAATGTTGCGCTAAAAGAAAGGATCAAGCCGTCATCAAAAAATACGCCAACGGCATCTTCAATTGATTACTAAACAATCTAACCGAATCAATAAATGGTATCATCGTCGGTGCACACCGTGATCCAGATGACTAGGACGGAGGTGGTTGAGAAACTGAATCTCATGGGTTTGACCACGTCCGCCAAGAGAACGGTTGTGGAACTAGGTACGCATGTGGCGGCCAAATATAGTTTGAACTAGGCGATACTGAATATGGTCTGGTATCAATCGGTTCAAATACTGAGGGCTAAGTGCCAGGAGATGATAGCGATTCATCTGGCATAAACGAGCCAGACCTATCATGCAGTGGATGCGGCTTTCAATATTTAGTCCTCTGGGATGGGGTATGAATCATGAAGAGGAGCGATGGCATCAACCGCTCCTGTGACCCGAAATACTATTCGTAAAAAATCCTTTCCCTAAACTTGATCGTTTACGCTTGAAAGTTACGAATGTTGACCAAAGGTTGGCTTTTGATATATTGAGAATTTAAATGAAATGAATGTTGACCTCAGGAAGAAAGATAATTTAACTTTTTAAGTGGATACAGGTGGATATAAAAATCGGAAAGAAAGTTGTGGATTCTAAAATCAACTCTACAGTCATACATTTATTTATACTCAAATAAGTACAAACAATCAGATCAATATTGATTAAAAATTGGAAAGTTACCGATTTGACGAATAACAGGAAGTCAATAATTTTTGACCTAGATGGCACCTTAGCCGATACTGGACATGATTTAATCAATGCGGCCAATCAATGTTTCATTCAACTAGGCAAGGGCAAACTTCTTTGCCCTGAAACGGATAAGTTAACAGCCTTAAAAGGGGGTAGGGCATTGCTTTCCCTAGGATTCAAAAAACTAAACGTCAACCCGAGTGAAGAGTTAATTAATGAACAGTATTCCTTGCTACTCATTCATTATGAAGGAGCAATCGACACGTTTACCAAACTCTATGATGATGTAGAAATGACCTTGAAGACACTCATTCATTATGAATGGGTACTAGGTATTTGTACCAATAAACCCGAGCGATTGGCTCGGATTCTACTTAACAACCTCGGAATTTTAGATAAGTTTGAAGCTCTGATTGGGGCTGACACTTATCCTTTTCGTAAGCCCGACCCACAGGTCCTTATCAAATCAATAGAGTCTGTTGGTGGAGCTATGGCAAAATCTATTTTAGTTGGAGATACTTTAACCGATTATCAAACGGCAAGAAATGCTCAGATCCCAATAATCTTGGTCGGCTTTGGACCTCCGGGAAGCGCATATGAAGACCTTGACCCAGACAGAGTTTTGATGAACTTTGCAACACTTCCATCTCTCGCCGATGCTTTGATTTCTTGACGGTCAACTATGCGACAATTTAGCAAAAGTTTTACACAACAAGAAGCTTTATCTAAAGATGCAATTAATGCAGCTGTTGAAGTGATGAATCATGGCCGGCTCCATAGGTATAATGTCCATAATGAAGAGGTGGCAGAAGCAGCTAAATTAGAAGAGGAGTTCGCTCAATTAATGGGTTCAAAATACTGCCTTGCTGTTGCCTCAGGGGGGTATGCAATTGCTTGTGCACTAAGAGCAATCGGTGTCAGAACGAATGAAAAAATTCTTTCCAATGCCTTTACATTAGCTCCCGTACCAGGGGCAATTGTAAGTGTTGGGGCTCAACCCGTATTGGTTGAAAGTAATCGCCATTTGACCATAGACTTCAATGATCTAGAATCAAAGGCAAAACAATCTGGAGCCCAGAAGCTAGTCTTATCACATATGCGAGGGCACATCTGTGACATGGAAATACTATCAGCAATCTGTAAGCAGTTAAAATTGATTCTTATTGAAGATTGTGCACATACTATGGGAGCATATTGGAACGGAACTCCTTCTGGGAAATTCGGTCTCGTGAGTTGCTTCTCAACCCAGACATATAAGCATATTAATTCTGGAGAGGGTGGATTGCTTGTCTCCGATTGTTCAGAGACAATGGCTAAAGCAATTATTCTTTCGGGAAGCTATATGCTGTATAATCGACATCAATCACGCCCGAGCTTGGAAGACTTTGAAGCAGTGAGACTTCACTATCCTAACTGTTCGGGGCGAATGGATAATCTTAGGGCGGCAATTCTTCGACCGCAACTTGTTGATTTACCTAAACAATGTAGAAAGTGGAACAGACGATATTATGCGATTGTAAATAAATTAAAAAATTCACCCGTGATTGAAGTGATTGAACGATCACCTAAAGAAAGTTTTGTGGGCTCATCGATTCAGTTTTTTGTCCTTTCAGACAACCCACAATTTGTTAGCAAATTTCTTGATCTATCTCACAAGAGGGGAGTTGAGCTGAAATGGTTTGGCGATAAGCAGCCGAAGGGATATACTTCACGATTTGATAGCTGGCAATACATCGTCAATCATGAATGCCCGAATACAATCAATATTCTTGATCATTTATTCGACATGCGAATACCACTTACGTTTACTGAAGATGATTGTAAACTCATTGGCGAAATTATTGTTGAATCGGCCAATACATGCCAATGAACTAAGATTCAGAGTGTGATATTCAGCTGACTCAAAGCGGTTAAATCTCAACCGGATTGACCTTACTGCATATATTGTCCGCCATTGGCGCTTAAGGTTGACCCTGTGATAAAACCGGCGTCATCTGATGCCAAGAATGCGACACAAGCAGCAATTTCTTCGGGTTCTCCAAGGCGACCGACAGGAATTTGTTTAATGATACTCTCACGAATTTTTTCATCCACGGCCATGACCATTTCTGTAGCAATGTAGCCTGGCGTGATGGCATTAACGGTGATGCCTTTAAAGGCTCCCTCTTGAGCGAGAGCTTTGGTAAATCCTATATCCCCAGCTTTTGCAGCAGAGTAATTGGTCTGCCCCATTTGTCCCTTGACTCCATTGATTGATGAAATATTGATCACCCGACCAAAATTACGGTCACGCATTCCATTCCAAACCTGATGAGTCATGTTGAATACGCCTGTGAGATTAGTGTTGATGACCGCATTCCACTTTTCGGGAGTCATTTTGTGAAAAATTGAATCACGTGTAATTCCCGCGTTATTCACAAGAATTTCAACAGGCCCAAGTTCGGCTTCAACCTCCTTGACGCCCGCTGCACAATCATTATAATCAGCGACGGACCACTTAAAAACTGAAATACCTGTTTGGGCCGCAAATTTGTTGGCCGCTTCATCATTGCCTGCGTAGTTTGCGGCAACATTATACCCGTTTGCTTTGAGTTTTATGGAGATCGCCTCTCCAATCCCACGAGTTCCACCAGTGACTAATGCAACTTTACCCATAATTGTATCCTTTAGTTATTAGATTAAACGTTTAGTTTCGCTCGACGCATAGTGCAACGCCCATACCTCCACCGATACATAATGTTGCAAGACCTTTTTGTACATCACGGCGGTTCATTTCAAAAAGTAGAGTGTTTAATATACGACATCCAGAAGCACCGATTGGATGCCCGATTGCGATAGCTCCTCCATTGACATTGACGATCTCTGAATCCCAGCCCATTTCTTTATTGACAGCGCAGGCTTGAGCTGCGAAAGCTTCATTGGCTTCCACCAAATCGAGATCTTTAACAGTCCATCCAGCTTTAGCAAGTGCTTTTCGTGATGCATTCACAGGACCAACTCCCATAATTGCTGGGTCAACACCGGTAGTGGCATAAGAAGCAATACGCGCCAGAGATTTGATACCGCGCTTTTCAGCTTCAGCACTTGACATTAATAAGACCACGGCGGCTCCATCATTGATGCCCGAAGCGTTTCCAGCTGTAACGCTCCCTTCTCGGTTAAATGCTGGACGGAGTTTTTGCATATTGTCAATAGTTGCCCCGTGGCGAATATACTCATCTTTTTCAACAACAGTGTCGCCTTTGCGACTTTTGACGACAACTGGTGCTATCTCGTCATTGAATTTGCCATTTTTTTGAGCATTTTCAGCTTTATTTTGGGAACGCAAAGCAAACGTGTCTTGTTCATTACGGGAAATTTGCCATTTTTGGGCGACATTTTCAGCTGTTATACCCATGTGATAGCCGTTAAACGCATCCCAAAGCCCATCTTTAATCATAGAATCAACGAATTCCAGATTACCCATTTTTTTGCCGTTACGGAGATTAGCGACATGAGGAGACATGCTCATATTTTCTTGTCCCCCGGCAACAACGACTTCGGCGTCTCCTAGGGAAATATGCTGGGCACCTAATGCCACCGCTCGTAAGCCAGAGCCACAAACTTGGTTAATGCTCCAGGCTGCCGATTCGATGGGAAGACCGGCCTCAATATGAGCTTGGCGAGCAGGATTTTGTCCTTGTCCAGCAGTGAGTACCTGTCCTAGAATGGTTTCTGATACATCGTTTTTGCTGACTTCAGCACGAGCGAGTGCCGATTCGATTGCTTGGGCTCCAAGTTGATGAGCAGGGACGCTTGCCAAAGACCCATTAAAGCTTCCAACAGGGGTTCTTGCCGCAGATACAATAACAACATCAGTCATAATCTTTTCCGTTTTTGATGCACTATTTGATCTTCAAATTCACAAATCGAAGATTAATGCATAGATTGAGTATTTGCTTGTGAATAGATTCATAATGGTTTGAATTTGAAAAAATTCAAGCCGAATATTCAGGTTAAAGAAAAAGTATTCCACAGCCCTTTGCCCTTTGAAGATTGATGACTATTCACTATTGTCGTATCCGGATTATTTTCAATAAACACTGAATTATAATACCCATTAAACGGGGACTTGAACAACTATTGCAAACTATACTTACTGGACAAATTCTCATCAACTGAAAATTCTCCCACCCTAGTATCTCAACATTACAATAATGTTGGATTACTAGTTCCTCAGCGATACCCCGCCACTTTGTACAAGCTGGATTTATATTCCTTAGTGTTTCTAGAAATTCACTTCAAATCGCAGGTTCCCGCGGTAGTCTCTTTCCTTAGTGCCCAGTCCAGAAGCAGAAATGTGTCCATTCACCGCTAGTTTTTTTGAATTATATTTCGCTCCAATTTTTAATACTCCCTTGGTCCGGGCTGGCGCAGAAAACAAATCTTCACCTGAAACGGTCGTTATAGACTTAATATCACCCAAAACACTCTCAATTCCTGCACGAATCCGCACATCAAGTTGACCATCTGTGTTATCAAAAAGATGGATGGTTTCCCTGACGACTCCAATACCAAGGATAGACCTTTTTGATTTGATAGGTGAAACTTTCGTACCCACTGAATCCTCGAATCCATCCATGGAAACCTCAGAGTGGTCAATCCATGCCAACGGCATCAAAATCTGATTATCACTAATGGGTATACGCTGACCAGTCTCAAACCCTACGGCGAATACACTGGCTCCAGCATCCTCCTTCAAAAGACCACGATGGGAAGAAACCAGGTCCAAATTATATTTTGTATAAGAGGCTTCCGCTTTAACCTGATAACCTGCATCACTTTCCCAGTTGGAACCAAACATAAGACCTTGGCCACCTGCCTTTATCCGACCACCTCCAACTGGTGATTTAACTTCCGCTGATCCCGATTTTTGCCTATAGGATAACCAGCTAGATATATATTCGGAACCAAATAAGGGAACCGCAAGCCCAACATTTGCCTCGAAACTGTTATAACCGAAATTCGAACCAACTTGGGTCCTTTCCGCTTGGTAAGCTCCCCTTGAACCACCGAACTGAAACCAACCAGGTATATCTGGGTCACGGCTCTGCTGGTCTGTGGTCCGGCTATTCAACTCAAGAAGGAACCCAGGCAGAGATTCATAGATGGCCGCCCGTGGGGCATAAGGGTCACTGAAATCTTGCGGTAGAAATTCACGTCCCAGAATTGTTTCAGAACTTCTCAGGGATATATCTCTAGCCCCGTTTGGCACTATTACATTTTCGTATGTGCCTTCAATGGGGCTATGAAGGACTTGCCCATTGACTTTAATTTCTGTTCGACCCAAATCGTTACTGATTTTTCCTTTCAGAACATCACCAACTCGGCGGCCTGCAAACTGTAAATCGACCAGCAAAAGAGGTTTAGTGTCTTCAGGTCCCTCGGCTCGGATGGCAACTCCAGAGTCTGCACCAACCCTACCTTGGGGACCGATAATGACTTCCCCATCCCCATAAACCCTTACCCCAGCCCCTACAACAGGTGCACTCACAGGATCATCTTGACGAGGTTTGATTGATCCTCCCCAAACATTACCGTTTACAAAAACCTTTTGAGCTGCGCCCCTCGTGGTATCACCAGTAGTAAATTCAATTTCAGTATTGTCTCCCTCTTCACTCAGGAGTATAGCGGGGGCAGGTATGGGTCCTGTCCTACTACCAAATACCCGACCTGTTAGACCAACTAGAATCCCAGAACTTCCAGGGCCTTTGGATGTAATTTCACCCCCATTAACCTTAATGTCAATCTGTCCTTGACCCGAGAATATAAAAGACCTAATTCCTGCAATTTGTTCACCCTCAGCCAGTATTGTTGAATCGTGAACATCAATTGTTACATCACCTGTGGCAGCATAGCGTTGACCACCCCCAATTCCCACCGAGCGATCTCCCATAACCTCAATATCCATCTCGTGGGCGATAATACTGATGTCACCTTCCATGTCATGAATGAAAGACATACCACCGGAATCGTCCCCTGTGGTCACAATTTTTGCTTGATCCACAGAAACGACTATGTCTCCTTCACCCCAATGTCCACCCCAAATGCCATCAGCAAACCACCCATCCACCTCAATATCTACATCTTTCGCCTTGATATTGAGATTTCCCATGGGAGTAGACCCTCTAAAGGGCCAATAAAAAAATGCTATTCCATTCGTTTGGTTAGCGGCTTCAGCCTTTATTTTGGTGTCTAGGACGTTTACAAATGTATCACCGTTGCCAAAATGGTAACCATAGATGCCATCGACTGTGACTGGCCCATTAACATCTAAGTTTACTCCAGAGACATTGACATTCATTTCGCCTTCGCTTGTATGGCTGCCAATAATCCCAACGGCCCATTCTGTATCTTGGACTTTGATTTTGGTATCCTTTACATCAACACTCAAGTCCCCCATACCATTCTGGACACCCAAAATTCCTATCCAAGAACCATCACTTACATCAACATCAGCATTCCTGACAATGAGATCATGGGCACCCTCAAAACTCCCTGCTGTCCAACTGTGGATAGCAAATCCTCGTGGCCAAGGGCTATTAATCCTGAAATTTCCACCATTAATTTCTGTTCGCAATGCGCCAGTTCCGTAATGGGAAATCGAAATTCCCCTAACATTCGAAGTAACATCAGATGAAGAAAAAAACGAAAGGTTTCCATTTCCCCTTTTTACAATTCTCGTCGCACTTAAGTCGGCTAGGGGTATTTGTGTAAGAGTTTCTGTGGGGTAATCATCCTCATCATAAGAGTATACAATATCAAGATCATTTAAATGGATTTCGTAATTATTATCATCAGTATCATCAAATTCATATACTATGTTTCCTGTCACTTTACTTGAACAGATGATTTGACCTCCCCCATCAGGTGGAGCACCACATTTATTATCTTGAGCATATACCAATCCAGTTGTACCTAGAATTAAGGCAATGGTCATAACTGTTTGCAAAAGTATGAGCTTTATACTTTTCATACAATCAATCCTGTTCAATAATGTATCCCCACCGGATATTTACATTCTATAAGCAGGGAATTGGTCTGCTTTAACGAAAATTGGTATCCAATTATAACATGATCATAATCACAATTCAATTAGTCTTTTAAGAATTGGATATTGTAGCAT
>Ga0209544_1002861_pt1 | contig 14392 bp, 20 predicted proteins | sample MesohylPK_FD_187297 | JGI IMG/M metagenome (GOLD analysis project Ga0209544, IMG submission 187297) | Host-associated microbial community of the marine sponge Aplysina aerophoba from Gulf of Piran - sponge mesohyl, lysed by proteinase K... | ecosystem: Host-associated > Porifera > Sponge >...
GCTCGGCGCCGGCGTCGCCTTCACCGACGCGGCCTCGGGTCTCGGCATCGAGGCGAAGTGGCGGATGCTGGTCGCGCCTGCGCCCATGTCGAATCGGGGGAGATCGTGCGACACGTCGTTGCGAAGGCGATGCGGCTCAGTGATATTGGCGAGCCATGACGGCTGGCTCCATGAACAGGATATTCCCGGTGACGCGACCACTCGTTGAGCATGTGGCGCTAGCTTGGCAGGCACTCGACCGCGTCGCCGGTTGGTCGTGCTGCGTTACCCCGGCCGCGCCCATTCTATTCTTCGGTGATCTCCATGCGTATCGGGATGCACCGCTCCGCGTGCTGACGGTCGGACTGAATCCTTCGCTGCATGAGTTTCCGGCTGACGAGCCGTTCCGGCGATTTCCCTTGCTGGAGAGTAGGTTCGACCGGAATCCGTCCCGCTACCTCGACGCGATGTCCGCCTATTTTCGCACTGATCCGTACCGTGGATGGTTCAGCACCTTCGAGCCGTTGCTCAACGGCATGGAGGCGAGCTACTACGAGGGCGGCACATCCACCGCGCTCCACACGGATATCTGTTCGCCCATCGCCACGAACCCGACCTGGAGCGGACTCGGCGAGGCCGTTCGCGCGGATCTCGCGGCCGTCGGCGCCCCGCTCTGGCACATGCTCCTGGAGGCGCTTCGACCACACATCGTGGCGCTCTCGGTGGCGAAGGCGCACCTCAAGCGCATCAAGTTCGCCACAATAGCCAATTGGGATGTCATCCACGCCTTCGGGTGGACCGCCAGCGGCGAGCTTCGTTCCCGACCATACGAGATTTGCGCAAGGTGGTACGACGTTGGCGGCCAGCGGTCGCTGTTCGTCTTCGGCGCCGCAGCTCAAAAGCCCTTCGGGACGCTGGCAGCCGGCCAGAAGCGGAAGGCAGGCGAATTGTTGCTGGAGGCATATCGGGATGGCCGATAAGCGTTGCTTCGTTCAGTTCCCGCGCCCCGGAGGCGAGCACAATCCCGACCGCGATGGCAAGGTGGGTTGGAACAAACTCCACCGCGGGGGAATCGGGTGAGACGGTTCGCGGGCGCATTCGTCCGCCGCCAACGAAACGAGGTGCTGCTGCTCATTGCGGCTGGGGCAGGAGTCCTCGTGGGCCTGTGGCTCGGCTATCTTCTCCATCAGGCGATGGGCGCTTGGCTCGACGGCGTGTGGGTGTCGGTCGGATTCGGGGGCGCCATTCTGGTTGCGATCGCCGCATTCTGGGTCGTCTTCCGCAAGCTCGAGCGGGGACGCCTGGGGCGCCTCGAGAAGGGCGAGGACGCCGAGGTTCGCGCAGGACAGTTCATCGAGCATGCCCTCACCGCCCCGGACTGCGCCGTTGCCCACTCGGTCACGGGGATTGCGCGGATCGGCGACATTGACCACCTGGTGGCGACGCCGGTGCGCCTGTGGGTTATCGAGACGAGGTACCGGCGCGTGCCTCGGGAACACTTCCCGGAGGTGCTTCGCCGGATTGCTGACAATACGACTGCGGTGTGGAAGTGGGCAGCCCCCGGAACGCCGGTGCGCGGGTGTCTGGTACTCGCATACGAATCTGCGGATCCACCGCAAGACGTACGACTACGGCAAGGAAGCGATCGTGGTTCACACTCCGGCCTCGCTATCGCGCGAGCTCCGGGCCGAAGCCAGGCGCGAGCGTGTGCTTGACGAGGAGGTTGCCGACCAAGTGTGGAAACTCGGAGGTAGTGCCGGATAGACGGCCGGACCGTTTCCTTCGCGTCCGTCGTTGCCCCGCCACCTTGCGGCCCACGGCCGATCCGACCGGCAGGTGCCCGCGTCGGGGCGGCGTTCGCTCATTTCTCGTCCCTGTCACTCCCTCGCCTGCGGCACGCCCACGCCTCCCGCGCGCTCGTGCTTCGCGAGAGCCTGACCATGATCTGCCGGCTGCTCAGCCACTCCAAGGTCGGCACCACCGCCCGATTCCCTCATCTCGCGTATCTCGCTAACGATCCCGTCAAGGCCGCCGCCACTGCGGCCTTGACCAGCCCCGTCCTGCGGTCCCTCACCAACTGACGAAGATCTTGTTGGCAAACTCCTTGCCGCCACTGGCCCGGAGGCCGATTTTGCCGCCTGTCGCTACCCGCTTGCCGCATTCCGTACCCCGTCGCCGGCCGGGTAGTGACAGACATGCTCCGCGCCCGCCGCCGCCGGGCCGGTCCCCTCCCCTCCGCACCAGAACCTCGCCGCCGATCCGGATGGGTTGCACACGTGCAGTCGTGCAGACGTGCAATAATTCACACGTGCAACCGTGCCATCCTGTACACGCGAATCCCCACACCAGACCGGGGCGGACGCGTCGGGCTGCCGGGTGGCCCGTGCGGTCGGCGAAGTCGCCGGCGACCATCCCGACCTGCGCCGGGCGATCACGGACTCACGGCCAAGAGCGGGCCCGAGGCGGCAGGTGCGCCGCCAGACGCCGCCAGGAGGCCGCCAGAGCCCCTCTCGCACCTGTTCCGGGATACAAGCCAGAAACGTTTACCGGCCTGTACGGGCTTCCCAGAGCCTCTGAAGGGCATGTCCGGGCTCCGCTCCGCCCGCCGGCGCAGGCGGCGCGTGTGCTACACTGCGGGCCGCGGAAGGAGAGTGTCGCCATGACCACCGACAAGACGGGCTGGCCGCCGGCGCCGGACTGGCCCACGAAAATCCCCGGGGGGCCGACCAATCTGCCCGAGGGCGCGGTTCACCATGACCTGCGCATCCCGATCGAGTGGGAGACCTACAGGCACGATTTCTACACCTGGACCCACCCCGAGTCCGGGATCCTGGTGCTCATGGACTTCGGGACGGAAGACGGCTGGCTCCCGTGGATGACCTGGCACGAAGCCCGCGAGGTGCTTCCGGAGATGCTTCTCGACGGCGGCTACCAGAACCCGCTGGTCGAGGATGCGCAGCTCGAGGAGGTCCTCCAGGGCATGGCGGACCGGTATTTCGATTTCCTCCGCGCATCGGTCGAGGGCAGGCCGCCGCCGGACCTGCCGCCTCCCTCGGAGAGGATGGATGCCGATCCCATCGAGCTCGCCAAGGCCGAGGCCCGGATCCGGCGGGAGCGCCAAGCCTCGTAGACCATGCAGGCGGAATACAGGATCGCATGCCCTGGAGGAGCCATGAACACCTGGTCGTTCATGCCGCGGTGCCCGCGGTGCCACGCCCACCCTGACATGCCGTGCGGCGCGGATCCCGCCCGGGATCCGGCCACGTGTCCGGCCTTCGAGATCCACGCGGCCGCGATCGGCTACCACGCGATCGCCGACGAGGCGCCGGACGATCCCGTGTTGCCGCCCTCACCGTTCGGCTGACGCGCCCCGGCTGCCTGGGCCCGGCTCATGGTCAAGTTCGGTGATCAGGTTCGGGCGCCGCGCGCCGGAGGCCGGCTCCCCTCCCCCGGGTCCGGCATGGTGCTCGATCAGGATCTCGCCGGCGTGAACGCGGCCGGGTGACCCGGGAGGCGGGCGGATGCGGCTCTATCGCACCTTCATCGCGATCATCCTCGGAAGCCTGGGGCTCGGGATGGTGAACCTGGCGTTCACGCCCGGGAGCGGGTCGGATCCCGTGCGTGCCGCGAGGGGCGCTCTCACCCAAGTCACGACTGCCGTGGAACAGGGGCTGGGGCAGACCCGGGCCTTCGTCGCCGGCGTGCTGGACCAGGGCTGGGACGGGGCGTCCGCGGTGATGGCAGAGGTTGAAGGGATGCTCGGGGACGGCGCGGCGGTGCTGCCGCAGGGTGTGCCGCCGCGCGCACCGGCGCCTGATGCCGATGCCGGTGGCTCTCTTGCCGGACCGGCCAGGGTGATCGACGGCGACACGATCGAGGTGGGCGGGACCCGGGTGAGGCTGCGGCGCATCGATGCTCCGGAGACCCGGCAGGTCTGCTACAGCCCGGGAGGTCCCTGGGCCTGCGGCCGCGGCGCGACCGAGGCCCTGGCGAGCTGGGTTGCGGGACGCACGGTCAGGTGCGTCGAGCAGGGGCTGGACCGCTACGGCCGGGTGCTGGGTGACTGTTTCGTCGACGACATCGCGATCGGCGAGGCGATGGTCGCGCAAGGCTGGGCGATGGCCTGGCCGGGGGCCGGGCTGGAGCAGCTCGAGGACCAGACCCGCCAGGCCCTGCGGGGGATCTGGTCGGGCCGGTTCGTGCCGCCGTGGGAATGGCGGCGCGGGGCCCGGGTGACCGGATCCCGGTAATGCACCTCTGAACGGCGGAGGTCGCGAACATGTGCTGTCGTGTACGGATGCACGTGTGTACACGACCTCCGCCTCACTGACCCCTGACCTCTGACTCACTGACCTCCGACTCACTGACCTCCGACTCTGAATCCGGCCTTACCGCGTAAAGATATCAATGGGTGGGGTGCGGTGACAGCGGGTGCAGGTCTGAACGGCTGAAGTCGCGGACACGTGCTGTCGTGCACGGATGCACGTGTGCACGGGCGGGGCCTGCGGACGGGGTGCGGGGTGAGGCCGGGTCGGTTTTCTGTGGACGGACCGGCCGGAAGCTTGGCGGGCGAGGCGGATGCGGCAACTCTGGCGGCAGGGCAGGAGACCCGACGATGACCGGCATCTCCGCACGCGGCAGGAGCTTCGAGAATGACGGAAGACCGGGAACTGCGGGCGTCGCTCGCGCGGAGTGTCCTTGTCCTGGGCATGGTGCTCGTGATGAGCCGCTTTTACGCCGGCCAGGGATGGGCTTGTGCCGTGGCTGCCCTGTATCTGCTGGGCATGGTGCTGGCCCTGTGCATGGAGTCGAGCCGGCCTCGGCAAGAGCAGGGATGGCGGATTGAAGGGCACCGGGCGGCAAAGTTGTTCGAGGCCCTGACGCGCCGCGATCCGCGCATCTTCGGCTGCCTGGTGGCCTTCGGGCTGGTCGAGGTTCACGACAAGGTGATCGTGACGGGGAAACTGGACATACCGCTCGGCGCTGACCTTGCGGTTGGGGTCGCGGAGGTCCTGACCATCGTCCTGACGATGCTCGCGAGCCTGCGCGACGGTGAATTGCTGCGCCGCGCATTCCGCCGTCATGGGTGGCGGTTCCCGTTCGCCGTGATCGGCGGCAGGTCCCGTCGTCGAGAGCGGACGGCGTACTGGCGCGGCTGCGGTTCCGTGCCGTCCGGTCCCGGAGGAGACCCGGTGGCCCGCCTGGAACTGGAAACCTCCTTCGCCTGGAGCGTGCCAGTGCTTTGCCTCGGGTTCATCGCCCTATCTCCCTGGGGGGCAACCGGGGCGATGCTGGAGCTGGCCATCGTTTACCTGGGGGCCGGGGGCACTGCCCTGGCCGTATACCGGCTCCGGGCAGACGTCGGCGCGTCCCGGCGTCTCGGCCGCCTGAGCCGGTGGTCCGGCGCTCTGGTCGAATTTACCGCGCTGTGGGACATACGCCCGCTGGCGCTGGTCGTGGCGGGGTGGGCGACTGTCGCAGTGGCCATGATGGCGGCCGAGACGGTCGCGATGATCCGGGGCGGTCCGTTGTTGTGGAGAGACATGTCCGAAGCGCAATTCGCGGCGATCGTGGGGGCGGGGGCAGTCGAGAAGTGGAAGGCGGCCTGGAGCCTGGCGACATGGGAGGCGGACCGGGCCTACGAGAAGCTGGTCGTCGGGATCCTGATCCTTGCGGGCCTGGCGGGCTGGCATGACGGCCTGTGGACCGCCGCCAGCACAAGGGAAAAGAAATCGTCAGGTCCGATGGCGCCGTGGAAACGCGCCCGGCGCGAAGAGCGCCGGCGCCGGTGGCAGGGGGCCTCCCGGACATCGGATGAGGACCAAGCAGCCCTCATGACAGCCCTGGCCGACACATGGAACAAGCTGCCGACCCCGCCCGAACCGCGGAGCGCGGCGTTGGCCGGCGAGCCTCCCGGGCCGGTGCCGGAGCTGGGCAAACAGCCCGGGTGAGCGCGGCCGCGGGCCGACAGGGAGGCGGGCGTGGCGAACGGAGGTCAGGGCGAGACACGCCGCCCCGGCCGGCGGCGCCCGCCGGCGGCCGTGAAGGTGGTGCTGAAGGGCCGCGCAGTCCGCCAGGTCGGGGTCGATATCGCCCGGCACTTCGGGGGACGGGGAGGCGGCCGGGTGCTGCTGCGCCCGCCGCCCGCCGCGGAGCTGCGGGAGCGGGCCGTGCTGAGCCGAACCCGGCTCAGGCCGAGGCGGGCCATGCGCGCGAATGCCGCCGTCGGCGTTCTCGCGCTGGTCGTGTTCTCGACCTGGTGCGGACACGAGTTCATGGCGCTGTCGCAGGAGAACCAGGACCGGGTGGCGCGGGCTGTCGGGGCCGTGTTCGACCAGGCGCTCGGGGCCGGGCTGGTCGGGCTCGCCGTGAACGTGGCGAAGGGCCGGCCGTTGATCAGGGTGATGCTCGAGGGCCGCAGGCGCGACAGCGGCGAGTCGGTGCTGCACGCCGGCTCGCTGCGGTGGGAAACGACGGGACGGGTGGCGCGGCTGGTCTGCGCCGCGATCGGGCACGACGGGCAGGGAGCCGGACATGGACCAGGACGGGACTGAAGCGCGGGGAGGGTGGTCGGAACTGCGGCTGCGAAGCGGCGTGCCGGGATGGTTCGACCCCGGCACGCTGTACCTGCCCCACCGGCCGCAGGACGGGCCGGCGCGGATCGAGGCGCTGACCGTGGAGGGCGAGCGCGGCTGGATCACCATCACCAGCCAGGCCGACGCCCGCCAGGTCGCGGGCGCGCTGGCCGAACAGGCCGAGTTCGGCCTGACCGGCCTCGGGCTCGAACGGCTCGAGCTCCTGACCGGCAAGGGCTGGCTGGACATCGAGGCCAGTGGAGTCCTGACCGGGGTGATCGTGTCGGACGGGGGCGAAGAGACACACCTGAGCGGCAGGGTCGACATCAGCCGGCCCGGCGCGCCGGCGCCCGGGGTCCGCGAAATACCCGACCCCGAGGGCATCGGCGTCCTCGGCCTGCGCAAGAGGGGCGGCTTGCGCGTCTTCAGGCTGATCACCGCCGGACCCGAACCGGAGCCGGGCGGGCCGGACGGTGACAGAGCCCCCTGGGCGGAACCGTAAACCTGTGCGGGTGTGCAATGATGCACGTCTGCAAGATCGCACACATGCACTTGTGTACGTGTACATGAGTTCGTTTGTTCTGCACTGACGGTGTTCCTTCGTGCATCCGTTCTCTCGCGCAGGTGAGTGTTGCTCGCGGTATCTGATGGCGGGGTGCTCGCGTTGTTCAATGGGTTTCGGTCGTGGGGCCGAGCGTGACGGCAGGGGTGTCGGACGGCCGTCGGCGCGTCAAGCTGCTGCGCGGCTCCTTCGCTTCGCTCCGGCCCTTCGGGTGACCCGCCGGCGTCCAACCGACGCAGTGCATCCATCGCCGTAAGCTTACGGCCACGGGGTGACCGATCGCTCGACGTGACGGGGCGGCATTGTGGGTTCGCCGCGCGGGACGCGGGGCGGGCGTTCCCGTTCCCGTTCCGCTCAACGCCTGGGGTTGGGGCCCGGGAACGGCAGCGGGAACGCGTCCGTTCTGTCCTTTCCCGTTGCCGGCGGCACCCGTCGGAGCGGTCCGGCAGTGCCCGCCGGCGATCCGCCCGACGCGGCCTTCCCGGACGAGTTCGTGGAGCACGGCGGTGACGGTGGCGTTGCGCAGTGCGGCGCGGTTCCGGATGCGGGCCCGGGCGCGCGGGGTTCCGGCGCTCCCGTGCGACACCATTGCACGGAAAACACCTGCGGGCCCGGGCGCGCGGGGTTCCGGCCCCGGCGAGGACTTCGAGGATGCGCCGCGCGGCGGTGTCCGGCTCCGGCGCATCGTCATCCGGCCTCTTCTCGCGCAGCCGCAGGGCGGGCCGTTCGCCGTCATCGGCGAGTTCGATCTCGAGATCTTCGAGGCCGGAACATGTACACGCGTAACCCTGTGCACGTGTTCCGGTGTGCCAGTGTTCCGGTGTGCGTGTGTACACGACCGCAGACATGCACAGGTGCCGCTGGGCGCGGTGTGGAAACGTGAACCTGTGCGGGGATTGAGCCAGAATACCGGATTGTGCAGGGCGCATGTGCGGTTGACCAACTGGACAACTATCCCGTAGATATGCGGAAGAGCGGTCTGTTTGGATGGGGACCATGCGAACCGTCGACGCGATCAAGACACTCGCCGCCTGGGACCGTCTGGGGCGGACGGTGTTTACGCTCGCGGACCTCAGAAAGCTGTTCCCGCACCGGTCCGACAAGGCGCTTTCCGCGAGCGTGGGCCGCCTGGTGCGGGAGGGGCTGCTGGAGCGTGCGGCAAACGGGGTTTTCGTGAACCCGTTGTCGAGCCGCAGCCGCGCCGACCTTCTCGAGAAGGTCGCATGCGCAATCCGCCGCGGCGAGTACAACTATCTGAGCCTCGAGTGCGCGCTCTCCGAGTGGGGCGTCATCTCGCAGGTTCCCCAAGCCTATCTGACGATCATGACTACCGGGCGGAAGGGCGTGTTCAGGACGCCGTACGGAACGATCGAGTTCACCCACACCCAGCGGTCGGAGGCCGACATCGTCGAGAGCACGCTCCGCCGGGACCGGCCGTTGCGCCTCGCAACGGCGCCGGCGGCCTTTCGCGACCTCAAGCGCGTCGGACGCAACCTGCATCTCGTCGATCTCGAGGAAATGCAGGAATACCTGGCGGTGCCCGGAGAGGCGGCGTGAGCGCCGAGGAAACAGGTATATTGACGCTATGAACCGCGCAGTCTTGTCAGGGTTTGAGAGCAACCGGAGGCGGCACCAGTTGCCATTCAAAAGGGATCGGTTGTGTGACGGAAGTTCCATCGCTGTATCGTAGTGTTGATAGCGAAACGGCCATGCGAAACCATCTTCAGGGAATTCTCTGGTTCCGATCATTGAAGTACTTTCGCTCAGTTGATGGGCCGGGCCGGGACTTGATGGAAGGTGTAGGGTCTTATGTAGTGGACGGAATGCTGCATCGCGATGTCGCCGATGAAAACTTTGTTTTTCCTCCCTTCATCATGAGCTACAGCGAAGTCACCTTGCCGGAGTACGGCAAGTTCGTACTGAAGTTGTCGATTCCAGGTAAGCTGTGCGACCAGGTGAGGGATCAGTTGCCGAAAGGGAGCAAGGTTCGATGGCACAAAGTAAGATACGACAAAACGGAAAATCTCGACACCGTTCCAGGTCCGTCAGATGACTGGAGGCGCAAGCACTACTCCAAGCCCAAATGCTTCGCCCATGAACGGGAGTGGCGGCTGGTGATATTTCTTCCACCGCCGCTGAGGTTGCTCAATTATACTTTGAAGCTGCATGTGGGAAGGCTGCGGGGATTGCTCAAGCTCATTTAGGTCAAGCCTATGCTGTACGTGCCGCCAAGCGAGTAGATACCGGCCAGTTACGAAAAATCGAAACTGTCCTCGAAATCCTCCGCTCTTGCGGCGCCGGGCCTGTCGAAAGCCTGCCGTGGCGGGATACGCCCGGCATCCTCGATCCGGTCGAACAATTCGCCGGCCGACGGAATCACCTCCAGGCGTTCCAGCGCGACGGCGAAGGACCACGTCGACATGACACGAACATACGGGCCGAAGTCCATCCTCTTGACACTGGAGTCCTCGAACAGAACCAGACCCGTGGCATCGCGAGAGAGCGTGTTGCGGAGCTTGTCGGCCAGTTCCCTGATCGAATTCTCTCCGGCCCCCTGATTCGGCTGCGTCGACGAAAGCGGGCCTGTTCCGGTTCGGGCGCATATAACCGATCCAAAAGGTCAAGTCGCCCAATGCGCGCGAGTGAAATCAGCGGCCCGGTATCGGGCACTACCACCGTGATCATTCCGGTGCCGTACCCGGCAGCGGAACGCCCAGCGCTTCGGCCAGCATGGGGAGCGCTGCAGCAACCTCGCGTTCGACCTGCTCTTCCCGGCCGCGACCGCGTGGCAGCCGGAAGCCGCAACCCGCCATGGCATCCAGCAGGTCGCTGAAGCTGTCGACTCCGATGCCGTGCATCGTCTCTCGCGAGTCGATGCGGCCTTCGGAATAGGCCTGGAGGAACTCGGCTGCGGTAACGAGCCGCTTTTCGGGACCTGGCGGGAACGGGTGTCGGCTCATGCCGCCATTCTTCCTCGTGTGTTCACGGGGCCATGTTTCGTACTACAACTGGAGGCAGGCTTCGAGCAAAATCCGGCCATGTCGCGGTGGGGCATTCAGTCCGCGACCGCGACGATCCTTTCGCGGCGCGAGGACATTCCGGCGCCGAGCCCGGCCACGAGGCGCTGCGCGAAGAGGGGCAGGGCCATGGATCTGACGATCAAGGGCCTGTGAGGGCCACGGTGAGCCGGGTACGCCCCGCAGGCTCGCTGCGGCGGCTGAGCTTCCTGGCCGCCGGAAAACTGCCGGCTTCACCGACGCTGCGCCGGAGGGGTCGGAAGTGTCAGAAGGGCGCCGTCTCACTCCTGACCGCGAGCGCGCCATGACGAACCTGTTCAACCGGCGGAATTGACCGGGCGCAGGAACGGTGCCAGTCATGCGGCATGGACGATGAAACCGCGCTCGCCGAGATCCGGCGCGCCGCCCAGGAGGTGGTGGACGCCTGGCCCGAGGCCAGGGCGGCGGTGCTGTTCGGCTCCCGCGCCCGCGGCACCCACGGACCGAACAGCGACTGGGACATCGCCTTCATCACTGCCGGAGACGGTGACCGCTGTTCTGCCGTTCCGCACAGCCTCTCGATCCGCTGGGAGAACATCGGGAATGACGTCCACAACATCGCCATCCCCGAGAAGCTCGTCGAGCGCAAGGCTCTGTGCATTGGCCATATCGGCCGGGGGATCGCAGTCGACGGCCGGATCCTGGCCGGGAACTGGTCCAGGCCGAACAGGGAAGGGGACCCGTTCATGGATGCGGACAGGTACAGGCGATTGCTCTACGCCTCACTCGGCAGGATCACTCTGGCAATTGGAACTTCGGCCGACATCGAACGCCAGCTGGTCCGCGACGAGATCATCGAACGCGTCGACCAGTTCGTCACCGCGACCGCCGATGCCGCCGAACACCTGGCAAAGGCCATCATGGGACGGCACGGCGTCGATGCCCGCCACACCCACGATCTGAACGAACTGGCGGACCAGGCCCGCCACGCGGGTCTCGCGACGCTGGCTGACGATATCGCTCGCATGAACGGCGCAACGAGGGGCGATCACTTGGCCGGATACGACGGCGCCGACGAGGCCAGCCTTGACCACGCCATCGCCCGGTTGCCCGTTGTCCTCGAACTCACCGGCAAGGAACTGGCCGCACTTCCGGCCGACATGCTGGACCCCCGGGACACCGCCGACCTGACGGGCGCTGCCGCCAGAAGGTTCAGAAGGGGCGCCGTCGCACTCCGGAACGCGATCGAACGTGACGGTCCGGACATCGCGCTCCCCGGACATGTCGCTTGGACAGCGCTGCTCGTCCACGCGCGCGAAACCCTGGCGGCGACACTCGAGGACGCGGCCGATGCGCTGGACCGCGACGACTGGCAGCCGCCGGAACCGTCCCCGTTCCGTGATCGCGACGATCCTTTCGCGGCGGGATGATCAGCGCCGCTGTCGGCCTCGATCATCGCCCCAGGCGGAACCGTGTACCTGTTCGTGTGTTCGTTGATGCACGTGTGCAAGTGTTCAACTGTTCACTCGCGCACATGGACACCTGTGCGCGAGTTCAGAGCACCGGTAAGCGACCCGGACGACCTTTAGGGAGTTCCGATCATGGCGATGCGATACAGCTACCCCATCGACCTCCACGAGGAGCGCGAAGGCGGCTGGTCGGTTACCTTCCCCGACTTCGACGAGGCGTTCACGGACGGCGAGACGCTCGCCGAGGCGGTGGCGGAAGCCGCGGACTGCCTGGAGGAGGCGCTCGCGGGCCGTATCGCGCGGCGCGAGGACATTCCGGCGCCGAGCCCGGCCAGGGGCCGGCCGGCGGCGGTTCCGGGCGCGGTGCTGGCCGCCAAGGCGGCGCTCTACGAGGCGCTGCGCGAAGAACGGCTGTCCAACAGCGCCTTCGCGTCGGCAATGGGCGTCCAGGAAAGCGAGGTCCGCCGCATGCTCGACCCCCGCCACGCCACCAAGATCGGCCGTCTGGAAGAAGCCCTGGCCCGCTTCAGCAAGCGCCTGGTGGTCACAGTGGAAGAAGCCGCCTGACCGTCGAACGGCTCCGGTTCCCGCAGCGCAGGGCCACGCGCCTTCGCCGCTGCGCCCCGATTTCCGCCGGTCGCCAGATGCCGGGCGGTTCGGGTCGCGGTCAGGCAGGGCAGCAGTACGGGGACCAAGCGAACGTCGGTTGCGGGTGCCTCCATTCTGGCGGTTGGTATACGCATATATAACGCATATATATCCATACAATCCGACATGTGGATGCTTCTACATGTTGACGATCATACAGACGGTCCGCCGCACTCGGGGCGGGGGAACGCGATGACGGGTATTGTCGGAAACCCTGGGATCCGGCCGGTGAAGGAACAGGTGATGGCGGAGCCGCTGCGGCTGTCAGCGGTTGCTCGACGAGCAACGTCAGCTCTACGCCGAGGCCGTGCGGTCCTCGGGGCTTGCGGGTATCGCGGAAGCGTCGGCGTTTGGAAACGTCTTGGCGAACGTCTCGGGTGGGAGGATGGCGCCGGTCTGGGAGACATCGGCCGCGGACACGCGGTCGAGTTCTTCCCAGGTGCCATCGAGGAGGGCGAGAAACCGCCCGTCGGCGAGCCGTACAGCGGCGCGATCATCCCAATCGAACCGTGCTGCGACTTCAGACATGGCAGGAACCTCCACATCAAATATAGGGGCGAGTGGGGGGAACGCGATGACGGGCATTGTTGGAGACCTTGGGCCGCCAGGTGGCTGACTGGCTGCGCCAAACCAATTAAGATCAACTAAGCGCTGGTCTCGCGAGCGGCCTTCCCGCTCGGCACAGCTTCCCGTGCCGCATCCAGGTGGAGAAACAGGTGATGGCAGAGCGGTTCAGGCTGTCAGAAGATGGGTGGCGGATGCGCTGCGCGCGACGGTCGCAGTGCCGGTCCTGGTCGAGGCAGTAGGACCGGGGATAATTGTGGCGTATATGGCACCCGTTGTGCGTCAATTTGCGCAGATCCTGGACGACCACCTCAAGCAGATCGGCCTGACACCGATCACTGCCGCCGAGAAGTTTGGGCTGAACCGGGACGCGATCCGATCTGTGATGCGCGGCCGCACTCCGTCGATCGAGAGAGTGTATGAGATCTGCGACGCTGTCGGATTGGAGTGTTACATCGGCCCACCACGCGCGGTGTCGGACGTGGCGGTTTTGCCGCCGGAATCCGACAGCCATCGCTGGGGGCAGCGCCGCGGCGAGATCCTCACACCGTACCCGGTGCCGATGCGCGACGGGCACCAGCCCGAATGGGTCGGCTTCAGCCCGAACGGCTGCGTGTCGTTTGGTCTGGAGTTTCTGCTCGAGTTCAACCTGAACCCGCTGAAGTGCGAGGTGATTGAGTTTTTCGATGACTCTATGGCGCCGGGGATTCCGGTCGGCGCCGTTGGCCTGGTCGACCTGCGGCGCACGAGACGCCGTCACGATCACGTGTTTGTGATCGAGGCCCCTGAACTCACTGTGCGGCGGCTTCGAAAATGCGGGTCGGAATGGCAGGTGGTCGCGGACAATCCGGAGTTCGAGGCGGTTTCCTGGGCGCCCGACTTTTCCATCGTGGGCAGGGTGGTCTGGACGTCACACATGGTCGGCATGCAGATTGTGCGCTGATCGGAACGAATGATCCCCTGAAAACCGGCCCCGCGCCGCCAGCGCCAGCGCCGGCGCGATCGGCCCGCCGCGAGCTGCGCAGCCGAGGTTCATTCGTGCGATCGGGGCTTCAATCACGCGTGGCCAGGTCAGTCCGGGGCCTGCTCGGGTTGCCACTCCCGTGCCAGGCGCTGCGCTTCGGCGATTTCGGTCGGGCTCAACCGGGCGGCGACCCGGTCGCGGCCGCGCACCATTGTGTCGCGCAGGTCCCGATCCGAGGCTCCGAGTCGAGAAGCGGCGAGGTTGAACCACTTGTGTGCTTGAACGAAATTCTGTGCCACCCCGTTGCCGGATTCGTACATGAGCCCGAGAGCGAACTGAGCGTCAGCGTCGCCCTGTTCCGCCGCTCGGCGGTACCAGCGCGCCGCCTCGGCATGGTCCTGGGGCACGCCCTCGCCTACGGTGTAGGCGAACCCGAGATTGAACAGAGCGATGGCGTTGCCCTGTTCCGCGTGTATCCGGAACCCTCGAAGGGCCGTGGCACCGTCGGGGTCTTTCCCGATCGGGCAGTGCCTTTCCTGATGCGCACTGCCGCGACTGCGTTTCACCGGCCCGTGAACTGGCGGTCGATCGACTGCGCGGCGGCGTGGGCGGCGAGCAGGGCGCCTTCCTGCCAA
>Ga0209544_1002864_pt1 | contig 14374 bp, 10 predicted proteins | sample MesohylPK_FD_187297 | JGI IMG/M metagenome (GOLD analysis project Ga0209544, IMG submission 187297) | Host-associated microbial community of the marine sponge Aplysina aerophoba from Gulf of Piran - sponge mesohyl, lysed by proteinase K... | ecosystem: Host-associated > Porifera > Sponge >...
CCCGACCGAGGACGAGCTGCGCGACTGGCTTTCCGAGCGCCTGCCATACATGCACGACGAAGCGAGCCGACGCCTGATCGCGCTGGCCGACGCTATGCGAGGGCCATTCATGCTCGACATGAGCAAGAACGCCTCGCCTCTCCCCGAGAAGCTGCCCTGGTGGTGGACGGAACTATGGAGCGCGGTGGAAATCGAATGGCACCCGGATCTGCCGATCTTGCTGCGCTCGATGTTTCGGATTCCGTCCGTCCCCGGTCCCATAGCATTCGTTTACGACGAAGATAAGGGCGCATTCGCCTACGCCCGCCTCGAGGAAGTGCACGGGACCTGGCGCGAGCTCGAATCGCAGCCCGAGCGCCTCAGCCATCCGTTCGCACCCATCGTGCGGGCCTGGCAGGAGTGGAAGGCGAAGCAGCCGCAAGAGGTGACGCTCGACGAACGCCGGACCGCGATCATGCCCGGCGGGCTGTTCGATTGGGCCGGCCTCGCGCCGGCGATCCTGACCATGCCGCGCCATGACAACGAACTGCCGCTCCGGCCCGGCATGGTCGAGCCGGAGCGACAGTTGGCGCTGCCGACGCTGGAGCCGAAGAAGAGCGAGATTGTGCCGTCGCCCGCGCTTGTCCTGGCGGAACGGGCCGGCCTGGGCGCGCTCACCGGCAAGGCGGCGTCAGGCGCGCGCCTCGACAAGCGTTTGCTGGTTCATGCGCTGCTGGGAATCGAAGCCAAGGACCGATACCCCGGCGGGCGCTATACGCTGCGGCCGACGCTGCGCAAGATCGTCCATGAATGGGGCTGGCCGGCGCCAGCGTTGATCGGGACCGGAACGGGCAGCCGGAGCTCCTGGAAGCCGTCGAAACACGCGCCGTTCCTGCGCAGCTCCATGAACGCCGTGACGCTTGCGGGAGTGCTCCTGGAGGACGGGCGGGAAACCCGGCCCGTCATGTTCCGGACGCTCCCGGACTTCAACGATCTGAAGTCGTGCGCGCGGATCGAGATCGCATTGCCGGAAAGCGGCTCGATCGGTGGCCCGATGCTGGACCGGCTGGAGTTGATCGCCGCCGGCATAGACAGCGACATGGCGTTCGACGGCGAGCTCACCCTGCCGACGCTCTGGGACCGGGCCAAGCAGAAGAACGCCGGCCATCGCATCTACGCGACCCGGCCCAAGGCGCTGCGCGACGCGGACGGCTATCTGCTGGCGGTGCTGCGAGGCCCTGACGGCGCGCCTGTGCCAGACGCGGAGACGGGCGAACCGCAACCCGTCGGGCGCATCCTGGGCCATTCCGGCAACCCGTTCACCGGCAGGGACGGCAAGCTGCAATGGCGGCCGGGCGAGGCGCCGCAGCGCGACTGGCGCCACCCGGACGCCCTGCTGATCGGCGAAGAACGCCACCCGCACGCAGACCGCGTTCCCGTGCTGGATCGGAACGACCGGCGGCGGCTGTTCTACGGGCACAAGTCGGACGCGCGGACGGCGGCGGACAGGGGGCATGAAGCCGAGCGTGCAGAAGCTCGGCTGCGCAAGCTGGAGGCGGCCGGCCGCGTGGTGATCGAGGATGACGGCGCCGGCGGCTGGCGCATCCTCCAATCCTGGCGGCCGGACGGTTCCACGGATGCGGTCTGATGGTTCCACGGATGCGGTCTGATGGTTCCACGGATGCGGTCTGATGGTTCCACGGATGCGGTCTGATGGTTCCACGGGTTCAACCCGATGGTTCCACGGGTTCAACCCGATGGTTCCACGGGTTCAACCTGCCGCCCGCAAAGGCTTGCGTAGCAAGGGTTTCAAACGTCAGAACAGGAAGGATCAGGAGGATCAGCTTCCTGATCCTATCTGACGATCCGCTCGCGCGCTCAAGGCGCGGCGGGTCGTCAGGCGTCGCACGATGGACCGGCTGGCCCCTGCTGGCGACCCTGCCGCCTGGCCCCCGTCGCGTTCATGGACCGCGCCGCGCATCATGGGCATGGAATCACGGCAGAGATCGCCCCGCCCGTCCTTGGACCGAACGGCAAGCCGCTGCGGGGCAAGGACGGGAACGGGTCGATTCCGGTAGCGGCCGCGGTTCGGAGACCGGGCAGGCCTTAGCGTATGATTCTGCCCCCTACCGGAATCGACCCCGGAAAGGGAAAGGCTTCGCCTTTTGGCCTGTTTCCATCGTGCCCTGAACAGACATAGTAGATTGCCTTGCACACCGATGCCCCACGGCGGACTAGTTTCCCGAACAAACAACGACTTAGCGCCGATATTAGTGCCAGTACAATGGGCCTATTCGTGCCTCCGGCAGTCAGCCTCCCGGCGGGCTATTACGGGGAAGTGGGGCGAGGCGCACACGCCAGGCACCGAAAGCGGCCGGCAGGGCGCTCGGGCTGTCGCGGTCCGCGCTGCCGTTTTACCGGTCCGGCGGTGAGTCCGACGCATCAATCGGCGGCGGCGCGCACTCCGCACGGCGACACAAAAGCGCCATGCGGCGCTCCGGGTCCGGCTGCTTCCTGGCGGCGGCCTGGCTCGCGGCCTGCCGCGAGCGATAGGGCCTCGACAACCGGCTGAAAATCCATTTCCGGCGCATAAGCCAAACATGATAATGCGGCTCGCCGCTCTGCATTATCCACCTGTATTGACGATTGACTACTCGACAGTAGCGCGACTCTGTAGCAGACAGTCAACATGCCGCATGCATCGGTCCCTTGAGGGAGGCAAGGCGCATCGGTGACGTGCAGACAAAAATCGGCCCGGCATCAACGCGGCGGCAACCGCTCAGCCGGGCCTAGCGAAAGTAGCTCTGTGCACAAAGCCGAAGATTTGCCGGACCGTCAAGAGACGAATTCGGAAACGCTGCCAGACAATCGCCCCGCCGAGCGCATGAAGATCGCGCTGGGGCTGTCCGACCTGACGATAGGCGCGCGGAACGTGCTGGCGATGATCGCCTATCACGCCGGCACGCCGCGCGGCGCATGGGCGAGCGAGGCGACGTTGGCGGCCGAAACCGCGATGACGGAACGCTCAGTCATCCGCGCCATTCAACAGTGCGAAGCGGCCGGCTATCTGACTGTCCATCGGCGCGACGGCAAGGCGAACCTTTACCAGGTGTATCTGCCCGCGCCCGTGCCCGTGGAAGACCCGAAGCAGCGTCGAATTCCGCTCATGCGGAGCTTCGAGGCGGGCTATCGGGCGACGCCGGCGGAAGCGGCCGAGAGCGCGGCGGCGCGTCCCCCGACCCCTGACACAGAGTCAGGGGTACCCCTGACACAGAGTCACCCCACCCCTGACACAGAGTCAGGGGTACCCCTGACACAGAGTCACCCGAACCGGAAAGGGGGGAAAGAACCGGAAGGGGGAGGGCCGCGCGCGAGCTCGCGCGAGGCCGACGCCTCCCCCCTCCCCGATCCGGCTTTCCGGATTTGGAATGAAGTTGCCGCGCGGACCGGACTGCGGCCGGCGGCGGAGATGACAGCGGCGCGACACGCAGCCCTGGCGGCACGCGTCCGAGACGCCGGCGGCCTGGAAGGCTGGCGCGAGGCCGTCGAGCACGCCGGGCGAAGCGCGTTCCTGACCGGCCAGAAGCCCGGCGGCTACCCGATGACGCTGGACCAGGCGCTGAAACCCGAATTCTTCCTCAAACTCCGGGAGGGTAATTTCGACGATGCGCCGGACCGGACGGAAGCCGGGCCGTTCGCGCCGGACCCGGCGACGCTGCAAGCGGACGTGCTGGCCTCGCCGCTCGCCGGCGACGCGCCGGAATTCGTCGAGGCGCTGTGTGAACGGATCGGCGTCGGCCCGGTCCGGTCATGGTTCAAAGACTGTCGGCTTGAAGGACGCGGGCCGCATGATGGCGCGCTGATCTTCCCCGGCGGCTTCACGGCGGAGCGTGTCGAAAGGGACCACGGCGATACGATCCGGGACCTATGGCGGGAGTTGTGTGGCGGCAGGATTATCTTCGAGGCGCGCCGCGCCGCATAGGCATAGGGCGCCGTCCTGCATCGCGGATTGCCGCCGTGGCGGGACAGGGAACCGCCGCCAGCGTCCGCATGGGCCGATCCGGCAGGGTTTGCCGCCCGAAAGACCGTCATGCGCCTCTACGGCGGTTTTCGCGGGCTTCGCGGTCCTATCCTGCGCTCACACCGCCTTGCCGGCGCATGGACTTCCGGTCAGCCGTGCGCCAGTCTTCGCTCTCCAACTGTCAATGCGGCCCGCTATGTCGGGTCGCCCGCTGAATAGAACAGCCTGAACCCGGCAAGGGAGTAGCTACCCGAGCCCGGCGAATAGGCGGGACTCCATGCGTTTCCGCATTGGCAGTTGGAACGGCCCGGCACCCGGTCGGGCCTTCCGAGGTCCGTCATGCAGAGCGCCTTTCCGCCGATCTTCGTCATCTCTCTGGCACGGGAGCCGGAGCGCCGGGAGCGCATGCGCCGGGAGCTTGCCGGGTTCGACTTCGAAATCTTCGAAGGCGTGGACGGGAAGGCGCTGGACGCGGCCGACTACGCCCACCGCATGGATGCCGAGTGGTTTCGCATCATGCGGGGCCGCGAGCTGACGCCGGGAGAAATCGGCTGCTTCCTCTCGCACTACGGCCTGTGGGAGCGCCTGGTCGAGACCGGGATACCTTGCGCTCTCTTGCTCGAAGACGATGCCCGGCTTGAGGACGGGTTTCGGGAGATCGTCGCGGAGGCCATGACGATTCAGGACGAGTGGGATGTTGTCTATCTCGCCGCAATGAAGAGGCCGCTGCGCATGACCCGAATGGTCTCCTCGCTGGACGGCTGTCGGTGGCTCATCCAGTGCCGCCGGCGCACGGGCGGCGTTGGCTACCTCATCCGGCTGGAGGCGGCCGAGGCGCTGCTTCACTACTGCTGGCGCGTCCGCGCCCCTATCGACTACCTCTATACGGGTTGGTGGGACAACGGCCTGCGGGTCTATGCCGTCGATCCGGCAATCGTCCGCCATGCCGGTATGCCATCCACTATCAAGACGCGGGAGGGCAAATGGCCGAAGCTGAAGCGGAGGCCTCTCGAACGCGCGGCCGGCTACCTCTACCGGAAGGCCGATATGCTCCTTTCTCGAGCACGGTCGAAGGGATGAACCATGAAGAAACTTCTGGCCCGGCCATCGCACAAGCACGCAGGCATGGGGAGGGTCGAATTGCGGCCGCACAAAACGACCCCCTCTTTCGGGATGTTCGCCGCCTTTGCGTCGGACGCACGGATGAACGCCCTGAAGCCGTCCGCGGCGGGCGGGATCGCGCCCGAGCGGCTCCGGATCGGCGCTTTTGGAGCTGGCGATCGGGCGGTTTTCGTTGCAATCCGCGCAAAGGTGGAGGGCTACGGACCGGGGCAGGCCCTTAGCGTACTATCCTGCCCTCTACCGGAATCGACCCCCAGTCTGGTTGTTGCCCTGGTGGCTGGAGAGCGCGCCGACCGGGGCAGATGAGTGGCCGAGATTTTGCTTTTGCTTCAATAATTCTGAGGCTTTCGGGAGGCCGTCGCCACAAGGTGCCCGGGGCATGAATTGTGCTTTATAGCATTGAATTGAAGCCAATTCCGCGTGTTCGGGGAGCTTGGACGGTCAAGCAAGAGTGTAGCAGCAATGCAACTGCGTTCTCGAAATTTTGACGGATTCGGCCTTTTCTCTTCCCTCTTTCAGACAAGGCGGCGATGCTTGATGACTGCCCAATCCGGGCGGCAACTGCGGGAGAACAGCAGGATGAAACGAGTTCTTTTGGGGACTACGGCGCTTGCATTGGCGGGCGCGATGGGGGCCGGACAGGCATCGGCGGCCGACATGCTGAGCGTCGGCGTGCACGGCTACCTTGAGCAGTGGGTCGGCATGGCAGACTCGAACGGTCACATGATCGATCACGACAACAATGACGCCACGCCCATGGTCGAGAAGGAGGGCGCGTTCGAGGTTCAGGCGGACACCGAAATCCACTTCCGGGGCTCGCTCGAAGCCGACAACGGGCTGACCTTCACCGTCGATGTCCAGCTCGAAGGCACTAATGGCGGCCTTCAGGGTCACAATGACGACAATGACGGAACCACCAACCTGATCGACGAGTCCTTCCTCAAGATCACCGGCGACTTCGGCGATGTGCGCATCGGCTCTGAAGACCACGCTTCCAACCTGATGCATTACGGCCATCAGGATGTAGGCATCGGGCTCACCGCGGGCGACACCGGCAACTGGCTCGGCTTCGGCACGCCCAACACCTACGGCTCCTTCGCCGACATCCAGAGAGTGGTCTACTACACTCCGCGGATGGAAGGCGTGCAGCTCGGCGTGTCCTACACGCCGGATGTCAAGCTGCCGCAGGCGGTGCAGAACGGCGCGACGACGACCGCAAACAATGACCGCGACTCCGCGTCGGTCGGCCTCAACTACCAAGGCGCGATCGGCGAATCCAGTGTGGCGGTCTCGGGCGGATACCGCTCCATTTCCGCGGCCATGTCGGGCGATGACGACGTGACCTACACCAATTTCGGCCTCCAGGTCGGCATGGGCGCGTTCGGCTTCAACGCCGCTTATGCGGAGAACGACGACGGCAAGGACGGCGATTCGGCCAGTGACACGGAAACCGTGACCGTCGGCGCCATGTATTCAGACGGCCCGATGGCGTTCAGCGCCGGTTACGGAATGATGGATCGCGGCAGCGGGACGGACATGACCTCCGTCATGCTTTCGGCAAGCTACGCGCTGGCGCCCGGCGTCTCCTGGAGAAGCTCGCTGTTCCAGGCCGAAGACGGCGACAAGGACGGCAGCGGCTTCGTCACCGGCTTCAAGCTCGGCTTCTGATCGGCGCGGCGACACACACACACACACGAAATTCCCGGCCGGCGTGGCCGGGGTTGAAAGGAAAGGGTTCAGATGAGAACCATGAAACACTTGATGCTGGCGACGGCGGCCGCTGCGGCCCTGACGCTTGCAGGATGCGGAGGCGGGGGTAGTAGCCCGGTTTCGATGACTGAGCAGCAGCCCACGCCGTATGAGACGGCGAAAGCTGCAATCGCGAAAGCCGGTACGGCGGCAGAGGCCCAGGCGGCTGTCGATGCGGCTGAGGCCAACGTGAGCGGCGGGGAACTCGCAAAGCTGCAGGAGGCAGCCGATGCTCGCCAGGTGGAGCTGGTGACAGCGGCCATCGACGGCGCTACTACGGCAGGGGATGCTCAGAAAGCTGTCGATGATGCCGAACGATACGTGAGCGGCGCGGAACTCGCACAGCTGCAAGCGGCAGCCGATGCTCGCAAGGACGAGCTGGCGACGATGGCCAGTGAAGCCGATCAGAAAGCGGCGCTGATGGCAGCCGCCGGCATGATCGACACGTCCGGTCTGGAGACGGCGGCAGACATCGCGGCCGCGAACGCAGACATCGCCGCACTCAAGGCGGCCCTGGCGGTAGCGACCGACGTGAGCGACGCCGACAAGGCGATGTATCAGGCGCGGGTAACGGCCGCTGAGACAGCCGTGGCATCGGCGCAGAGCGCTCTCGACCACGCGGCCCAGACGATGGTTCTGGCGGATGCGGTCAGCGCCCTTCAGGCAATCGACCTTGGCGACCTGTCGGATGAGGCGAAGATCGACGCGGCCGAGGCCGCCGTTGCCGCGCTTCAGGCGGCACTGGACGGGGCGACCGAACTGAGCGATACCGAGAAGGCGGTAGCCACGGCCTTGAGGATGACGGCCAATCAGACCGTGATGGCCGCGCAGGGCAGAATGGACGTCGCGGGCCAGATGATGGCGCTTGCGGAGGCCAAGACCGCACTTGACGCGATCAACTTCGACAACCTGATGACGCAGGCACAGATCGACGCCGCCAACGCTGCCATCGTCGCGCTCGATTTGGCGCTGGCCGCGGCGACCGGTCTGACCGACGCCCAGACGCTCGACGCCACCGTCAACGTGACGGTAGCCAGGCGGAAGGTGGAGGCTGCGGAGACGGTTCTCGCCGAAAATGTCGGCGATCAGCGCAAGGCGCTGACCGAGGCCGGCACCGTCCTTGCCGCAATCGACCTTGCCGATCTGGACACGGCGGACAAGATCGCCGCCGCCCAGACTGCCGTCGATGCGCTCAAGATGGCGCTGGAAGGTGCGACGCATCTGAGCGATGGCGACAAGGCCATGTACCAGAGGCAACTGGACGCGGCCGCGGAGACCGTGACAGTGGCGGAGACCGGCATGGAGCGCGACGAGCGCATGGCGGCTCAGCGCATGGCGGTCACGGATGCCGTTACGGCGGTCACGGCTGCGGTTGCTGCCGTGAATGACACCGCCACCGATGATCAGGTAATGGCTGCCGACAATGCGATTGCCGACCTCAAGATGGCGATCGACGATGCGGAAGCCCTTCCCGAAGGCGACATCGACGTTGCCGCCGCCGAGAGAACGCTGACCTCGCTCATGACTGTGCTCGAGTCCGCCAAGACTTCCCGCACGGCCGCGATGGAAGCCGCCGAGGAAGAGCGGCGCATGGCCGAGGCAGAAGAGGAGAGGAAGGCAAACGAGGCCAGAGCGGCCACGGCCGCGAAGCTGCATGCCGGCATCAGCATGCCGACTGTCGCGGACGCCGGCCTGGCTGACACCGCCACCACCACTGGCACCCGGTTCGCTCAGCATGCCGCTGCCGGTGGTGCTAACGCCGGTGACATCGAAGTGGCGATCGGTGATGCAGCCAATGTCTTTCTGTCGGAAGACAAGGATGCGTCGATTGCCGACAACGCTGGCTGGGAAGGCAAGAGGTACACGCGTACGTCGCCTGCCACTGAAGGCATGTACGAAGCTATCGTCTACTCGAAGATTCCTGATCCCATCGAAGGCAGTGCGTTCAATGTGCAGTACAGCAACGAGCTTGCAACAAATACTGCCAACCCGGGCGAAGTGATCATCGATACGTCGACTGCAACCGTTCAAATGAACGTCGCCAGTTCGCAGTTCGACCAGCTCGCCGGACTCAAGACCTTCAAGAAGCCGGAAAATACGGAACGGGTGATGATTCCCGGCAGCTACCATGGAGTGTCGGGCACCTACTATTGTGCGGCCACTGGCACGACTATATGCGCCTCCCGGTTAGCCATTGGAGGCTTTGAGCTTGGCACCGTGGCTTCTCCGACTGACAACACATTTACTGTCAGCACTACGGGTTGGAACTTCAAGCCCGACAACCTGACTGCCAAGGTCATGGGTGCGCCGGTCAACGACTACGCCTCCTACGGCTGGTGGCTGCACACGGCTGAAGATGGCGGTCTCACCGCGAGCGCATTCGTGGATGACAGGGGCACCGTCGCCGATGCCGCTGGCATCGTGGTTCTGCGTGGATCCGCGACCTACATGGGCGGCGCAGCCGGCAAGTACGCGCTCTCCAGTTCCACGGGCGGCACGAACGACGCCGGCCACTTCACCGCGAGGGCAATGCTTGAGGCCGACTTCAACGACGACACGATCACGGGCACCATCGACAACTTCATGGGTGTCGGCGGGGCGAAGGACTGGTCGGTCGAGTTGAAGAAGTCCGCCCTCTTCGATAACGGGGATATGGTTGGTGATCCCGGCCGTGTAGCGATTGACCGAGCATCTCCCCCCGTGACGGCAGACGAGGCCCAAAAAACAGTCTGGACCATCGACGGCACGGCCGCTACGCCCTCCGGCGCGTGGTCCGGCGCTCTCAAGGACAACGGAGACGACGGCGTTCCGTCGATCGCGACCGGCACGTTCTACTCGACGTACGGCAACGGCGGGAAAATGGTCGGCGCGTTCGGCACGGACAAGCAGTAGCCGGGACACCGGCGGGGGCGCTCCGGCGCCCTTGCCGTCAGGCAACTCAAGGGCGGCGGCTCCGGTCGCCGCCCCTTTTTTTGAACGAACGGACGATTCATGCGCCTCCTGATTGCCAACCTCGTCATCGGCCTCGTGCTGCTTCTCGCCGCGACACTTGCCTACGGGCAGGACCGCAACGAGGCGCTGTTCCGCGCCGGGATGCAGGCGATGGAGGACGGCGCGCATCTGCCCGAGGGGCCGCGCGAGGAGAAATTCGACGAGGCCATTGCCGCCTTCCGCGCCATCCTGGTGGCCGATCCCTCGCTGGTGCGCGTGCGCCTCGAACTCGCCCGCGCCTTCTTTCTCAAGGGCGAGGACACGCTGGCGCGCCGCCATTTCGAGCAGGTGCTGGCGGGCGACGTGCCGCAGGGGGTCGCCGCCAACATCACCCGCTTCCTGCGCATCATGCGCGCGCGCCGGCGCTGGGAGGCGCATTTCGGCGCGGCCATCGCCCCGGACAGCAATCTCAACGCCGCCTCGGGCGCGCGCACCATCTGGCTCGACGCCTTCGGGCAGCGCCTGCCTTTCACGCGCCAGGGCGACATCGCGCCCGAATCCGGCCTTGGCCTCTCGCTCTGGGGCGGGGGCGAACACCAGTATCCGCTTTCGCAGGCTCTCCGGCTGCGCTCCGGGGCCAATGCCAGCGTCCGCGAATACAAGGGCAGGGATTTCGACCGGCAGTCGCTCTCGGCCCATCTCGGCCCGCGCCGGCTGCTCGGCGCAAGGACGGAGGCGAGCCTGCTGGCGACCGTGGACCGGCAATGGACCGCCGGCATGCCCGAGACGGACCGCTTCGGCCTGCGCCTGGAAGGCGCGCACCGCCTGACGCCGCGTCTGGCGCTCAACGCCCGCGCGAGCGCCGCGCGGCGCAACTGCCGCGACTGCAACCATATCGACGGCCCTGTTGCGGACGCCTCGCTGGCTGCGAGCTGGGTCGCGCTGCCGATCCTGCGCGTCGGCGGCCATGCCGGCTGGAGCCGGGAGCGCGCCAATACCGAACACTGGCGCACGCGCGGCCACCGCGCCGGCCTCAATGCCAGCCTGGCGCTGCCGGCGGGCTTCACGCTCGGCCTCGGCGCCACCGTGCAGCGCACGAAATATGGCGGGCGCGGCGCCGGCCACCACACCATCGACCGCAGGCCGCGCCGCGACGAGACGCACACGCTCTCGGTCTCGGTCCACAACCGCGCCGTGACGGTGCTGGGCTTCAGCCCGCGTCTCAGCCTGGTCCGCGAGGAGCGCGACACCAACGCACAGACGCTCGACTATGAGCGCAACCGCGCGGAGCTCAGCTTCGTGCGGCAATTCTGACGGGAGGCTCTGGCGACATGCACACATGCAGAAATCCGATGATCGTCTGGACGGCGGTCCTGGTTCTGGCATTGGGACTGGCGGCCTGCGGCGGGGGCGGTAGCGGTGGCTCGCCGTCGTCGGCGGTCAAGGCGGCCGACCCGCAACCGGACCCACAGGCAGAGGTCAAGGACCTCATCGAGGCCGCGCGGGAAGAGGTTCTGAAGCTGGGCGGCAGCACTGCCGACCCGGACTTCAAGCCCGCCGAGGACGCTGTCGCGGCGGCGCGGCAGGCGCTGGAGGCCGCCGACGCCCTGTCGGAAACCGACAGGGACGAGCTGACCGCCAGTATCGAGTTGCTCGAAGCCAACCTTGCGAAGGAGCGGAAGGACGTAGCCGATGCGCTCAAGGCGCAGCAGCTGCGGACGGCGGCAGAAGCCAGGAAGCTGACGGCGGCGCTCTCCGGAGACCCGATTACCGCCATCGGGGCCGCGCTGGCGCATGGCGAGGCCCCGCGCATGTCGGGGACCGTGCCGGGCAGCCCGGCGACAGTGGTCAGCGGGCTGGAGACTGCCGCCGCCGGCGGCGCCTCGACGGCGGACGGCTGGCAACGGGGCCGCTACACGGCAAGCGGGGAGGGTACCACGGACACGGTGACGCTCTACACCAACATCGCCCCTCCGGGCAGCCGCCCGTTCAGCGGCGAGAACGGCAAATACGGCGCAGACAACGGGCTGGATGCTGACGGCAACCTGCCGATCGTGACCGGGACCGACACGACGCTGATCGTCTCTTCCGGATTCCCCGCCGGGCCGGGGCTGCGGACGCACGAGCCCGGCCCGGGCGGCACGGTAGAGGTGTCGGGCAGCTTCGACCGCGCTCCGGGCGCCTTCATCTGCACGCCGGCGGAGAGCGCCTGCATGTCCTCGATAAGGGTCGGCGGCGGCTACACGCTGACCGGCGGCGGCGGGTGGAAGTTCGTGCCAACGGCGGGTGCGCTGGTGCCGGAGCCGGACGCGGAATACCAGTATTTCGGGTGGTGGCTGAGAGAGGCGGCCGGCGTCTATGCGATAGGGGTCTTACACGGCGGCGAGGGCGGCGCGACCGACGAGCTCGCCGATCTCGCGGCGCTCCAGGGTTCGGCGACCTACAGCGGCCCGGCGGTCGGCAAGTTCGCCATCCAGCGCCCGCTCGGCGAGGCCGAGGCCGGCGACTTCACCGCCACGGCGGTGCTGGAGGTCGATTTCGGGGACGCGACCGCGCCCGGCACCGTCGAAGGCGAGGTCAACGGTTTCATGGTGGAGGGCCAGGCGAAGGACTGGTCGGTTGCGCTGGAGACCGCCCAGATCGGCACTCACGGCACGATCTCCCTGGGCGGCGTCAATACGGCGTTTACCCGGTGGACCATCGGAGGGGTCGAGGCCGAGCCGGCGGCCAACTGGAGGGGCCAGTTCCACGACGTGGACCTGGACAGCACCCCGACCGTGGCGACCGGCAGGTTCGATGCCGCCCACGGCGACACCGCCCGCATCTCCGGCGCGTTCGGAACCGCCAGGCAGTAGAGAGCCCGGATATGCCTGAACGCCCCGGCCCTCGACTGCAGGCGCAACTGCGCGCCACTGAGCTTCGTGCGGCAGTTCTGACAATCGCGTCGAGACGGCCGGCGGGAGGCAACGGGTGCAATCCCTACCCTCCTACCTTCTCGTCGGCCAGCCGGAGGGGCTTGTCGCCAGGCCCCTCCGGCATCTTCTGCAATTCCGTCGTCGTCGGCTTCGCCCGCATATGGCGATGACGGAACGGGCGACGATGCCGACAGACATACACCCGAAGCTCTTTCGCGCCTTCGTCGCCGTGGCGGGCGAGCGGAGTTTCTTCAAGGCGGCCGGGCGGCTGTCCGTTTCGCAGGGAACTGTTTCCACGCGCGTTGCCCAGCTGGAAGGAATACTCGGGGCGCAGCTTCTCGAACGCCGCCGAGGACGCCATGGCGGTATAGCGTTGACGAGGGAGGGCTGCGAAACGCTGGCCGATGCGAAGAAGCTGCTGGCCCTGCAAGACAGGATCGTGCTGCGCTCGCGGAGCAGGAACAAGCCCTATTGGTAGCACGGGAAGCGAAAGGGTCCTCACATGCGCAATCCGCCCCGATTGAACCTGTTCGACCGGCGCCGGGACATGAGGCGCGTCCTGGCGGTGGTCGAGGCCGGAACGATCACCCGCGCTGCCGGGTTGTTGAACGTGACCCGGCCGGCCCTGACACGAACGATCCGCCGGTTCGAGAAGTCGCTCGGCACGCCGATATTCGAGCGGCACGCTCGCGGCGTGGCGCTGACCGGCTTGGGCAGGGTCGTTGTCGAGGAATTCCGCCAGGTCCTGCGGCAGATCGAAGATGCCGAAGCTTATATCGTCCAGACGCGCGATCTTGTCCTGCGGCAGGCGGGCGAGGGTCCCACCGCCCTTTGCGCGGAAGCCCGGGACGGCGACGCTCCGCAGCAGCGGGCCGGGCGGTATTGATGGGCAGGGCCGCACGGAATGGCCGGACCGGGTGTGCAGGCAGCCCCCTGGCGCAGCGGGGCGGCGCGCCTCTGGACAGGAACGGCGCCCGCGCCCGATATGGAAAGAACGAGCATTGACGGAGACCGGCACATGCCAGACCTGAACATGAAGTATTTGCGGACCTTCCTTGTGTTCGTCGAGGAAAAAAGCACCGCGAAAACCGGTCATCGCTTGGGAATTCACCAAAACAATGTCTTGGGCCACATCTCGAAAGTGGAGGAGGCTTTCGGCAAGCCCCTGCTTCAACGACGGCTTCCTCCCAACCAGGCAGAACAGGGGCGCACGCAGTTGACGAAAGCGGGTCTTGCGTTTCTGCCAAAGGCGATTGCGGTCATGCGTTCGCACGATCAGATGCTCGGGATCACCGAAATCGATTGGGGCTCCCCGGAGATCGACAGGGCAATCGCGGCGGATCTTTTGAAGATGGCGAGCGACGCCCTGAAGCACGATTTGCCGGACGATGACCGGATGCGAATTTACACCATCCTGAATTCCTGAATTGAGGTATTCGGGGCTTACAAAAATAGGTTGACGGGGCGCTGAAATGAGCGGGTCCGTGATTCACCGCCAGATTGTTTATCGACTGCTGCCCGAGCGGCGGCCGAACTGGCGCTGGCTGGAGCGGGCGCTGGAAGCACAGCGCCAGCTTTACAACGCGGCGCTGGAGGAGCGCATCGACTGTTACCGCAAGACCGGGCACTCCGTCACCTATATCGACCAGGCCAAGAG
>Ga0209544_1002865_pt1 | contig 14371 bp, 16 predicted proteins | sample MesohylPK_FD_187297 | JGI IMG/M metagenome (GOLD analysis project Ga0209544, IMG submission 187297) | Host-associated microbial community of the marine sponge Aplysina aerophoba from Gulf of Piran - sponge mesohyl, lysed by proteinase K... | ecosystem: Host-associated > Porifera > Sponge >...
CTGTCGGCGGCTGGCGAAGGATTTCGAGCGCACCGTGGCAAGTTCGCTGGCATGGGCGCGGCTGGCGGCGTGCCGGTTTCTCATGCGACGGGTGGCTCGAGAAATAGGTTCTTGATTGAAAAAGATTTAATAACAATGACTTATGATTCAAACTCTAAAGCTCCCCCTCAAGGTAAAACGGGGTTTTCCGACCGATCTTACATCTGTGCCGAGGCCGTTCCGGCCATTCGTCGGACGTGTCGGGCCGCATCTGGAGGCCTCGATCATCCACGACTACCTGTATGTCGCGTGGCAGATTGGTGGGCTGCCTCCCACCGACGATATGCGGCGATTTTCGGACGAGGTCATGCTTGCGGCAATGCCGGCGTCGGGAATGGGCTGCAAAGCCCATGCGATCTACTAGGCCGTTCGGCTCTTCGGCACCTGTATCTTCTACGGAAAAATCGGAAGCCTTGGATTTTGAAAGAAAAAAATATGCCGCGATGCTGCTTCCAAAAATCGAAGGAACTGGAGACGGAAGAAGCGGGCGAAACCTGAAAAGCCGATGCCGATCAGCGACATGATTGGCGGCCCATGCCGAACCGGACGCCCGCCGACGGCGGTCTCGGCGCCGACGAAGGCTCTCGCCGGCAAGACGGCAGATCCTTTCAAAAATTGAAATTCAAACGGGCGGCGCCTTGATTTGCCGCCGTGTCGATGCGGCGCGGTTGGGCGGGATGCGGGCGCGGCGATTCAGCCGGTCTTCGGCTGTTTCGGGTTTTCAGCGGGATTCTCGGCATTGGCCGTCCGTTCGTTTTGATTTGCGGATCGATGCCATGCACGTGAAATGTTCCGGGACGGCAATGCGGGATCCAAAAAAAATGAAATAAGTTTCGGGGGCGAATGCGCTTGCTTACGTTGCGGAACCTAGCGGCCGATTTCCGATTCGATCGACGGCCCCGCGCCTTGCCGCGGCGGGATGCGTCTGTAGACCTTCCGCCCGAACCCGGCCGTCGATATGCTTCGCAAGGTTTCGCTGCGCCCATGGCCTGCCGCTTCGGAATTTTGCTCCGGCGCCCGTTGAGCGCCTATGCCGCGCCGGCCCGATTTGACCTCCGGCCGGTCCGAGCGGGAATTCCCGAATATTCCTTTCGAAATGCAAGCTGATCGTTTGGACCGACCGAGCTTTTGCGAATGAGTCCTTCGAAAGGAAGGCCGGCCTCGAACTGGCGGTCGGCCCGGCGCGCGCGTTTTCAGCTCCCGAAAGCCTAATAGCGGGCTGACCGGATTGATTGCCCGGCTTTGCGCTTTCGGAATTGGACGACGGCGTGAAGCGGTTTCGAGCGCATGGCGGTTTTGATCGCATGCTTGTTTTTTGGGGTCCGCGCGTCGGTCCGTTTGAACTGTTCTCGCGGCATTGCAGCGCCTGTACCGGTTTCGCGGGGCTAGGCGGGCGTGGCTCGTTCGAACCGTTCCGGAACGACCGGTTCCTTTTGAAAACAGAAAAGCCGCGGCGGACTCTCTCGGCGGCGCATGCGCCGCCTTTTGCATTGGAAGCAGTCGATGGATTTCGTCGCGGCTGTTTCGCCTGAGCAGGCTCTTTCCGCTTGACGGCGTACCTTCGGAATAGAAACGATTCCCCGCGCAACCGCTTTCGCGCTGGAATTCCGCCGGTCGAGAACGCCGCTCGGCTTTGCGCGGACCGTCGGCTTTAGAGCTTCGATGCGCACGGCGACCTGCGAAGGCCGCCGCGTTCAGGTCGTTCCCGCCTTCGCAACTCGGTCGGAATCGACTTCGTTGTCCTAGTAAAAACTGGAAAGAGCTAGGTAGTCCGCGTGTTTCGCAATCGCCCGAATGATCTCGCGCTTTAACTGCCGAGCTGCTTTGAAGGAGAAGCCGGCCATCCGCCTGCGACACTTTGGGACCGTTCCATTCCTGTCGCGTCTTGGAAAAACAAATATCTTCAATGAAAATACGAGGGCCGGCCTGGCGGGTTCCGAAAGCGTTGATGTCAATATCGACCTCCGCCGACCGAGGCCGGAGCGACGCTCGCCCAAGCGGCGCCAGTTCAGGAATTCCGAAAGGCTTCGCTGAATTTGGAATCGCGTCTTGATTTCGGGCGTCGGCGCTTGCTCGATTCGCTGCTCGACCGGGCGCGTGCTTAATGTTCCGCTATGGCGGGCAAGTATTCTATAAAAATTTCTATTGAAAGAAACATCAGGCCTTGTTCCGAATTGGCCGTCCCGCGCAATTCAAGCGAAGCTGCTGCATTCGGCGAATTCGAAGCGCGCGGAGCTGAACCTGCTTCCAACTACGCGAAAATCCCTTTGAAAATATAGCGGGACGTTATTTTTGATTTTGTCTCCCGGGCTGCGATAGGTTCCGTATTCTTGCAGGAAAGGGAAGGCGTGGGTTCGGTTTATTTGGGCGGGAGCGCGGCTGGGCGGCGAGGCGAATCGGCGCTGTTTCACGGGAGGCGTACGGTCCAGCCGGAATGTTTCGCATGCTCCCGGATGAGAAGCTCGATTGGGAGTTGATGCGGAATTCGGCGCGCTTGGGTTGTTCTATGGGTTGTGGATGCATTGGGACCGGGGCGCGGGTGTTGCTAGTTTGCAGCACAGCGGCGCATTTGAGTTGCTATGGGCGCGGCTTTTGTCGATTCGACACCGCCTGTATGCGAGAAGGCTCCGATTGAACTCCGGCGATTCTGGCTGAAGCGGGAAAGCGGGAGGAACACAACGGAGAAAAAAATGAAGAAACTCTTATATTCATCTGCGGTGCTTATTGCCTCCTGCGGGATGGCTGCTGCGCAAGTGAGCGTTGGCGGTGCCGCCAAGGTCGGTATTAAGTATACCGAAGGTGCCGGCATGGGAATGTCGATTTTTCACGATGTCGACCTGACTCTTGCACTTTCGGGCCAGACGGACGGCGGGCTTTCGTTCGGGGCGGAAATGACGATTGACAACAACCAGGGCGTTGATTCAAAACTAACAATGTCGTCGGATGAAATGTCAGACACACAAACCGCACCAGACAGTGATACGAACACGCATCCAGGAATGTACTATGATGCCATGGGTAAAGCCGTATTTCTTGGTGCCGACGGAATGCCGGTTTATTCCGTCATGGACGAAGCGGGCTCGGCGACAATGACGACCTACATTTCGAATGTAAGGGGATCGACATTCACGTTAGCTGAACCAACAACACCCCAAACCACTAATACAGCTTACTCGGTAATGATGATAGAAATTCCTGCTGATGGAGATGATCCTGGATCGTTAATTGCCGCTGCCGTTGATGATGACGGTAAGGCTGACAACGTTCCGTGGGCAGAAGCATTCGCCGGAAACGCTGACACCCCCACGGGTGGGGCAATATATGTCGTCGGTATGGGCGAGTATGCAGTTGAAACCGGAACAGCAGCTAATTTTAATATTGTGAAAAAAGTAGGCACAAGTTGGGTTGTCACTAATTCTACTCCGATTGAGTACACAGCAGCATCTGATGAAGCCGGGCTTTTGGTCAACAAAGCTGGAACTGACGACGGCAAAGTGAGTGCAAATTTGGCAGCAGTTTTGACCGCGATTGATCGCGCATTGTCAGCTATGAATGACGGAAGTGCTGTAGACCAAATGCCGGATCAAAATGAGATTTCCTTTACGGACACGAAATCTGTGGAATCAGCAGAATTGTCCAATAATAATCTTTCAGACGATTCCTCGGTCTACATTTCCGGCGGTTTCGGAAAAATCAGCGTAGGCGCTGTCGATGCAGGCGATAACTTTGCTTCAGGAATTGCCGATGTAGGCTTCGACGGAATTGGCGTGGACGACGTGGCCGAAGGCCTTAGGGGAAAATCTGCCAAAGACTTCCTTTATGAATTTACGGCTGGCGGCGTTTCGTTCGGCCTATCAGCCGACGCGAAAGGCGACAATTCCGCCCTGGGTATCAAGTACTCTCTCGATCCCATTTCGGTTGGAATTGGATATGCGAATCTCGGCGAAGGCGATAATGTCCTTTCGATCGGCATCGGTGCATCGCTTGGCGGCGTTTCCACCAATCTTATGTATTCCACGCAAAAGAGTGGCGGAACGGCGACTGGTATGGACGCAAGCTTCGCGGCTGCGGATAACATGACGGTTACCATTGCCGCCGCATCTGAAAAAGATGCCATGGGAATGTCGGAAAGCGCATATGGCCTTGGACTTTCATTCGACCTCGGCGGTGGCGCAACGCTCGGAACAGGCGTCGGCTCTGTTAGAGGCGTTACGAAAGCCGAACTTGGCTTGGGCCTGACTTTCTAAGTATTGTTTGCAGACTTGATCGAAGAGCGGGCTTCGGCCCGCTCTTTTTTTGTGACTAGTTAACGGCCAGGCCCGCCAGCAGATTGAAAAACTCCGGAAAATTCACAGCGGCAATTCCAGCGACTATGAAAGTCGCCCCCGGACCGAATGATTTTACGCCGCCATTCGCGGAGGCGGCGTTCAAAAGAAATAGTCCCCGAGCAAAGGCAATGTATCCAAGAAGCTGGGCGAGCATCGCGAAACTCTCGACAATTTGCAGAGCGAACGGCGTTCGGGACTGCTGGAGCAGGGAATCTCCGTACGCGAATATGGCCGACGGGCTGGAAATCGAGCTTGAGCCGAATATGGATTCCAGCCCGACGGATACGGCCTCGGGAAACGCCAGGAAAGAAGTCCCGATCAGGAATCCGGTGATCGGCGAAGCCCAGCTTCCCGCTTGAACGCCGAGCTCGGACCGGCGAACGGCTAGAAGCAGCGATTTAACGACGATGACGATGCCTAGCAGGTAGCAAACGGCGCGCAGCAAATTCCCCAGAAGCGGAATGATATCCGCTGCATTGGCCAGCAGAGCGTTCAATTCATCGCGCCGAGTAGCGTCGCGGCAGCCGCGTTAGTAATCAGGGGCATGCGGTCCTTTCCGGATGCGAGATAGGATGGCGATGGAAACAGCCTGGATTGCGTTCGGGATTTCGATCGGCAGCAGTCCGGTATTCGGTTCTCGGCCTAGATCTTCGTTGGCGGCGAGATCGAATTATCAATGCCGGCAGCGGTCCATGGACGGGTCGGCCGTTAAGGCTGCCGCTAGGATTTGCCTCTTGGACGACTTGCATTCTACTGCGCCAAGTTGCCGCGAGGCATGAATCCCTCCGTTGAATACTCGGAGGCTTCAACGCCCATTCGAGCCTCCCAGCTTATGTATTCCAGCCATCCAACTTCTAAGCTATTGCTCCGAACCCGCGCTTCAATCATCGGCATCGCCGCTTCGCGCCCGAATTGCGCTGCCCGCGCCGCATTCGATCGCTGCCGCCTTTCGAGATTTCCTTTAGCGTTCATCGCCCGCTGCTTTCCAAGCTCGCAGGACTAGGAGATTTTTGTAGACCTGCTGCTCTGGCCGATCTCGGTCGCGCGTCCTCTCGAACTTGTCCCCCGAAAAAATCGCGGGCAATGAAAGCGATCCCAGCTCGCGAAACCTCCCGCCAGCGGTGATTTCAATGCCGGATCAGATCAAGCGGATGGCGCGGCAAGCTAGGAATCGACCGGCGATTTCCCGCGCGCGGCGCTATGCCGGGCAAATTCCGCCAGGATGCTTCAATTGCCGGAAACCATTCATTAATCCTCAACGATTGTTTCGGGACCCGCCGGCGTTAAGAACAGCACTCCGATCGGATACCTCTCCTTTAGTGAGATCACGGGACCGGAGCTGGCGGACGCCTCCAGATCGGACTTAATTCGATCGGCGGCGCCGGCAACGCCGGCGAAAAAGCTTTCCCGAATGCTGGGCTTGTCGGACACGATCGCTGAATTCCCGCCGAACTCTATGGCGGTCCGGCGCGGCCGGGAAGCGTGGGCGGCAACGTCGGACAGGAACGATGCCGCCATTAGCGGGCCGAGGCGAGGCAGAAGCGCGTCGTGGATATCGCTCGCCAGCGCGACCTTCGCCGTTATGCCGTCAATGCCGACGGCTTCGATATTGTGCAAATCTCCATTGGGATCGACAAGCCTGTCGAAATTCAGATACAGGCCGTCCGCGCTCGGGTGCGCGGTAAAGCCGCCGAGAACCCTGGCCCCTTTCAAAGGGCCTTGCACGACGACCGCGGCGACGGGCGACTCCAGTCGCGAGTCGACGGCCAGCAATGTTTCCGCATAGAGAATTTCCCCTGCCGGAATTCTTATCTCCGGCACTTTCTTCGCACGTCCTGTTCCGACCATTTCATTGCTCCCTTCGCTGTCTTTTGCTTCTAGCGCGAGCGAGTCGCCCGCGTTCAATTTAACGCTGGCCGGAGCCGGAATGGCCATTGCTCCCGCCAGCGCGTTCATTTGCCCGAGGGCAAGGTTGAGATAAGGATTTTCTTCGGCGGAAATAGAATTCGCGGATCTTGGCTCCGCAGGCAATTCCGGCAGGTCGGGTCGGCCGAACTCAATTTCACGCCGGGCGCTCGGTTCAGACTCGGCTTGCCCCGTCTCGGTCTCGGCGGGCGTCTCGATCGTCCAGGGATCGAATTCCCTGGGCGGGATCGTAACGATGCCCTCGAGCGTCGCTTCGGGTACGGAAATAAACGAGTTGCCTTCATCATAGGCCTGGTCCGCGTTGATCTCGTTCGCCGCCTGAAGAGTTTCGCGATAGCGGTCGGACTCGCGCTGCCGCTCTCCTCCCGGAGTCGCGTCGAGAGGCGGAACTCTCGGCAGATCTGAGGGAGGAAGCTCGAAATCCTTCCAGGCAAAGTAGGCGGATGCGCTTGCGCCGGCCAATACGACGGCAAGCAGAAGGGCTCTCCTAGGCAGGCGCCGCCTACGCAGGCCGGCCGCCGCCGATCTGTCCGGTTCGAACAGCGTGAACTCGTCGTGCTGCTCCCGTCGTCCCGAATCCTTGATGGGTTTCCACAATCTGGAAAGCAAGTCTTGTCTTCCTATGGCAATTCGACATCGGCGCGAGTAATCGCGCCGCCTATCGAAAACAGCAGCACCGGGCTTGCCGAAAGCCGGTAGGCGTGAACTCCGTCCGGGGAGGACGCGGTTTCGGTCCAGGGCGGGGATACAAGGGTATGCGCCGACCTGACGTACAGGTCGTCGCCAATGAGCCAGGCCGACGCCTGCGCGCCGCTGACGGGAACGCGTGCCGCGTCGTCCGGCAAGCCGAAGCCGTCCAGAGCGAATCGAATATAGTTTTTCGGCTTCGGCGAAGAACCCCGCCCCCTTGTATCTTCAAGCGCGCGTCTGCGCAGGACCCTGATCTCATGTCGGAAGTGAGCGGACTTCCTGTCGACGATAACTCGCGCGACGACGGGCAGCGGCTCGTCTTCTAGAACAACGACAAGGTTGGTCCACCCGACGCGAACCGCAGGCGAAATCGCCAGCGAATTCGTTCCTTCGCCAAGGTCGACGATGCGATAGTCGTCGCCGTTGCCGACGACATGCTGCCTGATCGCCCAGGGGTTTCCAAAGGCGTCGAAAAATCCGATCACCGAAGCGATGCCCGGCGATACTCGTAGGGAGGGAGGCGGGTCGCCCGGCTCCAGCATGACGATTTCGGCTTCGACCAGAGGAGTCGGTTCCGGAATCTCTCTAATCGCCCTCTCGTTCTCCTCGAAGATCTCGCGGTACCTGCGCACCATGTCGGGAGTCATCGGAAAGGCTCGTCTCAGAGCTTCCTCGAATCCTTCGGCTCTCGAGCCGAAACCGGACGCTCCCGCCGGAAAGCCGGCTTGCGCCGTGCGGACGTTCATTTCGGCAGCCGGCGGGCCTGTCCCGACATCGCTCGGGGATAGCTGCGTTTTGGACGGGCTTCGCAAGGATTCTTCGAGCAGTCTCCGGTCCTGAATTCCGCCATGGTAAGCTGACTTGAGATGCTCGCCGGCTCCCGACGAAAAGCCGGGGCGAACATCGGCAAGGCATGATGCAAGAGCAGCGGCGATCCCGGCGGCGAGCGGGAACGCGAACCGGCATGGAGCCGGGCCGAGGGGATGCTTGCTAGCCGCCACCGTTTCAGTCCTGCAGGCGGCTTGGCCGCACGAGAATTCGAGTGATGCCGACCGCGTTCGGCGATTGCCATGTCGGCAGCCTGGCGACGACGATCTCGGCCAGAAGGTTGTCCCTGCTGACCTCGCTGGATGATTCATAGGTGATCGTAAGAGGCACCTGCAGCGTCCAGCTGTACCGCTTCCGCTCGTCCAGCCCGGAACTGGCGATTACCGCGCCGTTGGCGACAACCGTGGATACGAGCCTGCGCTCGCGAATATACGACAGCATGCCCGAGCTCTCGACCGCGTCGAGGAAATTGTTCCAGCCCGAGGGATGCTCGAAATACTCCGCCGCGTCGGACAGGTCGTTCCGCCAATTGGCGAAATCAATCGTCATGGAGCGCGTCGCCGCCTCCACCGCGAAGTTCGTAACCTGCCCGTCGGTCAGAAACGGGCGGGATACCGCCACCAGCGGCAGTATCCCGCCGTCTTCGCGTGCCGCGAAGTACCTCGGCTCCGGCTTGGAAAGCAAAGTCCACGCCGCAACGCAGACGGACAGGCCGGTGACCGCCGTCATGACCAGCACCGCCTTGGTCATGAAGCCGTGGCTTCTCTGCCAGGTTTCGTGCCTCAGCCTCGCGGCCTCGGCGGCTCCGAATCTCTTTGTTGCCGACATTGCGCCTTAAAACCTTTCGCGCCGAATGCGCTTTCGTTCCGACGGGGCGGACGCGCCGTCGTTCGTCCGGAGCATCGCAGGGCCGCCGCGCGGGATCTAGGGAGGAGGTCGTTGCGCGGCGGCCCTGGCGATGAACCTAAAGCCTAGATAATGTCGCGCCGCGTAATTTCCCAAGGGCAATCCGCGCGAATTCGCCAGGAGCGCGCTTTTCAATGTGGATAACTTTACAGAGGGCTGCCGAACGCGGGATTCGACTGCCGGTTCGGCCGAGTTTTCGAACTTGACGGCTTGATTCCGGCAATCGGAAGTTCGAATTCTTGATCTTGAATCTACTTTTTTCGACCGCCGGCCCGAATCCCGCTGCAGTCCTATCCGCCGCCGTCCGCCTCTTCGGCTGCGAGTCCGCGCGGGCCCGCGTCGCGCTCCTTGCAGTTCGGAAGCGAGCAATCGGTTTCGAGGGATTCGAACAGGTAGTCGACGGGCTCTCTTTGAAACCGCCGGCCTCGGGCCGGTATGATTGGCCCGTTTATCCATGTACGCAGCAATATCGGCAGATTGCCGGGATTGATGCCGAGAGCTTGCAGCCGCCAGAACAGTATCGCGGCGACGGCGAGCAGAACAAGCGTCCATATGCGGAAATGCAGCAGGGCCAGTCCTATGAACAAAACGATTCTCGCATCGAAAACCAGAAACAGCGCGGGCTTCTGGGTTTCGCGCCAATAGTTGGTATCGCCGATCTTCATTCCTATCTCCCTGCTTGCGGCGCGGCGTCGCCGATCAGCCTGGCGGCGTCGGCGCGTGCGATCGTTCCCGATTCAAGCGAAGCGAGAACGGCCTTTCGCAAGCTCTGCCGAATAGGTCCGGCCGCGCCGCCGGAATCAATCGCCTCGGCAATCAATTGCGGCCATTCCGGGGGCGAAGCCGCGGCGAGCGATTCTCTGAACCGCTCGCCGAATTCCAGGTATTCCCGAATCGGAACGCGGCCGTTTCCGGAGGCGTTCGCGATCAGGTGCTGAACCGAGAAGAACCTTAGCGACGCGGCCAGATCCCCGGCTCTCATGGCGCGTTCGCTCGCCGGGAAAGCCGCCAGCAGCCGCCGAACGCCTTCGGCAACGGAGCCCGCATGCGTCGTCGTGTAGACGAGATGCCCCGTCAGGGATGCTTCCAGCGCCGCCGATACGGTCGGCAGATCCCGCGCTTCTCCGACGATGACGATATGCGGCTTGCGCCGCAGCGCCGAGCGAACGCCCGCGGCGAAGCTTTCGACATGGCGGCCGATTTCCGATTGCCCGACGATGGACGGCGATCCGGAACGCAAGCGCGCGATATCGCTGAACGCGTATTCGATGGGAGCTTGAAGATCGACGATCTTCACGGGCCTTTCGCCGTTTTCAAGGTGGTGGCGTGCGAGAGCGGCGAGCGTGGCGGACTTCCCGCTGCCGGTCGCGCCGGCGACCACGACGAGGCCGCTGCGGGGCGACATGGCGTCCGCCTCCTCCTTGGACAGCCCGGCGAAGGCGAGGTCCGGAGTCGTTCGGGGCAGCACCCGGAACGTCAGCTCGACCCCGAAGCCGTCGAATCCGTGCACGCCGGTGGCGTTGACCCGGAATCTCTGCTTGCGGCCGTCGCCGAGATTGATCTCGTAGGAGAAGTCCAGTACGCGCAGCCCCTTGATTTCCGCGCCCGCGTTCGGAGCCTGGAACGCTTCGGCGAGCACGGCGTCGACTTCGGTCGGAGACCATGGCCGGCGGCCGACTCGGAACAGCTGCCCCGAGATTTCGGCCCGAGGCTGCTGGTCCGACTGAAAGGTTACGTCCGACGCGCCCGAGAGAACGCAGGACATCAGTATTCTCTTGAAATCCGCAATGGCGATTCGCGACGGTTCGTTCGGCACGCGAAGGCGGGCGCCGCCGGAAGCTTCGGCGGCGAGAACGGCGGCTCCGCAGGCTGCCGCTCCCGAATCTGAAGCGGGATCCATGGCTCTCATTCCGTTGCGGCAATTCTATTGCCGGACGGGTATTCGCCGTCGTCGACCCGAAATCCCGCCCGCGTGACTATCCGCGCGGCGCGCTCGCCGGTTCGCAGCATGCTCGGCGAAGCTGAATCGGCTGGATCCGTGGATTCCAGTAGAAGCCTTTCGACAATTCCCCGGTCGGCGAGCTTTCGAAAGCGAAGCATACCCTCGTACGTCCGGCGCAGCTTCGACAGCCTGATTTCCAATTCGGAATTGGCCTGTTCGGTGCCCGCATTCCACCCTTGCTCGATCCACTTTCGGAATTCGATCTCCTCCTCGTCTCCCATGGGCTCGAGAGACGCAGGCAGTGCGGCGGGAGACTGCGGATAGAACAGTAGATAGTCCCGCCAGGTCGGCACGCGAGGCGCAAGCCTGCCTTGCTCGACGATCTCGTATTGCTCGTCGGCGGCGCGAGCGACCCCGTTCGGTCGAATTCGCATCAGGTTGACAGAAAGCGATACCGACGGAGGAACAACGTAGCCGGTACCGGACGGCGCGGGCCGGGCGACCAGCCGGAAGTCGTACTCCCGCGAGAGTTCGCGCCCCCTGTCTTCCAGGATGCCGAGGATCTCCCAGGCCCTTCGCGCATAGCCGTGCTGGCTTCCGTGGGCGTGCGCGGCTTCGCGCAAAGCCTTTCGGCGCAGGCCTTCGACTCCTTTCGGCGAATCGATCGACGCGCGTTCGCCCAGTAGAGCTTCAGGTCTGGCCGGCGGTTCGGGTCCGCGCCGCAATCTTTCGGACGCGAGCGCGCTTCTCTTGGGATCTGTCGGCTTCTCGTCAATTTTCCCGGATGCGAAATCGCACGCGCTAGCGAGAAGCATGGAGGCGAGAAGCGGCATTCCCAGGACCGATATCGGGAGTCGCTTCATTTACCGGCCGTAGTCGAGTCTTATGCCGCTTTCGAAGGGCAGGAGCTCTAGCTTGCCGATTCCCGCCAGCTGCTCGTCCAGCCTGCGAATGATTTCGGGCAATTGCGCTCCATAGTCGTAGAGAGCGACATTCCCGCCCTTCGACGGCTTCCTTCCCTTTATTAGCAATTCGACTTGCCGACTCTTCGCCAGCGCGGCGAGAAGAGGCTCGATAGGCCCGTTCCATTCGATATCGTATTTTAGCTCGTCCCCTTCGATATCCGGAATGTCTAGGCCGTTTCCGGATATGCGAGTCTTCGGAGGCCATGCATCGGGACTCTCGATCGCGCCGATCGCTTCTCGCTTGACGGCTGCCGTTGCCCGAGCCGCCTTTCCGATGGCGATTTCGGAACGGTCGCCGGCTTCGCCCGTCGAAGCCGGGATCTGGCTTTCGGTCATGAAGCAGGAGGAAGCCGATAGCAGAACAGCAAATGCGGCTCCGCGCAAAATTCGCGATAGTGAAAAAATTGGAGCCACTTGCGTCGAGTTCCTCGTTCGGCCTTGTTCCCTCCTAACCGCCGGCCGTGAAACTTCGCGGTTCGACGGATGGCGAATTCAAATTTTATGCGTGGATAAATTTACCGCGCTCGGAAATTCGCGGCTGCTCGGCCGGAATGTCAGCGCGCTATTCGCGTTTCTCGGCGGCGGCGGACTTGCCGCACCCGTTCGGGCCGGCCGCGACATGGAGCATCGGCACCGCGGGAAGCGCCGGCTGGCCGATTTGCACGGACTTCTAAACGGATCGCGGGATTATTCTGTCTCCGTCCTTCGTCCGTGCGATGTTGGCGCCGTCCGACCGGATCCCGTAATGCGTTGCTCCCGCTTCCACCTGTGCTGGGAGGTCGACCCTGATTTGATCCTGCCAATCCTTCGGTCGACCGGGCTTCTTCGGCGGCGCTGCTGCTTTCTTGAATATGCCCTTACTGGCGACCTTTATTCCGATGTCGGCGGAAATCAATCCGCTTTGAAGAACGCCTGCGATCATGGCGTCCATCAACAAGATTTCCTCGCCGTTGCCGGGACCGAGCTTCTATGAGAGAGTCTGCCGTTGTGAAGGAGATGACCCGGCGTCCAAGTGCGCAAGCGCCTTGGGCCGGCAAGGGCCTCCCCGACGAAAAACTCGTCCCGCACCCCAAGACATCGAGCGACGGACCGCGTCGTCACATGTCGTCCGGGATACGTCATGCGGTAGCCTATTCCCGCTCGTCGAGGATATATGTCGGCTTCGCGTCATCGTGTCGACGGCTGTGCGGAAGTGCGGGATTTTGGCTATTCCCCGCGCTTTTGCAGGATTGCCTGTTTTTCACCATTGCTTGACTTTTTGTCGCCGCCGGGACCTTCGGGTCGGCTCCGGCATCATCAAGTGAGGCAGCAAGCATGTCTTCGTCGACCGCCTCAAGCCGAGCGATAAATTCCAGCCGTTCGAAACCTGGCGAAGGTAATCGGACTGCAGGGACGCGCCGCGGCCCTCGACGCCATGCGCGCCCGGCAGGAAACCGCGCGAAGCCCGGTCGAGGATTACCGCGCCGCGACTACCTCGTCATCGCAATCAATGGCAGCCAGGACACCATTCTGGAGGACCTGTAGGGCATCGACTGGACAAGCGAGCCGCACGACAGCTGCGAGACGCTCGACAAGGGGCACGGCCGCATCGAACGGCGCCGCTGCGACGCGGTCGACCTGGCGTCCCCCGAATGGGACGGCTGCTGCGATCTCTACGGACGAAAGCAGGCCATCCGGATCCGCCGAACGATCGAATGCGTCAAAACCGGGAAAGTATCTGAAGAAACCACCTACTGCCTGACCTCGCTCGACAGGGCCTGGGCCGATTCCAGCATGCTGCTCCGCATCGTCCGCGAGCGCTGGCACATTGAGAACCGCCTTCATTACGTTCGCGACTGGACATTCGACGAGGACCGCTGCCGGGCGCATGTGCGCCGCACGCCGCGCAACCTCGCCTGCCCGGGCAACGCGGCAATCTCCATCGTTCGCTTCGAGGGCCGGTTTCCATACATGCCCCCGGCCAATCGCTACTATGCGGCCAGAGCGCAGGACGCGATCGCGAGGCTCTCAAGAGCCGGGACCGGAGGCGGCCCGAAGCCGACCGCGGTCATGGATGCCGGGATCTCCACCGAGGAGAATCTCACGTGGCTCGGCGGCGAGGGCTGCCGCTGGATCACGGTCGCGAGGGGCAGGAAGCCGAAGCCGCCCAAGGGGGAGCCGGACATCCGCCTGGAGACCTCGGCGGGCGACGAAGTGCGAGCCTGGCGCGTGGAGGCGGGGGAAAGCGAGAAAATGCTTTTCGTGTGCAGCGATGGAAGGAAGCAGAAGGAGGATGCCATCCTTGCGAGGCAGCGCCAACGCTTCGAGGAAGGGCTGTCGAAGCTGCACCTGGGGCTTTCGGTCAAGGGCCGGATGAAGCGACGCGACAAGGTGCTGGAGAGCGTCGGCCGACTCAGGGAGAAGTATCCAAAGGCGGCTCGACACTATTCGATCGAGGTCGACGGCGACGAAAAGGGCCGGAACGCCGTCGCGGTTCGTTTCCGGTGCAACCACCTGCACGCCGAGGCCGACGAGTTCAGCGGCTCCTGCCTGATGCGCACCACGCGGAAGGACTGGGACTGCGAAGCCATCCTGAGGACCTACTGGAAGCTCTCTGAAATCGAGGCGGCATTCCGGTCCCTCAAATCGGAGCTCGGGCTTCGTCCGGTTTACCATCGGCTGGACAAGCGGATCCGCTCCCACCTCCTGATCGCGGCGCTGGCCTATCATCCCGCGCACCTGATCCGAACCCGCCTGAAATCGGAGGG